>Ga0116110_1000355_pt1 | contig 27755 bp, 26 predicted proteins | sample June2015DPH_8_50_FD_89719 | JGI IMG/M metagenome (GOLD analysis project Ga0116110, IMG submission 89719) | Peatland microbial communities from SPRUCE experiment site at the Marcell Experimental Forest, Minnesota, USA - June2015DPH_8_40 | ecosystem: Environmental > Terrestrial > Soil > Wetlands >...
CCAGGTCATGATGCTCACGGTTTATGAAGACACGGAAAATATTTTCAACGCGCTGACGGCGGGTGCCAACGGTTACATGCTCAAACGCACCTCCAGCAAGGAACTGCTGGAAGCCATTCAGGAAGTCCACCGGGGCGGTTCGCCGATGACGATGAACATCGCGCGCAAAGTCGTGCAATCATTTCAACAAACGGCGGCCACGGCACAACCCGCGGAAAATCTTTCCCCGCGCGAACAAGAAGTGCTTGATTTCCTGAGCCAGGGACTCCTCTACAAGGAAATCTCGGAGAAATTGGGTATCGGTTATGAAACCGTGCATACCTACATCCGCCGCATCTACGAAAAGCTACAGGTCCGCACCCGCACCGAAGCCGTGGCCAAATTTCTCCGCCGTTGACCGAATTTCAGTGATTTCCCTTTGTTTTCAAGGGTTTGTGCGTAACCAGAACTGGTGACTGGCAGGGGACACGGTCTCTGGTATCTTAATCCCATCGTTGGTATGCAGAAACGCAGTGTTCTGTGTGTGAAGTAAGGCGTATGTATGCGGCGCCGCATCCAACAAAAAGTTCGTAGCAGCGCAGCTACGAGACGTTAATTTAAGCGCTTAGTTCTCATTGAGAGGCCGGAGTAGTGTCCGGCCTCTTTCTTTTTTACTTCATCTTTTGCGCTGGATTTCATTTGCAGCTTGGGCCCACCGGCCGCCGAATCGCAAATCGAAAGTGTGACCTGCCGGGCCGAAGCTCAAAGTTTTGCCGTCGCACCAGCCCGCCTTCGTCCGCTTCGCGGGATTACCGCTTTTACTTGTGAAAATAGAGTGGTGGTAGGTGATGGATTCGAACCATCGAATCGAATGGAGGTCAATAATACGTCAATTTGCCAATAAAAGTGACTTTCTTAAACAGCCTTGACAGGGGTGGACGTTATGACTATGTTATGACTCACCTATGGCAAGTTTACACAAAGACCCTCGCGGAAAGTCGCCCTACTGGTATTGCGCCTATCAAACGCTGGACGGGGACCGGCATTTCAGAAGCACCAAGACCACAGACAAGCGGCAGGCGCGGCAGGTTTGCGATACCTGGGCGAAGGCGTCGGCACTCGGCGCGAAGCTCTCGTCGGACAAGGCGCGGCAGGTGATAGCGCAGGGCGTGGCCGATATTCTCATGGCATCCGGCCAGACATTGCCGTCCGCAACGATCCGTGACTGGTGCAAGCGTTGGCTGGAAACGAAGGCGCTGGAGGCCGAACCACGCACGCACGAACGCTACGAAACCAGCCTGCGCCGGTTTTTGGAATTTCTCGGCAGCAAGGCGGGTGAAGACTTGGACGCCCTGAAAGTGAATGATGTTATCCGTTTCCGTGATTACGTCGCCAAACGGCTGTCTGCAACCAGCACGAACATGGATTTGAAAGTCCTGCGCTCCTGTCTCTACGCCGCGCAGAAACAGGACTTGGTTGAAAAGAACGTGGCTACAAAGGTGGACACCCTCAAGCAACGCGGCGAAAACAAGCGGCGCGGCTTCTCTTTGGCCGAGGTTGGCCGGGTTTTGAAGCGTTGCGATGAAGCTGGCGGCGAATGGCGCGGCTTGGTTCTCACCGGCCTTTACACCGGGCAACGGCTGGGCGACGTGGCCACGCTGACATGGCAGCAAGTGGACTTGGACAAGCGGCGGGTGTCTTTTGTGACCAGCAAGACCGGCAAACGGCTGTCCTTCTTCATGGCAAAGCCTCTGGCGGCTTATCTGGAAAACACGCCGTCCAGTGACCAGCCGGACGCCTACGTCTTCCCCAAGGCGGCGGCAATGGCGGAAAAGCACACCGGCACGATCTCCACCAAGTTTTACGATGAAATCCTCGCGCCTGCCGGACTGGTAAAAACGCGGCCAAAAATTGAAGCCAAACCCGGCGGCAAGGGACGCGACGCCCGGCGGCAGACCAGCGAACTTTCATTCCACTCGTTGCGGCACACGTTCACAACCTGGCTGAAATCTGCCGGAGCAAGCAACGCGATGGCGCAAATGATTGTCGGCCATGATTCCGAAGTCGTCTCGCGTGGCTACACGCACTTGGACGCGGACGACACCAAAGCCGCCATCAGCAAGCTGCCGGACGTGACCGCCGGGAAACGCTCTTAAACGCAGTTGACAGCCTTGCCCACCTGTGCATACATTATGTGTGCGTGCGAATTGTAAAGGAAAAGTTCCTGTGCGACGCGGCGGCGCAATACCCAAAGGCCGCCAAATACCTCGCCGCGTGGACAAAGACGGTGCGGGCGGCGGAGTGGCGAAACATGGCCGACGTGCGCCGGTGCTATGGGAGCGCGGATGTCGTCCATGTCGGCAGCGGGAAGCCGGTGATTGTGTTCAATGTCTGCGGCAACACCTACCGGCTGATTGTGGCGATGCACTTTAACAGCCAGATGGCTTACACGCTCCGTTTCCTGACGCACGCCGAATACGACCGCGACGATTGGAAAGACGAATTATGAAAACAAAAACCAAATTCCGCTTTGCGGATTTGCCAAAGGATTACACCGGCCTGTGCCGCGTGTTCCTGCCGCGCCCGATTCACGACGCGGTGGATTACGCGAACGTGTCGGAAGTGACCGATGCGATGGCCTTGTGGCAGGATGATTTCAGCCGTGACCAAGCCGATTATTTCGACCTGCTTTGCACGCTCATCGAGGAATACGACGCGGAAAATGTGAAGTGGCCGAAAGTCAAGGGTGTGGACGTGCTGAAACACCTGCTGGATGAACACAACCTTGCGGCGGCAGACCTCTCGCGCATCCTCGGCGGCAGCCGCAACCTCGGCGCGATGATTCTGCGCGGCGACCGTAACCTTACGCTCGCGCACGTCCGCAAACTCGCGGCGCATTTCAAACTCGGCGCGGAATTGTTCGTCTGATTGTGACGCCAACCAGCGCAAACCCGCCGCCGCCGGGAAATTGAGTGAAATTATGAAAACGAAGCTCACGCAACGGAGAATCAAGGCGCGCAAATCGTCCGCGTGCGGCCTGTGCAAGCCGTGGAAGCAAGGGTGGGCAGACAAGAAAACCGTGCGCGACATCCGGCACGCGCAACGCGCCCAACAGCAACTCCGGGAAGTTGAATGCTGACAATGCAAAACGCTGGTGAAGGCTTGAACGCAAACCTCGATAAGCCGATTCCACCTTTATCGAAATCCGGCAATGAGCAGCAATCCGTCAGCGGCGTGGATACGCTCTTAATTCAGCGCAAGTTTGCGGCGGCACTGGCGAGGAAATGCGCTACAGACTTTCAGCGACTCAATGATTTTGAACAGGAGTTGCGCGAACAAGGCTTCGATGATGCGGCCAAAAAATACTCGCACGCCCTCTGGCGCTGGGTTATGGAGCAGACGCCGGATGATTTGCTCGTGAAGATCAACGAGCTTACTCCTTCTCACTTCAAGTTTCCTGACGACGATGACAGTTGGCATGACATCACGGTTGACAAACTGCACTACCTATACAGCCGAGCCTTATTTCTCACCGGCTTGCAATATGAGAAGGCGCACGATGCAAAGTGGTATCGCTCATTCGCTCACGAGTTTTTTGTGGCCGACAAGCTGGCCGATATGGAGGTGTTTGAAGCCCTGGCAGCATTCAAGCAAAGGCGACGATTTAAGAAAGAAATCCACCGCGAGCAGACAGCAGCATGGGGACACCTAAAATACAACGTGCTTCGAGCTTGGCTTGCGGGAGGGTTGTGGAAACTTCCCAACGACGGAGAACGAGCGGAGCGGCTGAACAGGCTTTTAGGGCTTCAGTCCAAACAGGATCGTATCAGCGAAAAGGGCTTTAAAACTGCTCGCGAACGCTTGAAGTTGGTTTCACTGCTTCGGGCTTCAGATTCGCCATCAAGTTGAGGCGTGGCGTGTCCAATCGGCGGTGGCTTACCTTGACCACCGATGAAGACATTTAAACGTTTAACGACCGGGCCGGTCCAGCCCGGCAACCTCGCCGGCGTCATGCCGGAATTCGGACGCGTTGCCGACGTGACACGGATTTATGGTTTGAAGCGCGGAACGTGTTACAACCTGTTGCGCGACGGCAAAATCAAGGGCGTCTTGATTCGCGTGCGCGGCAAAAAGTCCGGTGTCCGCCTTATTGACATGGTGAGTGTCCGCGATTTGATCCATTCGGAGATGAACGCAGACGCAAAGCTTAAAGGGCAGACCCGGCAATGACTCACGAACTGCCAGCATTTCTTCAAGACTTGATCGCCAGTCCCCCGTGTGCCGGTAAAGGCGTCCACAACTGGCTATTCCGCGTCGCCCGGCAACTTCACGCGCATTTGCCCGCCGTGGAGATTGTCGCCCTGCTAGAAAGCCGGGTGCAAGGTTGCGGGCGTCATGTCAGCCGCAAAGAAATTGAAGGTGCCGTAAAAAATGCGTTGGCGTGCGCGTGGCAGCCCCGTGGCAACGCCGCGCCGGTGCAATCCGTCGCCAAGTGGCCGGGCGTGAACCAAGAGCAACGGGAAGCCATTCTGCGCGACAATGGCGGGCTGGCGGACTTGTGGGGCGAGTCCAAGCCGCGCATTGAAGACAACGCCGCGCACACGGAAGCGATTATTGACCGGCTTTTCCCTGGCAACCCGCTTTTGTGTTGCGGCAAGTCCAATTCGGATTTTGACACCAAGCCGCGCGAAGATTGGCGCGGGAAAATGTCCGCGCTGGCGTTGCTCGTGCCGTCGCCCATGTCGGCAATAACCGGCCAAACGAAAGACGGTAAAGAATCGAAACACACGCTCGCCAATACCGGGGCACGGCGGTTTCTGATTTGCGAATTTGATACCGGCAAGGCGGATGAACACGCGGCTTTGCTTTTGCATCTCGGCACGTTCGCGCCGCTCGTGTGCGCGGTTCACAGTGGCGGGAAAAGTTTGCACGGCTGGTTTTTTGTTCACGGCCAGCCGGAAGAAAAGGTGCTTCGCTTCTTTCGCTATGCGGTGAGTCTTGGCGCGGACGATCAGCTTTGGTGCAAATCTCAATTTTGCCGGATACCCGATGGCACGCGCGACAATGGCCAACGCCAGACGGTTTTCTTTTTGAATTTCAAACCAATGGAGCCGACACAATGAGCGCACTACTTGAAGCCCCTGAAATTTTGGACACGCCAGACGTGGAGACGGGGACACAAACCGTGCCGGACTGGGCCGCGATTTTGCAGCGAGCAACGGTGACAGCCTTAGAGTTCCAACAAATGAAAATTCAGGAACGGGAATTTCTCTTACAGCCGTTTTTCAAAGTGGCGGATTTTGGAATTCTCTACGCCCAGCGTGGCGTGGGCAAAACCTGGCTTGGCTATTTGATTGCTCGCGGCGTGTCACAAGGAACAGGTGTTGGTATATGGAAGTGCCCAAAGCCGCGTGCGGTGCTTGTAGTGGATGGCGAAATGCCGTTAGATTTATCAAAGGAACGGGACGAACAATTTGCGACGGGCGAAGCCGATCTCTTTTTTTTGCATCACCAGATTTTATTCGACCGCACCGGCGCGGAGTTGAACCTGACTTCGCGGCCAATTCAAGACGCTTTAGAAAGCCTCTGTGTGAATTTGAAAATCGCCCTGCTGATTCTCGACAACCAAAGCACGTTGCTGGCAGGCGTATCCGAAACAGACCCGGATTCGTGGAATCTGATTCAACCGTTCCTATTGCGTTTGCAGCGGCGCGGAATTGCCGTCCTGCTGATTGTTCACGCCGGGCGTAACAATCAGGCGCGAGGACATTCCCGGCGCGAGGACAGGACAAGCTGGATGATTTCTTTGACGGATCGCAAGGAAGACGATTCAGAAGGGGCATTGTTTGTCTCTGAATTCACCAAACCAAGCCGAGTTTGTCCGCTGGCGGAAACGCCGTCTCTGCTTTGGGAATTTACTCGCGGAACAGACGGGCGGACGCACTACACCTGCAAAATCCTGACAAAACTTGACCAATTCCGGCAATGCCTTGAATCGGGTATGGGCGAAGACCCCAGCGCGATAGCCGAGGAAATGAGGGTCTCGGCGGGTTATGTCTCGAAGCTTGCCGCCAAAGGCATTGCGGCTGGCTGGTGCAAAAAGGAGGGACGCGGCTATGCACTCGTTTCCTAACCGGCTCCCTCTGGATTTCTACACCCTGAAAATGGAAACGAAGTTTGAAAGCCCCGTGTTTTCAATGCTTTCATTCGGGAATGTTGGAAACGAGGACAGGTGTTGTCGTTTCCTTTGTTTCGCTCAGAGCTGATTCACCGCCACAAACAGCCCGCACCGGCCAGTGTAAACCCGCGCTTGAACGGACTCGGCATTGGTGCTTAAATCGGGACCGTCCGAAAAAAACAACGATCAGAAAACAGAACCAATAAACTAAATTTGCGTAGCTTCGGCTACGGGCTGCATCGAAAACCGCGAATTTTCCCCCAAGCCCGTTAAACATGAAGATAAAACCCTTTTCGTGTGCGCTGCTGGTGCTGCTGGCAGTCGTCATTCGATTACCTGCTCAACAGCCAGTGTATTCGGGCGGCTATTTAGACAACCTTTCGACACTGGCAGAAGGATGGGGCATCTACGCACCGCTCTCCAATCAAACTTGCGTTGTCCAGTTTTACGCGGATGGTTCCTTTACGAACGGCCAATTCTTGGGCCAAGTCGAAACCTTGGTCTCAAGACCGGACGTTAATTCAGTCTTTGGTATTTCTGGAACGCACGGTTTCAGCTATGCAATTCCACTTTCATTATGGGACGGCAACCCACACTCGATTTACGCCTACGCCACGAGTCCAGACGGAACTCAAAAATATCTTTTAGGCCAGACCCCGGCGACATTCATGCAGGCGCAGTTGAACATGACGCATACAAACGTCCAACAGCTCTGGTTCGCGCCAGTGGTAAACACCAATGCCTTCCTTGGACTATTCTCCGGCACCAACGATTGGCAGACAGCCCGAGCGAAAGTCAGTGTACTCAAACTCGCAGACCACTGGCTCCTAGCCTACCAGTCTTTTCTTAACCTAACCAACATGCTCTCCAAACTAAAAGCCTGGCACATCGATCTTGGTTTTGAATCCGGGGCGGTCAAAGAATGGGGTTGCACCGCAGACGAGACGTTTGCAGTTACGAGTCAGGCGATTGACCTGGTTACTACCAATGGCGGAACCGTCAAGTGGATTGCGATGGACGAACCATTGGTGCAAACAAATGCGTGTAATTATACTGACGCCGACGTCATCACCCAAACGGTTGATTATGTGAACCTCCTCAAGCAAAAATCATCAAGTTTGATTATCGGAGATATTGAACCATGGCCGACATGCCGATATTCACGCCTCACAAATTGGATCACTGGTTTTTCGCAGCTGGCCGGTTTTAATTTGGCGTTTTTCCACCTCGATGTTGATCTGGATGCCGCGCGAGTCATTACGCCAGATTTGAGCGTTCTTTCAGAAATTCCGCAGATAGCAGCATTCTGCAAATCGCAGGCCATTCCATTTGGCGTGATTATTTGGCAAGCCAATGTTCAATTGCCAGTTAATAGCAATCAGGCGTTTTGCGATAATGCTTTGTATTGGGCGCAAATTCTCCATTCCATTTGCGACGTGGATCAAGCGATAGTTCAAAGCTGGGAGCAATACCCCGACCAAAATGTTCCCGACAGCCAGTCATACACGTTTACCCAACTGCTGATAGACTACACGACCAAAATCGCCTCGGTTCCGTATCCGAATCCTGATATTGCGATGTTCAATCCGGGGCAGGTTACAATCCACGGCAGGACTGGTGCTTCATACAACATCGAAACCCTTCAGGACCTACGCTTGCCGAATCTATGGCAAAACACCGCTACAATTCAGATGAATACACCCGACACCATCTGGATGGATTCATCACCGACAAATTCCTCAAAATTTTACCGCGTGATTGGAGGCTACTAGAACCAAAAGGGGATGTTGGTGCTGGTGTATTGAACTACGCTGGCTTGGCTGGCCTCAAGTCTGTGCGCGTATCCCTACTTGCACCAGGCACGTTGGCCCGCCATGTAATTGACCTGCACCAGCTTGGATGCTTCCTTGCGCGGTGAAGTCAAAAAAACGGTCTTTTGGGGAATAGACGTTTTCGTGCGCGTACTATCGTAGAGTGCGGATTTTCCGCCCGTTAAACTGAATCCGGTGTATGCTAAATCAAGCCAATGCTTCTAGCTCACCTTGCTATGTGTGACAGAAAATTTCACAAAATTCCTAGCATTTTCCCGCTAATTTCAAGCTGACGCAGTGCGTGCTGAGTTGCTTCCAGCGTGTCGCAATTCTTCCGTTGCTCCTCTTTTTTCCTTCTCTTTTGGAGATGTTGAGCAAATTTCACCTTGAATCGGCGTGGCAGTAGCCGTTGCTTCGTTGCCCAGTTCAAGACGTGTGGCTGGCCGTCCTCGAAGGGGCAGCCTTCCTTGCGCCAGTTGGTCACGGTTCGCGGGCTGACAGTGTATTTGTCTGCAAGCTGCCTGTTTGTCGGCTTCAGTTTCAGGCTATCTTCATCTGGCCTTAACTTGTTCAAAAAGTCGTAGAGCGAGCATCGGAGATGCACCTGATCTGGTGTCAAACTGTCGCACTCGGCCAGCGCGTCGGCAACGTGATTGAGCGCACAAGCATAACCCTGCATGAAGTGAAGTGAGGCAGGGATGCGCCGGGCTGGATGTTTTTTTGCCACGACGCTTTTGGCCGGCGGACATGGCGCTTGTGGCGACGCCGGGGCGAGATTTTCAACTGGTGCGACCATGTTGAACCATTACGCCGGGGTGTCCTGTGCGTCAAGCTGGTGCGAAAACAGTCCGGCAAAGCGCTTCAAAAATGCAAAAAATTCTCGTGGGCAACAAAGGAAAGAAACCCGGCGCGTCAAAGAGGCTGCCCCCCCCTCGTCCTATTGGCTGGCCGCAAAAGGTAACTTCTTTTTTTCTGACACGGCAGGCATGGCCCCGGCAACGCCCGGCGGCTACCATGCCCACATTCCTGTCGTGATAATTTCTCCGGGCGCGAAATCATAGAGGCAAAACTCCCGGAGCCGGGCGGCGGGTGCAATGTGGAGCACAGCCGGATGAGGCGAGCAATAGATTGACGCGGCGACCGGCGACACATAATCGGCCTCTGATTCACGCGCACGACTCCACGCGACTGCGGACTGTCTGCGGATAATCCGCGCTTGTTGCCAATGCCTGTTCACGGACTGTCTGCGTCCGTGCCAGATCGCGGATATGGCGTGTTCGTGGACGCGCCCATTTGCGCGGACTGCACGCGGACAATCTGTGTCCGTGGCAGCGTTCACGGACTGCCGCAACTGCGGACTGTGCGTGGACACGGACAATCCGTGTTCGCGTCTTGTGCGTGGCGAGTCCAAGTTCGCGGACTGCCCGTGCCCTTGTCCGCGACTGCGGAAAATGGCGCGGCTCTGGGCGCGGATACTGCGCGCACTCCAAGTCCTAATGAAAATTAGGGGTAACGCGTATGGCGGATTAAACAGTTTCCAGACGGGTTAATGATCCAATGTCGCAGCCCGATTGCTGCTGCATCTCGGCGGCGGCGCATGATAAATTTAGTGTCCCAAAGACACCTTTTCCGTGCCGTCTTCTGGCAAAGTGATAGCTGTGAACATGTCTGGCGAAATTATTTTTGCATGGGCAGCGAGGTAAAAGATTCCGTAAGTGCCGGTCTGCAACGCACGTCCACCGCGCCGGTGATGCCGGGCGATTTCAGCGACACGGCAAAGGAGTTTGGGCGCACGAAGGATGTTGAGCGCGTCTTTTCGGTGAAGCGTGGCACCCTCTATAACGCTGAAAAACTTGGCCTTGTGCGGGGTGTCCTGCTGCGGCTACGCGGCCAAAAAAGCGGGGTGAAGCTCTGGGACATGCGTTCCATTGAGCGATGGATTCGCGGTGAAATGGAGAAACAATGACTGACTTGAACAGCGTTGAACCGGGTTGGAAAACTTTGGCCGCGTTATGACTTGGCGTTATGACTCCGCTTTCAAGAAAAACAGAAAACGCATAAAACCATTGCCTTCATTGATTAAAATGAAGGATGGTGGTAGGTGATGGATTCGAACCATCGAAGGCAAAGCTAGCAGATTTACAGTCTGCTTAATTTCCAATTAACAGAACATTTTTATCACTATTGATTGCTTTTTGATTGACATACATGCACCGCCCTGGTGAAATAGGCGCACGCAACAGAACTAACAAGAAAGCGAGCGCACTATGAAAAAAACGACCGGTCATCTACACAAACGCGGAGATAACTTCTATGTGTCTTGGCGATTCAAGGGCAAAGCATTTCTCAAGGTGCTACGTGATGAAAACGGTAACTCGATCACCACGGAACGAGACGCGATCAAGGCCAAAGACAAATTGATGGCTCCGTTCGCCGTCGGGAATGAAGCCGACGCGCTGGAATCCATCGCCGGCAAGCTGGGAGGCCGCAAGGCCGAGCTTGCCAAGTGGGAAGATGAACAGCACCCGCCGTTGTCCATCGGGCAGGCATGGAGCGAATTTCTCGCCTCACCCAATCGCCCTGACAGCGGCGAGTCCACCTTGCGCCAATACGAATTCCAATGGCAAGCCTTCGCCGACTGGATGAAGGAAAAACATCCTGACATTCTCGCGTTGCGCGACGTGTCGAAGGAAATTGCCGAGGAATACGCCAGCGGTTTGAACCACGGCAAGTTTAGCCCGTCCACCTACAACAAGCATTTGAATTTGCTCACGCTGGTCTTCCGTGTTGTGAAGCACAAAGCCAAGCTGACAAACAATCCGTGGGAATCTCCGAAACGCGGTGGATACCTTCAACGCAAACGCATGATCACAAACAGCCGCCGCGAACTTACGATTGATGAACTGCGGAAAATCTGCCAAACCGCCACGGGCGAATTGCGGACGCTGCTGGCGCTCGGCATTTACTCCGGCTTGAGGCTTGGCGATTGTGCCACGTTGCGCTGGGGCGAAGTGGACTTGCCACGCAGAATGATTCGGCGCATCCCGAACAAAACCGCCCGCCGCAATCCCAAGCCCGTGATTGTGCCGGTGCATCCAATTCTGCTTGGGATGCTGTCAGAGACGCCTTTGAAAAAACGTAGCGAATATGTCCTGCCAAAAATGGCCGCGCTTTACGCACACAACATTTGCGCCGTGACGGACAAAGTGCAAGGTCACTTCAAAGCGTGCGGAATCACCTTGCACAAGCCCGGCACCGGCAAGGATGGCAAACGCGCCGTGATCGAAGTCGGTTTTCACAGTTTGCGGCACACGTTCGTTTCACTCTGCCGCGAAAGCAATGCCCCGTTGGCCGTGGTGGAAAGCATCGTCGGCCACAGCAGTCCGGCCATGACCCGGCATTACACGCACGTTGGCGAACTGGCCGCTGGCCGTGCCATCGCCCTTTTGCCCTCTGTGACGGATGAAGCCAAACAGGAGCCGCCAAAACGGGAGCAGGGCGAAATTTTGCGTGACATGCAAGCCGTCCTCAAAAGCATGACCGCGAAGAACTGGAAAACGAAAAAAGCCGATGCACTGGCGATGTTGACCACCAACTAATTGAAAGAGGCTACTATGAACCAGACAAACGAAGTCATCCCGCAATCCAGCATTGCAGAGGAGCGGGCGAAGGTTGAACAGGTGTTGCGACTGGCGAAAGAATACTGGCTGCGGACGGTCCAGCCCCATATCGCCGGACGGATATTGCGCGGTGTTGAATTTTTTGTCGCCCAGCACGCGCACTGGCGTTTGCAAGAGGCCATAAAAAAAGCCGGTGACTGGAATCATTTGTGTGATGTTAAGAAGGATGGAGCGCACTTGCCGGTGTCTGTGGACGTGGACTTGTCAGCGGAGAATTTCCGCGTGCCGGAAGTGCCGGAAATGCTGTTTGCAGATAACGTGAAGCCCGAAATCTTGGCCGCGATAGCAGCGCCACTGGTGAAAGAAGCCGCAAAGTTGACTCCGACTGATGCAATTCGCAGCGCGCACGAATTACTAATGGCCGCAGAGCGATACATCGGGACATTTCCTGAAAAAAAGGACGAAATAGGGTCTTGGATTGCCGATTTTGAACTAGCATTCAGCACGATCACATTTGCGGAGATCGAGGCGAGCAACAGGACAGACTCCGGGCAGTTGCCACTGTTGCCGCCAGTGGGACAGAAAAAGAAAGGGAGAGACAAACAGGAAGTCGCCGAGAAGCCGTTGTCCAAGATTGCGATCAAAAATGCTGTGAAACAATACTTGGATGAGCGCACGCCCCGCATGAGCCAAGAGGAATACGAGCGTGAGCAGGAGCAAACCGCAAGGCTCGCCAAAGCGGGGATGCTGGTGATGATGGGGAGTGGCAAGCCGAGAACGTACCAGGAATGGCAGAGCGACAACCAGAAGGCGATTGACGATTGCCTGCAAAACGACCGGATTTCGCTTCAAGACCTTTGCACGATGCGCTGGGAGCGGTTCAAAAAATTCTGGCAGGAACAACGGAAACGAGTCCTTGCAAGGGAAACCAATAAAGAGGCCGAGGCCAAAACAAAAGCGCCAAAGACTAAACTTCCCAAGAGTGCCGCCACGAGTCCGTTAGTTGCAGGCAAACGTCGGAAGTAGTCCCGCCAATTTCCTGTCAAAACAAAATTGGTTTTTTGGGGTGTTCAAAACCACCGCTGCGGTGAAATTTTATTTAGCTACGGTGCCCAAACCCGCCGCTGCGGTGCAACTTTCCGCACCCGTCCAAATTGCCCCCCAAAGGCAGCATTACTTTAAGGCCAGCAAAAGAAATTTATGCTGGCGACAACAATTGAAATCATTCGCAGCGGGTTAAAATCCGACCCGACCTTAACTCCCGCCGACCGCACCCGGCTCATGGCCGTTCTGCGCAATGGCGTCACGCCTCACAAGCCTGACTGCCCGGCACCAGACAACACGCCGCGATTGCTCCGCCGCGCCGAGGTCGCCCGTCGCCTCTCCTGCTCATTGCGCACCGTGGACAAACTGCCGATCAAGAAGGTCAAGCTGCCGGGCCGCCAACGCGCCGCCGGATTTCGGGAGGGCGACGTCAACGCGCTACTGGCCTGAAAGGAGGTCGCATGAGTGAAAATGCTTCTACCAGTGAAAAAATCGCCGCCAAACGTGCCGGGCGGCTGGCGACGACTCCCGAATCAGCCAAAGGCCATTTCGTGGCTGCTTGGGCGGGAAAATGCTCGCCTCGACGCGCCATCAAGGCTCAGTGTTTGGAGTGCCTCGGCTTTGACCGGCAGGCCATCACCGAATGCACCGGCTGGGCCTGCCCGCTCTGGAATTTCCGACCGTTTCAGAAACCATGATTCTCGACTCTACCAGTGTCAAAACCAAACACCCGGTAAAACGGCTTCGCGTGCGTGCGCGTCCCGGTAAAGTTGGCGCTAACAATCTCCTGGCGTTGCTGAGTTGGCAGCCGAAGAAGGCGACCGACATTTGGACGCGCTCCGAGTGGACCAACCTTTGCACCCACTTGCACAATGGCAACGGCAAGACACACTTCGTTATGGGTTTCCGCGACGACACCGGCGCAAAGCGTTACGTCCGGTCAAAACGGCTGGGCGTTGACCGCGCCATAACATGGAGTTGGTCAAGCATCCTGGGAACATCGAAGTCGAAGCTGGCTTTTGTCCCTTACTCGACCAATGACCGGCAGCAATCGCGCTGGGGCGGCATGGATTTTGACGCCCACAACCCCGGCGAAGCGGATCGGGCGCGGGAACTGGCTCTTGCCGCGTTCCGCTGTCTTCTGAACGATCCGGCCCTGAGTGTCATTCTTGAAACCAGCGGCGGCGGGGGCTGGCACGTCTGGGCAATCTCGCCTGACTTCCACGACACGCATGAGTGGGTCCGGTCGCTCAAATCGGTCGCCACACTAATCGGCGCGCCCATCGCCGGGGGTGTCTGTGAAATTTTCCCGCCGGACAGCTTGCCGAGCCGGTTCGGGAAAGGGATGCGTGCCCCCGGTTGCTGGAATCCTGGCACAGAAACTTGCTCGCAAATTGTTTGGGAAAACGTCCGCACTTCCCTTGAACCCGTCCTATCGGGGAAGTCAAAAAACGGCGCATTGAATTCCAATGGGTTACAAGCTTACTTCCCCGATACAGAGAAAAAAGCTTCTTTCTCTCCTTCTTCTTTTCCTAATTACCATGAACTGGAGTTGCTTCAAAAATTCGGGATCACGCAAACAAACAGCCGCAATGACAAGTTGGCTGCCCTGACTGGTGCAATTTTCAACCAAGTTGGCGGTGCAATGGCGAGATGGATTGTGCTTGCACAATTTCGGCACAAGACCGTTTCGACTGAGGCCAGCGAGCACAAGCACATGGCCAGCTTTGAAGAACTATGGGCGGGGCTGGCCGCACGCTGGCGGGAGACGATTTCCAAAGATGAACGGGACAAACTTGCACAACTCGAAACGGACAACGAGCGCGACGCATTTCGCATCATTCGCAGTTTTGCAGCGAAAGCGGTGCATGACGGCGCGGCGGACTTCCCCATTGCACGGGACAACTTGGCGGAACGTCTGGGCATCACCGGCAAAGGAGCGGCGGGGATTCGGGAAAAGTTCGTGCGGCTGGGCATCATCGCAAAAACAGCCAGCTACGTGCCCAACAAATTCGCAACGCGTTTCAAGTGGCTTCCCACAATTGCAACCAAACAAAGTGCAAATGAATGAAAAACACTGTGGACAACCCGTGATCCGCCCCGGCCAGACTCGCGCCTACCACAAAGGCAGTCAGCGCGAAATTGACGAGCGGCGCGGCGCGGTTACGCGGTTGCGCGCTCGCGGTGTGTCGAAAATGGAAATCCATCGCTTCATCAAAGAAAAATTCAACCGCCAATGGCGCACGGCAGACCGGGACATCGCCTTTGTCACCGGTGCAAATACCTGACTCGCGCGTGCCTGTGCGCGTGCGCGGAAACACGCTTTTCCCTGGGCTAACAGCCTGCTTGAACCCGGATTTTGCCTAGCTTCGCGCCCGCGTTCACCCTCGCTATTCTCTCGCTGTTCTCCCGTTGTTTTCTCGCTTAACTGCCGGACGCGAGAAACACGCGGGAATTTGCAGGGGTTTAGCGGGAAATACGCGGACTTCAAACCCGTCAATCACATGGCTCGCGCATGTGTGAAACGTTCTCTCTTTTCCAGCAAAACTACTTGGCCAACACTGCGTAAGCTCGACCACATACGACTAACAAACAAGCACTTAACAAATCCACGCCGGGAAAAGGACATGCTGATAACTTCATGCCAGTAGTTGATGCCAGTGGAACATGCTGGTAATTCTCGCCCGCCAGCAATTCTTGCTTTGACTGCCGCCGTTTGTTTCAATCGTCAGTGTTCCGAAAAAACGAATGTAACCAAACCAAAACCAAAAACAATTCGCGTAGCATCGGCTGCTGTCCATCACGAAACTCGCAATTTCAAATCAAAGGACGGCGCTCGACGCACGCCCCAACCGGGGCGTGTTGAAAGCGTTCCTTTGAAGGCATGCGAGTGCCTGTGATGGGGCGTGATTAGGCACGTCCCATTTCGTTTCAGGCACGACATTTCTTCATAGGAAGCCATCCCGACAGGGCTGATTCGCACGCGAGCGAATACAGCCATGCCTGCCAATCCAGACAAGGACGCTCCATCATTTCAATGGGGGCCGACCAATCCGCACCCACTCTCTAAGATGCACACGGAGTTGGTGTGGGAGGGGAAATACGACGAGTTCGGGCGACGCCGCGAGGTGGACGTGGCCGCGCTGTCCATGCCGATGCAGCGGATTGAGACCGTGGACGAGCCGCGCCAGCGAGCCGAGGCGCAGGGGCAATTGGCCATGTTCGAGAAGCAAATGGCGGGCAAGAAGCGCGACGATTTTCGAAACCGACTCATTTGGGGCGACAACAAACTGGTGACAGCGAGTCTGCTCAAGGAGTTCAAAGGCAAAATTGACCTGTTCTACATTGATCCGCCATTCGACGTAGGTGCGGATTTCACGATGGACGTGGCTATCGGTGACGGGAAAGAAACCGTTGGCAAGGACCAGTCCACGCTCGAAATGGTTGCCTATCGTGACATGTGGGGCAAAGGCACGGACTCCTACCTTCACATGATGTTCGAGCGGTTCTCACTGATGAAGGAGTTATTGAGTGAAACAGGGAGTATGTATGTGCAGGTTGATTACCGTGTTTCTGGAATAATGCGAAATCTACTCGACGATGTTTTCGGTCCTGGACACATGGTCAATGAAATCATCTGGTGTTACGTTGGTGGTCGAGTTCCAAAAGTTGCGTTCGGGCGAAGGCACGACACCATATTCTATTACGCAAAGTCAGACAGATGGACGTTTAATTGGGAAGATGTGATGGACCCACTGTCGCCCGAACAGGAAGAACGCTACAAATATCAGGATGACAAGGGCCGATACCGGCTGATGGGCCGTTGTTTGAAAGGGAGCCCCATTCGCGCAGCCAGAGACGTTTCACCGGAATGGGAGAAAACGAATCCAGAACTCGTTTACCACTACTACATGAAGGAAGGAACGCTATGCTTGGACTATTGGGACATACCGCAAATCAACCAAGTGGGTGCTGAACGCACTGGCTTCCCGACCCAAAAACCAGAAGAACTGGCTGAGCGAATTATCCTTGCTTCCTCCAATGAGGGCGATCTCGTCGCTGACATTTTTTGCGGCAGCGGCACGTTGGGGGCAGTGGCGGAGCGGCTGGGGCGTCGGTGGATTATGGCTGACCTCGGCCGATTTGCCATTCACACCAGCCGCAAGCGGCTGATCGAATCGCAGCGCTCGCTTCACACCGAGGGCAATCCGTATCGAGCATTCGATGTTTACAACCTTGGCCGCTACGAGCGGCAGTGGTGGCAAAAAGACCGGTTCAAAGGTGCAGAGGAGGAACATCGCCGTGTGGTGTTAGAGTTTTTCAAAGCGGAAATCTTATCCAGCGCGCCGTCGCCATTGTTGCATGGTCGCAAAGGCGGCGCGTTCTGTCATGTGGACGGCATTGATTCGATTTTCACCCGCGGGGAAGCCAGTGCCGTGGCAAAAGCTGTCGCCCAGGCGGGCGGGCGCGAAGTGTTTTGTCTCGCTTGGGAATTTGAAATGGAATTGCGGCAACATTGTCTGGCACTGGAAGCTGAATTGGGCGTAAAGATGAAGCTGATTCCCATCCCACGCGAAATCATGGAGAAAAACCGCACCAGTCCGCCGCCGTTTCTGGAAATGGCATTGTTGGAAGCGGGCGCGGTCACGAAAAAGGAAAAAGGCAAGACGGTCGTGGACGTGAAGCTCACAAAATTTTTGCCGTCGCTTGCCGAAGTGCCGAGTAAAGAATTGGACGCTTTGAAAGCGCGCTCTATCAAAAACGGTTTCGATTTTATTGATTTCTGGGCGGTGGATTTTGACTGGCATCCCAACCAGCCGTTTCACCATGACTGGCAGGATTACCGCACCCGCAAGGATCGCACGCTAAAAACGGTGAGCAATGCGGGGCATTTTTATGACAAGCCCGGCAAGCATACCATCTGCGTGAAGGTGGTGGACGTGTTTGGCTGCGACACCAGCATCGCGCTGGAGGTGGAGGTTTAACCATGCCAGAACAAATGACCATCAAACCGGAAGCGCTTGAACCGCTGTTCGCCGCTTGGGAAGAACCGGAGAAGCATCGCGTCAAACGCGCCGATGGCGAGGGCGCGGAAGTGCGGAAAGGCCGTCGGCCATCCAGCATCACAATCGCCCAAAATCTGCGGGCGTCGGTCAAGGAGTGGCGGGATAATTTTTATTTCGGCGCGAGCGACACGACGCGGTATTTGTTGAATCATTGGTTCGGTCGCGCCCATGACCGGAGCGAGTTCGGCGGGCCGGATGGATTCCGATACTACTTCTGCCAGCGCGAGGCGATTGAGACGTTCATTTACCTGAAGGAAGTGGCAAATGCCCAATGCCTGTCGCAATTGGTCGCCGATTTCGGCGGCGCAAACGCGGAGGTCGCCGCACTCGGCATCACGGAGGACGAAGATTTGTGGGGGCGATACGCCTTTAAGATGGCGACGGGTTCGGGCAAAACCAAGGTGATGAGCCTGGCGATGGTGTGGAGCTATTTCCACGCCTTGCGCGAGAGCGGGTCGGCGATGGCAAAGCATTTCTTGGTGATCGCGCCAAACCTGACGGTGTTTGAGCGGTTGAAGGAAGATTTCAAACCAGAACAAGGCGGGCCGGACATTTTCGACAAAGACCCGCTCATCCCGACGGAATGGCGTGGTGACTGGAATCTTTCCGTGGTGTTACAGGATGAGGCGAGCGGCGCGGCGACAGGCGGTGTGCTTTACCTGACGAACATTCACCGGCTGTTTGACAACACGCGGCGCAAGAAAGAGTCAGAAACTTATAACTGGATGGGGCCGGCGGTGTCGAAAGCGAAGGCGCTGGATACAGGCGCGGAGTTACGCGACCGTATCACCAGCCATCCGCGCCTGATGCTGATGAACGACGAGGCGCACCATGTCTGGGACCCGGACTCGGCATGGAATGAGGCGATTTGGTGGCTGCACGAAACGAATCGCAAACGCGGCGGTGATGGTCTGGTGGGACAACTGGATTTCTCGGCCACGCCGAAGGACAACGCGGCGAATTATTTCAAGCACATCATTTGCGACACGCCTTTGGGCGAAGCGGTGGACGCGGGTATTGTCAAAACTCCAATCATCGGACGCGCTGGCAAATTGGTGGAGCAGGCCACGGGCAACGCGGCTTGGAAATACGAAATGCACCTCAAGCTCGGTTACGAGCGGTGGCGTCGCAGCAAGGAAGAATGGGAAAAGAGCGGCAAGAAACCGCTTATGTTCGTCATGTGCGAGGATACCAAGTCGGCGGATCAAATCACCGCCCGGCTGAATGGCGACGAAATTTTCAAGGAGTTGAACGGACGGACGATCAACCTGCACACGAATCTCAAGGGCAAAATCAAGAAAGTTGGCGGGCAGGAAGTATTTGTCGAAAACGAAAAGGACATCAGCGACGAAGATTTGAAGGCGCTGCGGAAATTGAGCCGCGACTTGGACTCTGGCGCGAGTCCCTATTTCTGTATCGTGTCGGTGCTGATGCTGCGCGAGGGCTGGGACGTGAAGAACGTGACGACCATCGTGCCGTTGCGACCTTACAACTCACCGGCGGGAATTTTACCAGAGCAAACGCTAGGGCGTGGTTTGCGCCGCATGACGCCAACGGGACAGGCAAACGAAATCGTGGCCGTGGTGGAACACGAGGCATTCGCGCGGTTGTATCGCGAGGAATTGGCGCAGGAAGGTTTACCGTTAGAAATTGTTGATGTTGACCGCGTGCCAGTCACAACGGTTTCAATTTTTCCTGACCCGTCGAAAGATTGGCAGAAGCTGGACATTTTAATTCCGCGTCTGACGGCAGCCGCACAGACGCTCGCGGCACTCGGCCCAATAAGCGAAGCGGAAGTGCGGGCGGCATTTGCGAAATACAAGCCGCTGCCCATCGGCGAGCGCGGCCCGACGGAAGTTCCATACGAGGGAAGGCATCTCATCACCGGCGAAGTCGTCGAACGGATGAAAGTAAATCTGGCCTTGTTGGAATCGGGGGTGGGCGCGCTGTCATTTTACGTACAAGAGTTAGAATACATTGCCAAAGTCAAAGGTACACACACGGTTCTCGCTCCGCTGTTGCAGGTGTTCTTTGAGCAAATTGTTTTCGGCCCCGGCCACTCGATTTTTGACCCGGCTCTGACGGCACGCCTATCCGACAGCGACGTGCGGGAGCATGTGCGGGCGGTGTTTGTGCCACTGATCCGGGCGAAAACCTTGCAGCAGCAGATTCGCACGCCGGATACCGTGCCGATGGCGGTGTCAAAATGGCGTCCGTTTCAAGTCACCGCCAGCGAGCGGAGGCCGGTGCTCAAGTCGGCACGAACATTGTTCAATCTGGTGCCGTGCAATCGCTCGCTCGAACAGGCGCTGGTTGAATTTCTCGGCAAGGCCGACGATGTGACGGCATTTGCCAAGAACGCCGGGCCGCAGGCGTTGCGGATTGATTATCTTGCCGACGGCCAGCGACTGGCTTTCTACACGCCGGATTTTTTCGTTCGGAACGGCACAACGGTTTTCCTCGTCGAAACCAAGGGGCAAGTTGACCGTGAAGTTCCAGCCAAGGCCAAGGCCGCAGTCGAGTGGTGCAAATCCGCCTCCACCAAAGCTACAAAGTGGGAATATGTATATGTGCCGGAGGGCGTTTTTCAGCGCTTTCAAGGATCGGCCTTCGCGGAGATGGCACGGACGTGTGAGCCATCGTTGAAGGATTTACTGAACCAGCAAGCCTACCATGCGGAGTTGCCGTTGTTCGCCGTCGCCGGAGTTGAGCCGCTGGAAAGCCGCGTGAGCGAAACCAAGGCGGCGGAAATCATCCCGCAGGCGCTGGTGGCGGAATTGCCAGAGCGTTTGCGCAAGGCGGTGGACGAGGCGGTTTCACTCTACCTGTTCTTTCAAAAGAAATCGGGGGTGAATTTTGCGCCGGTGTTCACCGCGCTGCTTGGCGTGATAGACGAGACGGCTAAAGGTCTGGTGATGCAAAAACTGCAAGACCGTTTGCCCGCCGCCGCACCTGCACAGCAAAGTTGGTTTGAACCGTATCTCGCAAAAGTGGATTCACGGATGCATCGGCACTACACGGAACTGGCGCGTAACCTCCGAAAAACGCTGGTTTATCAAACGGGTGTGTCGCCACTGGGTTTGTTGCGCAACTGTTATGACTACGCGCTGAACGATTCGACGGCGTTGACAGGAGTATTCGAGGCCGTTCGTGATGAACTGCAATTGCCCGGTGCGCGGGCCATTTTTGAAGCGGTCAAGAGCGTCAACGATTTCCGCAACACACGAGTTGCGCATCAAGAAAAGCCACTGACGAATCCCGATGAGACAAAGGCGGCGTTGTTGAAGTGGGTGGAAACACTGGCGCTTCTTTGGCAGGAAAACACGGACACGATTTACGCGCGTAAATGTGTGGTGACTTTGGCAGGCGTCACGCCCAAAGCGCAGGCTGCCGGAGGATTCTCGGCAGAAATTAGCACGGTTTTTCCTGAAATACAGCTTGGCCCCCCTGGAAAATTTCCGACCGAGTATGCTAATCGGCTGCAAACCGAACTGGCGCGTTTGATTCAACCACTGGCAGATTCTCGTTTCGGCTCAAAGGGCGTCCGCGTCGAGTGTAAAGAGATACGATCCGGGTCGCTGACCTTCGTAGTCGTTGCGACCGCGCTCACAGGCGGAGGGTACCAATTTGTGAAGGACTACGATAAACTTCGTGCGAATGCCGCGTTGCTGACGAACGACATCAAGCGTGCTTCCGGCAAGATTAAGCGTGCAGTTGCAAAGTTTCTCGGTGATCCAAAAAATCCGTTTAAGAAATGAGAAAGCGTTGCCTGCCCGGTTCGTAAAGCAACACTCCAAGCGCGGAATCATACAGGCAAAACTCCCGGAGCCGGGCGCGGGGCAGCGCTGGAATGTGGCGTCTAAATGGCTTGATTTGTGCTGTTTTGCGTGTGGACAATTGTGGTGGACGGGGTGGACGCGCCGCTCATTTTGAGCGAAACTAGCGAGGGCGGGTCAAACACTTGAGAAAAAAGTGGCAGTGCTGATTTGTGTGCTTGCAAAACGGTGCAAATATCAGGTATCAGATTGGCGCTTGTCCTGAAAAACGTAGCTAACATAATTTGAACGAGTGATGAAAAAGCAAGAGACTGTTGTTTCGCGACACGGGAATTTCTACACGGTCAGAGTGCTGACTGCGGAGAAGGCACAGGTTCGCCGACCGCAGCATGCCTCGGGCGGTGAGAAGCGCATTTCCGCGGAGGATGCCGCTCAAAGGATCGCTCAGCGCTTTGGCAAGTCGCTCGCTGTGCTAGCTGACTGAGGCATCAATCAAATCTCAGGCGGAGTGGCGGAAGCTTTCCTTCGCGGAGGGTGTATATGATCGTATCTAGCCGGAAGCCTGTAATTTGTTCTAATTCCTTCAGGTAGGCTTCCGGTATTGGATCGTCGTTCTTGTCGAGTGTCCATGATCGAGCGCCAGGGAATTTCACTTTGTAGTGACTTCCGCGTTTTGGCTCGCGGACGTCTGATGCGCCCAATGCGTAGCAATTTTTCTCTGCGGTTTCAAAGGACACCTCGGTTTGCGTGTAGCCCGCAGGCACTTCGTACTCGAAGGCGTTAGCGAGCAGGGAATTGCTTTTGTTGCAATCGCAGTCTTTCGGGCCAACCAGAGGGAAGAAACGGATGCAAGTGTGGGGTTCGTATTGCCCGACAGAGTTTCCGGCGAAGGCCTTTTCACAAGCAATGCCAATGAAGTACTCGTTATCGTGGATATAGTTGTCATGAAGGACAAGTAGCCTCCCCAGTTCGTCTGCCCATATTTCTTCGAGCCCCTGCTGTGTCCGACAGTCTTTAGGAATCGGGTGCGGCCTATAAGGCGTAGCCCCTATGTTGGCCTGGACGGAGACGGCCTTTCCATGGAGGAACCAAAGATTCAGGTGTGTGATGATTTGGTTTTTCAGGCTACCATTTCCGTCCCATTTGAATTCGGTGAGCAAGGTTATGAAAAAATCAGTGCAGAGTATTCTGACTGTTTGGTTTTCCACCAGTTTCGAGAGCTCCCCAAGAGCTCGTACAACCAGATGCAGTTCGTGGGTATCCCTAGGAAAAGTGTGATCGGCCAGTCGCGGTGAAAGACCAATGATCGCTGGCATATCAGTTCTGCTTTTTTTGCGCCTTGCTTTGCGCCCGAAGTAACCGCCCGCTTAGGGTGAGTGCTTCGCCGAAAAAGCATTCAGGCCATTCGTTCAGGGAGCCATCCGCTTGGACTGAGAGATCAAAGACTTGGGGCTTTTCGGCCTCGGTGCTTAGAAAATAAATTTTGCAAAGCTGGTGGATTTTATTTTGTGTGTCTTCGGCGGCTTTGACGCGGAGGGCGTTCACCAGGTGCTCGCTGTGGGTTTCAAGAATGACTTGTTTACCGATGCTGGCCATCGCAAGGAAAAAGTCGGCGATACGAACTTGGAGTGCTGGATGGAGGTGGAGTTCCGGCTGTTCGACGACAAGGGTCCCATCAGGTGGAACCAGAAGGCCGCGAACCAACACCGGAACGATCTGAGAATAACCAAATCCAGAGTCGGCGAGCGAGTGTTTGCGTTTGTCGTGCAGCGACTTCAATTTCAGCTCAACTAGGATTTCCGCAGTTGCCAACTCGAATTCTGTTTGTTTGGTTTCGTCGCCTTTGACGTTGCCGGTACGCAGGTAACGTAGCCAACCGCTCAACGCTTCCGCAAGCGTGTGTTCTTTGATTTTTCCGAGAGAGTCTGGGAGCGCGTTGATTACTGGGGCCGTGCCTTTGTCGCGGAGAATGTAAGGAAGAAATTCTCCTGTTGGGTCCATTCCCGGGATAACATCGAGGTCTGCTACGTAGTATCTTTTCCCAGGCGTGCGAAGGGGTGCAACGTAGTGAACATTGAGCAGAGCCTTTTTAAATTGGTCGAACTGCCAGTCTATGAGTGGAGGCAGCGGCCACCTTTGCCAATTGTGTTCGTTTTCGGCGGGCGTGGTTGTCGGCTCAGGTTTCGGATCGGCGATAATCGTGGTCGGGAGAAGGCCTCTGATGAGTGTGATTAGGGTAGTGAATTCGGGTCGCTCTGACTCCTGCGGACTAATCTGTTCTGCCATGCCAATTTTTTCGAAAAATGCGGTGGGGAGGAAGAATTTGTACAGGCGTTGCGACGCTTCGTCCGAGAAAGCGTGGACTGGTTTGTCTTTTGCCGCTTCCAGTTTTTCTATAGACCACTGCAATAGAGCCTCACCATTTACAATGATTGCGAATTCGGCTTTGAGCAGGCCACCGCTGACAAGTTTATCGGTTTTCCCGGACGGTGGATTAGTCTGGTCTGGAACCTCCCCGAAAAACTCGAAGGAGCAATCGAGTTCGTACTCCGCAGGCTGGTCCCGCAGTTTGCTTGGGGTGAACTCGCCTGTTTTTCTTTCCTTAACGAACCGGAGAAAGGCCACGAAGTCTTCGGGGGCTTGGTCGCTCACGCGGATGCCGAATTGCATTTTCCGAGAGATTTCGTTGTTGGAGACTAGCGTAGAATAGTTTCCAAGGTCAACCTGAGTGCCCTTGAAGCGGAGCTTGCCACTTTCCTCCTCTGCGCTTTCTCGGATGCCTTGGCTCTGGCGCAGCAATGGGAAAATCTTCAGGATGGTGGATTTGCCAGAACTGTTGCTTCCGCAGAAAACGGTGAGCGGAGCGAGGCGAAACGTCCTGACGTCGTCGGCGAACAATCTGACGTTTCGTAGGGAAACTTGGGTTATCATATTGCTCAGGGAGTGATGATTTTGGCGATTTCTTGGGGTAGGGCAAGGCAAGAATTAGCGGCCTGCTACTTGGCTGGCCAGCCTGTTGAATTATGCTGAATGGCGTTGACAGGCTCAACGCAACTCAACATCGGGCATCCGGCCCACCATCATTTTCGTAAAGCAACACGCCGTGCGCAGAATCATAGAGGCAAGACTCCCGGAGCCGGGCGGCGGGTGCAATGTGGAGCACAGCCGGATGAGGCGAGCAATACATTGACGCGACAACCGGCGACACACAATCACGCCTCTGATTCACGCGCACGGCTCCACGCGACTGCGGACTGTCTGCGGATAATCCGCGCTTGTTGCCGTTGCCTGTTCACGGACTGTCTGAGTCTGTGCCAGATCGCGGACAGGGCGTGTTCGTGGACGTGCCCATTGGCACGGACTGCGCACGGACAATCTGCGGGCGCGGCAGCGTTCACGGACTGGACGCGGACTGTGCGTGGGCTTGGACTGGCTATGGACACGGATAAACCACGGACTGCCGCAACTGCGGACTGTGCGTGGACACGGCCAATCCGTGTTCGCGTCTTGTGCGTGGCGAGTCCGCGCTCGCGGACTGCCCGTGCCCTTGTCCACGACTGCGGAAAATAGCGCGGCTCTGGGCGCGGCTTCTGCGCGCACTCCAAGTCCTAATGAAAATTAGGGGTAAGGCGTATGGCAGATTAAGTAGCTTCCAGACGGGTTAATGCTCCAATGTCGCAGCCGGATTGCTGCTGAATGTCGGCGGCGGCGCACGATAAATTTAGTGTCCCAAAGACACCTTTTCCGCGCCGTCTTCTGGCAAAGTGATAGCTGTGAACATGTCTGGCGAAATTATTTTTGCATGAGCAGTGAGGCGAAAGATTCTGTGAGTGTCACCGGATGCTGCCCCCCAGTTTGGACGGGCGGGAGAACGGCAACCGATCCGTTCAGGGCCGCGCTATGCAAATTGCATCCGAGTGTGATGGTGATTTACCGGGATGGATCCGGGCACCGCACACCATCGCTTTCGCCGGTTCACGTAAAGTTTTACCGCGACTGAACCATGCTCGTCACAACAATTGAACTGCTCAGGGCTGGATTGAAGGCCGACCCGACAATCACGCCTGCAAAGCGCGCCCGACTCGTGGCGATGCTCCGAAACGGCGATGACGAGTCACTGAAACCAGAAACCGCGCCGGTAGTTCGCCAGCGTTGTATTCGCCGCGACGAAGCCGCCCGTCTGTTGGCAGTCTCGCTCCGAACGGTGGACAAGCTGGCCGCATCTGGGATCCTGAAAAAGTTAAAGCTGCCGGGGAGAACACGGTCATGTGGCTTTCTCGAAAGTGATGTGCTGGCGCTAATCGCCCGATCTAAACGCTGACGATGTAGGCATCAGGCCCTTGTCAGGAAACAGCCTTCCACTCAAAAGCGGGGATACTTAAACGAATGACGGCCGTAAATCCCCCCCGCCACCAGCACATGGCGGGGACGGTCGGCACGAAAATAAGAGAGTCCTCTCGACAAATCAAACAGGACACCACTTTGCGCGGTGAAGCGAAAAAAGTGGCTTTTTAGGAACATGCCTTTTCGCTCACCTACTATCGTAGAGTGGCCATTTTCCGCCCTGAAAACGTGCATCCGGTGCATGCTATGCGACAGATCACCTTGCTACATGGGCTAGGGAAAAATTCACCCGGTTAAAGCCTCAACGCCCGGATCATTTGGGACAGTTCCTTCTGCCGAAAACGCAACGCTTCAATTCCCTCCAAACCTTCGCCCGTTCGCCGCCCAAGCTGACGCACAAATTTGGCTTTCGCTCTGGCCGGGACGTATCGGCGTTCGGCCATCCAATCCAATACCCGCCACTGGCCGTCATCGAAGGGGCAATCATCCTTGCGCCAGTTGGTGACTGTTCGCGGGCTGACGGCGTATTTCTCCGAAAGCTGCCTGTTTGTCGGCTTCAGCTTCAGGCTATCGTCATCCGGCCTTAACTTGTTCAAAAAGTCGTGGAGCGAGTTTCGCAACTGCGCTTGGTCCATTGTCAGGCATTCGTCCTCGATGTCGTTTAGCGCCGCCTCGACATCATTGAGCGCCCAGGTGTAACCCCACGCAATGAGAAGCGAGGCAGGAACGCGCCGGGCTGGATGTTTTTTCACCGCGACGCTTTGGGACGACGGGCATGGCGCTTGTGGCGACGCCGGGGCGATGTTCTCAATGGTCGAAACCATGCTGAACCATTACGCCGGGGGCTGCCGTGCGTCAAATCGGACAAAACCAGTCCGGCAAAGTGCTTCAAAAAATGCCAAAATTTCTCGCGGGCAACAGAGGAAAGAAGCCCGGCGGCCAAAGAGGGTGTCCCCCAGCCTTCGTCCTGTTGTCCGGCCAAAAGGAAGCTCTCTTTTTCTGACGGGGCGGGCAGTTCCCAAAATGACCCTTCGCGTAAAAGCCGGGACTCCATGCCCCAACGGTTGGTGCAAATTCCCCCTCCCCCCGGCACCCGGCGGGGACGGGTCGCCGCGAAAATAAGAGAGTCCTCATTTACCGGACTGTTGGCTGGGGGAAAAATCTTTGTTGCCCGACACTCGCCACAAGGCTGATTGCCGTGCGCTGGATTCCGCTGGACGCGCGGGTTGCGTGTGCTTGGCAAATCCTCCTTTTCGTGCATTGATTGCTTTATGATTGCTTTATGAGCATCGGACAGGACAGGAACGCAAGAGACGGTAAAAGCACCAAAACGCAGAGGTTCAAAAACAGGATGCGGATAAAACATTTGATTTACTTGGCTAAAATCCACTTTTCCCTTACGGAAAAAGGGTGGTGGTAGGTGATGGATTCGAACCATCGAAGGCATAGCCAGCAGATTTACAGTCTGCCCCCGTTGGCCACTTGGGTAACCTACCACGTAAGGGACACAGATTAAGCCAAACTGCCCATGCCTTGTCAATCCGCACGCAAATTCGATTCGTCCTCGTCCTCCTCCTCGTTCTCGTTCTCGAATTCATTGGGTTTCGAGGACGACGATGAGAACGAGGACGATTACGATTTGGATTCAACCACAGTTGCAAATGCTCCTTGCTCTTCTTAGCCTGATGGGATGTTCGATTCGTTAAGCGGCAAGCTCCAGAACGCCTTCAGAAACTTGCGCGGGCTCGGGAAAATATCCGAGGCCAACGTCAGCGATTCCTTGCGCGAAGTCCGCATGGCGCTGCTGGAAGCCGACGTGAATTTCAAGGTCGCGCGCGATTTCATCGAGCGCGTCAAAACCAAGGCCATCGGCGCGGAAGTCATCCAAAGCGTCCAGCCCGGCCAGCAAATCATCAAAATCATCCACGACGAACTCG
>Ga0116110_1000358_pt1 | contig 27700 bp, 26 predicted proteins | sample June2015DPH_8_50_FD_89719 | JGI IMG/M metagenome (GOLD analysis project Ga0116110, IMG submission 89719) | Peatland microbial communities from SPRUCE experiment site at the Marcell Experimental Forest, Minnesota, USA - June2015DPH_8_40 | ecosystem: Environmental > Terrestrial > Soil > Wetlands >...
ATTCCGATAAGGCCAAGCTCGTCAAATTCTTCAAAGGAGAGATGAAGCCGCTAATCGAGAGTGAAAAGTGGGGTATGATGCGCGGGCAGCTCGAAAAGATAAAGGCCCTGCCGGACCAGGATAGGGAAGCGCTCGCCGACTATATCCTGAGTTTCAAGTAACCTTGCCGGGCCCGTTTGTCATGCCCGGTTATACAAAAAGATATCAAGGGAACGCCTTTCAAAGGCGGAGGAGCATCCCCCAAGCCGCTGCGGGGCTCAATCTGGCCGTAACCCGCGTCTCGTTAGGGGGCACAAAGGTGGGTGGAACTAGTTGCCCGGTCTTCTCCACAATGTAACAGCGAAAAGATTTGATCGGCTGTTTCATTTCCGTATAATCGCAGGAACAGGCCAATTCGGATTTGTTTGCAGAGTTTTTCGAAATGATTGTCGGGGGTAAGACCTGACAGATAAGGGTATTGTAGACTGATGATCATTAATCAGAACGACGACAACCGCCATGTACCCAAAATCATCCCGCCCCACGGCGGGTACCGGGACCTGAAATCGTACCAGATGGCTGAGATCGTCCACGACGCTACCGTGATGTTCTGCGACCGCTTCATCGACCGGCGCTCCCGCACTCATGACCAGATGGTGCAGGCAGCGCGAAGCGGCAAGCAAAATATAGCCGAAGGCAGCATGGCGTCGGGGACATCCAAGAAAACCGAACTCAAGCTGGTAGGGGTGGCGCGGGCGAGTCTGGAAGAACTGCTGCTGGATTACCAGGACTACCTGCGGCAGCACGGGCTGCCGCTCTGGGGCAAAGACCATCCCCAGGCCAGGCAGGTCCGGGGGCTGTGTTATAAGTCGGATAAGTCCTATTTGACCTATAAGCCATATACTGAAGCTCCAGCCTCTGCAGAGACTGCGGCAAATACTATGGTGTGCCACATCCACCAGGCGAACTACCTTCTTGACCAGCAGTTGCGCGCCCTGGAGCAGGAATTCCTAAAGGAGGGCGGTTTCACCGAAAAGCTCTATCATGCCCGTCAGCAGATGCGTAACAGCGGAAAGAAGCCATGACCAACGCTAAAGACGGCATTGCGCTATTAGCTGCAGGACACACCCTTTAATTTCAGAAAAAAGGCTTTTGCCGGCGCCTTGTCCTTTCAACTTCGGGCTCATTTTTTTGGTATTCACCGCTTGCAAACGTTACATGCAAAAGTAAAAACTTTTGCTATATTTTTTGTAGCGTCTGCATCGCGCAAGGAGATGGCACATGACAAGAGTACAAAGGCTTGAACGGGAAATCGAAGAACTTGCTCCGAGTGAGCTTGCAGCCTTCCGGAAATGGTTTCAAGACTACGACGCAGCTCAATGGGACAAGCAAATTGAGGAAGATGCCGCCAGCGGCAAATTTGACAGGCTCGCACAAAGGGTCCTTGCAGACCACAAGGCAGGAAGGACAAGGGAAATTTGAGGCATTTCGCATCCGCTGATTTTTGGTCGTGTTACCGTCAATTGCCAAAACAGGTTCAGGAATCGGCAGATGCTAACTATGAATTACTCAAAGCCGACCCTTCCCATCCATAGCTGTTAGAATGTTACCCTATGTTGCCCCCCGCGCGGGGGCGTGGATTGAAACTAAAATCCTGAACCCCTTCTGCCTAATCCCCTGTTGAGAGGAACGGTATGGACGCGATCAACGGTAAGCAACAGTTTTCTCTTTCTCCTCTGAGACCGGAATATGTGGGCGCAATGAGCGTGATACTGTGCTCGATGGACCCCTGGCTTACCCTGGAGTACAGGCCGGAGGCTTTCGAATTTTATCTGCTGCACGCAGACCCGGCGCTCAGCCGTTACGCTGTAATGATTTCCGGAGAGGTCAGCGGGGTTCTGTCTGTGAGGTCCCCGTGGCTTTTTGGGCCGTTCATCGAGCTCATGGCCCTCTTCGATGGATTTCGGGGAAAAGGAATTGGGAGCCGGATTGTCGCCTGGGTCTGCGACCGGTACAAATCGAAAAACCTATGGGCTACGGTATCCTCTTTCAATCTAAAGGCGCAAAAATTCTACGGCGGTGCAGGTTTCGAGCAAACGGCGATTCTGGAGGACCTGATAAAGCCGGGCTGGAATGAAATTCTGCTCAGGAAAAGAATGTCTGTGCCGAATCTGCGCTGACATCCACAAAAAAGAAACGGCCGGTGGAAGTCCCCCGGCCTTTCACTACAACAAAGATAAATGCGGCACTTACTTCTTCATGCCTTTCTTGAACATGGATTCGCACTTTTCAGCGGCTGCTTCTGCTCTGCGAGCGGCGTTCTCAGCCCTCATCGCGGCAGCTTCGGCTGCTCTGGCGCTGGCTGTACATGATTGTTCGATTGACTGAGCCTTATCCAGAGCCGACTGGCAAAGTTCCGTACATTTCTTGCAATCATCGCCCATGCCGCAGCAACCGATCATCGTAAAAGCCAATGCAACAACAAACAATAATGCCACTATTCTCTTCATGCTCTTTCCTCCTTGGAAACCGATTAGATTAACTCCCGTGTCACTTTCAAAACCCTCCTGATACTGTCTGCGGCCTTCCCACCTCCTCTCGAGTCCAAAATTCGCGAAATCGTTCTTTTGGTAGTGTATTAGACCACCTATGCGGCCTTACTAGAAGAAAACGGCTTAGATGCTACGCCACCTGTTTTGTAAAATCAAGAAATTTTTCGTCCAATCATTACCCCATATACACTGGAGACGACGGGAAATCGGATGCTCCTTTTCCCGCTCGAAAGGAAGCGACGGATGGTCCAACCCAGTCTGCGCGGCAGAGTGAGTCCGAGCGCGCCCAGATTACTGCGTCATTTCAGCCACCTTGAGCGAGTCGTCCTCATAAGAGTTTAGCGTCACATCAGTGGGGACACCATTTTGCAGGCTCATTGCCACCATGAATTTATTGTGATCCACATCTTTTGCGGAGGGATACTGCGCCAATTTATCGAATGCATATTTGGCATAATCAGGAATTTTCTTATAAACATCCGGGAAAGCCTGTACAAATATTCGCCCGTTTTTTCGGCCGAATTTGATCGGTTCGTAGATGATCTCGAGCTTTGTTCCCATCGCTACCTGGGGATACAGGATGCGTATGTGCTCGGGGTAGCACCGAATGCAGCCGTGGCTGACAAGTCGTCCGACTCCCCATGGCATGGCGGTCCCGTGAACTCCGTAGGCGCCTGCCGAAAACTTCATGACGAATTCTCCCAGTGGGTTCTCGGGGCCGGGCGGCATGACCGCCATGCCATATTTTTCCTGGAGCGAAGCAGGAACGTACCAGGACGGATTGGGTCTTTTCTCATTGATATGATAGGTCCCAAGCGGACTTTCCCATCCCTCGTCGCCTATCCCGATCGGATAGGTTTGGACGGTTGAACTGCGCTGGTCGAAAAAGTAAAGTCTCAACTCGGGGATATTTATTACCAGTTGATAATGCTCGCTGGGCGGAAGCACCCAGAAGGTGGGCAGAAAAACCCTTTTGCCCCTGGGTGGAATCCAGGTATCCATTTTCGGAAAGAGGAGTTCAACGGAATTGAAACCCAGGCCGTTTCGCCTCGCCATGTCCAAAAGAGTATCCTTAGCTTTGATATTGTGCCACTTTGGAGACCCCACCACGGTCAAGTCCGGGATGCGATACTCGTATTTTTGAACGGCTGCTGTGAATTCTTCATCTTTTTCTTCTTCGGCAAGGGCAAAGGAACAAAACAGGAGCGTGAACATGAGAAAAAACGAAAGCCCTGCAACCCTTTTCAGTCTCATAAACTATTTCCCCAACATTTGGCAGTTTTGAACGGTCTCGCACCAATTGCCGTACAATAAAGACTCTCGGATTTTAGATCAAGTCCTTTTTGATAGCGAGATCATCGAGCCAGGTACAAAAAGGGGGCCGGCACGACAGCCGGGCACGAAAGCCTGCAATTAAGGGGAATCATTCCCTGGTTCAGATGTGCCATAGGGACATGAATCACTGCCGGCAAAATTCCTGCGAGTCCCTTCCTTTTGCAGGTTTAGATGCCTAAATTAATTCATTGAAGTGATTCGGCCTGTTACGTTAAATTCTCAAGAACTTTTTCACGTGTTTTTCTGTTCCGGACTGAAATTGCTTGCTTTTCAGCCTCAGTTGCAGAAAAGAATAAGCATGAATGGCAGTATGTGAAGCCCTTCGCGAATGGAATTAAGATCATTCGGCTCCCGGGATGGACTCTTAGAGGTGATATTGTTTATAAAAAAACAAGCGGCCGGCATAGTTTAGCACGCCAACACTCAAAGGCATCCGGCACTCGCAAGTGCCACGCAGCGCTCGGCGTCTATCAATCGCGGTAGGCTGAGTGGCGAGATGCCTCACTGGAGGAAAAGAATGAACAGGATAAAAGCTGACAAGCGCCCTGAAAACGTCAGGAACAAATTTCCCAACAGCGTTGTTCCCCTTGTGAACGGAAAGGTGCTGATAAAAGCGGCCAGGAAGCATAACGCCATGATTATGGCCACAAATATTCGATGCAGACTGCCGGTTGCGGGGATCGTGCTTGCCTCGATGGCGTGCAGGGCGCCTGTGATCTATGAAATAGCCAAATCCGAACTTGGGTATACAGAGTTCACTCCGCAGAGCTTTGCAGAATTCATAGTTGAGGAGAACGAACGGCTGGGAAACACGGATGTGCCGTTTGCCATCCATGGAGATCACATAACGGTGAAGAAGCCCGAAGAGGTGGAATCGGTGGGAAAACTGATGGCCCGGGAAATGGAAGCCGGATTCACCTCCTTTGCCATAGACGCTTCCCACATGGAAAACGAGAAGAACCTCGATGCCACCTCGGAGCTCGCAAAGCCGATTATCCAGGCCGGTCTGAACCTGGAGGTCGAACTGGGGGAAATCGGCGCCAAAAGCGGCAGCGCCGAGGGGTTCACCCAACCCGAGGAAGCCATGTGGTTTATTGGCGAGCTCGATAAAAGGGGCATACGTCCCGATCTCCTCGCCATTAACAACGGTTCGATTCACGGAAATTACCTGGGGGCCTCTCAGGAAGGAATTCAACTTGACCTCACTCGATCAATATGGGAGGCGATCCAGCCCTGGTCGGTCGACATCGCGCAGCATGGAATCACTGGGACTTCGCTCGACAAGATTTCCTCGTTCATTCAGTACGGAATAAGAAAGGGCAACGTGGGGACGCTCTGGCAGAATATCGCTTTCGGCCTGGGGATGAATCAGAACGGCAACACGATCACCACGGCAAACAATGAATACGTGAAGCGGCCCTATCGCGGCATCCCTGATGAACTCTGGCAGGAAATCCTGAAATGGGCGGCCGAGACCAACAATGGCGGCGGAAATATAAAGAAAGCCAACGAGCCGTTCGCGCCATTGTTTAATGCGCTCCCGCCTATATATAAGAACCGGATTGCCGAGCACGCTTATGAAGAATCAGTCCGCCTGTTCGAAGCAACCCACTCCATCGGTATTGCTGACAACGTCTGGGAGTTTTTATAAAGATTGACAGCAAAGGCGGGTCGTGGTCCTGGCAACAAGTGAATGCGAAGGGAAGCTGATCTTGGAGAGAGGGGATGAGGGATCGGGCCGGACCCACCTTAAGTCTTATCCTCGAGGCAGCCTACACGATCTGCAGGGGAACATCCGGGCAGATACCTGACCTGGCTGAAGCCATCCGGCTTTTATTCGCATGTCCAGGCATAGTCGCCGGAATCAAACTGTTAGTAATTCTTGCTTCCGCGCGGCTCGTAGAAATTGCTGATGGCGACCGAATTTACCTCTTCATTGGAGGCTTCGCGACGGTCTGGGTGTTCGTCCAGGCAATCATAAAAAGTTTTTACGATACCTTGCCGCACTAAAGAAGGCGCCCGCCATGTCTGGAATCTAAAGCGGGTGAAACTGCCATTGCTTGACAGAAGAATTGGTGGGCTAAAGAGGTTGGCCCTCTTTCTTCCGGCCTCCTATCTCCGTCCTCAGAGCAATTCAAGCAGTTCGACGGGCTTTGCGATGAGCTTTTTGGCGCCGCTTTCGATAAGCTCTTCGGCGTTTCGAAATCCCCACAGCGCGCCTACTGCGTACATCCCGGCGGCATTTGCGGTTCTCATGTCAGTGGCTGTATCGCCCATGTAGAGAAAGCCGGCCGGCTCAACTCCGAGCCGGCTCGCAATTTCCAGTGCTGAAGAAGGGTCGGGCTTGCGGGGGATGGGCGGGCGCTCGCCCATGACGGCCTCGAAGCGCCAGGAGGGCAGAAGCATTTCTATAACCTTCTGCGTCAAATCATGGGGTTTGTTGGAAAGCACGGCCATCTTCATGCCGCGAGCGGTCAACGCGTCAAGAAGTTCCGGAATTCCGGGATAGGGCCGGCTTTTCACATTCCAGTTGCGCTCATATGTCTGCTGCATCATGGCGATGCATTGGGATAACAGCACGGGGTCGATTTTGGCCGAATCCGGAAGAGAGCGCCTAACAAGGTTCTCCAGGCCGTCCCCCACGAAATACTTGTACTTTTGCAATTCATGGATGGGAAATCCGAAATGGCGGAGGGTGCTGTTCATTGAATCGGCCAGATCCTGGATGGTGTCCAGGAGTGTACCGTCAACGTCCAGAATGATGGCCTGAAAATCTTTAATGCGGTACAATCCTTATTTCCGCTCCTTAGGGAGGGATGTTTCCAGGCGCAACATCCGCCAATAGCCTCTTGATTGTCGTTAAGAGTTCCTCGGATGCGTGCAGAAACATCACACCCAAATTGAACGAATCCTTCTCCTGGTCAGTGCTATACCAAACTATTCTGACCGGTGTCCAGATGGCGCCCTCCGGCAGGCTGACCTTCAAGGTAAACCGGCTCGATTCGCTTCCGATCACTATATGATGAGGGCCGACTTTCAGCGTTTTTAATTCCAGCCGCGCACCGGCTATAGAGACCTCCGTCACTCTGACCTCAACATCTTCTTCAAGGTTCGGGAAAAGGCAGGTGAGCGTACCGGTCCATGCGACCCTGAATCGTTGCGCTTTTCTTTTATCAGTATCCAGCTTCGAACCGGCCATTTTACAACTGTCCTTTTACGGAGCGCGCCTGAACTGTCCTGCCTGTGGGGATAAAGGGCTCCTTGCCATTGCCGCCTCGAGGTATTTGTAAATATCCCCACGGTCCAGCGCGGAGGCGTAAACAATCGGCTTCATATTGTGAATGTCTTTAGTATTCACGTTTGCGCCCGCCGAAACCAGAATGCAAACCACATTGTAGTGTCCGTAAATCGTCGCAATCGTAAGGGCCGTTCTGCCGAACTGGTCCTTTATTTCCGTTTGAGCGCCTTTGGAAAGCAAAAGGTCTACAACCTGAGGGTTGCCTTGCTGGGAAGCATGCATAAGAGCGCTCTGTCCTTGAGCATCCTGCTGATTTAATCGAGCATCTTTGTCAAGAAGGATTCTTACCACTTCAAGGTTACCATTCATGCTGGCTCCCATAAGGGCGCTGACTCCCGCTTTCTTTAGCCTGGGGACTTCCAGGATGCTCTGAAGGTTCAGGTCAGCCCCCTCGGCAATGAGCATTTCTACTACCTGGGTGTGGCCTGCCCAAGCTGCCTGCATGAGGGCAGTTATTCCGAAAGTGTCCTTCGAGTTCACCACAGCGCCCTTCGCGAGCAGCAATCGGGTCAGCTCCTGACTGCCTTCGAGGGCGGCGTGCATCAGTGGGGTCATTCCATCACGGTCCCTGCCGTTTACATCAGCGCCTGCAGCAAGCAGCTTGAGGACCGTCCCGACGGCCTGCGCGTCAACGGCAACAAATAACTCCTGATTTAATTGTTCGCGCCTGGCTGCCGCTGCCCGGGCCTTGACCTGAGCCTCTGACAGAACCTCTGCTGGTTTTGACTTATCCTGTTTTTGCTGTCCGAGTACAGGAGCCGAAAAGGCCAGAAGCAAACACAGGGAGCAAATCAAAACGCCACATTTGCCCTCTTTCATATTGTTTCCTCCCGATTTACTGTTCCATAGGATTCAGCGCTCTCGCCGAGGGCGCTGGATTCAGATGCATAATGCAAATTACAGGCCGTCTCAATATGTGCAAAACCCTTATGACAAGGGCGGAGCGATTTGCCGGTATTTTTACTTAATCACACTTTACGTAAGAATTTACAAGGGTATTTTAAAGTGTCAAATCGCTCTGTTCTCAAAAGAGATTGAGTGATGAATAACACCCCGTACAAGCGGCGCAGGAAGGCCGAGTAACTGTTTTGTTTTAACATTTCCACAGATTGGTTCTGTCGGCGTCAAGGTTTCGACGCTCCGCGAGGCGCCCGTGGGTCTGCGCACCGGCGCCATGCCTGCGGCCTGCGCGCCATTATGTTTCTAACATTGGGGTGTGAGGCGGCTTAACTGGCCTGATCTCAGGGCCACGGGTGGTTAGCGCCCTGGATCTCGATTTTGTAATTCGATTCCGGCTAACGACTAATATCGAATTGTCATGAGAAAGCCTGGTCCAAGGGAGTTTAAAGCTTTGCAGAAATTGCGGAAAATAGATAGATTGCCTGAATTCGGCAAATCCGGAGGCTTAGAGAATCAAACCCATATCGAGCAGCAAAGGCAGCGATGGGTACTCACAAGGGCTTGAAAGTCCTGCTGATTGACGATGACCCCGGCATTCTCAAGGTTATGACGATCGCACTTGAGGATGAGGGATACACGGTTATTTCCGCTAACGATGGGGAAAGCAGGCTCATTGAATTGATTCGGCTGAATCGACTCTCCAAGGACGCCAAACGATGATCCGACTTGCAGTGATTGATTTGATGGCTGGTCGCCTCGGTGCGAAATGATTTTTCTGGCGCCCTCTTAGAAATCATTAAACCTCGGGTCTTGGCAGCAGGCCGGCCCGTTCGGCGATCTCGGGAACCCTGTGTTCCCATTCAATCGCCATAAGGTGGATGCCTGCAATACCCTCCATTTCCTTCAATTCCTCAATCTGCTCCAGGGTTATTTTGATCCCCTCCTCTGCAACCTTTCCTTTGCCTGCCCCCCCAAGTCTCTCGATCAGAGGATCAGGCACATCCATGCCGGGGACAAATTTGGCCATGTATCGCGCCATACCGAGGGTCTTCATTGGCGTCAGACCGGCCAGAATGTAACATTTTTCATGGAGGCCCATGTCCACGACCTGTTTCATGAATTCCCGGAATTTTTCCATGTTGAAGATGCACTGAGTCTGGATAAAATCAGCCCCTGCTGCAATTTTTTTGGCCAGACGATGGGCTCTGAATTCACAGGGTTCGGCGAACGGGTTGGCGGCGGCACCAATGAAAAGCCTCGGCCTCTCATCTATGTCCTCACCATTGAGGAACTTTCCTTCATCCCTCATTGTCTTGGCCAGATGGATCAATTGCATAGAATCCAAGTCGAAGACATTCTTCGACTCCGGGTGGTTCCCGAATTTTTGATGATCCCCCGAGAGGCAGAGCATATTCCGGACTCCATGGGAGTAAACACCCAAGATGTCGCCTTGCATGGCCAGACGGTTGCGATCCCTGCAGACCATCTGAAAATTGGGCTCGAGCCCTATCTGCATCAGGATCAATGAGGCCGCCCAACTTGACATACGCACGACTGCCGTCTGATTGTCCGTAACATTTACGCAGTCGACTATCCCTACCAGATGGGTCCCTTTTTCCTTAAGATGCTCAACATTGGCTCCCTTAGGGGGGCCGCACTCTCCGGTCAAGGCAAAATGCCCCGCTTTGAGAACCTTTTCCAAATTGCTTCCGGACCTCAACACACTCATACCTCGACTTCCTCCCTGACTAACCATGAATAATAGTGACTCTGCCCGGATCACGCCGCCTAGCCTGCGACAGTTTCCTTCTCCATTCTCATATCTTCTCTCACCTGCTTGCGCGGCCCTCCGTCCCTTGAAGTGGTCCAGTTCTTGGCGGGGATATAAGCCTGGATGAGACCCATGTGCCCTTGGGACTTGAGACGGTCATGGATCAAGTGCCATGCACAGGGAACATCGGGGCTGATCTCACAGCTACCCTTGTTGCTGCCTCCGCAGGGGCCATTCATGAGAGACTTCGAACAGCGGGTGATGGGGCATATGCCGCCTGTTAGGTGAAGAATGCAGTCTCCGCACATTATGCAGCGCTCGCTGAATTCTCCAGGGGCGTCCACAACGCCGATAAAGGTCGTATTAAGACCGGGCAGGGCCGTTTTGCCGGGAAACTTTTCACCCAGGAACTGCACCCCGGCGCCGCATGCTAGGGAGAGGATGGCGTCAGCTCCTTCGATGTCTTCGACGGCCTTTTCAAAGTACTCGTGTTCGCACTGCCGCTCGATTCCACCAGTCTTGATCTCTATATCCACTCCCTCTTGTTTGGCCTTCATTCGCAGGAGGGACCCGAGGATTTCGGCCTCCTTGTTCCCACCCTCATGACAGACCGCAACACAGGTGTTGCAGCCGAAGACAAGAATCTTCCGGTACCCTTCGACTATGTTCCAAATTTCTTCAAGTGGCTTCTGTTTGCCGACAATCATGCGACATTACTCCTTCCCGGCCCGCTTGTGGTCCGCCAGCCAGATGGGAGATGGACCGAGTTGCCTGATTCTCTCAGTAAATTCCGTACATATTTTCGCCCATCTTGGTCCTTCGGCAGCGGAGAGGTTATACATCTCGATGCGTTCCGGACTGATTCCCACCTCGGGAACAAGGGCTTTAAGGTATTGGATTCTCTTTTTGGCGTTTGAATTTCCTTCCAGGAAATGACACTGCCCCGGAAGTCACCCGGCCACAAAAACGCCATCGACCCCCCGCTCCAGGGCTCGAAGCACATAATAAGGATCCAGTTTCCCCGTGCAGGGAAGCCGTATTATCTTTACACTTGTCGGGTAAGAAAGCCTCATCACCCCAGCCAGATCTGCTGCCGCAAAGGCACAATAATGGCAAGCAAAGGCCAGAATATTCGGCTCCCAGCCCGGCGGGGTTTCCTGTACCCTTTCTATGTTAACGGCCTCATTGGCCGCAATTGCATGGTGTTCGAACATGCGCTGGTCATCTCCTTTGAAATGTTCCAAATCACTTCACATACCCTCTGTCAGGGCATCAATCATGGGTACGATCTGATCATCTCGAAAATAGTTTACCTGAAACGCCTTGGCCGGACAGACGCTGGCGCAGATGCCGCACCCCGTGCACTTCACCTCATTGTGACCGATCTTACCGTCCTCGCCGATGTATGGAGAATCGAACGGGCAGAGCCTGAGGCAGGTCAGGCACGACATGCATATGTCCCTGTTGTGTTTGGAAATTATGCCGGAAGCTCCCAAATGCTCGTGTGAGAGGACAACTCCTGCACGGCCTGCGGCGGCCAATGCCTGGCCTATGGTTTCATCCAGGTTTTTCGGCGAATGCGCCAACCCGCAGAGGAAGATTCCTTCGGAGGGGAAGTCAACGGGGCGCAGTTTGACGTGGGCCTCCAGGAAGTAACCATCCTGATTCAAGGCCAGCTTGTAGATATGGCCAATACTGCCGGCGTCGGGGTGAGGCCTTAAACCGGTGCTCAATACCAAATAGTCGGTCTCAAAGGCGACTTCTTCACCCAACACGGCATCGAACGCATTGACCAGGAATTTCTGTCCCGCCGCCACCACCTTAGGTTTTTTCTCCCGTTCGTAGTGAATAAAGAGGACCCCAAGGTCCCTCGCTTTCTTGTAGTAAACTTCTCTCAGGCCATAGGTCCGCATGTCCCTGTAAAGTATGATGACCAGGCTGTTGGGGTCTCGCTCCTTGATTGCAATGGCGTTCTTGGTGGCATCCTGGCAGCAGATCCCGGAGCAATAATTGTGGGGTTCTTCGCGTGACCCAACGCATTGGATCATCACGTAGCTCTCGCCCGAGAGAACCCGGCCGTCCTCCAGGCGATGCTCGAGTTCCCTCTGAGTCAAAACCCGGTCGTTTTCTCCGTAGAGATATTCGGTGGGGAGATATTCTTTTCCACCGATAGCGACAATAACCACACCATGATCGAACTGAGTTCCATCGGTTAGCATTGTCCTGAAATTGCCTACAAAACCGTCCGTGCTCTTCACTTCCACACCGGTGTGGACTGTGATCTTGGGGTGTGCCTGGACTGTAACGATCCGATCCTTGAGTAGGCCCTGAACGTCGCTTATGCCGGCAGTCCTGCACAGGCTTTTGATAAGACCTCCGAGCGAGTCCTCTTTCTCCACAAGATGGGTCTGGTAGCCCTGGTCGGCAATGGCGATGGCCACTGTCATTCCCGCAATGCCGCCCCCTATGACGAGCGCCACAGGCGTCACTCCCACCGATTCCGTAGCCACCTGTTTAAGGTTAGTGACCTTGGCCAAGTTCATCTTGACGATCTGTATGGCTTTCTCAGTGGCTTTTTCCTTCTGTCCCATGTGACACCAAGAGCACTGTTCCCGGATGTCGGCCAGTTCGAAAAGGTACTTATTCAGACCGGCGTCCCGGATGGTCTCCTGAAAGAGGGGCGAATGGGTTCGAGGAGTACAGGAGGCCACCAGCACACGGTTGAGGTTCTTATCCCTTACAAGGCTTTTCAATCTCTCCTGATTATCCTGAGAGCAGGCATAGAGCATATTCTCCACGTGGGCCACATTGGGGAGGTCCTTGCAAGCATTAACGACCGCGTCCACGTCTACAGTTTGAGCGATGTTGACGCCGCAGTGGCAGACGAACAGGCCTACCCTTGGATCTTCTCCCGATACATCGCGCTCCGGAGGCAACTCTTTGACCGATGTCTCCGTACGCCGGGCCTCTCCCAGAAAGGCCATGGCTCTGCCTGCCACAGCGCTTCCCTGGACAACGGTCTCAGGGATATCTTTTGGGCCCTGGTAGATGCCGGTCACATAAATGCCCGGTCGAGAAGAGTCTACCGGCGCAGATTCGGACGTCTTGGGGAACAGGTATTGTGTAGTCTCGATGCCGAAGATCTCAGCCATTTCAGCAGCATCGTCGTGCGGTTGAAGTCCGATAGAGAGCACCACCATGTCGAAGGTCTCGTCTACAAGCACCTGATCTTCCTGAGAGTATCTCAGGATCAGGTTTTCCGTCCCGGGTTCTCCCCTTATCGTTGAAACCATGGCGCGTCTGTAACGGACCCCGTACTCGTCCCGGGCCTTTGCTACGTACCTGTCGAAATCCTTGCCGAAGGCCCTCATCTCCATATAAAAGATAGTGGCATCCACGTTCGGATCGTGCTCTTTGGCGATAGTCGCCTGCTTCGTAGCGTACATGCAGCACACAGAGGAGCACCAGGGATTTGCATTGTGAGGATCGCGGGAGCCGACGCACTGGATCCAGGCGATCTTGTGGGGGTGTTGACCGTCCCCGGGACGCTGGATGACTCCCTTGTAAGGTCCCGAGGCGGAGAGGATGCGTTCGAACTGGATGGAACTCACCACGTTGGGCCAACGGCCGAAACCTAGTTCGCCCCGCACCTTTGCATCGTATCGCTTGAGGCCGGGAGAGAGGATGATGGCCCCAGTATGTAGATCGATCTCTTTCTCGGTATCTTTGAAATTGACGGCCTTGGCCGGGCAGATTTTTTCACAGATTCTGCACTTGCCTTTCTGGAAATAAATGCAGTTGTCTCGATCTATAACCCTGGTGTTTGGATATGCCTGAGGAAACAAGGAATAGATGGCCTTGCGAACTGTCAGGCCCTGCTCGTATTCGCTGATTACCTTCTTTGGACATTTCTCCTCGCACATGCCGCAGCCCGTGCATTTGTCAACATCCACGTAGCGGGGCTGCTGCTTCACCTTCACCGAAAAATCTCCGGCTTCCCCGCCAACAGAGATCACCTCAGCGAGACAAACGACATTGATATCCGGGTGGCGGCCTACCTGCACCAGTTTGGGTGAGATCATGCACATGGAGCAGTCTCCGGTGGGGAAGGTCTTGTCCAACTGGACCATGGTGCCGCCTATGGACGATTCCTTTGTGACCACGTGTACTTTGTAACCGCTCTCGGCCAGATCGAGGGCCGCCTGAATTCCGCCGATGCCCGCGCCAACTATTACCACCGACCCGCGCTTCCGATTGCCTGCAGAGGATCGCTTACTCATTTAGATTCAACTCCTTTAGTAATTCCATGGCATCCACGAAATGCCGTTGCAACCCCAGATCTTCGAGCGGCAGCCCAACGGCTACGCCGACAAGTTCGGTTATGAAATAAACGGGCATGCTTTGGGCAATGCCATATTTGGCTCTGACCTTCTCCTGATATGCGTCCAAGTTGAGCTGACACATGGGGCAGGTGGTCACAAAACAGTTGGCCTGCCGGGCAATGGCGTCCTTCATGATCTTGGACATGAGCAGGATGGAGGTATCATTTTCATTTACCGCTGCAGAGGCCCCGCAGCAGTCTGTCTTATAGCTCCAGTCCAAAGGGGTTGCTCCCAGGCTCTCCAGGATGGTCTCCATGCCCTGCGGATTCTCCACATCGTCCAGCACCGGCACTCCATACGAAAAGCGTGTCTGCATACACCCGTAATAGCAGGCGGGCTTCAGGCCTTCGAGTTTCCTGGTGACCCTTTTGGCGAAGTCTGCGGAATTCACCACAGGCTGGATGGCCTCCAAAATGCTCAGGATCTTTATCCTTCCAATGACTTTGTTGGACAACTCCGCATTGATCTCGTCCAAAAGGCTCCGGTCGAATTCAAGTATCTTCTGGGCCACGAGCATTCGACTGTAGCAGGCGGAGCAAGGAATGACCAACTCGGTGTATTCTGATGCATCAGCGATTCCTAAATTGCGTGCCGGCATAGCGACGGCGATAAAATCGTCCACTTTGCTCGCTGAGGTTGCTCCACAGCAGTTCCAGTCATCGAGTTCGTGCAGGTTGATCCCGATGGCCGAGAGCACCCGTTTACACTGCGCATGGTAAATCTCACTGGATGATTTCAGCGAGCAACCGGGGTAATAAGCTAGCTCCATGTTCTACTCCTGCGATGCCGGGGACTTTGAGAGGCCCATCGCCCGCTCTCTGCCCTTCTTGATTAGCCGCCTGAATTCTTGTTTGCCCTTGATCTTCTGGATGCGAAAGTGCATTCTCCCCTTCCGCAGCATGGTCACACCCAATCCGGCTTGACTTTTGTGCGTCTCGATTACTTCTCTGAACTTGAGCTTCACCAGACCTCCTAAGGTAGTCTTCAATACGTAACGCCCCATGAACTCCAGTTCATTCAACCTACCCAGGCGTGTGGAGGCGGCGACAAAACTATCGTGAAAGGCGGCCACCTTGGGAGATGACGGTGGAACGTGGGCCTCCTTGGCCATTTTCTTCAGAGTGTCGACGATCCTGGAAGTCATGATGTCGTTGGGACATCGGGTGCCGCAGGTAAAGCACGAAACACACTTCCAAACCAGAGGGTTATCGAGGGCCGCTTCTCTTTTGCCGAGAACGATCATCCGAATAAGGCGATCGGGGGTTAGGTAACCGGTCTCTTCGCCTACCGGACACCCCGATGCGCAGCGCCGGCATTGATAACAAGCATTGAGGTTTTGCCCCGACCGAGCCATCACCTCTCCAGCCAGTGAACTGGCTTGGTCTGGTGTGAATTCCAGGACTGTCGTCATTTATGAACTCCTTGTTAGAGCATTAGATCGTTTGACACTTGAGACATGATCATTCTTCGATCCGGGAAGTTAAACATTTTTCGCCCACTTTTGGGAGCCACCTTGCATAGATTTGTTCATTTGCTGCAACACTTGCTGAGTTAACGCAAAGACTATATTATACCGAAATAGTATGGTTTAGTCAATTTTTGTAAAGTTAATCAGTTAGAGGGAGATTATCTTATTCTCGGTGCAGACGATGTTTTTTCGATACGAGGATTGGCGACCCCCAGGAGATTGACTTTGGGGGGACCAGTGTCGATCTCATGGACGAGCATGCGCAGTTCTGCTCCGATATGCGCCGGTGGATCCATGAGGGCAGGGTAAAGTGGAAAGATACGATCATCGAAGCGATTAAAAGTGTTGCGAAGGCATTATTGGCCTCTTCGGCGGCAAAAACTTCGTTAACATGCTCGTAAAAGTCAGTCTGAACCCTGCCGTGTGATCCAAGTCTCGAACCACATGCAGGCAGCAACCTTTCACAACAGCCGCGGCGGGGGAAATTGACGGAATGCAGACGGGCCTCCCTGTTCGGCGCTAGGCTGTTGCGGCCAGCGCTTGTTGCCCCCGATTTGAGAAATCCAGAATAGTCTGGAGGGTGCCAACCAAGTCTCTAAGTCGAAACGGCTTTACAACGTATCCGCTGATGCCCATTTTCATGGCTGTATCTTTGAGCAGGGGCGTACTGCACCCGGTCATCATGATAAAGGGCAGTCCCGGATAGCGGTTGGAGACATGGCCCAGGAGATCGAGCCCCGATTCGCCGGGCATGTTGAAATCCGAAAGGATCGCATCGCATGCCGAGCGTTCCAGGTAATGCCGGGCCTGAGACGCACTGTATGCAATTTCTAATTCAAAACCATAAGCGCGCAAATATTCGCTCAAGACTGAGAGCAGCACTTTATCGTCGTCGACAATCAGAATCCTGGCCATATTTCCGGTCCCTCCTTTCAGCGCAGGCAAGTGAAGCGCTTTCGAACAGGCTGAGGTCTTCTCGAAAAAATTGACCGTCCAATTTCGTATAACGCCTCGGGCGGATTTTCAGCAATTTTGAGTCACGTAATGGAAAATAATGGATTTTCGAAGAATAGAGCAGTAGTAATTTGCGGTATTTTGCTCCAAAACAGAGTGTATTTATTATCATATCGATTATTGAGTATGGTAATAATTCCCCTCACATGATAACGTCGCTCTCCTTGATTTCTTCCCCGCCTCCGGCGTGGTTTCCGAAATATAATGGATGAGTGCGGGCTGAAAATTCTTTATCTCACAAAGAAACCAGATACAGTGGATATCATAGCAACATGGATACCTATTACATCGACGGGAAGTTTGTAAGCGATGACAACTCGCTTATCAGCGCAAGAGACATTGTCGTACTACGAAGTTTCGGGGTATTTGACTTTCTTATCACATACAACAAACGACCCTTTCATTTGGAAGAGCACGTAGAAAGGCTCGCAAATTCGGCAAGATGCATCGGCCTTCAAATCCACCACACGAACTCTGAAATCTGTGAGATCGTCCAGGAGACGGTCAAGAGAAACCGCCATCATATGGAATCCGGCATCCGTATTGTGTATACCGGCGGAATCAGTTCCGATGGTCTAACCCCTGAAGGCCGAGGCATCCTGATGGTGATGGTGACGCCGAAGCATGAGCTGGCGCCGGAGTTGTATACAGACGGTGCAAAGATAATCACCGTCGGCGTGGAAAGATTTTTGCCCTCCGCCAAGAGCACGTGTTATTTATCGGCCGTGCATGCGGTACAACAGGCGAAGAAGCAGAAAGCCGTCGAGGCGGTGTACGTGGATCGCAATAACCGTATTCTGGAAGGCTGCACCAGTAATTTTTTCTTTTTCAAGAACAACAGGCTCGTCACTTCCCATCGGGACATATTGCCCGGTATAACCCGCAGCGTCATATTCGAGCTTGCAAAAGACTTCTACGGCGTGGAAACCAGGGACATCGACAGCTCCGAATTATACGACATGGAAGAAGCGTTTATAACCGCTTCCAACAAGGAAGTAATGCCGATTGTGAAGGTAAACGATCTGCAAATCGGAAATGGCCGTGTTGGTGAGCATACCCGTAGAATCATGCAACTATTTCGGGATTACACGAATTCTTACGGCCAGGGTAAACACAGATTGATGCTGCCATTCGTCCAGGTGGACGCATGCGATTGACCGGCCTGTCGGTCGAAGACTATGTAGACAGGGGTAGCCGGCGGTTCCCCCACACCCGGAGGCGGCAGCGTCTGCGCAGCCCTATGCTTTCATAAACTGCCGGATGAATCTTGCCACCTCGGCTTTGCCCCTATATACCCCGTAGTGTCCTTCGCAGAGGATATCCGCCCCGATTTCGAGCAGCATTTTGAGGCTCTTGTTGTAATCCTTGATGTTGGATTGAAAGCTTAGATCGAGCGGGCCGTGTACATCCTGGGCGAACAGGACTTTCAGTGCGTCCGATTCGGTTAGGTACACAACCGAGCCCGGCGAGTGCCCGGGTGCATGGACAACCTCGATTTTCCTGCCGCCGAGCATGATCGCATCGCCCGAACCGGCAAGTTTTCTGTCCACCCGAAAAGGCTTTAGCTCTGCTCCGTACCAGTTTGCCGCCGTTACACGGTTGTCGCCGGATTCAAGAAAGGGCGCATCCAGTTCATGTGCTACGATATCGAGTCCGATGCGCCGTTTCAATTCGGCTGCGCCGCCAGTGTGATCGTAATGGCAGTGCGTGATAAGCAGGTATTTTATCTGCTGCGGATCGGCCCCGCACTTCCTGATGTTAGCGAAAAGCTTCTCGGTTGCCAAGCCGCATCCAGCATCCACCAGGGCGGATTGCTCCCCGAACTTTATGAGGTATATAGCTGCATCTTGTGGCGCGGTAAGGTGCCTGCCGCCCACCTCGAAAATCTCGCTCGTGATTTTCATTTGACGAAAAACCTACTGAGATAGGCTATAAAAAAAAGTAATAAACCCGAAGAAACCTATAAAAAGCCGTTATGCGCACATTATTCGGCGGCCATCTTTGCTTCAGTTCAGATGCAGGAATTCTTTTGCCAGTTGGACGGCCTCTCCGGCGTCCTTTGCGTAGCCGTCTGCCCCTATTTTATCGGCAAATTCCGAATCCACCGGGGCGCCACCGACCATGACCTTGACACTGTCGCGCAGCCCCCTGTTTTCAAGGGCCTTGATGACCTTTCCCATTTCAGGCATCGTGGTGGAAAGCAGGGCAGAAAGAGCGAGAATGTCCGGCTTTATTTTTTCTACTTTTGAAATAAGCTTTTCGACGCTAAGGTCGACCCCCAGGTCGTGTACGCTGAATCCAGCCCCTTCCAGCATCATTGTGACAAGGTTCTTTCCAATGTCGTGAATATCGCCTTTGACAGTCCCAATCAAAATGACGCCCTTCGATTGAGGGCCTTTGCCCGTCAAAAGCGGCTTTATCAACGCCAGTCCTTTCTTCATGGTTACAGCGGAAGCGATCATTTCCGGGACGAATATCTCGTTGGCCGCAAACTTCTTCCCAACAATGTCCATCGCGCCTATCAGCGCTTCATTGATAAGAGCGTCCAAATCGGTCTTGTCATCGATGGCTTCCTGGACCATTGTCTCGATCTCGGCGTGTTTGCCATCCACAACCGCCTTCCTGATAGACGCGATACGATCGGTCATCGCATTTTCTCCAATCAGTGGAACATCAGAAAGAACAACCGGTGACTTCCCAGTGCTCTGTCTGTAGAAAACAGAAAGAATGGGCACGCCTCAACTACTTCAAAGAAGCTTCACAATCCTTGAACTCCTTTTCTGCCTGTTCACATGCGTTGTCCTGTTTTTCTTGTACTTTGCCGGGGAGTGTATCACGTTTTCCAGCAATGACGCGCCAACTATCGTGTGTGAGTTTGCCCCCTCCGTCTCCAACCGCTCCTTTGACTTGCTGCCAGTTCCCTATGAGTTGATGGCAGTTCATGATTTGTTCCTTCTCTTTTAAAGAAGTTTAGTGTTTACGGCTGCCGGGCTAGCCTTTACTACTGTCAGATACGGCCAATTAACAGGAGCACGACCACGATCACAAGGACCAGTCCCAGGCCACTGCTTGGATAATATCCCCACCCACTGCTGTGTGGCCAGGTAGGGAGCGCGCCCACAAGTAGAAGAATTAATACTATGAGTAGAATTGTTCCCAACATTTTCATCTCTCCGTTCTGCCGAAAGTTCGGCGTTTAGAACTGACATCCCTAAAGTGACACACATGCCTTTTGGCCCTTACCGAATGTGGAATAGCATAACAAAAACAGGGTGGGAGCCAAATGATCGATGCTACATTATACATGAGCAAGTTTTATGCCCGCCGGATCGAGAGGCGTCCCGTTCGTACTTTAGCTAGAAGATATAGACACTTACGGTATGGTTGGGGGCAACGAAGGGTGTTAACTTGAATTGAGGAAGTGTTGCATGCAACATAAGCGTTGCATAACTTCCATGTCACAAGCTACATTTCAACACCGGGGAGTTTCCTGCGATTGAAGTCGATAAAGCGGCTGGAAGAGGGCAGGGTTGCCCGGATCATTACCAAAAAGACCACGAAACTTTAAGCGCTGGGGCATGCTAAAGGTGAGTCAGGAAGACAATTCAGGGAACTGGAAGTATAAATAATCAAGCAATTGAAACTTGCCCCGGACAAGCAAGATGCGGTCCCGGCGGTGAGAGACAAGTCTTATTATTGCTCTCTCCGCCACCACTGCCAGTCTTCAAGTTGATTTGTTTTACAGGCAGACGGATAATGAATTTTGAACCTTTTCCGGGTTCGCTCTCGGCCCTGATACTTCCTCCATGCCTTTCCACTATCTTTTTGCAGATAGCAAGGCCCATTCCGGTGCCTTCATATACGTTCCGGCCGTTCAATCTTTGGAAGGGTTTGAAAATATGTTCTGCAAAATGCTGGTCAAATCCGATGCCGTTGTCTTCCATGTGAATCTCGCACATGCCGTTTGCAGTCTGCTTTGTATAAATATTAATTTGAAGAGTTTGATCGCCGCGGAACTTCAGAGAGTTACCGACAAGGTTCTGAAAGAGTTGTAGAATTTGACTCTCATCAGCTTCGATGACGGGCATTGTTCCGATTTCAATCAGGCTGCCTCCATTCTTGACCACTAGTTCGAAGACATCCGCCGCCTCCCGCACAATTCCGCCGAGATCTATTCTCTTGAATGGTTGCGGTTCCGCACCGACCCTTGAGAACAGGAGTAAGTCACGCAATAGTTGCCGCATACGACTTGCCGAATTGAGGACCCGATGAAGGTAGTCCTGGCAGGTACTGTCCAGGGCCGGGGCGCATCTTATTATCGCCATGTCGCAGAAAGTCTGTATCTTGCGCAGGGGTTCCTGGAGATCGTGGGTGGCGACATGGGCAAAATCCTGTAACTCCAGGTTGATTTGTTCAAGTTTAACTATTGCCGTTCTGAGTTCGGCGGTACGCTCATCAACGCAGCGTTCCAGTTCGTCATGGGCGATTTGGAGCACCTGCTCCGCCCGTCTGCGCAGAGTGACATCACTCATATTTGTCCTGCAAACCCCGGCGCCGCTCCCACTTTCCATGTATATGCTCTCGAGCCGTGCATAGAATTGCTCGCCGCTTTTCGGAGACAATTTTACTTCAGAAATCTGTCGTTCCTGCTTCTCAAAAAGCGCTTTAAGGTGAGCAAAAAATTCCTTTTTATCCGCCGGGAAAACAAAATGTTGAAAGTGCCTGTTAAGCAGATGCCCTCTCTCAACACCAAGCATCCCGGCTGCAGTCAGGTTGAGATCGACGATTTCGCCATGTTTATTTAGAGTAAGGTAGCCAACAGGAGCAAAATCATAGAGTTCGGCATATCGCGAGCGTGAAATTTCGAGTTCGTTTTGCACCCGCCGGAGTTCTTCGTTTTGCATTTCGAGTTCGATCTGATGCACCCGCAGTTCGTGAACATGGCAATTTGCCTCTTCAAAGCACATTTCATCCGGTCTGTCGGGCTCGGATTTCAGGCTTTGCTCGGCTCGCCTCCTTATATCTTCGGGACCTTTCGGGCTATTGTTCGTTTTCATTAGCAGACCCTCTAATAGACTATTATAACCGACTGACCTTCATTATGTGCCTCTCTTTGCGGCGCCTCGGGGTTTAAAGCTCCCGCAGCTCTTCTTCAATCTCAGCACCACCGGTGGCATCTACCAAGGAGAGGAGAATCATGCCCTGACGATCACCCTCCCACGGAACCAGGTGGGCATTCAGAAACAACTTCTTTAAGCCGATCCCCGGAAAATCGTGCTCTATCTCAAAGTCATTAACAGAGTTGTTGTTGGGTTTGATTTTTTCCAGCAGTTCCCGAAGCTTCAGGATATCCAACTGGCCGTTTCCAAGATCGTAGATGCGCTTGTTTTCAGTTTCCGCGGGTGTCGTGCTGAATACGCGGTAGAACTGGGTATTTGCGGAGATTACGTTAAGATCCTGGTCCAGGACCAGCAGGGGCACGCGCACGGTCTCCACGATTGCTTCGGCGAAGTTTTTGGCCGCACGCATCTGCTCTAAGGCCAGCTTGCGGTCCGTGATGTCAATGAAGGTAATCACCACCCCATCTATTACGTTTTCCTTCGTCCGGTAGGGCAGAATACGCATTAATAAGCATCTGCCGTTTTCGGCCGTCACCTCGGTTTCCTTTGCCTGGAGGGTATCTAGGACCGTCTGCGCATCCTTATACAGACCCGCGTACGAAATTTTAGTAGTCAAATCCTGGATGGGTCTTCCAATATCTGTCGGGATGAGACTGAAGAGCTTCGTCATGGAAGGGGTGAAACGCTTTATCCCAAGGTTGGAATTAAGGAAGATTGTCCCTATTTCGGTACTCGCAAGAAGATTATTGATGTCGTTATTGAGATCGGACATCTCATCTATTTTGGCATGAAGCTCGGAGTTGACCGTGACCAGCTCTTCGTTGGTGGACTGGAGTTCTTCTTTGGCGGTCTCCATCTCTTCGTTCATGCTCTGCAGCTCTTCGTTGGTGGACTGCAGCTCCTCATTGGTCGACTTCAGTTCCTCGTTGGCTGCCTCCTGTCCTTCGATTGTAGCCTGGAGGTTCTCACGGGTAACCTGTAGTTCCCGTTCGATCTCCGATATGCATGAATCAGTCTCCTCGCTGGACTTTTTCGTCCTGCGTTTCTCGGAGTATGGTCTGTCAATAAATACCAGGAGAACGAGCTTCTGAGTCTCTGACGGCATTCGCATGGGGCGGATGGCGACATCGACCGCTCTTGCACGGCCTTCCTGCTTTGTCCGTAACCCATGAAGAACCGAAGGCGCTCCATCTCTTATCGCTTTGAAAATTGCCGACGGCAGCCGGAGGCGCAACGGGTCAGGGACAATCTTGAGAATATTGGAACTCGGCTCCCCTTTGGGATAGAGCAGGTACCTGTCGGTCGGCCCCTGGGAATAGATCACATCGAATTTTTCGTTAATGAGGACGCTGGCCGGTGCATACTCATCCAGTACGATTTCTTCCACAAATTCCTTGACGTTTGCCACTTTTGACTCATGCCTTTCCCAGGTCGCCCGACCGGTACGACCAGACTCACCCGAGGACAAAGCAGGGGCAGCTTGCCTGGTGAGAAGCTTCTTTGACTTGAAGAGTTTAGCCTTTACATCAACGGTTGAGAAAAGGTCGGAGAATTGCCCGATCGATTCCGATGTTCCGAGAAAGAGGTACCCGCTTTGACTCAGAGTAAAATGAAAAACATCCATTATTTTCTTTTGCAGAGGCGTGTCCATGTAGATGAGCACATTTCTGCAACTGATCAGGTCCAGCCTGGAAAAAGGAGGATCGGCCACAAGGTCCTGGACGGCAAATATGATAGAATCACGGATGTCTTTCTTTAGTTCGTATGTTCCGTCCTTCCTGATGAAGAAACGCTCCAGGCGCTCCGGCGAAACCTCCAGGGCGATCGCTTCGGGATATTCGGCAGCCCGTGCGCGCTGGATGGCCTCGGGGTCCACATCGGTTGCAAACACCTGAAGAGGGATGGGCCTGACAAGCTTATCCATTGCTTCCATAAAGAGCATCGAAATCGAAAGGGCTTCCTCCCCGGAGGCGCATCCCGGCACCCAGACGCGTATCTGTGATCCATCCCGATGGTTGGCGAGGATCTGCGGAATCACTACGGCAGCCAGAACTTCAAACGCGGACGGGTCTCTGAAAAAGCTCGTCACCAGGATCAGTAACTCTTTAAAGAGTCTATATATTTCGGCATGGTTCTCCTGGAGATAACGGTGGTAGTACGCCACGTGTTCGATCTTATGAACGGCCATGCGGCGCCTGATCCTGCGGTGGATGGTGCTCTGTTTGTATCCCGTGAAATCCCTGCCGGTAACCGAGCGGATAAGCATCAGGACCTTCTGCACGTACCCGGCAAATTGCTTCTCCTCGGTCTGGAGTTTTCCGGAAGGTTTTATGTAAGGTTGCCGTACATAGCTCAGCAACTCGCGAGGGATCCTTTTAACGGGCAGAATGTGGTCCGCAAGGCCGGCCTCTATAGCGCTCCTTGGCATTCCATCATATTTCGCACTCTCCGGGTCCTGGACGATGGTCATCCCCCCGGACTCCTTAATTGCCCTTAACCCCAATGTGCCGTCACTGCCGGTTCCTGAGAGGATAACGCAAAGGGATCTCCCTCCCAGATCCTGGGCAAGACTGCGCACGAAGTGATCGATGGGGAGGCTGGTCCCTCGTATTCTAACCGGGTCCGTCATCTGAAAGACCCCGTTGAAGATACCGACGTCCTTTCCGGCAGGGTTGAGGTAGACGCGGTTTGGTTCGGCCCTCATCTCGTCTTCGGCATCCAGGACCTCCATTTGCGTATGCTTTTGCAGGATAGCCCCCAGCATGCTCTTCCCTGTAGGATTCAAGTGCTGGATGACCATGAAGGCCATGCCTGAGTCAGATGGCATGTTGTCGAAAAAATCCTGAAGCGCTTCGAGCCCGCCCGCGGAAGCTCCAAGAGCGACGATAGGGAAGGATTTCTCCACAGTCTCGCCTTCGGGGGGTGCTTGCGTGTTCAACTTTTTCACCTTCATCCTGGTTACCTCATCGATGGCCCCATTAAGCGAACAGCCGCAACATGCGGGTGACGAACAGGATGCAAATGTTTGTCGACATCTGACCGGTCTTATTTAGGGCTTGTCCGTAAATAAAACCTTTGCGCTTGCATCCGGCTTTTGGCCGGCTTTGGCCGCTCCTCAATGGCAAAATCCTCGATGTAGCCCAGCTAGTTTCCATCCGCAAAAGGTCCTTTTCCGTCCTAGCAGCGTCAATCTTCAGGCTTGCTTGTGCGGCGTACCCAAGTACGCCTCCGCGCAACCCCTCGATTTCCTTGCCAGTACGAAAAATGCCTCCTTTTCGAATTGGAAACTGCTAGTGTTCCATCCGGAGTTTCCGGATGGGCACCAGCTACGCCTGCGGTTTTGCTCAATCTTCGCGACCAAATCAGTCTCAAAATCCAGCGCAATTCCTAAGAGGCTTATTTACGGACAAGCCCTTAAAGACAAACGCCGGAAGGGCGCAATACGCAACAAAAAGAGTGCAGTTGGACCTGTTGTTGGCCACAACCACCGGAATGTCTTTCAAATCATAGCTTAGTTTCCATCCGGAAAGGGTCCTTTACCGTCCTGGCAGCGTCAATCTTCGGGCTTACCTCGCGGAGCGTGGAATTTGCCCCGGAGATTCCGGATGGACGCTAGCTTAGCTTCAATTACGGTCGTAGGTTCCCTCTCTATTCTCCCGGTTATACTCTCGCCTTTGGTCTTCTGCTCGATCCAGCGCTCGATCCTGTTCTCGACCCTCATCGTATGCTCTTTGCCGAGCCCTCTCGTTCTCATACGCTCGATCCCTGTCCTGCATATCTCTATTGGTATCTACGCCTACGCCTACTCCGCCTCCTCCGATCGTTATGCCCAGGTCAGCAACTTGGATCATACTGGCGTTTGCGCCATTGTCATTGGCTAAAGCGTTTGTCGTGCCGGGGACGCCGAGAGCGACCACAACGGCCATGGCTATTCCAAAAATGGATAAACTTATAATTCTGTTCATTTTCTCTCCTTGTTGCCAATCATTATTGGCATATCGCGGTTTATTGACTCCCATCAGCGGCGGATGGCAGGCCCAACTTTACCCCGCCGATCCGTCCGTCGCACGGGGACTTCACGCTAACACAATGCGTTGCATTGGTTCTTGCCTCCTGTCTTGATATAGATAGAACTGTCCTGACATATTTAACGCTCACCAATGGTCTTACCGACATCCCGCACCTTTGGAGCTTTGCTGTTTTTCCATTATTCTGTGCCCTTTCTGCCTATTGGAACAGTTGGCAGCTCCGATGCAGGTTCCCTTTACATCCCTATGTGGTTACCTTTGGCAAGTTCCATGCCCGACAGGGTGAGATCTACCGTATTGTCTTTTTAGCTTGTGATCGTGGCTACTTAGGACAGGGTGGCCGCCATCCGGGGGTGCGACTTGGTGCAGAAAAAGTGTTGCATGCAACATAAACGTTGCATTATTTCCATCTCAGACGTAACGCTTCAATGCCAGGGAATACCTTTTGGGCCGAAATGGGCCATGCACGCAGAGAGAGGCCTCTGCGCCGTTCAGTCGGTCAGGGCTGAAATTCAGGTGCTCCAAAGGGGCGTCATAACGGGAAGTTGTCAGAAGAGGGGCTCGGCCTTGGCGTCGGGTATAATAGGCATGAAAGCTCCCTCCAACTAGTTGCGCTCCGAACTTTAAGCTCCGGGAGCAAGAATTCGGCGATTATGCGAGGCGCAACTCAGCAATCGATGCCCGGACGCATCCCCCGCTGATGCCAGGGGAAATGCCACTACAACATGGACTTGAGAGGGACTGTGTTGATCATCCACATCCTTTCAGCGCCCAGAAGAGTTGCGATGGTGAGGTTTGCTTCCAGAACGCCCCCGTTTTCGTCCGGAGACAGGTAACCAACAGGTGCAAAATCGAAGAGATCGGAATACTTCTGGCGTGATTTCTAAAGTTCCGCCTGAGTTTGGGCAAGCTGGGCGTTTTGCATCTGGAGTTCGATCTGGTGCAACCGCAATTCTTGAATTAGCCTTTGGGTCTCCTCAGCATCGCCCTCAGAGGAAATCTTTTCCGGATGCGCAAGCCTCTTTTCAGCCTTATTGCCAGAGCGGTTGCCAACCTTTGCTCCCGGGTCTTATCTGCCATGATGTCCTCTATCGGTAATGTCTTCCATGGCGAGTAAAATAAGACTGGGCTTTCCGCTCTGTTGCTTCATCATTCGGGCGTTAAGAACCATTTTCCTGTGCCCGATATTTGGAAAGTCATGTTCCACCTCAAAGTCATCGAAAGAAGACTTCTCCGGTATAATCTTTTCGAGGAGTTCCCTAAGCCTCGGGATGTCCCACTGGCCGTTACCAAGGCTAAAAATTTGTCCCCCTTCGGTCTGCTCTCTGGTGATCTTAAAATTCCTGTAAAAAACTTTATTGGCCGAGACGACCTTGAGGTTACCGTCGAGAACGAGCAACGCCTCCCGTATTGTGTCGGTGATGGTTTCGGCAAAAGCTCTAGCGTCGTCTGCAAGCTTTTCCACCTCTTTAAGAGCGGTAATATCGACAAACGAAACAACGACACCGTCGATCACGTTCTCCACAGTTCTATAGGGGAGCGTGCGGATGGAAAACCAGCTCCCCTCCTTGTTCTGCACCTCTGCTTCACTGTGCTGAAGCGTTTTCAGCACATTCCTGACACTGGCCGTAAGGTCATAGTCTGCAAGCTTTGACGTGATATCGCTTATCGGCCGCCCCACATCGGAGGGAATAAGATTGAAAATCTCGGTCAGAGCCGGAGTGAAGCGCCTGATATTTAACCGGGTATCCAGAAAGACCGTCCCTATTGCTGTGGAGGAGTATAGATTCTCCACATCGTTGCTGAGTTCCGAGAGCTGAATGACCTTGCTCTGGAGTTGCGAATTCATGTTC
>Ga0116110_1000361_pt1 | contig 27675 bp, 23 predicted proteins | sample June2015DPH_8_50_FD_89719 | JGI IMG/M metagenome (GOLD analysis project Ga0116110, IMG submission 89719) | Peatland microbial communities from SPRUCE experiment site at the Marcell Experimental Forest, Minnesota, USA - June2015DPH_8_40 | ecosystem: Environmental > Terrestrial > Soil > Wetlands >...
GATTTTTGCCCCGCTCAAGGCGGGCAGAAGCATGGCGGCCAGGATGGCAATGATGGCGATCACCACCAGCAACTCGATCAAGGTAAAAGCGCCCTTTTGTGGTTTATTGCAGGTCATCTTTTTCATGTCAACCAAATCCATTGATCTGCCCGTCTGCCTAAAATTTCCCCCGGCTGGAGCTTGGGCTGTCGCCCAACACTCCCAGCCGGGGATTCCTGACACTTAATTCTTCTTCAACTTATTGTTTTATTGTTTCTCCATCAACCGGAAGAACTGATTGCCACCGGCGTTGGGCCAGTTGGTGGCCTGCGTGCCGTCAGTTGCGCTATTGTCAGTCCAGCTTCCACCCGACAAACTGGACGAATTCTGCAATAAAACTGCCGGACGGCCAAGCCAGGTGATGGGAAATTTGCCACCTGAAAGAGGTTGGATTGCAAGGTATCCAAAGTCCGGTTCCACGATGTTCGTGCTTGCGATTCCAGCCAAAGGGTAGGGGTTGCCGTTTCCAGGTTGAAGCACGCTCCAAGACCAAACGTCCTGCGGCATCGCATAGGTCGGCCCGTAGGAGCGGATTTCACGGACATGGTTGGTCGCAAAGCCATTCTCATCGTCGATTGAATCAATGCCATATTTGTAGGTAAGAACGATTGAATTACCCTTCGGGACGAGGAAAGAATTTGTGTAAACGCCAGAGGTGCCAACTTCAATCATCTGTTGCGCCGCCGGGAAGTTGCCTACCGGCCCTGGCCAAGAGGTATTGTTCCAGTTATTCAGAAAGTCAGCGTTGATCCACAGTGTGTCACCGCCCTCGGGATCAAAGGGATAGGGCGCATCAGTGATATTATTTCCATCATCCAGCGTCCCATCCGGCATGTAGATGGAAAACGTCACCGTAATGGGTGCAGACAGCAAGTCATAAGGGCTGTTGTTATTGTAAAACACCAACGGCAAAACCTGACTTGAGCTGGTAATGGAGGCCACCCGATTCGGAACACCTTCCCAGCCACCGTTCATGCGGAATTTGTAGTTGACGGTTATCGGACCCAGAAAACCGGGAATCGGAACGACTCCGCTATAAATATTCGTTGCATTACCACTTAACGAGGGGTTGTTGGTCAGAGGCCATCCGTTATCCCAACCCGACCCAATCAAATCGCCAGAAACGGTAATTGATCCATTTGGGTCTCCCAGTGCATTGCTATTGTCATTGGTGAAAGTATTAAGCAAGACCTGCGCGGACATATCAACTTGAAAAGTCACCCAGTTGGTGGGGGTGGGCCAAGTGCTGGTTGTATTCCATGTGGCCAAGGGCAGCACTTCCGTTCCGGGTCCTATCGTGCCTGTGGTTCCCATTAAGAACTCCCGGTTAGCACTAGGTTCCCAGCCGCCATTATCAGCAGAGACGTTATCAGTAAACTTTACTTGTTCAACCGTGCCAGCGGGGTCACTTAAGGTGAACGTGTTACTCCAAATGGTGCCGCTAACATTGATCATGGCCAAACTGGCGGGATACTCACTCCATGGACCGGCCTCGGGGAAAGAGCCAGTGACATAAACAGCCGTAGGAGTTCCTAATGTTTCAGTGGACATGTCTACCGTGAAGGTGACCTGTGTTGAAGCTTGAGCAGCCAGAGCCGCGACGAGCGACATTCCCACGCTGAACCAGCGGCGGGAGAGCCAATGTTGAAGGATTGTTTTCATAGCATGTTTTTGGGGAGCGAATTGCTTAGTTTTTTACACATCGTTTCGGTGAACAATTGCATTATCAGCCAACTAAGAATTTTTGTCCACCGCATGTTTGTGCGGTGAAACCGGTGCCGCCTGAAGGCAGCAGAAACCCCGGTGTTTTCAGGGTTTTTGAGCTTTATGGGCGCGAACCGAAGCGAGGTATTCCTGTGCAATCTGGTTGTCCGGCTCAATCTTGAGCGCATTCTGGAAACACGCAATGGCATCATCCAGCCGGTTGAAACGCACCAGCAGCACCCCCAGATTCAAATGACTGATGACATGACGGGGATTGATTTTGAGCACCTCGGCGTATTCGCGGATGGCCTCTTCGGGCTGATTGGCGGCCACGAGTTCGCCCGCGAGTTCAAAATGCGCCTCCCATAAATCCGGACTCATCTGGATGGCACGCCGGTAATGTTCAATCGCCTCGGAATGCCGGTTGAGTTTGGCCAGCATCTGGCCGGTATAACAAACATAGGACGATTCCTGCGGACGCAAGCGTGCCGCGCGCTCCATGTATTCCAGCGCCGGCGCAAACTTCTGTTGAGCCGCCAGGACGGAGCCCAGTTCGAACCAGCCATCGGGCAGGCTGGGGCGCAGGGGTACGGCCTGTTCGAGGAACGGCTCGCCCTGCTCCGGTTTCCCTTGCTCGCCGAGCAGCCGGCCCAGTTGCAGGCAGGCGTAAAAATGATTCGGCACCAGTTCACACATCTTGCGATAAGCTGCAATGGCGCCCTGCGGGTCATGGATCGCTTCAAGAAAATTGGCCAGGCCTTCATAAATATAATGATCCGTCGGCGCGCGCTCCAACGCGGCGGTGAACTCCTCGCGCACGCGCTGGACAGCTTCGGGTTGTGCCTGTTCCTGACGAAGGTTCAATTCTTCGGCGCGCACTTGCTGGAGCCGTCCGGCATTATTAAACTGTGTGCTTAACGGGGGCGATCCCATCCGCCGGATCACCGACTGCAACACAAACTGCCGGTTCCAAATGGACAAGCCTAGCGCGCGGTCGCAGGTTTCCTGCGATGCCCAGTTCGTTGTGGCCGGCGCATTTCCCGCCGCCGACAACCATTGCCCAACCTGTTCCGCCCAGATTTTTCCCAGACGGTAATTGCCATCGAAATTGAAATGCACATGCTCGAAAAATGTTTCATCCCCTGCGATGCGCGCCGGGCTGGCTTGTGCCAAGGCTTGTTCGGCGTCACAAAGAACCAGCCGGTCGCTGGCGCGTTGTTGCGCGACTCGTCGGATGGCAGTGTTGATCCGCGTGTCGGCGCGGAACGGCAGCGCGTCCGTATCGCACGCGATTTGAAACTGCTCCTGTGCCGCAGCATTGGTCAGTTCCAGCTCGCACTGGGCGAGGCGGAAATGCGCCTCGGCAAATTGCGGTTCCAGCTTGGTGGCCTGAGTGAACAGACCGGCTGCCGCCGGAAAATTGCTTTGCGACTGCAACGATTTCGCCTCGGCAAAAATCTGTTCAAAGCGCTGCCCGTCCGCTGAAGACAGGTGGCTGTTGGTCAGTGAAGCAAACGGTGGAGAGTCTTTGAGGTTCACCGAGACCGTGTTCAGAATGACTTTCACGCCGGAATTTACCCCTGCATCAACGATGTCACGCAAGTTAGCCTCGAAATTCCGATAGACCGTCTCCTTGTGCGGATCATCGGGCGCGATGCGGTTTTCGAGGAACATCTCCATGCCGCTCCAGGAGGTGTTCTTCGGTTTGCCGCCAAGTTTGCGCAGCCCGGAAACCAGCAATTGTCCCACGCGCGTCTGCTGGATGGCGAGATTAAACTGGACCGCACTGCGTGGCAGCGCCTGTGCGCCAAACACGGTTGCCACTCCAAACGGCCCGACCATTTCGTTGTTGCCCATGTAGACAATCCAGAAGTCGCCATCATGCCGGGCGCACTCGCACGCGATGGGCAGGATGACGTGCGAATTGATGGCCGTGATGCCAAGGTTGATCGCCTCGAATTTTTCCCCGGGGAATCGCTGGCGCAACAGCACCTCCAGATAGCGACTCGCGCCATAGGCTGGTTGCGGATCACCCATCGCGGCGGATTCGCCAAAAATAAAAAGGCGAACCGTATCCGGCGGTTTTGTCGCCGGAACTGCGAACGGATCAGGCCAGCGCGCCAGTTGCGGTGGAAAGAATCTCAGGCTGAAATTTTCATTGTTGACCAGATAATCCTTTCCGCCAACGTGGATTTTTTTAAAGAAGTCGGTTGCATATCCGTAACCTGCCAACCGTAAAGCAGCTTCCAGTCCGCCCAGCAACAGCAGCGGCACGATGACCGAGGCGATAAAACGGAACAGCCATTTGCGGCCGGCCGACAGCGGAGCCGCCGGCTCGCCCGGGACTGTTTTGCCAGACGGGGCTTTTCTTTCCGGTTTGCGTCCGGCTTTGGATTTGTTCGGGCGTTGTTTCAAGATTTGAGTTTCAAAAAAGCCGGTCCAATGGATTGCCATCTCTGGCTTGATGCCAGTAAGTCGCCGCGTTGTGCGGACGCTTGAGTTGCAACGGATCTTTGCCCATCAACCACAGCACCCATCCGACCGGCGTCAGGATGAAAATAAAAAATATCGCCAGCACGCAGCGCCCGATGAACTGGCTGGAATAAAATCCCAGCCGCAACGAGAGCCGATACCAGCCCCGGAACCAGGGCGGTTGCAGCACCGCGCAGATGGCCACGAGGCCGAGCAACGCGAGCATGGCACACCAAAAATTCACCGGCAGATGCCGCCGCCAGCGCAGGACCGAACTTAAAATCGCCAGCCCCAGCGTGGTCAATAGCGCGGACTTGCGCCATTCTTTCGGGTCTTCTTTGAAGTTTAATTTCATTTCAATCGGCCTGCGGCAAAATGCGCCGCTGGATTTTTTGCTGCGGTTGCGCGGTGCGTTCGATCACAAAACTGCCCATGATGAGATAGTCCATTTCCGTGTTCATGAAGCAGCGATACGCGTCATCGGGCGTGCAAACAATTGGTTCGCCGCGCACATTAAACGACGTGTTCACCAGCACGCCACAACCGGTCGCGCGTTCGAAGCGCAGCAGCAAATCGTAGAGCAGCGGATTGCCCGCGCGCGACACCGTTTGAATCCGCGCCGAATAATCCACATGTGTGATCGCCGGCAAAGTGGAGCGTTCGGCTTTCAGCAAATCAAGGCCGGTCACGTTCGCCGGCAAAGGTTTTCGCAACTCTTTTTTGACCGGTGCCACGAGCAACATGTAGGGCGACTCGACGTCCAATTCAAAATAATCCGCCACGCGCTCGCGGCGGACGATGGGCGCGAAAGGCCGGAACGATTCGCGAAACTTGACCTTCAAATTCATCACCGACTGCATTTTCGGCGAGCGGGCGTCGCCAAGAATTGACCGGCTGCCGAGCGCGCGCGGGCCAAACTCCATCCGCCCTTGAAACCAGCCGATGACTTTTTCTGTTTTTAATAATTCAACGGTAAAATCAAGCACCGCGGCATTTTCCAGTTTTTGAAAAACCGCGCCGTGCGCGCGAAGCGCGGCCTCGATTTCCTCATCCGAATATTCCGGGCCGAGCAACGAGGCCTGCATGGAATCGGTGGGGGAAACGACCCGCGGTGGCGCTTCTTTGTGCAAATGCCACGCGGCCAGGGCTGCCCCCAGCGCGCCGCCGGCGTCCCCGGCGGCGGGCTGGATCCAAATTCGCTCAAAAATCTTTTCACGGAGAATAAGCCCGTTCGCGACGCAGTTGAGCGCGACGCCGCCCGCCAGGCAGAGATTTTTCAAGCCGGTCACTTCGCGGGCGTGCCGGGCGAGCCGCAGCATGATTTCCTCCGTGACCAACTGGATTGAGCGCGCCACGTCCATGTGCCGTTGCTCGATTTTTTCCTCCGGCCCGCGCGGCGGACCGCCGAAAAGCCGGTGAAATTTTTCATTTGTCATCGTCGTGCCGCGTAGAAAATTAAAGTAATCGAGATTCAACCAGAACGAACCGTCGGGTTTGATGTCGAGTAATTCGCGACGAATGGCATCGGCATATTTCGGTTCGCCATACGGTGCGAGGCCCATGAGTTTGTATTCGCCAGAGTTGATTCGAAAACCACAATAATCGGTGAACGCGGAGTAAAGCAGGCCGAGTGAATGGGGGAAACGCAACTCCTTCAGTATTTTGATTTCGCGTCCGCGTCCCCAACCAATGGTCGTGGTGGCCCATTCGCCCACGCCGTCAATCGTGAGAATCGCCGCTTCGTCAAACGGCGACGGATAAAATGCGCTGGCCGCGTGCGATTGGTGGTGTTCGGTAAAAAGGATCGGGCAATCGGAGCGCAGTTCCGGCAGTTCACCGCGAATAGTTTTGCGCAAATCGAGCTTTTCGCCGAGCCAGTTGGACAGCACGACGGGGAATGTGCGCCAGCCGCCGGGCGCGACGGCAAGATACGTTTCCAGCAGGCGCGTGAATTTCAGCACCGGCTTGTCGTAAAAAACCACGGCGTCCAGTTGCGCCGGCGTCAGGTTTGCGTGGCGGAGACAAAATGGAACGGCGTGACGCGGGAAGTCAGAATCGTTTTTTTTGCGGGTGAAACGTTCTTCCTGTGCGGCGGAAATAATTTTTCCGTCACACACCAGCGCAGCGGCGGCGTCGTGATAATACGCCGAGACGCCAAGGATATTGCGCGGCGCGGGCATCGTTCAAAGAAACGGGTAAAGCGCCCAGGCGATGCCGGAACTGGCGGTGAAAACCAGAATGGCTCCCAGCAACAACAACACGACGATCAGCGGAATGAGCCACCATTTTTTTTCCTGTTTGGAAAATTTTAGAAATTCTTTAAGCAGTGACCACATGGAATGTTGTGAATTTAGGATTTGTCTCGATGCTGGCAAGGAAAATCAAGGCGTGCGCTTTTTCATGGACTGCAACTGGGCAAGATATGGCTGCGCCTTTTTGTAGTCCGGTTCAAGCCGAATTGTTTCTTCAAACTCGCGTTGCGCTTCATCGAGCCGGTTTTGTTTCGCGAGCAGCACGCCGTAGTTAAAATGTGTCCGCGCGTTGCCCGGATTCAGCCGCGCCGCCTCGCCAAATTCATTTCTAGCCTCGTCAAGCTGGTTGGCTGAATCCAGTTCGCCGCCAAGTTCAAAATGTGTTTCCCAATTCGCCGGATTCAGCTTGATGGCCGCGCGATAATTTTCGATTGCCTCGGTGTGCCGGTTCAATTTTGCCAGCACCTTGCCAATACGGAAAATAGTTTGCGGATCCTGTGGACTTTGCTGGCGTGCGCGGTTGTAGTCGGCCAGAGCCAGTTCAAATTTTTCTTCGGAGGCGTGAACGTTGCCCAGTTCATACCAACCCTTGGTCAGGCTGGGACGAATTGTAACAGCTTCGCGAAGCGATGATTCCGCCTCGGCCCATTGGCCCTGCATTCGGAGCAACCGACCGAGTTGGAAATACATGACACAATCTTGCGGAATCAAATCGTGAACACGACGCCACTCTGCGATGGCTCCCTGCAAGTCGCCGACGGACTGGAGGAACAATGCGAAATTTTCGTGCAGGAAATAGTCGTCCGGTGACTGCTCCAAAGTTTTTTGAAAATCCTCCCTGGTTTTTGTGGCAGCGGCGGCATTCATCCGTGGGCGGAATTGGTTCACGCGATCCTCCAATACTTTCAGGCGCCCGTCGTTGTTAAGTTGGCTGCTCAAAGGTGGCTGCTGCAGCCGCCCAATCATCTGCTGGATGACCAAAGAGCGGTTCCAATCCGTCAAACCCAGCCGGCGCTCACAAGTTTCCTGCGTGGCCCAACCACCAACTGCATGACTCGCGATCGCTGCCGGCAACCTGGATGCTATCTGCTCTGCCCAGGCGCAGCCCAGACGGTAACTGCCGTCGAAATCGAAATGAACGTGTTCGTAAAATGTTTCCTGTCCGCAAAGATTGGCCGGATTGTTTGAAGCCAGCGCGGTTGCGGCGTCGAACAAAATCAAATTATCGCCGCTGATTTTTTGCTGCTCATTACGAATTATGGCGTTGATACGCGAATCCGCGCGAAACGGCAGCGCGTCGTCGTCGCAAGCGAGTTGGAAATGTTCGCGGGCGGCCGCGGCATTCGTCAGCCCAAACAAACTTTCACCCCAATGGAACTGCAATTCGGCAACCTTCGGATCCAGCCTGGCCGCCGACTCAAATTTCTGCGCCGCTTCGGCAAAATTACCCTGGGCTTCGGCCTGCACACCGTCCGTAAAAAGCTGGTCGAATTGCGCGCGATCCGCCGTCGGCAGGTTGCTGTTAACCAGCGAAGCAAAAGGCGCGCAGTCCTTGAGATTCACCGCCACGGTGTTGAGCAGGATTTTTGCACCGGAGTCCAAACCCGCCTTCACGATGTCGTGCAAGTTCCGCGAAAAATTTTGATACACCACTTCCTTGCGCGGATCGTCCGCCGGAAGCTGATTCCCGACAAACATTTCCATGCCGCCCCACGACGGGGCATCCGCGTTTCCGCCCTTAAGTTTGCGGCCAACATTTATCAATAATTGACCCAGCCGCGTTTTCTGAATCGCGAGGTTGAGCCGGATCATTTCGAGCGGCGGAGCTTTGGCACCAAAAACGGTTGCAGCACCGAAAGGTCCGACCATCTCGTTGTTGCCCATGTAAATGATCCACAGGTCGCCGTCGTGACGGGCGCAATCGCGGGCGATGGGCAGAATAACGTGCGAGTTGATGGCCGTGATACCCAGATTGACAATCTCAAAATGCGTTTTTGGGTAACGCTCGGACAGCAAGGCCTCAAGGTAACGGCTCGCGCCATAGGCCGGTTCCGGATCGCCCATCGCAGCGGACTCGCCCAAAATGAATATGCGGCAAGTGTCAGCGGATTTCCTGGCCGCCATGCGAATCGGCCCTGTAAAGCGCACCAGTTGCGGCGGGAAAAATCGCAGGCCGAAGGCATCATTGTTTACAAGAAACTCACCGTTGCCAATCTGAATCTCTTTAAAAAGACTCGTGCGATAACCATAGCCAGCGAGTCGTAATGCGGCTTCGAGTCCGCCGAGCAAAACCAGTGGTATGACAACCATCGCGACGAGGCGAAAAAGCCATTTGCGGCCCGAAGTCGGCGGATTAACAAACCCACGATGGCCAGCCGGATCGCGCGGATTGGCGAACTCCGGCTGCCGCTTGGATTTTGAGTTTTTGGGTGGTCGTTTCAATCAGTTTCTGATTCAAAAATGCGCGGCAGTTTTTATTTTTGTGGCTTTGGTATCCTGGACAATTGTTCGTTCAACTCTTAAGATTCAGCAAGATAATTGATGATAATTTTCCGGAAAACAGACTGACTGAAATTTTTACCATGCACCAAACGGACCGCCGCAGCGCTGCGCCGTATTGGGTGGGGAAACCAGCTCATGCTTTATGTGGATTAACCGCCACTCGCACCGGCAGAACTTGAAAAGACCGGCCTGCGCCATGACCAATGGAGCGAAGCCCAAACGAGCCGCACAAGGAGTGGTATTGGCGCTTGCGCGCGTGGCGCGCCTTGACTTTCCTTTTCCACCGGGCGAAAAATAATTCCGCTGCTTGTCATTCCGCCCAACTCGTCGCATATTCCCGCCATGCCCCGGCCCATCGCCGCCAGCCTCCGACTCCTTGCGTTGCTCTTGGTTGTCGCGCACCTGTTGGCCGTTCCGGCGCGCGCCACCATTCTGTGGCAGGATCAGGGCGCACGGGTCGTGCACAACACCGGTGAAGGGGTGGATATTCTGGGCGGCAAGGTAAAGCGGGATAACAAGGCCAGCGACGAGCTTTATTTCCGGTTTCACGTTGACCCGATTTCGGACGTGGATTCGGAGCCCTACCTGGCCGGGATGCAATTATTCGAGGGCAACCAGGAACGGCTGGGGGTGGGCAACGCGGAGGAAGCCTGGGGCTACTCGGCTTTCAACACATCGGAGATCGGCCCGTCAAACAAGGTCGCCGGCGAATTCAACTTCAGATCGGCGCATCCCGAACCGGCCAATCTGGGCTTGTTCTGGCCTTATGAAGTGGTGCGCCACGGCGTCGAGCGGACCATCATCTTCAAGGTTCAATACGTTCCCGGCGGAGACGACCTCGTGACCGTGTGGCTGGACCCGAACCTCGGGCGCGACGCAACGGACAAAAACCAGCCCGAGAACATCACCACTAAGTTCCGGGCGAAGGCCACCTTCGATCAAATCCGGCTGCGCCACGACGGCGGCGGCCACGGCTGGAACTTCAGCGACATGGCGGTGGCGACCTCGTTCAACGACTTCATTGTGGTGCGTTTCTGGCAGACGTGGTGGTTCATCACGCTAGCCGCAACGAGCCTGCTGGTCGGGGTGGGCACGACCGTGCGCTTCGTTGAAATGAAAAAATTTCAGTTTCAGTTGCAACGGGCCGAACAGAAACACGCGCTGGAACGGGAACGGGGGCGCATCGCCCAGGATTTACACGATGATCTCGGTTCGTCCTTGACGCGTATTTCGTTGTTGAGCGGCCTGCTCCGCGCGGACAAGGACAATCCTGATCAGGTGGAAGCGCACGCGATCAGGCTTTCACAATCCGCCGACCAGACCGTCCGCGCGCTCGAAGAAATTGTCTGGGCGGTGCGGCCCGGCAGTGATTCGCTGCAAAGTCTGGTGGACTACATCACGCATTTTGCCAGCGAATTGTTTGAAGGCACTCCCACCCACTGCCGGCTCGACCTGCCCCACGATTTGCCCGCGCTGCCGCTGCCGCCGGATTTCCGGCACAACATTTTTTTGATCATGAAAGAAGCGCTGACGAATACGCTCAAGCACGCCTCGGCAAGAGAAGTGCACGTGCAGGCAAAGATTTCCGCAAGCCTGCTGGAAATCCGCATTCAAGACGACGGCACGGGCTTTGTCCCGGCGACGCCGAAGACCGAAGGCGAGCAGCACGGATTAACAAACATGCAGCGACGCGCCGAAGACATGGGTGGAAAATTGACGTGGCAAGGTTCTCCCGGACAGGGAACCTCCATCCAGCTTACGGTTCCGCTTCCCAACACGCCCGTGCCCGATTAAATTTAAGATTGAGCCATGCAAATTAAAGTTGCCATCGTGGATGATGACGAGGGAATCCGCACCAGCCTCGCGACCCTGATCCGCCGCGCCGCCGCGTTCAAATTGACCAGCGACTATCCTGACGCCGAAACCGCGCTAAAAGAAATCCCCCGGAATCCGCCCGACGTGGTGCTGATGGACATCAACCTGCCGGGAATCAAAGGCCCGGAATGTGTCCGCCAGTTGAAGCGGCAACTGCCCGCCGTGCAATTCCTCATGCTGACGGTTTATGAAGACAGCGACTCGCTTTTCAATTCCCTCAAGGCTGGCGCGAGCGGTTATCTGCTCAAGCGCACCGCTTCCGCGCGGCTGCTCGATGCCATCCGCGACGTTCATGCGGGCGGTTCGCCGATGACGCCGCAGCTCGCGCGCCGCGTCGTCCAGTTTTTCACCAGGCCAGCGGAAGCCGCCTCGCCGGTGGCATCGTTGACCCCCGGCGAAAAGGAATTTCTTGACCAGCTCGCCCACGGCTACGCCTACAAGGAAATCGCTGACCGCATGAAAATCAGCATTGACACCGTGCGGAGCTACGTGCGGACGGTCTATGAGAAGCTCCACGTCCATTCGCGCACCGAGGCCGTGGTGAAATATCTCCGCGGTTGAAACTCTTTTTGAACGTCGCATGGATATGCGGTGGCGGCAGCGCTTGACAGCGGATATAAACTTCTCAACTCACGGAACTAAATGAACTTGATGAATTTCAAAATTGGACCGCGCCGCAAGCGGATTGGATTTTTCGCCGGATTTTTTCTCATCGCAACGCTCGCGGCAACCGCAGCGCCAAACAGCATTGTCGTCGGCAACGTGCGCGTGCAATTGCTCTCCGCTTCGCTCGTGCGCCTGGAATTGCGCGGCCCGGCGGGTTTTGAAGATCGGAACACGTTCCACGTGCTGGATCGGAACTGGCCAGGAATCAAATTCTCCACCAATGCGGAAGCTGCGGAAATTGTCATAAAAACGCCGGACTTTTTTGTCCGCGTTCCGCAAAACGCGATGTCGCTGGCCGGCGCCCGCGTCGAATCGCCCGAAGGAAAAATACTTTACACCTGCGCCGGCAAGTTGGAAAACAGCGAATGGCTCCCTGGTCCGTCGGAAAATCCTCAAGCCTGGTCGTTTGCCGATTCGCCACGAATGATTCCGCCGCCGTGGGGATTGACGCCCGCGCCCGCGAACGCAAAATTGCCGGCGACGTGCGGCTGGGATTTGCAAAATGATGCGCCGGACGTTTATGTTTGTTTGCCCGGTGGCGATTATCGCCAGCTCCGCAAGGATTTTCTCAAGCTCACCGGCCCGACCGAAATGCCGCCGCTGTTTCTCTTCGGCGCATTCGACAGCCGCTGGTTTGATTATTCCGAAGCCACGGCGCTGAAACAGATTGACGATTATCGGGCGCGAAAAATTCCACTGGATGTGCTGGTGGTTGACACCGGCTGGCGGAAGGGGGCCTCGACGGGTTATCAGCCGAATCCGAATCTTTTTCCCGACATGGCGCGGTTCATCCGCGAGGCTCACGAAAAAAATGTGCGCGTGCTTTTCAATGATCACCCGCAGCCAACCGGCGCGAATGGGCTCGACCCGGCGGAAATGAAATTCCGCTACGATGGCCTGTCTGGTTTGTTGAACGACGGTTTGGACATCTGGTGGTATGACCGCAATTGGATGGTTCATTTGGTGCCGCCCAAGCCGAACCTGAACAAGGAAGTCTGGGGCATGCGGCTTTACCACGACATCACGCAAAATGTCCGGCCCGAACAACGCCCGCTCATCATGGCCAACGTGGACGGCATTGACAACGGCATCCGGAAACGCCCGATGGATGTGGCCGCGCACCGGTTTCCGTTCCAGTGGACGGGCGACATCGGACCGGGCTGGGATTTTTTGCGGCGCGGGGTGGAGAACGCGGTCTATTCCGGAGCGCAGTCGCTTTTCCCTTATGAAAGCGACGATTTGGGCGGCCACACCGCCAATCCGACGCCGGAAGAATACATCCGCTGGATTGAGTACGGCGCGCTCTCGCCGGTTTACCGTCCGCACTGCACGCATAATCTGGCCCGGATGCCGTGGACATTCGGGCCGGAAGCCGAGGAAGTAGCACGGCGTTTTCTGGACATGCGTTATCGGCTGTTGCCGGTCTTTTACGCGGCGGCGCATGAAAATTATGAAACTGGCGAACCGCTGTTGCGCCGCCTCGACTTGGATTACCCGCAATTTGTCGAAGCCCGCCGCGATGATGAATATCTCCTTGGCAAAGGAATTCTCGTTGCGCCCGTGCTGCAAGGCCCGATGCAAATCGTGCCCGCCGACTGGTTGAAAACGGCGCCAGGCGAACCCGGTTTGTCGGCGGAATTTTTCGCCAACGAAACCTTGAGCGGTTCTCCAACCGTGACACGGACGGATCGCGCCGTGGATTTTGACTGGGGTTCCGGCAGCCCCGATCCGCGTGTGCCCAACGATCATTTTTCCGCGCGTTGGACTGGAACGATTCAAGTGCCGATGGAAGTTGGCAACGTGATTTTGGCGACAACCGAGGATGATGGCGCGCGCGTCTGGCTTGACGGCAAGCAGGTGATTGAAGCGTGGGGGCCGCACGATTCCGCCACAACGGAGGCCTCCGCCGTGCTGACCGCCGGCAAACCACACCCGTTGCGCATCGAATATCTGCAATTGGAGGGCGCCGCCAGCCTGCGCCTCAAATGGCGTCCAGCCGCACTGAATAATTCAACCGCACGGGCGGTGTGGATTCCGCCGGGCGATTGGATCAATGCCTGGAATGGCGAAATTTTGACCGGACCAATCACCGTCACGAACCGGACACCGCCGGATCAAATCCCGCTTTTCATCCGGTCGGGAACCCTATTGCCGCTGGCGCCCGAAATGCAATTCACCGGGCAGTTGCCGTGGAATCCCATTACGCTCGACATTTATCCGCACGCCGGTGAAACCAATTCGGCAACGCTTTACGAGGATGACACAACGACCACGGCGTATCAGCGCGGACAATTTCGCAAAACATCCGTTTTTATTTCAGCCGATGACTCGGACAAAAAAATCCAGGTCACCATCAACGCGGCAAAGGGATATTTCCCCGGCGCGTTGAAACAAAGGTCGTGGACTTTGCGAATTCATCCGCCGATGAACTGGCCAAAACAATCGGCGCCAACGCAAGCCACGGTGAACGGTAAAAAAATCAGCGCACCAATCCGGCGTTTGACTCGCAGCGAAACCGCGATGCCGTTTGGAGACACGGCTGGCGCACCGGGCGGCGATGTCTTTGAACTGAAGCTGCCCCCTGCCCCGGTTGACAAAAGCGAATGTATTGAGCTTGTTTTCATGCCTCAGTGAATCCCTGACGCCGGCGACAAAAATTTTCACAACCAATTTCTCATGGTTTAACGGAAAAAAACAAGTGCTGACTCGCAACCGATTTCTTAAAAATAAAGCCGCCGTTTACAATTGATTGGGACGCACCTTGACACTGCGATAAGCCAAGTTGCATCGTTTCGGAAGGAACGCCGGATTCATCCGGCAGGACATTTGATCACGTGTGCCCGCTGCCGCATGAATGCGGCGTTCCCGTCGCAGTGCCCAGGTACGCCCAATTAATTGTGATTTTCCATTTTAACCTAGCAAAAACAGGGTTCCTGTGCTTCTTGCACCAAAAGCGCGCTCACCGAGCTGTTTCTCCCGTTTCTCCCGGCTTGCACGGCGGGAGAATGCAGTAATTCTTCAACCAGGAGCAGGTTCAAAGTCAATGTCATCGCCTGCAATCCCAAGCGTGAGGAATTGGCAACCAAGCCCTTGGAGGAACTGGTGGACGCCGGCTCGGAACTCACCTGGCTTCCGGCGGACGTTTTGAAAGGCGCCGGTATTACCCCGCGCCGGAAGCGGATATTTGCCACGGCCGCGCAACAGAAGATCAAGCGCGAGATTGGCTACGCCATCCTGAGTGCCGAGGGTTACGAAACCAACGATAAAGTGGTCTTCGCGGAATCAGGCGAAAGGACCGCTCGGCGCGAGAACTTTGGAGGGCTTTGTGGTTATGGTGGAAAACATCGGCCATCGGTTTGTGGCCACTACGACAATGGTATCCGAGCAGAGACCAATTTCTGAACGGGCAGCTAAATCGGTGAAGATTCCGGTGAAACTCTGACTCCTGACACCAACCAAACCGCTATGAATACAAGCGATTCAATTGGAGGCGAGGGTCGGAATCGGGCGGTTCACGTCCGTTTTTGCAAAGAAAATATACGCAATTTCGCCAATAAATGCAAGCACTTTTGCACTACTCTTGACCCTTCCGAACGAACCCATTACCTACCCCCTTACTGAAGGTTTCACTGAAGGTTTAAGCAGCCTCGCTCAAAGCCACCGAGACGCGCAATCCCAATGGTTTCAAAATTTCCTGCAACGTGGCCAGCGTGGGATTGCCCCTTTTCGAGAGAATCTTGTAGAGGCTGGGCCGCTTAAGGCCCACCCGCCCGGCCAGACTGCCCATGCCGCCACCTGCTTCCACCACGTCTTTGAGCGCAATCAGGAAAGCAGCACTGTCGTTTTCCGCCAGCACTTGGGCGAGGTATTCGGCGGCGTATTCGGGATCACGCAGCCGCTTGTTCAAATCATCTTTGTAATTTTTCAGACGCATGTTTCGTAAATTGTTGCCATAGTTGTTGTGCCCGGCGGATGTCGCGCGCCTGGGTGCTTTTGTCACCGCCACCCAACAGAATCACGACTTGCTGGCCCTGCAACCCGTAATAAACACGGATGCCAGGCCCCAGCGCGATGCGCAACTCAAACACCCCACCGCCCACGGATTTGCAATCGCCGAAATTCCCAGCGCGCACCCGTGTCAGGCGGGCATCCACTGCCGCCTGCATTTTTCTGTCATGGAGGGCATCGAACCACTCGTCAAACGGGACGAGGCCGTTCTGAAGCTCCAGCTTCTTGATTTCCCTCTCAATCACTGGAGGACTGTAAACTATAGATGACAGACTTGTCAACCTCATTTTCCTGCAAAGTTTGGGAAGCCAAAGGCTTCATAGTCTGCTTCGTGATTACAACGCCGGAGGCTGACACACTTCATTCTCCTTGTTAGATTTCCAGCACGGGAGTATTTTGCCACCAATTCCGTCTGATCCAGAAATGCGACAAAACCAACCGCCAAATTTCCTATGAAAAACCTGGCATTTGTTCTTCTAGTTCCTCTCACTGTCATCTGCCTCGCGCCCGTAAAAGTCTCGGCAGACGGCATGTTCGTCGTGCCAAAATTCGTCTGGGATGGTTGTAGCGGATTTTCGCATGTTGATGCGCCGCTCAACCTTGCGTCGAGCAATCGCTGAATCAATTCAGCCGCGTCACGGCGGGCGCGATGAGTCAACCATAAGTCAACTTATTAGACAACCGTTTTTGAAGCATGGCACGCGGTTAATGCGGTTCCAAAGCCAAAGGCTTCCAGGTCTGCTTCGTGAATTCCTAACCAGCCGCAACTGCTCCGTTTGGCTTGTCAATGTGGAGATCGAGGGCAGCCGGGGCGATACGACATTGACAAGCCAAACGGAGCGGTATAATCGCGGCGGCAATTCACGAAGCCGAAAGCTAAATTCTTTCGCATCTGCGAACTCTGGCTGCATTGCCACCGTGGAGATATTTTTCAGCCAGGGCGGATCAAGCGGGGGGAAACGGGTTTCTGAACACCTGGAAGAAAGCCCGTTTCTCCCCGCCCGCCCGTCCAAGCCAAAGTCTTGCGATGTTTTGCGAGTGGAAGCGGTCCCGTCGAAAGGGTGTCGGGGTGAGACGGGATGGCGGCAGGAGCAAAAGCTCGCAAGTCTTTGGCGCACTTTTGCTTCATTGCTGCTGCTGAACATCCAGCAATTGCTTTAATTCCGATTCAGGACGTGGACTGGCGAAGAAAATTCTTCCGGTGCCGTCTTTGAAGTCCGCGCCCTGCGCGTTGGGAATATACAGGCAATAACCGCGTGGAATGAGCGTGCCATCAGGATTAGAACTGCGCGCAACATAAACCGGCACGTCGGCGGTGGCCAATTGTTGAAATGCTTCTTTGTTGTTTTTAAGCGTATATTTCTCCGAACGGATTTCATCGGCCAGCGTTTTGTCAAAGTGACTTTTCATCTGCCAATACGCCGCGCCGATTCCCAAAGCGGCAATGGACAGGCCGACCATCACGCCCGCCGTCAACGCCATTTTCCAAATGCGCTGCGGCCACAGTTTCGCGGCGCGGTCGGCGGCGGCATTGAGTCTCTCCACAGTCGGCCCGACGGTATGGGCGAGATCACTCGCTCGAACATGAAGCGGCAGGAAGAGGTTTTTCATTGCATCCTCGATTCCCTTTACAATCACCTTGGTGTCCACTTGCGAACCGAGATTTTTCAACATCAATTCAATGCTGGCAACCGTCTCGTCGCACTTGGCCTGCGTGATTTTGCAAAGCTCGTCCGTCTTGGCGGCGTGATTGGTGATGTTCACGTCACGGGCTTCGATGGTCTTGGCGATCATGCCGATTTCCCCGCGCATATCCTCCAAGATGGCAAATGACTCCTGATTGGCCTGAACTGCGGCCTTGGGGATGCGCCCGACATAACAGGCATACACGTCCAGCACCAGCAAAAGCTGGGTGAAAAACTGCGTGCTGTCGCCGTCGGCAAAACGCTGATAAACCTTCCGCGCCAGCTCCCGCTTTTCGGCGGGATAAGTGGCGAGCATTTCTTCAAATAAATCTGTTTCGGCCATAACGACTCCTTTTTAGTTGGTGAGATTCACTTTCGCGCCGCGTTTGGCGGCAAACGGTTCGCCAATGGGCGGCACAATCTTGGGTTTTATACCCGCCGCTTCGACGGCTGGCAAAAGTTTTCCGGCAATCTGGTCATATTGATTGAACATGGTGGAAAGCCAGTCCTGCAACACGCCCCGCGCCATGATGTCCAAGCCAAGGGTGTCGTTGCCGATGGCTTCATTGAACGGGATGCCGCGCTGCTGCTCGGCCTCCAGCTTGGCCAACCGGAGTTTCACAAATTCTGACAGCACCGGCACGGTGATGGTCACTGCGCCGCAATCGAGCAATTCCTTTTCCAGCGGGCTGTTATCAAACATCCGATTTCTGGACGCCCGCGCCGGATTGCGGACGACGACGTAATCCACCTGTTTGCCGCAGAACTGGCAGACGGCATCGAGGTTGGTCATCACGTCCATGTCATCGAAGGGAAACACCATGAGCGTGATGCCGATGTTTTGCGCGCTGGCGATGTCAAAGAAATGCGTGGCGGCAAGTGCCTTCATCAACTGGCCGTCCAGATGCGCCCGTGGGTCAATCAGCGTGACGGGTTTGGCGGTGGTCTTTCGCAGAATCAAAATGAGTTCGTCCAGGTCTTCGGCCTGCCCGCTCAAGGGTGTCAGCTTCACCTGGGCGGGGAACAACCGGGACAAGGTGCGGTTGTCGCCGTCCAGATCAAATCCCTGCCACGGGATGCCGCGTTGGTTAAGCCAGCACGCGCGGGCGGTGGCTTCGATGCTTTTGCCCACGTTTCCTTTGGCCTGAATGGGCAGAATCAGGCGGTGTTTGGTTGTTTTCATATTTCGAGGTTGAACCGATATTGGTTCGTCGTTTTGGTTGTTGTTGTTTGCGGTGTTGGAGTGAAAATTGGCGGTTCCTGTTCAACTTCAAGCGGGCTGCTGTTGCGTGGCCGGCGGGCAATCGCCCGCTCGCAAAAACGATAAACGGAAGTGAGCGTCGTCTGGACGCCGCGCTCATTGAGCCACTTGGCAATCTGGCCGTATGTCCAATGTTTGCGGCGCAAAGCGAAAATGGCTTCGCGGTGCGCTTCCAGTTTGCTGCGCGTTCTGCGCGGGCTTTCGTTTTCGGCTTGTGGCTGCAAATTCATTTTGGTTCCGGGTTTTCCGCCCCAATAATTCCGTCAGACGTTTGCGCAAATTTTGCGGAAAATTTGCGCAACGCCGCGCCGGGCGGCGAGTCCCTCTAGCTGTGCTAAGGGAAGATGTCTGACGGAATTATTGGCTTTTAACACTGGCTTCATAACTGTGTGCATCGTTGTCATTACGATACGGTGATTGAAGTGGATACCGTTACCGAGTAGTGGGAGGGTAGGTATGGAGTAAGTGCGAATAGTGGCTTCAAGGGGATGACGAGGCGTAAATTCCGGTTACAGTGGCCTCTATGTTAAGAGTCATAGCGAGTCGGAATGCCAAAGAATACTTCGCTGAATCTTTGAAGCGTGAAGATTATTACAGTGAAGGGCAGGAAGTCAGCGGCGATTGGAACGGGCTGGCGGCTGAACGCTTGGGGCTATCAGGCGCGGTGACGACGGCTGCTTTTGAATCCCTGTGTGACAACCAGAAGCCGGGCACAGATGAACGATTGACGCAACGGAACAAAAGTAATCGCACGGTTGGTTACGATTTCAATTTCCATTGTCCAAAATCAGTTTCCGTTGCTTACGAATTCACGCAGGATGAACGGATTTTAGGCGCGTTCAAAATATCAGTGAACCAGACGATGCGGGAAATTGAATCCGAAATTAAAACACGGGTGCGGAAACAGGGAGCCAATGAGAACCGGACCACCGGCAACATGGTTTGGGCGGAGTTCGTCCACTTCACCGCGCGGCCAGTCAACGGCGTTCCCGATCCGCACTTGCACGCGCATTGCTACGCCTTCAACACGACCTGGGATGACGCAGAAAAGAAATGGAAGGCGGGACAATTTCGGGATTTGAAGGCCGATGCGCCGTATTTTGAAGCGGCCTTCCATGCCCGGTTTTCGAGGCAACTGGCGGAATTGGGTTATCGCATCGAACGGACGGCCAAAGGGTGGGAACTGGCTGGTGTCCCGCAACGGGTGCTGGATGAGTTTTCCAAGCGCACGGAACAAATCGTCCAAAAGGCGAAGGAATTGGGCATCACGTCGGCGAAAGGAAAAGACGGGCTGGCGGCACTGACCCGCGAACGAAAGCAAAAGGAGCTGACCAAGCCGGAATTGAGAGAACTGTGGAATGCGCGCGTTACGCCAGAAGAACGGCAAAAAATTCAAGGCGTCCACAACGAGATTATTGCCGTGCCGAGGGTCTCGGCAATGAAGGCGATGGATTTTGCCATGCAGCATTGCTACGAACGCGCCTCCATCGTCACGGACAAGGAATTGCTCCGGCACGCGCTGCGCTTCGGCATGGGCGATGTGGACGTGGCACAAACCAAACGCCAGCTTTTGCGCGATGAACTGATTAAGGAAACCGTGGATGGTCGGCAATGGCTCACCACCAAGGACGTGCTGGCGGAAGAAAAACGGCTGATTGATTTCGTCGCGGATGGCAAAGGGAAATTCAAGCCGTTCGGGTCGGGAAAATACCAGTTTCAAAATCAGAAACTTTCCGATGAGCAACGGAACGCCGTCCGGCACGTCCTGCAAAGCACGGAGCGCGTCACGGCCATTCGCGGCGGGGCTGGCACGGGCAAGACGACGATGATGAAGGAAGCCGTGGCCGCGATTGAATCCGGTGGCGCGAAAGTTTTTACTTTCGCGCCATCCGCCGAAGCCTCACGCGGGGTGCTGCGGTCGGATGCCGGTTTTGCCAATGCCGAGACAGTCGAGGCGTTGTTGCAGAATGAAAAATTGCAAGCGCAGGTTCGCGGGCAGGTGATTTGGATTGATGAGGCCGGGCTTTTAAGCGTCCGCACGCTGGCGCGGGTGGCTGATCTCGCCGAAACGGAAAACTGCCGCATCATTCTTTCCGGTGACACCGCCCAGCATCGTGCCGTCGAACGGGGCGATGCGCTCCGGCTTCTGGAACAACACGCCAATCTGCAAGCTGCGGAATTGACACAAATCCGGCGTCAGAAGGCCGACGCGCACAAGGCCGTGGTTGCTGATCTGCGGGCGGGCAATTTGGAGAACGCATTCAAGCGATTGGATAGACTCGGAATGCTGCGGGAAATGGATGCCGACCAGCGGCATGAGGCGTTGGCGACGGATTACACTGCGGCCGTCAGTGAAGGCAAGTCGGCCTTGGTGATTTCGCCAACACACGCGGAAGGCGAGCGGGTGACGCGGGAAATCCGGGCAAAATTGAAAGCGGCGCGGAAGCTGGCCGCTGACGAATATGAATTCATTCAACTCAAAAATCTGCAATGGACGGAAGCGCAACGCGGCGACGCGCGGAATTATCAGGCCGGGCAGGTCGTCCAGTTTCACCAAAACCTCGCCGGGTTCCGGCGCGGGGAACGGGTCACGGTAAAATCACACGATGCCAGCGGCGTCATGGTCGGGCGGCAGAATGGCGGGACGGCCTCGCTCCCGTTGGACATGGCGGCGCATTTCCAAGTTTATGAATCCCGGCAAATCGTCCTGGCTGCCGGTGATTGGATTCGGATTACGCAGAACGGTTTTGCCAAGGAAAAGCAGCGGCTGAACAACGGCGATTTGAAACAAGTAAAGGGCTTCACCAAAGACGGGGACATCAAGCTGGAAAACGGGTGGGTGGTTTCAAAAGATTACGGCAACCTGACGCATGGCTATTGCCTCACATCGTATAGTTCGCAGAGCAAGGGCGTGGACTGCGTGTTCGTGGCCGAAAGCTCGGAGTCATTCCGCGCCGCCGACCGCGAGCAGTTTTATGTCTCGGCCAGCCGGTTCAAAGAGGCTCTTAAAATTTACACGGATGACAAACGCCAGTTGCTGGAGGCCGTCCGCAAATCCTCGCACCGGCCTTCGGCGACGGATTTGGTCACCAAGGAAATTTCTGAATCAGCCGATGAGGCGGTGACAAAAAAGCCATTGCAGCCGGTGGCGCAGGTGAATGTTGGAAACCTCCAAAGGTTAATGCTCGCAAAACAAAAAACGAACTGGCTGAGAAATCAGCATCGGAAAGGGGTTAAGATTTGAAAACTGGCGGTCAGATACCAATTTTCTGGCACCGATGAGCGGGGACTTCAATGTGCCCATTAGAACGACCGCGTTGGCGTGGCTGACGAAAAAATTGGGGGATGAACCGACTGAACGGCAATTTCCGACTTGAGACGGAGGCAAAAATCCGTATATAATCCCAATGTGTCGAACGATCTTCAAGTCTGCTATCGGGTTCTTGAACTCGAACCGGGGGTGACTCTGGACGAGGTGAAGCGGTCATATCGTGAGTTGGTGAAAGTTTGGCATCCTGACCGTTTCACGGGTGACGCAAAACTTCACCAGAAAGCCGAAGAAAAGCTCAAACAAATCAATCGGGCGTATGAGGTTTTAGAGGAGGTCTTTCTGAATGGCGGAAAGGCCGAACAGAAAGCCGCCCCGCCTCGGCCACCGCAAGGAAAAAATCCCCATGCCGAGCGCGATGAGTTTTTTCAACGTGGCAACAATTTTTATTTCGGGAACAATGTTTCAAAAAACCTGCCGGAAGCTGCACGGTGGTTGAAAAAGTCGGCAGAATTGGGTTTGGATAAGGCTCAAGCGTTGCTTGGCTCCATGTATTACAAGGGTGAGGGTGTTTCCAAAGATTCACATGAGGCAGCACGATGGTTAAAATTGGCTGCTGACCAGAAGAATCCTATCGCATGTTTTTGGCTTGGGCGAATGCACGAGAAAGGGTTCGGCACCAATATTCTGCACAAAGTGGTGAAAGCAGGCGTTGACTGGCAGCTAGGCGATTCAAAAATTGAGGCATACAAATGGTTCAATCTGGCGGTCACGCATGGCTGTATGGAAGGGCTGGAAGGGATGTCGCGCATTGATATTTACCTGACGCAAGGCCAGATCAATGAGGCGCGAACGCGTGCTGCTAAATTTTACCCTCCGTATCCAGACAGGTCTGGACGCCAGACTATTGCCGAATGGTTTAAGGCATATATCCAAGAGCTTTCAAAAAACCCAAAATCCGTCGCATGGCGCGCGGAAGTCATGTCAGCGTTAGAACATTTCAAAGGTATTGAAATGGATATTACCGAAACCGCTTTCAAAAACTTGCAAGACAAGTTTTTTGCCAACCGAACTGCCAAGACATCCAATTTTTTTAAGACCGTAGGCGCAGTGTGGAAGGGAAAGCTAGGAATGACAGCGAGCCGAGACGACAATGCTCGTCAACTTGCCTACAGATTTGTCGAAGATGCCTATGGGCTGTCTCCGCGTTATATTTGTATCAGGGAAAATTTCATGAACCAACTCTGGATAAACATTTACTCTGGACGCTAGACTACTATGGAATTCAAAAAGACTTGGACAGAAGCTGACGTAAATGCCCTGATAGGCCAGAGTGAGTCCATCCGACTAGAATTCAAGTCAGGCGCAATGTTCGCCGATCTGGACAAACCCAAATGGGTCGATGATCTTTCAAAACAGGTTTCTGCCTTTGCTAACACAGAAGGCGGTGAATTGATACTTGGTGTCAGGGAGGAGAAAAAGGGCAACACAAGAGTAGCTATCGAAATTGATGGCGTTCCTACAACTCTCTCTCGCGAGCGCCTCCAACAACTCATTGAGGGTAATGTAAGTCCCGACCTTCCAAGCAGCACCGGCCACGGCAGCCAGTTCATATCAAGGGCGAAGTTGGAAACCCGGCGCAAATAGATGTTCGTGGAGACGGAACCGCTTTCCAGCACTTTCATAAAATGCTCGGCCTGGGTTTCCAGCACCACCATGTTGCGAATGGAATCAAACGCCTTGTCTTTGATGGCGGTCAGCCAACGGTGGCGGGTTTCGCCGGTCTTGAGCTTGGGGATTTCGTCCATGACGTGCTGCCATGTCCGCGTGGCTCCGGTGGGGTCGCCCGCCTTCCAATACACCCGCGCCAGATGGCGGCTGAATGCCGGGGCTTCCTCGTTTTCGTTCTTGGCCGCGACGAGCCGAAAGGCTTCGTCCTTGTCGCGGGTCTTGAGGGTTGCCTGTTTGCCGGTCTGGTGGTCTTCGTAGTAAAAGACGCCCCAAGGCCGGAGGAATACGCTGTATCGTTGTTTCATGTCATGTTGCTGTGGCGTGACACGGCCAAAGGCGAGTTCTACGCGACTGCGGCCGGACTGCTCTTGTTCGGCCAATCGCCAGCCGACTACTTTCCCCAAGCCTCGATTCTCGCCGACGCCTACGCCGGCACCAAAGTTTCCGGCAAGCCTCGCGGCCAGTTGACTATCAACGCGCCGTTGGTCGTGGCTATCGAGCAGGCGCTGCAATTCGTGGATAAACACACTTTTCACCCGACCCGTGTCGTCGGCATCAACAACGTCACACTCGACGAATATCCGTCCCGCGCACTGCGCGAAGCCCTTGTCAATGCGGTCGCACATCGTAATTACGAGGATGCCAGCCGGAAAATCATGATTGAAGTGTTCACAGACCGGGTCGTGATCTCCAGTCCCGGCTACCCGCCCGCGCCGTTGACTCTCGCCAAATTGCGGCGTGGCAATTACCGGCCTTGTTCGCGCAACCCGGTCATTGCCCAGACCCTCGCCACGTTCAAGCTCATGGAACAGCGCGGCAGCGGCTTTGCGCGAATGCGCGACGCCATGCTCAATCACGGCCTCGAATCTCCGACCTACGCCGAGCAGGACGGCTATTTCGTCGTCACCTTCCCCGGTTCCGATGGCAACTACGACCGGCTTAAGGTTCCGGCGGGAGCAGCCGGCCTCATTACACCGGCCATTGAATCCCAACTCAACGAACGCCAGAAGAAAATCATGGTTGAGGTGCAGAAGACGGGATTCGTGACCAGCGGCTGGTGCCGCAAAAATCTGGATGTGGTTTATGACACTATTCGCCGCGACTTGATTGCCTTGGTGCAAATCGGCCTTATCAAGTCACAAGGCCGTGGCAGAAACGCCCGTTATGTCCTTAAACAAAGCCGTGAATAATCTACCGATAATCTACCGATTTTTTCGGCCAATCTACCGATTCGCTCTTGGAGGAGAATCGTGAAACCTTTGCCGCCGATCAATGATGCGATCCTGGTGGCACTCGCACAGTTGGTGGACGATGCGCAGACAGGCCGTCGCGATCCGAGTCACGAGCAAATCGGGTTTTGCATCGAGAAAGCCGGGTTAAAACATGCAGACCCGCTTTCGCAAGGACAGACTGTCGGCAAAACCAAACGTTTGCGGGCTGTATTCAGCCAAGCTCTTAACGATGATTTCAGCGCCGCTCAAAAATTAACTGACATCCTAATCAGCCATGTTCGTGGTTTGGGCGGATTTCGTCCGACATCGCCGAACTACGTTGGAGAGGATGCAATTCGTAATTTGCAGGCCGCTTTTGAAACCGAGGGATTTGTGCTGACAAACGATGGCGAACTCTCGCCCAAAGTCCTCGATTCCTTGTCGGGAGCCGAATTGACCGTCGCGTTAAGCACATACGTCCGACGTGCGCAACGGGGTGCCGACGATGCTGCGTTGCTGACCGGCACGGGCAAAGACCTGCTTGAAGCAACAGCGGCGCATGTGCTGGTGGAGGTCTGGAGCAATAACAACCCACCGCACGTTTTTCCAGCGTTACTCGGTCAGGCATTCGTCGCGCTTGGCCTCAAGACCTCGCAGGACAAAGCACAAGCTGGCGAGCCAGCGCAGCATGGAATGCAGCGTGCATTATTTGACGCGGCGTGTGCAGTGAATCGCCTTCGCAACAAGGAAGGGACTGGACACGGTCGGCCTTGGCTTCCAATGGTGACTTCCGAGGAGGCGCAAGCTGCTGCCCAGACAATGGGAATTGTTTCAGGGATGCTCCTCAACGCGCTACGGGAACGAAAGAAATGACCCGCTATCCCAAACGCCTCATCGAAGTTGACCTGCCGATCAAGCGCATCTCCGCACATGCGCGTCGTGAGAAATCCGTCGGCCATATATCCTCCCTGCACATCTGGTGGGCGCGGCGTCCGCTGGCGGCATGTCGCGCGGTGATTTGCGCGGCGCTCTGGCCTGATCCGGCTGATGACAACTGCCCTCCGGTATTTCGCAAAGCAGCCGCCAAAATCATTCTCGATTTTGCCCGTAAAATCACCACTGACACCAAACTTGCCAACGAACATTGTTCACTCGAGAACTACAAGGTGTGGTCAAAGCTGGTTCAAAAATTGCCCGCTGGCGACGCTCATGCGTGGCTTCGCACCGCTCTCTTGGATTTTATCGCCGACTTTGCCAATTGGGACAATTCAACGGTCCAAGAATATCTCGACACCAGCCGCGCTCTCACCCAAGCCGCACATGAGGCACTAGGCGGCGCGCTTGGCACCCGGCCGCTTGTAGTGGACCCGTTCGCTGGTGGTGGTTCAATCCCGCTCGAAGCCTTGCGGGTGGGCGCAGACGCCTTTGGCAGCGACCTCAATCCCGTGCCGGTCCTGCTCAACAAAGTCTTACTCGAATACATCCCCAAATACGGCCAGCGTCTCGCCGACGAGGTTCGAAAAGGTGGTGAATGGATTCAGTGCGAAGCCAAAAAGGAACTCGCTAGCTTTTATCCAAAAAATGCAGAGGGCGCGACACCCATCGCCTATCTCTGGGCACGGACGGTTAAATGCGAAGGCCCAAGCTGCGGCGCCGAAATTCCAATCATCCGGTCGCGGTGGTTGGTGAAAGGAAAAGATCCCGCGTCATTCTTCGTCATATCAGGGAAGACCATCAACGGCAAACCTAGTGTGGTTGTAGAAGTGAAGACCGGCAGACCGGATCAAACGTCATTCGCTGGAACGGTAAAACGCGGAAGTGTAACGTGCCCCGTTTGCGGCTTCACTGTTTCTCGGCAACGAGTGGAAGCCGTAGCAAAGCAAGAGGGATTGGGAGAGCGAATGCTTGCGGTTGTGTTCGTGAAACAGGGAACCACTGGTAGAACCTTCGCAACGCCGAGCGACAAAGACATCAAAGCTTGGAACGCCACTGCCAACCTTACTGCAAAAAACGACCAACACTTTTTTGGTGAGTTAAGCAATATCCCTGACGAACCACTTCCGTATCTAAGAAGCATCTTCAATGTTCACGTTTACGGGGTAACACGTTGGTCAGAACTTTTTAATAAGCGCCAACTTCTAGGTGCGGTCACGTTTGCAAAACTTGTTCGCCGTCTCTGTGATGATCTTCGGGAAAAAGATTTCGAGGACGATTTCGCTTCGGCTGTGGTGACAATGTTGGCGTTGGCGGCCGACAGGCAAATAAACGCGTTAAATCGGACATGCTACTGGAATCCCACCGGCCCAAAGATGCAGGCGGGTTTTGCCCGTCAAGCCATTCCTATGTTTTGGGACTATTGCGAAGCAAATCCATTCGGGGGGTCGGTAGGCTCCTGGGAATCAATGGTCAAATGTGTCTCAGCCTCATTTGAAGCAATAGACAAACCCCCCGGCACGGGCAGTTCCGTAAATTCGTCGGCAACTCAGCATCCATTGCCAGACGATAGCGCGGACTCAGTTGTGACTGACCCGCCCTACTATGACGCAGTGCCCTATGCAGATTTGTCCGACTTTTTCTACGTGTGGTTGAAGAGAATGTTGTCGAATGTGCATCCTGGACTATTCAAAGGACGGCTTTCTCCCAAAGAATTAGAAGTTGTGCAATTAGCAGAGAGAAACCCAGCCTACGCATATAAGACAAAGGATAATTTTGAAAATCTGATGATGAAATCGTTGGCGGAGGCCCGCCGCGTTGCCAAGCCACATTCGGCTTCGGTCGTGGTATTTGCACACCAGTCAACGGCAGGTTGGGAGGCAATGTTGAGCGCCTTAATAAACGCAGGGTGGATCGTGACAGCTAGTTGGCCAATTGACACCGAGATGCCAACAAGAGTGAGAGCACAAAACTCGGCTGTTCTTGCAAGCTCCGTGCATTTGCTCTGCCGCCCGCGCGAGAATCCCGACGGCTCGGTGCGCACGGACGAAGTCGGCGATTGGCGCGA
>Ga0116110_1000363_pt1 | contig 27645 bp, 24 predicted proteins | sample June2015DPH_8_50_FD_89719 | JGI IMG/M metagenome (GOLD analysis project Ga0116110, IMG submission 89719) | Peatland microbial communities from SPRUCE experiment site at the Marcell Experimental Forest, Minnesota, USA - June2015DPH_8_40 | ecosystem: Environmental > Terrestrial > Soil > Wetlands >...
AGAACAAATTTTCTCCGCCATGTTCCGGTGATGGCTTTGATCGAACGCGGCGGAAAAGCGAAAACGCGCGTGGTTGCCAGCGTGTCACAGAAAAATCTTGGCGCAGTGCTGGCTGAATGTGTGGACACATCGGCCATTGTGAATACGGACGACCATCCGGGCTACAAAGCGCCGTTAAAAAAATACGCGCGGCATGACGTGGTGAATCACTCGAAAGAAGAATACCACCGCGTCAATCCAGATGGGACAATCTCGACAACTAACGGCGCAGAATCGTTTTTCTCGCTTTTGAAGCGCGGCGTTTATGGCAGTTGGCATCATGTCAGCCGCGAACATCTTCCTAAATACGCCAACGAGTTTGCCTTTCGCTGGGGAACCAGCAAGCTGACAGACGGCGCGAGAATGGCCGCTGCCGTGCCGCTGTTTGGCGGCAAACGCTTGATGTATCGCCAGCCGGTGAATTGCGGGAATTGAGGGAAAGACGGCACGGCTTGCGCATGGCTGGTTCAATCTCGCACGAAACAAATCGCCTTAGGCCGTCCACGCTTCCGGTCAAAGTTAATTTCAGACGGCGAACGCAAACGGATTTTGCGGGCGCATTATGCCGCGATTAAATTGGCGGCCAAAAATCTGGCCGCCGCGCCATGCTCCCGGCAAAGAATTTGGCAGCGCCGCGCAGTCGCGGCGGGGGAATGCCCGCGATGTGGTCGCCCATGCGATGTCAATTTGAGGACTCGGAAGCGTTATTTTTATTGCGCGAAATGTCGCCCTAAATTTCGGAAAATCAATTAAAGGAGCGGCGTCTGACGCGGGGCGTGTTGAATGTCCAATACTTCCAAAATCTCATAATCGGATTTTACAGTTGATCCGGCTCTGAATTGCATCTGCTTTACCCGAACCTTTAACAAATCCCGAGCGTGTAGTGTGACTTCATCTTTAAGTAATTTTTCCAAAAATTCTTGGTGTTTGATTTCCGCGCTCCACTCGTTATCTCCCTCGCTGAACTTCCATTTATAGCCGCCGTCCTTGAACCAAAGATGAACGATATTTACATATGTCTCGCGCGTGGACTCCTGCAATGGTTCTTCTTGCTGTTCCGGGGGAACGTAAAATCGCGCCTCGGATTTTGTGATTTTGGTAGGCGTTTTTTCGCCATCAATGAATTCAACAGTTTCCACTCCGGCTTTTTCAATCGGCTTAATTATACCGTGGGCAGCCTTTCGGATTTTTTCATTTTGGTATAATTCCCACTCCAATTTACTGACGGTGAAAATTTCACCGGATTCGGTTTCGAGTTCCATCTCGTTTTCATTTTTTTGGGTGATTTTTTTTGGCGCTTTTCCGCATAGCCTTTTGATGAGGTTGAACACCCCTTTAACGGTGGTTGGCCCTTCCAAAAATCCTAAAATCACAAGCAACGCAACCAACGAACTAGCCGCCGGAGAATTAAAAATTCCCTCAAGGTCATCTACCGTCATTTTCGCTGTTTGAATCCAAATTTGAAAGCAGCCGGGTTCAGTTGCCTTAACTTTTATTGAAATCGTGGCGGCTTTTTTGCTGGCAACACTGTTCGCTTCCTGAATTAAATCATTCACCGCGAGCAGTGCTGGCGCGAGGTCGTTTATTTCTATCGAATGATCGGCAAGTGCTTCCCCGCTATATTTGATGCGAAAGCCTTTGGATTCGGTCATAATCGAATCATCCCCGCCACCGCCAAAAATGAAAGAAAAAAGTGGCATCATTACAAATGAGCACAGGTCAACCGCATTTTCAACTGGCAGAAATTTTTGTTTTGCGGCATCGTCACTTCAAATCTTGGCATGAACAAGCTGCTTTTTGGCGACAATCTGAAATGGCTGAGTAACGAGAAGATTTTTCCCGATGCCAGCGTGGACTTGGTTTATCTGGACCCGCCGTTTAATTCCGACGCGGATTACAATGTCCTTTTCCGCGAGGATTCCGGCGAGGCAAGCCAAGCGCAATTTCACGCTTTCACGGATAGCTGGAATTGGGCGGACGCAGCGAAAACCTACGCCGAATTTCGGGACACTTGCAATAATAACACCGCCGTCGAAATGATTGAGGCGTTACATTCATTCCTGAAAAATTCTCCGATGATGGCGTATTTGGCAATGATGGCCCCGCGCTTGGTTGAACTGCATCGCATTCTAAAACCCACTGGCAGCCTGTATCTTCACTGCGACCCGACGGCGAGCCATTTTCTGAAAATGGTTTTGGACGGAATTTTTGGCAGCAAGCACTTCATCAATGAAATTATTTGGAAACGCACCAGCGCCCACAATGACCCCGATAGATGTGGGAAAATACATGATGTGTTGCTCTTTTACGGAAGGGGAGAGAAGCACACATGGAATGTCGTTTATACGCCATATACACAAGATTATATTGACCAAGAATTTCGCCCGGATGAAAACGGACGGCTGGTGAAATATGAGAATCTAACCGCCCCAAGCCACGGAAGTAATAGCGGAAGGGATAATTGGCGGGGAACGACCCCACCCCCCTCAAGAATGTGGAGTAAAAATTTGGAAAAACGCGAAGAATTATTTGCCGCCGGCCTCATTAAAACAAGACCCGACGGCAGCCCAATTATGCGCGGTTTGAAAACTTACCTTGAGGATTTACCCGGCGTTCCTCTTCAATCAATTTGGACGGATATTCCTCGCATTGGCAACACTTCAAAAGAACGGCTTGGCTATGACACCCAAAAGCCACAGGCATTGCTCGAACGCATCATTTCATCCAGCACTAATCCCGGCGGTCTTGTGCTCGACCCGTTTTGCGGTTGCGGCACCACAATTCATGCGGCGCAAAAACTCAAACGGCAATGGATTGGAATTGATGTTACTTACATTGCTATCAATCTCATCAAAAATCGTCTCAAAGACGCTTTCGGCGATAGTGTCCAATTTGAGGAAAATGGACAGCCAACGGATTTTGAAAGCGCGAAGGCATTGGCGGAACTTCCTGGCGACGGAAAATTTCAATTCCAGCAATGGGCATTGTCTCTGATTGAAGCCCGCCCGCTAAAAGCGGGAACTGGCAAAGGGGCGGATCGTGGCGTGGACGGAATTTTGAGATTCAACGAATACGAAAAACTAAACGCTGGTTCAAAGCCCGCCAAAAACAGAGAACCGATTAGCCGGAAAATTTTGGTTCAAGTTAAGGGCGGGCATGTAGAGCGCGGCGACATAGCGAAATTGCTTGGCGACGTGAATAATCAAAGATTTGCCGCTGGTGTCTTTATCACTTTGGAAAAACCGACGCGGCCAATGCGCGAAGAAGCCGCCGATGCCGGACGCTACACGGCGAATCTTTTCGACGAAGAAAAATCATATCCCAAAATTCAGATTCTCACGATTGAAGGCTTGATGAATAAAACCGAACGCCTTGACGCGCCGCCGCTGGCGCGAACATTTGCCAAAGCCGAACGCGAGGCGATACGCGAGGAGCAGCAAGGTTTGGTTTAAGGCTTTCCGGCTTTTGACTTGGCCGAGTTTGTGCCATCATCATTTTATGCCGAAAGCGAATCTCGTCACCACACACGGGCTGGGGTTTGAAGCTGCCATGAAGCGGTTGATTGCCACGCCGCCGCCGCCAACCTCAAAAAAAGCCAAAGCCGCCGCCGCCAAAAAACCTAAATTCGGCAAGAATTAGATGGATTTGCCTTGCCGGGTTTTTGACTTCGCGCGGTTTGCATGAAGTCAAAGTCCAGTTTTTTCTACAAAAGTAATAATGTCGTCCATCTCTTTTTGTGCCTTTTGGTTGAGTTCTTGGCCGTAAATGCTTTTGTGTTTCCAGCCGATAAGTGTGGTGCACAAGGTCTCGAATTCCTTTCTTTCGGCTGGGGTGAAATCGCGCTTTATCAATCCTGCTTCATGGATAAAGGGCGAGATGAGGTCTTTGAACGAACTTTCGTGATACTCAAGTCCGCCGCCCCCTTCGTGCATGAATTCTCGCCCGATTTCATGCCTCCAGCTTTCCATAAAAGCCACAAATGCACGCTTTCTGCTGACAATAGCCGCTTCACGTTCACGCTTGCGGACAAGCCAATCAGACAAAAAAGCGACAATTATGCCGCCGCTGGCTGCAATAAATCCACCGAGAAGCGCGGGAATGATTTTTTCAGAGAATTGGCACAATGGATTTTGTTGGCTTCTGCGGTTTTAGTCGGCGCTGGAATCGCTTTGCTTTTTGCTGTCCCAATAGGAAAAGCCGTTTGCTCTATCCTCGACTTTTCGGATCGGTTTTTGGGGCGTCATGGCGGTTGAAATATCGTCTGACTTCCCCTCATTTTTGGCAAGCGTCAAAAAAACAGCAATTCCAGCTAGTATTTATTGGGTTTTTCAATAAATCTGCATCTGTGAAAGACATAATCCCGGGTTTGCGTGTAACCAGAACTGGTGACTGGCAGGGGACACGGCCTCTGGTATCTTAATCCCATCGTTGGTATGCAGAAACGCAGTGTTCTGTGTGTGAAGCAAGGCGTATGGATGCGGCGCCGCAGCCAACAAAAAGTTCGTAGCAGCGCAGCTACGAGACGTTAATTTAAGCGCTTAGTTCTCATTGAGAGGCCGGAGTAGTGTCCGGCCTCTTTCTTTTTTACTTCATTCGCCGCCCGGAATTTCGGTTGAGCGTGCATTGCAAAGGCTGTCAAATCGCAAATCGGTAATCGAAAAATGAAGAAGGTGGCCAGCCGGGTCGAAGCTCGAAGTTTTGCCGTCGCACCGGCCCGCCTTCGTCCGCTTCGCGGGACTTCGGCGCGGCATTCTTGGTCTCCGCTGCGCTTCGAGCGAAGAATGGTGGTAGGTGATGGATTCGAACCATCGAAGGCAAAGCCAGCAGATTTACAGTCTGCTTTTAATTTGATGGATATTGATTTATGAAATAAATGATTGATTTGTGATTGACTTCCAAGCATCGGTTTGGTGAAATAGGCGCACACAACGGAACACAAAAGAAAGTGAGTGCACTATGAAACATCGAACCGGCCATTTATTCAAACGCGGGAGCACCTTCTATCTCTTTTGGCGCGTCAGCGGCAAAGTCTTTAGCAAGGCACTGCGCGACGACGACGGCAACCCTGTCACGACAAAACGCGAAGCGGAAGAAGCCAGAATCAAACTCATGGCTCCCTTCACAGTTGCGGATGAAACCGCCGCGCTGGAATCCATCGCCGGCAAGCTGGAAGGCCGCAAGGCCGAGCTTGCCAAGTGGGAAGATGAACAGCACCCGCCGTCATCCATCGGTCAGGCATGGAGCGATTTTCTTGCCTCGCCCAATCGCCCTGACAGCGGCAAATCCACCTTGCGCCAATACGAATTTCAATGGCAAGCCTTTGCCGATTGGATAAAGGAAAAGCACCCTGACATTCTGACGTTGCGCGATGTGTCGAAGGAAATTGCTGAGGAATACGCCAGCGGCATGAACCACGGCAAATTCAGCCCGTCCACTTATAACAAGCATTTGAATTTGCTCACGCTCGTTTTCCGTGTTGTGAAGCACAAAGCCAAGCTGACAAACAATCCGTGGGAATCTCCGAAACGTGGAGGTTCCCTTCAGCGCAAACGCATGGTCACAAATAGCCGCCGCGAGCTTACGATTGATGAACTGCGAAATATCTGCCAAGCCGCTACGGGCGAATTGCGGACGCTGCTGGCGCTCGGCATTTACTCCGGCTTGCGACTTGGCGATTGCGCCACGTTGCGCTGGGGCGAAGTGGACTTGCCACGGGGGATTATGCGACGCATCCCAAATAAAACTGCGCGCCGCAATCCAAAGCCCGTGATCATCCCGATTCATCCGATTCTGCGCGAAATGCTGTCAGAGACGCCGCTGAAAAAACGCGGTGAATACGTTCTGCCGGAAATGGCCGCGCTTTACGCACACAACATTTGCGCCGTGACGGACAAAGTGCAAGGTCACTTCAAAAAGTGCGGAATCACCCTGCACAAGCCCGGCACCGGCACGGGCGGCAAACGCGCCGTGATTGAAGTGGGCTTTCACTCTTTACGGCACACGTTTGTTTCTCTCTGCCGCGAAAGCAACGCACCCTTGGCCGTGGTGGAAAGCATTGTCGGCCACAGTAACCCGGCCATGACCCGGCATTACACGCACGTTGGCGAACTGGCCGCTGGCCGCGCCGTCGCTCTTTTGCCTGCGGTGATAGGTGACTCCATGCCCGGCGCGCCTAAACGCGAGCTTGGCACAATTCTGAACGAGGCAAAAGCACTTGCCGAAAGCATGTCCGCGAAGAATTGGCGGCAAAAGAAAGCCTCGCTCCTGGCCCTGTTTTCGGGCAACTAATCGCCGGTCTGAACACGAAAATCGCCGTCGCATGAAGAAGCGGCCAGCCACAAATCAAAACACGCCGCGTCAGAATCTTCTGCGACGCATCCGCGAGGCTTCGTTCCCTGCCGATTTTGACAGGTTCACCGGGCAGGAGTTGGAGACTGCCGGATTGATTCACAGCAACAATGATCCGCGCAAGGACACGCCTGGATACCGGCACTACGTTCTACTCGTCACACAAGCAAAGGAATTGCGCAAGCAACGCGACGGGCTGGCGAGCCGTGTCGAACTATTGGAGCACTACCACTCACCGTTATGGCATAACGTCTGGAACGAACCATGCCCAATCAAGGAGGCCGAACTTCGGCGTAAAGCAGAGGCAGATGAAGCCCGCGTCAATGAACAGCACCGCAAAGAACGTGATCCTCTGGCCGGTCTTACGGAAATTTGGGGCAAGGTCAAAATGCGCCCTTGGAAGTCCCGTGACAAACGACAACTTTACTACGGTTTCCGGCCTGCATTGTGGCACGAGCCGATGTCCGTAATGGACTATCGCAAGGCGACGAGGTTAACCCGCCGCACAATTCAGAACATGCTCGACCGTTTGGGCGCTCGGCCAATCGCCCAGCGCAAAAGACCTAACGAGCCGGCGCGCTATGATCGGCACACGAACCATAAGTTGCTGTGCGACTGGCTTATTCGACACGTCAAAGGCAAGGAGGCGCGCCAGGGTTGGCTCACTCGCACACTGGTTCACTGTCAACACGAGACGCCGGAGCATTATACCCAACTGTTTAAATCCATCCGTCCGGTCTTGAAATCATTGGGCATTCAAACACCGGAGCAGCGCCAGCAATTCCTTTGCTACATGAAGCAATGCAAAGCGATACTTCATCCGCCGCTGCCGCCGCCGCTGCTGCTCGATCCTATTAACGACCTTCTCTCCGGCTTGACCGGTCTCCCACCTTCTTCTCAATAGCGTCCGTAAGCGTCGTCCGCGCCGTCATGAGCCGTGGGAAAATTCGGCCTATTTCTGCCATTTGAATCAATTTTTGTCCCGGTTCCGTGGGAAAAATTCCTAGTTTAATTGATTGGCTGCATCCGTGTTTTAGGTTGGTGGCAGCTAAGTTCGCGTTGATTTAAACGACGCGAACAGCACCAAAAAGAAATTTATGCAGACCACTACACTTGATGTTATCAAAGCAGCTTTGAAAGCGGATCAAACCGTCCGAGCCGCCGACCGCAGCCGGTTGCTGGGGCTGATCCGCAACGATGGGGAAGCTCCCGGAGAAAAGGCGACTGCCGAGCGCGTCGCGCGAATCGTCCGTCGCGCCGAGGCTGCGCGCCGGCTAGGGTGTTCATTGCGCCTCGTGGACCGACTCGCCAAAGACGGAATCCTGCCGAAGCGCCGGTTGCCAAACCGCCAGCGTGCCGCTGGCTTTTTGGAAAGCGACATTGACGCGCTCATCGCGGGGAAACTGGTATGACTGTGAGTAATTTTAATCCACGCGATTGTCCGCTACCGCTCGATTTCTACGAGCGCAAATACGGCGTGAGCCGCACGACGCTTTGGCGATACCGCAAGGCCGGGCTGCCCGCCGTCGGCGTAGGCGCAAAATGCTTCGTCCGCGAGTCCGACTTCGTGGCTTTCCTCGAAAAGATGAACGGCCAGACCGTCAACGCCAACCCACTCAAATCAGGAAGTCAGGGGAACACATGAGCACCGGAAACGATTTGCTCGCACAGGCCAAGCAACACCTGCCGTTGTCCACGCTCATGGCGCAACTCGGTTTCGGCGACCGCGCAAAAAAATCCGCGTGTTGTCCGTTTCATCAGGATTCATCCGCCAGCTTCAGTCTCTACGTTGGCGACGATGGCGAGGAACGCTGGAAATGTTTCGCCGGCTGCGGCCAGGGTGACGCCATTGATTTCCTCGCCAAGCATCGCGGCTTGAGCAACGCCGATGCCTGCCGCGAATATATCCGCCTCGCCGGGGTCACGCCAACGCCTGCGCCGCCGCCGGGTTCCAATCTGTCTCCATCCGCTCAACCGCCGTTCGACTGGCAATCATGCGTTGCCGCACTCACCGCCGAACACCGTGAAAAGCTCGCCAACTGGCGCGGCTATGCGCCGAAATTCGTCGAGTGGTTGCACGCGCAAAATCTCATCGGCCTTTTTGACGGCGAACGCATCGCCTTTCCAGTTCACGACGCCCAGGGCAATGTCACCGGCTGCCATTACCGGCTCAAAGAGGACGGTTCATGGCGCTACCACCCCACCGGCACGCGCACCGCGCCGTTCATCATCGGCGATTTTGCGACCGCCAAAGCCGTATTCGTCTTTGAATCGCAATGGGATTTGCTTGCCGTCTTGGACTGTCTGCACCACCACATTCAACCGCTGGCTGATACCGTCGCCGTCACTACACGCGGCGCGAGCAACGGGCGTTTGCTCGTGGGCCTGTGTGCCCCGGATGCCGTCGTCTATGCGTTCGGACAGAACGATGACGCCGGCCAAAAGTGGCTTGCCGCTGTCGCCGCCAATTGCGGGCGCAAAACGTTTCAGGTCGTCACACCGTCGCCGCATAAGGATGCAAACGACTGGACGCGTGCAGGCGCAATTGCCGACGAAATCCGCCGCGCCATCGCCGAAGCGCAGCTCGTGCCCGCGTCCGTCGCGCCCGATTTTCACGCCTCGCCGCCGCGTCACGTTTCAAATCCCGTCATTGAGTTGCCTGACGAACCCGACGAACCTGAATCTGCGCCGTTTCCACTGGACGCCCTGCCGCCGGCAATGGCGACCATCATCGCCGCCGTGTCTCGAACCGAGCGCGTCCCGCTGGCCTTGCCTGCCGTGTGCGCGCTGGGCGTGGCGTCCGCTGCCATCGGCGCGGGCTTGGAAGTTGCCAGCGGCCCGAACCGCGTCACACGCGCCAATCTCTACCTGCTCGCCAGCGCGGAGTCCGGCAGCGGCAAGTCCGAGACGTTCCGCCTCATTGCCGCGCCGCTCGTGGATCACCAAACTCGCCTGCTCGAAATTTGGAAACAAAAAACCTCACCTCAACTCCAATCCGAAATCCGTGTGCTCGACAAGGAAATCGGTTCGCTCGAAAAGAAAGCTGCCAAGACGACCGAACCGATGGAACGCGACCGGATGCTCGGCGAGTTGGAATTCAAGCTCGCCCGCAAAGATGACCTCGCCCGCCGCGCCGCAATGCCCTGCATCATCGCCCAGGACGTGACGACGGAGCGGCTTGCCGTCCTGTTGCGCGATAACCGGGAAGTGGTTTTTTCCGCCAGCGCAGACGCCCGGAAGCTCGTGGACAATTTGCTGGGCCGCTACAATCCCGGCAAGACGACCGACGAATCGCTTTACCTCTCGGCCTATTCCGGCGATTTCGTTCGTGTTGACCGTCAGGGCCGCGATGCCGTTGTGCTCAACAAGCCGTGCCTCGCACTGTGCTGGTTCGTCCAGCCCGATCTGCTGGCGACGATGCTCGACGAGCAAAGCCTGTCCGTAAGTGGTTTCCTGCCGCGCCTGCTGGTCTGCCACACCAACGCCGCGCCACGCCGCATCGAAGGCGAGCCGCAAATCCTGTCCGAGGCCGTTCGTGGCCAGTGGACGCAACTCGTCGGCGACCTGCTCGCCACATTCCACGGCGCCGACAAGCCGCATTGCATCACGCCTACGCCGGACGCCGTAGCGGTCCTGAACGATTTCCACAACCGCATTATTGACCGCCGCGCCGCCGATCTCGCCGATGTGGGCGCGTTCGCCGCCCGCTACGCGGAGAACGCCTGGCGGCTCTCGGTCGTGCTTCACGCAGCACAATGGGCTGGTGGAGCGGGCAATGAACCGCTGGCAGCCGAAACCGCAACCAACGCCGTGCGCGTCGTCGAATGGTTCACCGCGTCGCAACTGGACATCCTTGCCAAAGGCCGTCTCCAGGCCGCCTCCAAGGTGCAGGACGAAGTCCTCGAACTGCTCGAAACCACCTTCCAGCGCAAAGGGCAGGACTACATCACGGCGCGCGATGTCCACCGCGCCCGTATCACACCCACGGCGGACGCTGCCAAGGCTCTGCTGGCGCGGATGGAAGCCGATGGCCTGCTCGCCGGCCAAGACATCACCCCGGCGCATGGCGGCAAGACCACGCGCATTTACCGGGCTGTCAAGAATCCAGTCCCCGGTTGAGCTATGGCCGCTACGCCCCACCCCATCACACTTGCGCTCCAAATCATGGACGCATGGCTCGACCTGCCGTAACACACCTACAAAGCGACCGTTTATCGGTTATCCCTCAAACTGCCGCCCGAACTGGTGCTTGAAGCAGTGGAAATTGCCCAGGCCAAACTTCCCGACGGCGGCGAGAGTGCTCTCAGGTATTTCTGCGGCGTTTGCAACTGCATGATTCAGGAGCAGCGGATACGGCAGTCGTGGAACTGAGCTGCTCGCGAAAACGCATTCCACCCTCGGCCCGGTGACAATCGCGCCAACCGTGACAATCGCCCGTGCCGGTCGTCACGGTCGTCACGGTTGTCACCGCCTGAGTCTGGGAAAATCACTTTTGAGAGAGAGTAAAACATCATTTTCTTCTTCTCTCCTTGTGCCAATCGTGACAACCGTGACAACCGCAACCACTCCTTTTTTGCAGCAATCTTCCCGGTGCTCAATGGATTCGGCTGGGTCAATAGCCTTCTTTTCCGTCGTCCAACTTTCCCCGGAATGGTACCAGTCCCTTTTCCCACCTGGTCTCAGTTTTTCCCGGCAGCGGTTTACCCGATCACCGGGACCGCGCCGCCGCCCTTTTGCATAAACTTTTTCCACGCTCCAACCCCTCCGGTGTGCTGGTCTGCATTTAATACCGTCTGATTTTTCGTGCGGGTAGTCGCTGCCTTTGTTTATAGGGTGCTACTTTTCCCCGAAGGTGTTTCACGCAGTTGCAGGTCATAATTACCGCCCTTCTGGAGTCACCTACTTTTATTTGGCGTCGCTACTTTTTCTGCCTCACTGCTTTTAAGTGCGGTTACTCGCGCCGGTCCGCCGCACCGCCCCTTCTTCGATTCCGGCTCGTGCGACTGGTGAATTGATTTGAAACGTCAACGCGGCGGCGCGGTGTGTGAAATGGATTGAAACAAAAAATCGCGCGGCGGAATCTTCCGGGTAGGCCAGCGGATGTCCAACCAACTCAGGGATTCTCGGTCGCATGAATTCCGCTCGCTACTTTATCCGACGTGAGGACGACGAGCCGCCCCGCACCCCGCGCGACAGCCCCTTCCGGTGCTTTGACGTGAAATGCCTCAAGTGCGGCTCGTATCGCCTTTGCCTCACCAGCGACTTTGACGATGCGGCCGGTGAGCTGCGTTTAACCCTGACGTGTTCACGATGCCGCCAGTGTGAGGTTTTGAAGGTGCGCTGAGTGAAAACACTTTGAAATTTTTTAACCTGCCGTGCGCCCCGGCCAGGCCGCTCACCCTTCGTCATGCGCCGAACCTTCGTAAATCACCCGGCCCGTGCGCTTGCACACCACCACCACGTCCGATGATCGAAGACCCATCCCGCGGCACTTCTTATACACCACCCAGGTATCCTCGCGCCGCACGCCGTAAATGTTGCCGCCAGTCTCCGCGCCGTCCCGCACCGTCGCGCCCTTGAACATCCGATTCAAAACATACCGCTCCGCACGCCGCCGCGCTTCGACCCGCGTGATGAATTGCTTTTTGCCGCTGCGCCGTTTCGGTCGCCTGGCTGACTTGCTGGCAGTCTTTTTCAAATTTTTCCGTGCTTTGCTCTCCGCATTCATGGTTTGGGTTTTTCATGGTCACGATCCAATTCGGCCTCCGCTTGGAACTGGAGTCCCCAAGGGAGTTCGGCATCGAGCGGCCACTGGTCTCTGGGAACGCCTTCGGCGCGAAGCTTGTCCCAAACAGATTTCATGTGCGCCAGTTTTTCATGCACTTCTTCCAACTCCATAGCCCCGGTTGTCGAATCAATATCGCTGGCCGTTTGCGCGGCATCATTCTGAAGACGCTCGCGCTCTTGCTCCAAGTGTTTCAAAAACGATGCGGCGTCTCCATGCTCGCCCGACCAGCCCAGGCCAACCACCTGTTCAAATTGTTCCCCCTTCGCGGCGACGAACTTGGCGAACGCTGCGCGCAAATCTGCGATCACGACTTCGAACTGTCGGCGAGCTTCTTCGGGATTAACAGCAGCTTCGTCGTCGGGCATCTCGACCGCTTCGCGCGGGTCGGGCGGCTGTGGTGCGTCGGCGGCAGTGCGCTGTGCGGCGGCTTTGGCTTTCAATCGCACAAGCGCGGCTTGCGCCGCAGCCTCGCTAAAAATTTTCGCCGTTGTCGCTGGCCCGGACCCAGGCGGCGGGTTCTCAGGATTCACGGTGTCTTGGCCATTGTCAGGTGTCATGTATTTTCATTTCCCGGCCAAACGAACTCCCTCAAACGATAACTTGTAAGCGACAGGCTCATTTTGCAGTCGAGGACAAGAAATGTTCCAATTCCCGGCTCAACATCTGCGGGTCGCGGCAAACGTGAAAACGCCACCGCCCCAGCTTGCCCCAGTGATTCACCGCCGCAAGCCAGCGTTTAGTTGCCTGGTGCTTTGCCCGGTCTTGGTCGTTTTCCAGTCCTTTGATTTCCAGCAACAGCGTGCTGCCGTCGGTGAGTAGCACAATGAAATCCGGGAAGTAGGCGTGACTCACGCCAAGATATTCGTAGGGAATGGAAAATTCCAAGTGATCGTTGCGGGCGTAGCACACCACCACGTTGTTTTGCGCTGCCAGCTTTTCGAGGAAGAACGCCGCGCTTTGTTCCCAGCGCTGCGTGTCCATCACGACCTGATTCAAATGGCTCCGCATCGTTGGCTGGCAAGGCCGCGTGGTTTTGAAATTCACTTCCGCCGTGCTGCCAATCGGCTTGTAACGATTCAGCACGGGAAGCAGCGGCGGTTCGCCTTGCATGTCATCCGGCAGAATGGCGTCCGTCAATCGCTCCACTGTCACCATTACGTAACGTTCAAGACCCAGTTCACACGGATGGCAGCCACGGAAATCCACCTTGCGCGCCGCGTAGTCATTTACAAAACGACACACTTGCGGAAAAAGCTGGTGACGCGACCGCAGCCGGAACTTCGCCGTGCCGCGACCGGTTCCCTCGGTCAAGTTCCACACCACACGCCGCGCAATCTCGAAGCGAATCGTTTGCGGATGCGTGCTGCGATAGTATTCCTCACGGTCCTGAGGTTCAGCGAGAAATCCGCCAGCCAGTGACGGAATCCCGATCTGGTAGCCCACCTGTGGCTTTACGAACACCGCCGTTGGCGTCTCATCCGGTTCCAATCGTAATCCCTCCATGCCTTTGATGTCCGCCTTGATGCGATTGCGCTCCAACGCCACGACATAATTCTCCACCACCGGGAAGCGCATCTCGAATCCTTTGCGCTCGTCCATCGCAAAAACGTGATTCTTCGGGCGGTCATCTGGCGGCGGGCCGTTCACGGGGCGGCCTTTGAACGGAATCACCGAAAACGGAATGCCGTAAATATCCACGTATTCTTCCGTGAGCAACCCAGTTAGCGGGTCAACTGTGTAGTCCATCCGCCGCAGACCACGCCCCACCACCTGCTCGCAAAGCAACTGACTATGGAACGCTCGCAGTCCAAGGATGTGCGTGACATTGTTCGCGTCCCAGCCTTCGGTGAGCATCTGCACGGATACCACGCAACGTATCTGCTCGCCCGCTTCACCCGGCTTGCCCACTGTGTCCACGATGCGCCGCAACTCCTCGGCGGCCTCTTTCCGCGAAGCGTTCGGGTCTTCGCTCTCCGCTTGTGCCAGAAGCTTTGAATCAATTCTCAATGTTGGCCGAAAGCCCTCGCGGTTCGAGAAAAGTTCCGGGAACAGTTGCCCTTTTCCGAATACGGTCTTGGGTTTTGCCTTCTTGCGTGTGCGCGGTGGTGAATCTTCGTCCTCATCATCGTCACCGTTGGCAATTTCGATGGACTCCTCGCCGGAGATGTTCCGATAGAACAATTCGGCGATGTCCGTGTTGTCGCCTACGATAATCAGCACTGGTGGCACTTTCTCCTGTCCCGGTTTCGCCGCTTCGATTTGATCAAAGCGTTGCTTCCACTGACTCGCCAGCGTCAGCAGCGCCGCCTGTGCCTCGCGCCAGACGGCATCCGGTTTCGGTTTGCCGCCGGGCAATCGCTCGCCGGGTTGCAACCGCGACTGAATGTGCTTCCATAATGCGAAGAACTCCGGCTCCGGCCTGCCCGTGCTTGAACTCACCGGGATGCGCGGAATCTTCACAATTCCCGATTCAATCGCGTCAACCAAGCCGAAATCGCTGACCAGCCACGGGAACGGCGAACCTTCCGCATAACCGCTGCCGTGCAAATAGAACGGCGTTGCCGACAAATCCACACAGAACCGGATGCCGCACGCTTGCTGGATGCGGTCCAGCCCACTGATCCACACGGTCGCTTCCTCGCGCTCCGCTCGGTCGTCGGCGCTCAACCGTTCATCCTCGCCAACCAAAGCGGGCCGGTAGGCGTGGTGCGCTTCGTCATTCAACACCATCACCGGGGCATGTTCCTGGAGGTCTTCCAACACGCGGCGGGCAAAAGCTTCCGGGCTTTCCTCGCCCTTGTTGACTACCGTGTAACTGCGGCCGCTCTCCGCGTGTGGCGACTCCGGCGCGAACAAATGCCAGTTCGTGACCAGGACTTTGCCCTTCTGCAACTCCGGCATCAGTTGAGACGGCACAATGTCGAACAACTCGTAGTAGTTGCCCGTCTGGTCTTGTCGCAGCACTTGCAAACGTTCCTTCACGGTGAGATTTGGACAAACCACCAGCGCCGCCGCCGGAAACCGTGTGTCCCCCGGCACGCGACCGCGATTGCAGAACGCCCACGAAATCAGCATGGCCATTACAACCGTTTTGCCGCTGCCAGTGGCCATCTTGCAGCCGTAGCGGATGAGTGGCGCGAGGTCTAACTCGTTTGGTTTATCAATCAGTGTGGGGAAAACTGTTTGATTCTCCGGCAGCTTGAGGCCCGTGGGGGGCTGACCGCGACGCAGCGCCTCAAAATCCTCGACCGTCAGCGCCGGTTTCCAACGCGGCTTCTTGCCCGACGCCAGAATCTCCGTGAGGTAAATGATGGTTTCGACCGCTTCAAGCTGGCAGAAGAACAACCGCCGCGCCCGGTCTGTCCGCCACCAGTGCGCGAGCAACTGCTTGGTGACTTGCGTGGCGTTTTCGTATTTGGATTTGCGCCACTGCCGCACGTCATCGCGCAGCGCGTTCACCAGCGGGAGGTCTTCGCTTTCTTCTTCCGTGAGCAACTCCATCTGCGCCGTTCCGGTCCGCTCGGTCTTGAACCAATAGCTTGCGGCACGACGCCAATCCCGACGCGACGGCACACCCGTCTTGGTGTCGTAATGCCAGTGCGCCATCGGTTCTTCAAAGGGCTTGCACAGAATCGGCTTTTCGACCGACTGAATCGGAATTTCTTGTTGGCTGGCGGCGGGCATGGCAGCGTCCCATTAAGGCTTCTTCCCGTCCATCCGATGCACCCGCATCACTTCATTTCCTCGCGGGTCAATCACTTTCACGGCGGCGCGTTTGTGTTTGCCCACCGGGAAAGGCAGCGACACCGTGCCGCTCAACGCCTCGAACGCGCCTTCGTCAATCACGCCCTTGAGCGCCTTGGCCAGCTTTTCCCAGGCGCTCTTATCCGGGAAAAACGCCTGCGTGATGCAAAACGTCCGCCCGTCGTAATCCGTGTCCAGAAACCATGCCGCCACTTTGTCGGCGTTGGTGGGCAGGATGGTGTTGTCCACCGGATTGTAAACGTCCACGCCCTGCATCTCGACCTCGAACATCCCGTCCTTGGTCGGGCGCAACTCCGTGCGCGGCGTGCCGAAAACGGTGAAGATTTGTGAGTTCGGCGTGTCCTTGAGCAAATCGCCCATGTTCACGTCCGGGCGGATGTGCGCCAGGTGACAACGCACGCGCGGATTCGGGTCGTCCTGAATCGCCGCCTGTGCCGACGCATCGAAGCTGAATCCGGCGAACACCAAATCGTCGTAACCGCGCTTGCTCGCCATCCATAGCGCGTTCTCCACCTGATACGCCGTTACCGCGCCGAACTGCGGACCGAACGACACGACGGCTTTGCGCTCCTTGCCGTTGTCGCCCGTCCACTCACCCTCGGCGTGGAGAAAGTCCGCGCCGCCCAACGGTTCAAGCCGGGAAAACTTGGCGACCTTGTTGTTCGGGAAACGAACGCCGTCCGCTTTGAGCAAACGCAGCATTTTGTCGAGATAAGCCTCCGCGTTCACCGGCTCATTTGCGGCTGCGACCGCCATACCCGCGCCTTGAGCGCCGAAAGTTTCCAATTCCTCCGGCTCGCCGCCGATGGGCGTTTCAATTTCCAAACCTTCTTCCACCGGCATCACGGCCTCCATCGTGAACGGGCCGCTCACGCGCACCACGCCTTTTGCCAGTTCCGGCTTGTCCACCAGTTCTTCTTGCTCGGCGTTCTTGGAAATAGCGTCGTTGACTTCATCCATCTTCGCCCGCCACGCGGCGCGATACTCCTTGAGTGCGGACTGCATCGCGGCGGGCCAGTCCCCATCCGCGTCGAACGGCACTTCCCATTCGCGCCACGGCTCTTTGGGCAACGACCAGCGGCGGCGGTCGGCTTCGGTCACGGACTTTTTGCCATCGCGCTTTTGCTTTTCGAGCAGCTTGGCGTTGAGTTTTTGACGCAACTCAGCCGAGACTTTCTTCAAGGCATCGTTCAACGTCTTGAGCTTGGCGTCGAGGATGGACTGGTGCTTGGCGAAGATGGCGTCCAGCGCCACGTTCTGCGCGATGCTCTTGAGCGTGATATGCGGAACTTTACCGGGGCCGATGCTCGCCGGGTTCTGACTCTCGCCGGCAGGCAAGTAGAGAAACCCGCCCGCAACGCCCTTGGGTTCTTCGCGCAACTTGTAGAAATCGAATTTAGACGTGAGTAACCGCTGCCGGGCCAGCGCCAGCGCCACGCGGCTGGTATCAATGGTAATCCATCGGCGACCCCACTGTTCAGCCACGAACGCTGTCGTGCCGCTTCCGCAAGTCGGGTCGAAAACTAAATCGCTGGGGTCGGTGGTCATCAACATGCAGCGCTCGATGATCTTCGTTGCGGTTTGGACAACGTAGATTTTCGGGTCTTGGCGGCTCTGAATCCCCCCAGCGACATCTGCCCAAAAGTTTGTGAAAGCTAAAGCTCCAAAGTCATCGAAGCATTTTTTGAATCGTATTGTCGAGCCAGCGGGCAAAACTCTGTCAGCACCCAGCACGCGCTTCATGCCGATCTCACCTGTGCGCCAGCCTCCGGCAGTGGGCCGATATTCGTCACCTTGAAACTGAACGGGAAATCCTGTGGTGGCACTGCCGCTTCGCGAAGTCAGCCCTTGGTCGGTATAAAGCCGCCACTGTTTGCCCAGCTTAGTTGGATTCTCTTGTTCTTCGTCCATCAGGACGCGCGTCTCGCCGTTGAGCCTGGACTCCGCACGCGTGTAGCGAGTTGCACCTTCTTCACCAACGGTCAATTGAGCGTAGAGCGTATGGGATTTCTTTTCGGCTTCGTCACGATTTTTCGCAAACCAGATCACGTAGTTACAGACAGGGTCAAGAAATGAGCCGCCCAGACCGATTGATGTTCGGTATGTAATTTCGCAAATGAAGTTTTGCGGACCGAAAACCTCTTCAAGCAAGCAACGGATTCTGTGTCGGTTTTCTTCGCCGATTTGCACGAAGATGCTGCCGGAGTCGGCGAGCAGTTCGCGGGCGAGGATGAGCCGGTCGCGCAAGTAGGCGAGGTAGGAGTGAACGCCCAGTGTCCAGGTGTCGCGGTAAGCCTTCACCATTTCCGGCTCGCGTGTCAGGTCGCTCTCCTTGTCCTTCACGTCGCGCTTGCCGATTTCCGGCTGGAAGTTGGAGGCAAATTTGATGCCGTATGGCGGGTCGAGGTAAATCATCTGCACCTTGCCCGCCAGCGCCTCGCGCCGGGCGAGACTGGCCATGACTTGCAGGGAGTCGCCCAGAATCATGCGGTTGGCCCAGTCCACGTCATGCTCGTAAAACTGCACGGCCTGCTGGTAGGAGAGTTGCGGGTCGGCAAACATATCGCGCTGCACGTCCTCGCGCGCCGCGACCTTGAGAATGGCCTGCGCCGAAATGCGCTCGTGAATGTGGAGCGCGACCGGCTCTACCTCGAACGCCTTTTTTTCCTGTTTCCCGCTCCATTCCAGCCACGGCTCGTGCCGACGCAGCGCCTCGGCGACGAGTTTTGCCTCGTCCTTTGAGAGTTTGCGTGTCGTGGCCTCGCGCAGCAGTTCCGGCAGTGCGTCGGCCTTGCCCGTGGGATCGGCGCGGAGTCTGGGTGGCAGGTGCGGATTGTAGGCGAACTGGAGCTTGGGCGTCTCCTTGATTTCACCGGACGCCGCGAGTCCGGCGGGCGGCAGGTTCTTGCGTTTCGCCGCGTGGCGGTAATCCGTCACGGGCGACTTGGCTGACTTTGAAGATTTGGCTTTCGGCTCAGGCATCGGCGCACTGAGCGCAACAACGAACCACGGAACAAAATGGGCGCGAACTCAACGCACCCTCGTCTGAGGCCGTAGGAGGCCCAATGGGAAGGAACGCCAAGCCGCGCCCGGTTGGGCGCGTGCTCGGTCGGTTTCCCATTGTGAAAATTTCCTACGTTTTCAGACGAAACCGTAGCCGAAGCTACGCAAAAATGGTTTTAATTAAATTTGGTTCTGGTCGTATTTTTGACTAACGCAGCGAGATTAGCGCAACCGCCCCGCGCCGCCAGCAATTTGTTCGCTTACGCTGATAGGGCGTGTCAGCCGCCAACCGCAGTCTTGCCTTTGTCCCGGAACGGAATAAATCTTTCCTGCAATCAGCGCAGCGCGTATGTTCACCCGGACACGATAGAAAACAGAACGCCGTTCAAACCGCACACGAGCCAAATGAAGTCCACCGACCCGCGTGAAATGCCCGCCTACAGTGTGGGAGAGGCGGCGCATTATCTGCGCATTCCCGTGGCGACGCTGCGCTCATGGGTTCGTGGCCGCTATTATCCGACCGAACGGGGGCGGCGGTTTTTCAAACCGTTGATCGAACTCCCCGACCCCGAGCTGGCTTCGCTTTCGTTTGTCAATTTGGTTGAAGCGCACATTCTGGATGCCATTCGCCGCGAGCACGACATTCCACTGCCCAAGGTTCGCGCCGCGCTGGACTACGTGAACCGGCATTTCCGTGCTCCGCATCCGCTGGCGGACCACAAGTTTCAAACCGACGGCGTGGATTTGTTCCTCTCCCGCTTCGAGAAACTGATTGCGGTTTCGCAAGCTGGGCAGTTGGCCATGAAGGAAATGCTCGCCGCCCATTTGCGCCGCGTGGAGCACGACGCGGCGGGGCTGGCCGTCCGCCTCTATCCGTTCACCCGCAAGCGCGAGGCGGATGAGCCGAAGATCATCGTGATTGACCCTTACGTTTCCTTCGGTCGCCCCACGATAGCACGGACGGGCATTGCGACCGGTATCGTCGCGGAGCGTTACAAGGCGGGTGAATCCATTGACGAACTGGCCCAGGATTATGACTGCGAGCGCGGACACGTCGAAGAAGCCGTCAGGGTTGAACTTGCCCTCGCCGCCTGAACCGCTGGTCTTCTTCGTTGACCGCTCCTTGGACCGCCGGATCATTCCCGACGCCCTCCGCGCAGCGGGCGCGCAAGTCGAACTCCACGACGATCATTTCCCGCAAGACGCACAAGACCAGACGTGGCTCGCAGAAGCAGGCAAGCGCGGCTGGGCCGTGCTGACCAAAGATAAGCATCTCCGTTACCGCACAGTGGAGACACACGCTCTGATTACGGCAAAAGTTCGGGCCTTCGTGCTGACGGCGCGAGGCGATTTGAGCGGCGCGGAAATCGGCCAGATTTTTGTCAAGGCTCTGCCTGTGATGAAGCAACTGTGCGCAACGGTGCCACCGCCATTTGTGGCGCATGTGAGCCGGGATGGAAACGTCTCAATCGTCAAGAGTTGAGAACTCCGCGGATGCGCCCTCACTTCACCGATAGCCAAGCCAGGTTGCGACCCGCCAGGCGGGTTGTTTTTTTGTGACATGAACGACGACGACGAACTCTCGGATGATGACCAATTCTCGTGGGAGGGTGTTGATACCGCCCGGAAGAATCAGCGGTTGCAGCGGGAACATCCCATCGCTGAAGGCCAGCAGCGTTACACCGCCAAAGCCAAGGCGTGTCCGCAATGCCATACCGCCGCCGGCCAGTTGAGCTGGTTCTATTTTGAAAGCCCCGATGAGACGTGGGATCAACTTTGCGGGCGGGCCGGATGGATGACAGTCTGCGACCGCTGCCATCAGCAAGTGGACTTTTTTTGCGAAGTGCTGAATTGATGCCCGTTGCTGGCAGACTTTTTCACTACCACAATTTAACGACAAGTGATGCACGATAAACTGGCCATTTCAAAATACCTCTCGGAAGTCTTCCGGGACTGGCGGGGAAGTCGTAATGCTTTTCCAGCAAACACCTATTCAGATTCGCACTGTCCACCCTGGCCCATTCCATTTTTCAGAAATCCAGCCGCAGCCATTGTTGCGACCGTTGGCGTAAATCCTTCCTCTGGTGAATTCCGATGTGGCCGCAATTGGAACACTGTCCGAACCCCGGTTGATTGGAAAAGGCGACTGAAAAATTATTTCAACCAGTCCACACCGCCCCATGAATGGTTTGAGTCCTGGCGTGTCGGCTTAGCTGTGCTCGGGTTGAGCTACGAGGACGGGACCGCCGCGCACTTCGACGTTTCATATCGTCCCACGAAGGCCATGCTGAAAAACAAGACGACAAACCCCCAGGAATTCCGCCGCATGGTCGAGCAAGACGTGGCGTGGTTTTTCCGTTTGCTGCCGCTTTGCCCCAATCTGCGACTGCTGCTGACCTTGGGGCCGATAGTTTGCGCGAACGGTTCAAGGGAGAGTCTGGCGCAGTTTTTGAGAAATCACGCGCCGCAAAACGGTTTCAAAGTGTCGCAGGACGGCAAGTTTTGGGTGTTCAAACATCTGGACACCGGGAAAACAGTTTGTGTCCACGAAATTTCCTCGCCCGGCGAGAAGTGCGTCACATGCCGAGTTGTAAAAAACCTCCACGCCAATCGCAACGAGTTGCGACGGCGGTTGTCGTAACAACACGATGAAGCCCTTTTGCCAAAAATTTCCGCGCTCATCAATCCATCAGGTCAACCCACCCCGGCTGCCGCGAGCTACCCCCCCCCCGCCCCCCTTCGCCTCCGGCCAGAACGCAACCTTTTGCAGGCACAGAACATGGTCTCGGACCGTTTGTGGACGCGGACAGTCGCGCGCGTTGTCCGTGGCACGCAGTGCCGGAGTGATGGCCGGCTCCTGGCTGCCACCGATACCCAGGAACGAACGCAACGGCGACGGAATGAAGGACGCGCTTTGATTGCCCGCCTTGGTAGGATTTCGAGATCGTGGTCCGGCCAAGAAATTCGATTTTTCGCTGCCCCCCTTGCGCCGCATTTGACGCTGGGCGCGCGTTTCGCATGGCAAGAGACAGATTTTGGTTTTCGGGCATTGATTGACTTGTGATTGACTTTTGAGCATCGGTTTGGACGGGAACGCAAGAGACGGTAAAAGCACAGAAACGCAAAGATTCAAAAACGGGATACGGAGAAAACCTTTGATTTATTTGGCTAAAAGCCACTTTTCCCTTGTAAAGAAAGAGTGGTGGTAGGTGATGGATTCGAACCATCGAAGGCATAGCCAGCAGATTTACAGTCTGCCCCCGTTGGCCACTTGGGTAACCTACCACGTAAGGGACACAGATTAAGCCAAACCACACGAGCCTTGTCAATCCACACGTAAATTCGATTCGTCCTCGTTCTCGTTCTCGAATTCATTGGGTTTCAAGGACGACGACGACGGGGACCCTTGCGATTGGGATTCAACCACAGTTGCAAATGCTCTTTGCTCCTCTTAGCCTGAACAGATGTTCGATTCGTTAAGTGGCAAGCTCCAGAACGCCTTCAGAAATTTGCGCGGGCTTGGAAAAATTTCCGAGTCCAACGTCACCGACGCCCTCCGCGAGGTCCGCATGGCGCTGCTGGAAGCCGACGTGAATTTCAAGGTCGCCCGCGATTTCATCGAGCGCGTCAAAACCAAGGCCATCGGCGCGGAAGTCATCCAAAGCGTCCAGCCCGGCCAGCAAATCATCAAAATCATCCACGACGAACTCGTGGACCTGCTCGGCTCGACCAACGCCGGGCTGAATCTCGGCGGCAGCCCAAGTTGCATCCTGATGGTCGGTTTGCACGGTTCGGGCAAAACCACCTCGAGCGGCAAACTCGCACGGTTGCTCCAAAAACAGGGACGCCAGCCGTTGCTCGTGGCTGCGGACGTAAACCGCCCGGCGGCGATGGATCAATTGGAAACGCTCGGCAAGCAGATTGAAATTCCCGTCTTCGTCAAACGCGGCGAAACGGATGTTTTGAAAATTGCCCGCGAAGCACTGGATTTCGCCAAAGCCGGCAGCCGCAACGTTTTGATTTTCGACACTGCCGGGCGATTGCAAATGGACGAGCCGCTCGTGCAGGAACTCGTCCGGTTGCGCGACCTAGTGAAACCGCAGGAGATTTTGCTCGTCCTCGACGCCGCCACCGGCCAGGAAGCCGTCAACGTCGCCACGCATTTTGATCAGGCGCTGCAAATCACCGGCTCGATTTTGACGAAGCTCGACGGCGACGCGCGCGGCGGCGCGGCATTGAGCCTGAAGGCCGTGACCGGCAAGCCCATCAAGTTCGGCGGCGTGGGTGAAAAACTCGACGAGTTCGAGCCGTTTCATCCCGAACGCATGGCGTCGCGGATTCTCGGCATGGGCGATGTCGTCAGCCTCGTCGAGCGGGCCGCCGAAACCGTGGACCTGGACGATGCGAAGCGCATGGAAGAAAAGATGCGCAAAGGCCAGTTCACGCTGGAGGATTTTCTGGAGCAATTGCGCCAGATGAAAAAACTCGGTTCGCTGGAATCCATTGTCGGCATGTTGCCCGGCGGCGCGGAGGCATTGAAGCAAACCGACATTTCGAAGCAGGAAAAGGAATTCAAGCGCATGGAGGCGATGATTTGCGGCATGACGCCGCAGGAACGGCGCAGCCCGCAGATCCTCAACGCCAAACGCCGCATACGCATCGCCAAAGGCAGCGGCGTGAGCGTGACGGAACTGAACACCATGCTGAACAAATTCGGCCAGATGCAGCAGATGATGAAGAAAATGGGCAAGTTCCAGAAAATGATGGCCCGCATGGGCGGCGGCCTACCGGGGATGCTGCGGAGGTAGTTTCCAACGCAAAGGCGCAAAGACGCCAAGGCCGCAAAGTCTTCTCTTGCGTCTTCGTGCCTTCGCGGCTTTGCGTTAAATCACGCCGACAATGGTGCCCCCACATTGATTCCGTGCTTCAGGCAATACGCTCCGTTGTCCACGTAATGTTCCGTCCACCATTTCAGCTCCGGAAAAAGCGGGCGGCCAGCAGATTTGCAGCAGCGCCGAATGCCAGCAGAACGCCAATCGGCTTGAGCACCGCGCTGAATCCGCTTCCAAAGCTGATGAGCTGGTGCAATGCCTCCAGCGCCCAACCGGTCGGCAGGCACAGGGAAATGATTTTAAGCGCCGGCGACCCGAGCTCCAACGGCCACCAGCAGCCGCCCAACGCCGCCATGAGCAATGAGGCCAGTATGCAAATCCCGAGGACACGATCTTCCGCAACGGTCAGTGAACCGACGAGCACGCCAAGCGAGCCGGCCACCCACGCAAACACCAGCAGCGTGAGCGTCACTGCCGGCAGATTTGCACCCAGGTTCACGTGAAAGAAAAATTTGCCCACGATCAGAAAAAACACTATCTGCACCACGCCGAGCAGGATGAGGCCGTAGATTTTGCCCATGACAAGTTCGCCGCGCGTGACCGGACTGACCATAAGCCGTTTGATCATGCCCCGGCGCCGCTCCGCGGCCATGGTCGAGCCGCCAAAGACAAGCAGGTTCATCATCAAATACATCACCAAATTGCCCGGCAGCGAAAAATTGAAGCCGGAGGGCACGGGTTTTCGTCCGGCAAAACGCGCGTTCAGGCTCACGGGATCCGGCTCGGCCATTATTTCGCGAAGCCTGGCCTCCGTGAGCGCGCCCGGCGTGTTCGTCTGCGTGGCGGCTTCAAGAATGTGTCCATTCATTGCAATCAACGCCCGCACGAGGCGCACCTCGATGATGGCCGCGTCGGCCTCCGCCGAGCTGTCGCGCTTCAAAAACTGTACTTTGCTCTGCTTTTCCTGAAGCGCGTTGCTGGTGAAATCGGGCGGGATGCGGATGCCGCGCGCGGCGGATTCGCGGTTCGTCGGGTCCAGAAGCCACATGCCCTGCGCGCCGAGTTCATCCAGGAAAATGCGGCCCAGAAAATTGGTGTCCTGATTTTCGATTACAACGGGCGGTTTGCGATTGGCCGGATCGCCCGGACCGCGGTTGGCAAAGCCCATGAAATACACGAATCCCAGCGGCACAACAAAAAGCCAGACATAGGCGCTCTTGTGTTTGAAAAAGAGGCGCAAGTCAATGTGGCCGATGTCAAGAATGCGTTTCATGCGTGCAAGCCGGTTTTGAATCGCCGGCGGAGAAGCAGCGCGGCCAGCCCGATGAGCACGAGGCCCGAACCCGCCAATTTGAGCGACACAAGCATCCAGGAAACATTTGTGCCGCCGGCCTTGAGATTCCGCACGGTTTCGGCGAACCAGTACGTCGGCAGGAGCGGGCTGATGTGTTCGCGCAAAAAGGCGGGGAGTTGTTGCGGTGGAAATGCGCAACCACCCACCAGAGCCAGCGCCATTCCTGTGATGTTGTTGAGCACGCTCGCGTGGCGTTCGTCCGGCACCAGCGCCACCAATGTCGCCGCCAGAGCCGCCGCGAAACACGCATAACCCAATATCAGCGCCATCATGGGCCCCGGCTGCTGCCATTGAATGCGGAAAATCAGCCCGCCGCCCCCAAACATGATCGCGCTGCACAACAAGAGCAGCACCACGGTGAACACAACCTTGCCGACCATGAACGGAAACAGCCGCTGGTGAAACGTGTGATAACGCTCAAACGTGCGCTGTTGCAATTCGCGGTGCAGATCGGTCATCGCATTGCTGGCGAGAAACAACAGAAACATGGCCGCCATGCCGGTCAGCAAATACGCGAACAGGTTGAAAGACGGTCCACTCTTTGATTTTGATTCTCCACCGCGCACTTCCTTGCCGTAACTGACGAGCGGCGGGTTGATGTATTTTTTTGCAACCTGGAGTTTATCGCCGGCACGGTCGATCAAAGCAGAAACTTTGTGATAATCCTCCTTGCCCTCAAACACCGCCTGCCACTCTGGAAGTTCGGACTGGAAATTTCGCGCAAGCGCGTTCAGCGACGTCACGACCACGCCCAGCAATTCCTCGAGCACGGCGGGGTGAATGGATTCCGCCGGGTTTTTAATCAGTTCAAGACTCACCGGCGCGCGGCCCGTGAGATAATTGCGCGTAAAATGCTCCGGGATGATGAGTACGGCGCTGATTTTGTTGTTGTTGACTTGGCGCATCGCCGCCTCGCGATCCAGAAAAACGGGTTCGAGATACTTTGCGCCTTCCCCCTGGTTCGCCGCGCCGCGCAGAAAATCGCTTAAAACCGTCTTGTCCTCATCCACCACGGCGAACCGGATGCGACCGAGTGCGCCGCTGTCGGACTTGCCGCCGAATGAGAGGCCTATCAGGCCGGTGATGCAAAGCGGGATGGCAAGATTGATGAGCCATGGAAGCGGATTGCGCCATGCGCGCCGCAGGTCTTTGGCGAGGAGAACACGCAACATGCCTACTCCCGGAGGTCGCGGCCTGTGAGTTGAAGAAAAACATCGTTCAGACTCGGCCGCTTGAGTGTGACGTTTTCCACACGGACCGGCAGATTAAGCAAATCTTTCAGGCACTCGGATGGATCCCGTGTTCCCACCGCCGCGACGACGAGTTGCCGTTCGGATTTTTGAATGATACGAAAGCGTTGATGGAACCCGTTCCAAGCGTCCGGCGAGGTGTCCTTGAAATCGGCTTCGAGCACGAACACACGGTCTCCGCCCAACCGCTCCTGCAATTCACTCAAAGTTCCCTCGGCCAGCAGCCGGCCGTGATCAATGATGCCAATCCGCTGGCAAAGCGTCTCGGCTTCTTCAAGATAGTGAGTGGTGTAAAGAATCGCCGTGCCGGACACGCGCAGGCCGCGAATGAATTCGAGAATGTTCAGCCGCGCCTGCGGATCAATGCCCACCGTCGGTTCATCCAGCAACAGCAGTTGCGGCTTGTGAAGCAGCGCGCAACCGAGGTTGATGCGGCGTTTCATGCCCCCGGAGTAGGTTTTCACCGCGTCCTTGGCGCGATCGGTCAAGGAGAGGGCTGTCAGCAATTCAGTCGCGCGGGATTTGGCTTCGCCGAAACTTAAACCGGCAATGCGACCCCAGAATTCAAGGTTTTCGCGTCCCGTCAACTCCTCGTAAATCGCCAGTTCCTGCGGCACGACACCCATGATGCGTTTGGCCTTTTGTGGATCAGACCAGAAGGCCGTGCCCGCAACAAAAATCTCGCCGGCATCGGGTTTAAGCAGGCCGGAGATCATCGAAATGGTGGTCGTCTTGCCAGCGCCATTGGGGCCAAGCAGGCCGTAGATTTCTCCCGGACGCACCTCGAAGCTGACCGCATCCACGGCGCGAATGGCGCCGAACGCCTTGGAAACCCGCTCGATTTTCAGGTAGCTCATTTCAACTTCGGTTTGCCGACTTTCAAAACACGATAGAAGAGCGGAAAAAATTCTCAACACAATTTGGATTCAAGCAATCCCTCGCACGTGAAGAAGTGCCCGGATGTTTTTGCGAAAGAGCGATCTTTAACTTTGTAGCGGCCCGCCCACGTTGATTTTGTGTTTCAGGCAATACGCTCCGTTGTCCACGTAATGTTCCGCCAGCCATTTAAGCCTGGCGCGTTCCTTCTTTGTCAGCTTGCGAACCACTTTTGCCGGTGCGCCGAGGACGAGTGAGTTGGGAGGAACTTTCATTCCCTGCGTTACCAGCGCCTTCGCGCCGATGAGCGATTGTTTGCCGATGACCGCACCATCCAAAATCACCGCGCCCATGCCCACGAGCACTTCGTCCCCGACCTTGCAGGCATGG
>Ga0116110_1000386_pt1 | contig 26748 bp, 17 predicted proteins | sample June2015DPH_8_50_FD_89719 | JGI IMG/M metagenome (GOLD analysis project Ga0116110, IMG submission 89719) | Peatland microbial communities from SPRUCE experiment site at the Marcell Experimental Forest, Minnesota, USA - June2015DPH_8_40 | ecosystem: Environmental > Terrestrial > Soil > Wetlands >...
CCTGCTCTGGATTTACAAATCACATCTACGCGTGGAGCAGCAAATCGCGCCTGTCGTGCGCGTCCTCGAAGAACGTCTACGGCGCATCCAGACGCTGTCGCCGCGCGCTGAGGAATCCTTTCGGACGCTCCTCGACCGCATGGCCTCCATGACCAACGGGCTCTTTCCCGCCGTCACCGACCTGGCCCGCGAGGTCCGTTATCGCTACTTCGATCAACCGCAGTTTGAGCAAGCACGCAAGCAAGTGTACGAACAGGCAGAGGAGCATCTTGCCTATCTGGCGGCAAATCCCGACGCCGCGGATCGGAACGAGAGAGTGCGCGCGCTGGTCGAATGTCCGCAGCCACTGTTCAGTCTGATCTCCCGCCGCTTCGCGACCGCAGACCAAGCCTTGTGCAAGCTGATGTTAGAGGCGCTGACATGGCGGTATTATCGGATTCGAAAGCTGACGAACTTTCGTTCCATCGTTCTGGAAACGCAAGCTCTGGACGGGCATGCCGTGGGCGGGCCTGCCGTGGACAGACAATGTTGCGCATCGGCCGAGTACGACCACGAGGGAAAGCACATTCACGTCTTCACCACGTACTCCCTGTATTCCCGGCTCTCCAAGGCGGCGCAGGCGTTGTTTCCCATGATCGCGGAGGTCCCGGCGGACCACGACATCGTTGTCGATTTTTATGTTTTCCATCCTTCTGGCCTCGACGACGCGGAGGCTACGCAGCAGGAAATTCGTTCCGTGCTCAACCAGGTCAGCTTCCCCCGCTCCATACGCCGCATCGTGGTTACCGCCGCCGGAGCAGGACACGTCCAAGGTATCGCCGGCATGCATTTCACTTATCGTCCCAGCAGAAATGCCAGCGGGAATACGTATGAATATGAAGAGGAGAAACTCTACCGCGGTATTCATCCCATGATGGGGAAACGGCTGCATCTCTGGCGGCTTAGCAACTTCAAGATTGAGCGTCTGCCGTCAACCGAAGATGTCTACCTGCTCCACGCCGTGGCCCGCGATAACCCGAAGGATGAGCGCTTGTTCGCGTGTGCGGAAGTACGCGACGTAACTCCGGTGCGCGACAAATCGGGGCGCATCGCGCAGCTTCCGCATCTGGAGCGGATGTTAATGGAAGCCATGGCCAGCATCCGCTTGTTTCAGTCGCGGCGGCCCACCTATCAACGCCTCCATTGGAATCGCATACTGCTTAACGTGTGGCCCCCGCTCAACCTTGGGCGGGATGAATTGCGTGATCTCGTGCACAAACTCGCACCCGCAACCGAAGGCCTGGGGCTGGAACAAGTAGTGGTGCGCGTCCGCATTCCCCATCCCGCGACCGGCGAGTTGCGCGACATGGTGGTGCGTATCTCCAGCCCGGGCGGCAGCAACATGCTCATTACCTTCCGCCCCGCCGCTCAACTGCAACCCATCCGAGCGCTGACCGAATACAACCAGAAAGTCGTCCGTATGCGTCAGCGCGGGTTCATCTACCCTTACGAGATCATCCGAATGCTCACACCCGCTCCCGAACACACGCGAGCGGAATTCCCCCCTGGCGTTTTCATCGAGCATGATCTTGACTCGGAAGGCCGCCTGGTCGCCGTCGATCGTCCCTACGGTCAAAACAAAGCCAACATCATCGTCGGCATCATTTGCAACTTTACAACCCAGTATCCCGAGGGCATGACTCGCGTTCTGCTGCTGGGAGATCCCAGCAAGGATCTGGGCGCGATTGCCGAACCGGAGTGCCGGCGCATTCTCGCAGCTTTGGACATGGCCACGGAGAAAAATGTTCCCCTGGAATGGTTTCCGATCTCGGCCGGGGCCAAGATCTCTATGGCCAGCGGAGTGGAAAACATGGATTGGATTGCTCGCGTCCTGCGCGCTTTGATCGAGTTCACGCAAGCCGGCGGCGAAGTAAATCTGGTGGTGAATGGAATCAACGTCGGCGCGCAACCCTACTGGAACGCCGAAGCCACGATGCTTATGCACACCCGCGGCATCCTCGTCATGACGCCAAAAGCGGCGATGGTATTGACCGGCAAACGCGCTCTGGAATTCTCCGGCAGCATTTCGGCTGAGGACAATCAAGGGATCGGCGGCTACGACCGCATCATGGGTCTCAACGGCCAGGCGCAGTACTGGGCTCGCGACATCGATGAAGCCTGCCACATTCTGTTGCGCCACTATGACCACACATACGTGGCCCCGGGCGAACGTTTCCCACGCCGCGCCGCGACTACTGATCCCGTCGATCGAGATGTGTGCGTCTATCCCCAAGGCAGAAATGGCACTGGCAATTCCAATTCCAACGGCAATAATAATGACAATAGCAACGAAGGATTTGAAACCATCGGCCAGATCTTGTCCGACGAAACCAATCCCGGGCGCAAGAAATCTTTTGACATTCGTAAAGTAATGCGGGCAGTCACAGATCAGGACCACGCCCCGCTCGAACGCTGGGCGGGCATGCGCGCGGCAGAGACCGCGGTGGTTTGGGACGCCCATCTCGGCGGCTATCCCATTTGTCTTATCGGTATCGAATCCCAGCCCGTGCCGCGATTAGGATTTGTTCCCGCCGATGGGCCGGACCAGTGGACTTCCGGCACGCTCTTCCCACAGTCCTCCAAGAAAATCGCGCGCGCGCTGAACGCGGCGAGCAACAATCGACCGGTCGTGGTCTTGGCCAACCTGTCGGGGTTCGATGGCTCGCCGGAGTCAATGCGCAGGCTGCAATTGGAGTACGGCGCCGAGATCGGCAGGGCAGTGGTGAACTTTAAAGGCCCGATCGTCTTCTGCGTGATCTCCCGCTATCACGGAGGCGCATACGTGGTTTTCTCGCGGGCACTGAATGAAAACCTGGAAGTGGCCGCCTTGGAGGGAACGTATGCCTCGGTGATCGGCGGCGCTCCGGCCGCCGCCGTGGTTTTCGCCAGTGAAGTCGAAGCCCGAGCCAAAAAAGATGCTCGCCTGCAACCGCTGACCCAGGCGATAGCTCAAGCCGAGGGCGCGGAGAAAAGCCGGTTGCGCGCCCAGTTCGACGAACTCTACAAAGTTATACACTCCGAGAAGCTGGGCGAGTTGGCCGCCGAGTTCGACCGCGTGCATAGCGTGCAGCGGGCTCTCGACGTGGGCGCTCTAAATTACATTATTCCGCCCGAAAACCTCCGTCCTTATCTCATCCATGCCATCGAACGTGGGATTGCGAGAGTAGCAGAAGCGGAATCCCGAGTGTCGAAACACAGGCTGACGGTCGTGGCTTAGTCTCAGCCAAGGTAAGTTTGATGAACGTGTATTGGTTGGAACAAACCGAGGCCCACGTACCGGCGGAGAATGATTGGCTCAGCACAAACGAAGCCGTCTGCCTCAACGCCATGCGTTTCGCCAAACGCCGCGCCGACTGGCGATTGGGCCGCTGGACCGCGAAGTGCGCCTTGTCCGCTTATCTGAGCGTGCCCGCAACTATCGAGAGCTTTAAAGAAATGGAAATACGGCCGGCGCCCGACGGCGCGCCCGAAGCATTTCTCAGCGGCCACCCCGCTGCGGTCACAATTTCGCTCAGCCACCGCTCCCGTAGAGCAATTTGTACGGTGGCGTCGTCGGCCCTATACCTGGGTTGCGATCTGGAAATGGTCGAGGCCAGAGGCCACACCTTCGTCGCCGATTACTTCACCGCCAAAGAGCAAGCACGAGTTGCGCGCGCCTCGGCTAAGGATCAAGACCGGCTCGTGACCCTGCTCTGGAGCGCAAAAGAGAGCGCGCTGAAAGCTCTGCGCGCCGGGCTTCGACTGGACACCCGGTGTGTGAGCGTCAACCCCGTTATCCCGTTATTCGACCGCGATGGCTGGAATCCGCTGCGTGTTCGCTATGTCGGCCATTGTTTACCAAACGATCGTTATAACGAAGGTCTTTACTTGGGCGATCACGAATTCCACGGATGGTGGCGACAGGCAGATGACATGGTGCGAACTTTAGTCGCGGCTCCGCCGCCGGATTCGCTGATTCTACTCCAGCTCCCAGACCACGTTTTGGATAGCCCTTGTAAGTTCGAGTCAAAGTTCGCGTAGAAGTTCGCATAGAAGTTCGCGTAAGTTGGCATAGAGGTTCGCGCAAAAGATTGGTGCTTGGCATGACTGCCAGGATACATTTCCGAGGCCCACCCCGCTACCGCCTCCGCAGCGCCGCCCAGTTGAGCCAGTCCGTTCTCGAAGTATCTGCTCGCCGGGCGCTCAACGGCCCACGCATGCCCGGTTGGAACTGGTACTTCGAAGTAGCCACACAAATGGCGAAGCGGCAGACGCTCGCTGCCTTCCGGATGGGAGATGTGAACGAAGCACGTCGCTATCTCGACTCAGTCATGATTAGTTCACCGGAGTTGTCCAAAGTAAGTATCACACCGGTCCTACAGGAACAGTTCAGAGGAAGGTGGTTTGCCGATAAGAATAGAGAGCCGCGTGTGACCGTCCTGTATTTTCATGGCGGCGGATACTCATTTTATCCGCGCGCCTATGCCAACTTTATCGCGCTGATCACACTGGCTGCGAATTCCAAAACTCTTGCCCTCGATTACCGGCTCTCGCCCGAACATCGCTTCCCCACCCAGCTTGAAGATGCGCTCAACGCCTACCGCTGGCTACTGGCGACGGGCGTCGATCCGGACCATCTGATTTTTGCCGGCGACTCGGCGGGCGCCAATCTGACCCTGGCTTTGCTTCTGGCAGCTCGGGAGTCGAAGCTTCCTCACCCGGCACTGGCAATTGCGCTATCTCCACCAACTGACTTCGAAATGGATCTTAAGGCACCTGACCTCACAGACAAAGGTGCCTTTGACTGGATCGACACGCAAATGCTGGAGCAGTGGGCGGACTGGTTCTGCGACTCCGCCGAGCGCAACAATCCGCTGGTCTCACCGATACAGGCCGACCTTCGCGGACTTCCTCCTATCTACATCCAGGCTGGCCGCGCCGAGATTTTGTACCCCAGCATTCAAGCCTTCGCCGATCGCGCCCAAATGCAGCGAGCAAATGTCGTCCTCGAATCTTGGGAAGACATGACCCATGACTTCCCGATGTTTGGCCTCGATTCTCCGCAGAGTGCCGAAGCGCTGCAGAGGATTGGGCAAGTGGTTGATGCAACCCTTCGAACGCAAGAGAATATGGAGAAGGTCAGATTGTGAATAGCCAGATTGCAGATAACCAGATTGCAAATAAAACGACCGCAAGAAATTCGCAATTGAGCGATGGGAAGTTCGTGGTGCGCAACAACAATGAATCCGATTTCGATTTCGACTTCATCGTTATCGGTTCCGGTTTCGGCGGAAGTGTTTCCGCGCTTCGACTGGCGGAGAAGGGATATAAAGTCGCGGTCATGGAGATGGGCCGGCGTTGGACGCCGGATAATCTGCCCCACAGCAGTTGGTCGATCCATCGCTGGATTTGGCGTCCCAACCTGGGCCTGCGCGGCTTCTTCAACATCCAGTTCTTCAGGCACGCCACCATCTTCCATGGCTGCGCGGTGGGCGGCGGATCCATCACCTACGCTTGCACCTTGCTTGCTCCTCCGGAAAAAGTGTGGGAAAAGGGATCTTGGACGGGATTGGCCGATTGGAAAACGGAAATGCCCCAGCACTACCAGACCGCCGCGCGCATGTTGGGTGTAACGGAAAACAGAATCCTCGGACCCGCCGATCTTCTCTTAAAAAAGGCGGCAGATGCCGCCGGCTTTGGAAATACTTTCTACTGCACGAAGGTTGGCATCTTCCAGCCTGCCGACGGACAACCCGGCAATCAGACCTTCCCCGATCCTTACTTTGGCGGAGAAGGTCCGGCGCGAACCACTTGTATCGGCTGTGGTGGCTGCATGATGGGCTGTCGGTATGGCGCGAAAAATACGCTGGACCTCGGCTATCTGTATCTCGCCGAAAAACACGGTGTGCAAGTCTTTCCCGAGACCAGGGTGGTGAACGTCAAGCCGCTCGCTGGCGCCAGTTCCAGTTCCGGTTCCAGTACCGGTTCTAGTACCAACGACGGCAGCGCTGGATACGAAGTCGACACCGTAAAGTCCACAGCGCGAATTCGCCCGCGGCGCCAGCGCTTCACCTGCCGCGCCGTGGTCTTCTCCGCCTCCTCGCTGGGCACCATGGAACTTCTTTTTCATCTCAAGGAAAATGGCTCGCTGCCGGCCATCAGCAGTCAGTTGGGCCAACACGTGCGCACCAATTCCGAGTCGCTCATCGGGGCGCGCACTCCGGGCTACTCCCAGGATGTGTCGCAGGGCATAGCCATCGGCTCCGGCATTTATATCGACGAGCACACCCACATTGAAGCCGTTCGCTACCCCAGCGGTTCCGATGCTATAGGTTTTCTGACCACCATCCTGACCAACGGCCGCCCTGGTCCACAGCGCATTGCTCTCTGGCTGAAGAACGTTATAGTTTCTCTCCTGCGGCACCCTTTCAAAACGGTGCGTGTTTTGCAACCGTTGGGATGGGCCCGGGAGTTTGTGATTCTCCTTTGCATGCAGGCGCTGGATGGCGAGATCGAGATGCGCTGGCAACGTCCTTGGTTCTGGCCGTTCAGGAAGTTTCTCGTCAGCCGGGGTGAGAAGGTGCCCACCTACATTCCGAAAGCCAACGAGTTTGCGCAGAAATGCGCGCAACTCACCGGCGGTTTTCCCATGAGCATGCTTCCCGAAATCCTCTTCAATGTCCCGGGCACGGCACACTGTATTGGAGGTTGCGTAATTGCCGATTCGCCCAGTCGCGGCGTGGTCGATTCTCACCACCGCGTCTTCAACTACAAAAATATGTATATCTGTGACGGATCCGTTGTGGCGGCCAACCTCGGCGTCAATCCCAGCCTGACCATTACCGCACTGGCCGAGCGGGCGATGAGCTTTATTCCCCGAGCGGCGGAAACGGATTGGAATGATAAAGCTTGGAACGATGCCGCCGAAACCCTCCACAGCTAGCGACCTCTCAATTTACGCGTGCCCCGTATGCAAACGGCTCTTGCGCCAAGAAGAAGCCATGTTGCGCTGTCTCACATGTCCCCGAAACTACCCGATCAGCAACGGTATTCCCGACTTCATTCTTGAGGAACTATCCCGAAGTGCAGACCCCGAACTAAGGAGAATGCGCTTCATCGATCGGATGGCACGCATCTACGAGACTAGGTTGTGGTATCCGATCGTTTTAAATCTCTACGGCGGATTTCACAGCCCAACTCTTGCACAGCTGGTGAGTACAGTGACTCAGAAAATCCAATTGACCGAAGGCCGCGTGCTGGATATCGCCTGCGGCCCCGGCACCTACGGTCGGCGGATTGCGTCCCCGTCGAGGGAGGTCTTCGGAATCGACATATCCATGGGGATGCTTCGGCAAGGCGCGGCTTACGTTGCCAAGGAGGGCATTCCCACTGTCCACTTCGCCCGCGCCAGAGTGGAGGCTCTTCCATTCGAAGATGGCCTTTTCGACGCCGTCCTCTGTTGCGGCTCCCTTCATCTTTTTACAGATACCGTGATCGCTCTGCGCGAGATGGCTCGAGTCATGAAACCAGCGGCAATTCTTTCAGTTTTCACTTTCGCCGCAGGTCGCGGTGGCATCCTCAAATTTCGGCCGGTCCGGGAGTGGAGTCGCAGGCATCACGGCCTTCATGTATTCGAGCTTCCGGAGATGGAGCACTACCTGACCGCTTCCGGCTTCAACGACTTCCAGCCAGAAATATCGGGCTCCATTTTGACATTCAGCGCTCGCGAGCGAGCGACCTGATAGGTGCGCAAGCGCAGACCGGAGAAGACCTAGCCGTCAATAAGTTTGTCATTCCGAGCGACCGGGGTCCCCAGTCGGCCGCATTTGCCGGATGGGGTGGGGAAGCGAGGGGGATGCAGCTGGGGCCGTAGAATCCGCGGGCAGTAGACGGTCCAGCAGTGCCTGCTCACCCTTAAGCCACAAACGGCTGCTATAGAGCAAGGCGCTGCACTGGAGCGTAATCCAATCCCTCTTCATCAGAGGCGAACGGAATTCTTTGCCATGGAGCATCCAATGCTGAGCAACGTGACGCGCGATGGTGAGGCCGAAGCCCGTGCCTTTGTCCGACGCTCCAATGTCGCCGAGGATTCCGTCCAGCGTGAACATCACTTTCGATAACATAATCAGCGGACCGGGGAACTTGATATTTTTCATGGCAAGCCGCTCCAGGAGCCGCATCGCGTCGACTCCACTGGAAAAACGTGCTGCCGGCAGTTCGTCAAGAAAACGCGCGACCAACTCACAAACCATTCGTCCCTTAGGTGAAGCGCTCTTAATATGCTGCTGGCTGAGCGCCAAGACTTCATTGCAGGTGCCGACGGGGTCGCGCAAGGTCACCAGCAGAAACAAGAGCGCGAGATGCCGGCGCTGATCGCGGCTTAGCCGTTCCCGCAGCGCCCAGTCGATGATCGTCAGTTCGCCGGTGCGGTTGTTATAAAGCAGATTGCCGGCATGGGGATCGCCGTGAAAAATGGCATCCTCCTGCGCCGCCAAAAGAGGGACAGCGATCAGAGCTTCAATGAGCTGCTCGGCAACTTTTCGGCGCCGCGAGGCCGGCAGGCGCGCCGCTGCGTTCGTCACCTTAATCCCATGCTCTTCAGTGAGCGCCGTAATTCGCGATGTACACAAGGGCCGAATCAGCCGCGGCACTCGAACCCCTTTCATCGACCGATACAGATTCCACGCTTCGAGTAACGTCTTCTGCTCACGAACAAAATTGACCTCGTGCCGCAACAGGCGACGGACTTTCTTAAAGGTATCCGGAAGAAGGTTCGCGGGAAATCCGTAATTGCGCTGCTGATCGCTGAAATATTGCGCCAGTCCCTGAAGATAGTCCATGTCCTCCGCAAAATACTCGGGGATGTGCGGCTTCAGAACCTTGAAGACACCTCGTTCACGCTTTCCGCTATGAGGATCAACCCAGGTGAAGCGTACCACCGCACTAACACTGGCCTCCGAGAGTATGACCGGTGCAATCTTCACGCCGTATTTCTCGACCCGTGGCCCGAGTTCTTGTCGAATGATCGCGACTACGTCCTCCGGCCGCACATCGCGAATTCCATTTTCCAAGCGGGCAAGCGCATTTCGCAGAGCTGGACGGAGGTGTTGATTCCGTGCAATGACTTGTCCGAGTTTCTGCAGACCGGGTACCTTTGCGATCAGCCGTAGCAAGCGCACTTCCGGGGAAGTGTTTGCCGGGAGTTCAAGTTGTTCCACCAGCTTGGGGGCGAGGCGCGCGGGCGAGAGGTGCGCCACCACGAACATCATGGCGTCCCGCACCGGTGGACGCCAGTTCTCGTACGCTTTCGGAACTAATCTGTCCACTGGAACAATCGAGTCGACGATCCATCGCGCCATCGCATCCCGCATGGCTTGCCCAGCTGGACTTCGCAGCCCCGCTTCAATAGCACGGATCTGCTCGGCAGCCGTAGCATTTTTGGGCAGGAAGTTCGCAAGGATGGCACGCAACTGTTCCGGGGCTAGCTGCCGCAAACCATCTTCGATGGCTGACGGACCAATGACGGACGAACCAACGATTGAAGAACCGCCGACCGACGAACCGGTAACTGGCGAATCAACGATAGCCAAAGAAACTTCCGACGAACCGGGCATAGAGAGCAACCGTTCTTACGATAGCCCAATGCAAGCGTGTCCGCTGTGATTGCTGTCACGGCATCATGAGCAGGCTCATGACTGCGTCTTGACCAGATCCCAACACTGCCGCGCAATCATCCAGTCTTCCTGCGCATGAATCACCAAAACTCGGACGGTCGCATCTGGAGCGGAGATGTCGGTGTCCTCGTCCAAGGGTGATTGCGCGTTCTTCGCAGTGTCAAGCCGCAGGCCGAAGAACGCTAACTTGTCACATACCGCGGCGCGAACTTCCGGTGAGTTTTCCCCGACTCCCGCGGTGAATACCAGACCGTCGGCTCCACCCAGCACGGTCATCATGGCGCCGATTCCCGATTGCAGACGATGGATATAAATATCGAACGCCAACTTAGCGCGTTCGTTACCGTTCTTGCGGGCACCAAGAATTTGGCGCATATCGCTGGAAATTCCCGAGATCCCGAGCAGTCCCGACGTCTTATTCAGCACATCGTCCAGTTGCTCGCCCGTGAAATGCTTGTGTCGCATCAGATAGGTAAGGATGCCAGGATCCACCGAGCCCGAGCGCGACCCCATCATGAGACCCTCCAGCGGCGTGAAGCCCATGGTGGTATCCACGCTTCGACCTTCGCGAATTGCCGCCAACGAGCAGCCATTCCCCAGATGGCAAGTTACCAGAGAATTCAATTTCTTTCCCCATCGCTGCCGAGCACGCAGCGCGCAATATTGATGATTGATGCCGTGAAACCCGTAGCGGCGAATCCCTTGCTCGAACCACTCGTAAGGACCAGGATAGGTCTTCGCCGATAAAGGCATGGTGCGATGAAAGCCGGTGTCGAAGACAGCGATTTGCGGAACCGGACCCAGCAATTTCGTGACAATCTCCATGCCTTCGAGTTCCGCGCGGTTGTGGAGCGGCGCAAAGACGGAAACGCTTTCGATCGCCGACTTAACCTCAGCGGTAACAACCACGGGCTCGAAATATCGCGGGCCACCGTGAACCACCCGATGCCCAACCACATCGATATCGGAAGCGCCAGAAATACCTCGGGTCGCGCCGCTCCACAAGCTACGGAGCAGCCGCTCCACCGCTTCCTCACGAGAGCCCACCGACGTCTGATCTTTTCGGGAAACTCCATGGGAGTTCTTGATCGAGAATTCAGCCTGGTCATCCGTCCACTCGATCTTGCCCTCCCAAATGCAACTCGGTGGATCGTCTGGGAGCTTATCCCCAATCTCGTAGACACAGCTCTTCTGGCTGCTGGAGCCGGAATTGAGAACGAGAACCTTCATCGTCATCAGTAGGGCCAGGTCCAGTCGCGGATTTCCGGCATATCGTCTCCGTGCTCGTAAATGTATTGTTTATGCTCGACCAGCTTATTGCGCAGCAACTGCTTGAAGTGGCCTCCGACTTTCTGCAGTCTCGGAACACGGTCCACTACATCGCCAGCCAAGTGGAAGCGATCCAGATCGTTCAAGACCGTCATGTCGAACGGAGTTGTGGTCGTGCCCTCTTCTTTATAGCCGCGCACATGGAGATTGTCATGATTGTGCCGCCTATAGGTGAGGCGGTGAATCAACCAGGGATAGCCGTGATACGCGAAGATGATCGGCTTATCCACCGTAAACAGCGAGTCGAAATCAAGATCCGAAAGGCCGTGCGGATGCTCGCTCGATGGCTGAATGGTCATCAGATCAACAACATTCACCACGCGAATCTTGATGTCGGGAAAATGTTGTCGTAAAAGATCGACTGCCGCTAATGTCTCAAGCGTGGGCACGTCTCCGGCGCACGCCATCACGACCTCGGGTTCGGCGCCATTGTCTGTACTTGCCCACTCCCAGATGCCAATGCCGGTAGTGCAGTGTTCAATCGCCGATTCCATGTCGAGAAACTGTAATGCAGGCTGCTTCCCGGCGACGATCACATTGACATAATGCCGGCTCCGCAGACAATGATCGGCCACCGAGAGCAGGCAATTGGCGTCCGGCGGGAGGTAAACCCGGACGATGTCGGCTTTCTTATTTACCACATGATCGATGAAGCCCGGATCCTGATGAGTGAATCCGTTGTGATCCTGGCGCCACACGTGTGAAGTCAATAAGTAGTTGAGCGATGCGATCGGACGCCGCCATTCGATCTCGCGGGTCACCTTCAGCCACTTGGCGTGCTGGTTGAACATGGAATCAATAATGTGAATAAACGCTTCGTAGCAGGAAAAAAAGCCATGACGCCCGGTGAGCAGATAGCCTTCCAGCCAGCCTTGGCACATGTGCTCGCTGAGCATCTCCAGCACGCGGCCGCTCTGCGAAAGATTTTCGTCCACTGGAAGCATCGGCTCCATCCACAGCTTGTCGCTAGCTTCATAGATCGCCTCCAGCCGGTTCGAGGCCGTCTCATCCGGGCCGAAGACGCGGAAGTTCTTTGACTCGGCGTTGCACTTCATCACATCGCGCAAAAATCCGCCGAGCACGCGCGTGGCTTCCGCATTCTCGGTACCCGGTTTCGGAACCTCGACCGCATAATTGCGAAAGTCCGGCATAACCAAATCGCGCAACAGTATGCCACCATTGGCGTGGGGATTCGCTCCCATCCTGCGATCGCCCTTCGGAGCCAATTCCGCGAGTTCGGAAATAAATTTGCCATTCTCGTCAAACAATTCCTCGGCGCGATAGCTTCTCATCCAGTCTTCGAGGATCTTCAGGTGTCCCGGCTTCTGCAGATCACTCACCGGCACTTGATGCGCGCGCCACGTTCCTTCGATGGGCTTTCCATCGACCATTTTCGGGCACGTCCAACCCTTCGGGCTACGCAAGACCACCATCGGCCAACGGGGCAGGTTCGAACCTCCGACGCCGCGAGCATTGTTTTGACGCGCGTGTTCTTGAATCGCTCGAATTTCGTTAACGATGGTGTCCAGAGTACTGGCCATAAGTTGATGCATCGCCTCGGGCTCGTGTCCCTCGACGAAATATGGTTTCCAGCCGTGCCCGGTGAAGAACTGGGTGAGTTCGTCATCGTTCATACGCGCAAGCACCGTGGGATTCGCGATCTTCCAGCCATTGAGATGGAGAATCGGCAACACGGCACCGTCACGCGCCGGATTCAGAAACTTATTGCCATGCCAGCTCGTAGCCAGCGGCCCCGTTTCCGACTCGCCGTCTCCCACCACGCAACAGGCAAGCAGGTCGGGGTTGTCGAAAACCGCGCCGCAAGAGTGCATGATCGAATAACCCAATTCTCCGCCTTCATGAATGGAGCCCGGAGTTTCTGGCGCCGCGTGGCTCGGAATTCCGCCGGGGAAGGAAAACTGTTTGAACAACCTCTGCATGCCCTCTTCGTTTTGCGTGATGTTCGGATAGAACTCGCTATAGGTGCCCTCGAGGTACGTATTCGCGACAAGTCCGGGCCCGCCGTGGCCGGGGCCGGCAATATAGATGACATTCAAATCGTAGTTCTTGATCAGGCGATTGAAGTGCGCGTAGATGAAGTTCAGACCGGGTGTGGTTCCAAAGTGTCCTAGCAGTCGTGGCTTGATATGCTCGATCTTCAGAGGCTCGCGGAGAAGCGGGTTGGCCAACAGATAAATCTGGCCCACGGACAGATAGTTAGCCGCGCGCCAGTAGGCATTGATCTTGCGAAGTTCCTCGGCAGTGAGAGGATGTGCGGTGCGAGGCTGAAGCGTAAGCGGCGTCGTGGAAATGCCATGCTGCGCGGAATTTACAGAGGCTGGGGGAGTCATCGAATTCTGCCTTTCATTTCCTGCTGTTTCCTATTTTAAGTTTCTTGGAGTCGCCCCGCCAGCTCCAGAAAAACTCCGGCTTCGTATCAGGGTATCGCTTTAGCGATACACCCGAGTGATCGTGTGTTTGGAATCACGGTATGGTGTATGTCGAATCACTGATTTTTCTCCCCGACGGCCTAGTCTTGCGTCGTTCAATCATTCAACTCCTAATCCATCTCTCCCAGATGGGTCAGCTTGTGGGTCGCACCCATCCTCAATAAAACAAATCAACGGAGAATCCATCATGTTTGCCCGCATCGTGGAGTTTGCCCCAAAACGGGAGAAGAAGGACGAAATCGTAAACGTTGTACGCAAGGAAGTTCTGCCAATCCTAAAGAATCAACCCGGATTTCTGGAGATCATGCCTTTCGTCCCGGAGAACAAGATGGAAAAGATGATCACCATCACGCTGTGGACCGAGAAGCGGGATGCAGAGCGCTATGAGCGCGAGGCCTATTCAAAAGTGGAAGCGATCCTCAAACCCTATCTGACTGCTCCCGGCACCTGCAAGCTCTACAACGTGGAAACCTCTGTTTGTCAACACTTCGTTGAGGCCCTGACGGCCTGAAGCATAGGCCAAACGGACCCCGGCCGGAGCAGCGCTGCTGCTCCGGCTTCTGCCCACAGAAGGTAATCTTGATGTGATCTTTGTCACACACGAAGGTACCGGCTATCATGGCTGCGGATACTGCGGGCATTGAAACTGTATCTACAGGTCGTGTTTAGTACGGGAGGCCGTCATGATGATGCTATATCGGCTGGTTCGGCTGATTGAGACCCATTCCCAGGCGCTGGCCACCTGCCTTCGTGATCAAGTCGAGAATTCCGATTTAACCCCAGGCTTTCGAAAACACGTGCCCCCGGAAGAACTGAAAGAACGCGTGTTCGAGATCTACCATCATCTCGGTGAGTGGCTCATGGGCAAGGATGAATTCCACCTGGAGCAACGCTATTTGCAGATTGGGGCGCGGCGAGCCAAACAGCGCGTGCCTCTCAGCGAAGTGATTTGGGTGATCGTCCTGACAAAAGAAAACCTGTGGGAGTTCATCAAAAAGGAATCGGTCTTGGAACGCCCCGTTGAAGTGTTCGGTGAACTGGAGATGCTGCAGTTGCTGGAGCAGTTTTTTGATCGAGCCATTTACTATGCCTCGGTAGGTTACGAACTGGAGGTCACCGACCAATCTCTAAAGGGAACAGGCGCACCATCGGAAAGAAAATAGGAGACCGCCAGAGATGTCTTGGGAAAAGGAATACCAGAAAAAGCTGCAAACGCCGGACCAAGCCTTGCGCTGCGTCGAGTCGGGGATGCGCGTGTATATCCAGCCTGGGTGCGCGGAGCCGGAGACGCTGGTCGAGGCCCTGATGCGGCGCGGCCCTTCCGTTCACGATGTCGAAGTCGTCCACATGCTGACCATGGGATGCGCTCCCTACGTGGCTCCGGAAATGGAAGGCCACTTCCGCCACAATGCGGTCTTCATCGGGTCCAACGTGCGGGAGGCCATCAACGACGGGCGCGCCGACTACACTCCCATCTACCTCAGCGAGATCGAAGAGCTGTTCGAAAGCGGTGCAATGCCGATCGATGTCGCGCTCATCGAAGTATCTCCCCCGGATTCGCATGGCTATTGCAGCTTTGGCGTGGGCGTGGATACCACGCTCACCGCCGCCAAGTGTGCTCGCTGGGTGGTGGCGCAGGTCAATGACCAGATGCCCCGAACCTATGGCGACAGCTTTATCCACGTGAGTGACATCGATGTGGTCGTGGACTCGTCCCGGCCGCTATGCGAAACCAAGAAATTTGAAATCACCGACTTGCACGTCGCCATCGCGCACAACGTAGCGGGACTGATCGAGGACGGTGCGGTGCTGCAGACCGGGATCGGTGGAATTCCCGACGCCGTGCTTCCCTTCCTCAATGATCGTAAGGATCTCGCCGTACACAGCGAGTTGGTGTCGGATGGAGTCATTCCGCTGATTGAGACGGGCGTGATCACAGGCGCGCGCAAGAACTTCAAACCGCGCAAGATCATCCTCGGCTTTGCCCTCGGATCGAAAAACTTGTTTGAATTTGTCGATAATAATCCGATTTTCGAGTTTCATCCCACGTCCTATACCAACGATCCCGCACTCATTGCCCGCAACGACAACATGGTAGCCATTAACTCGGCCCTGCAGATCGACTTGACCGGCCAGGTTTGCTCGGACTCGGTCGGAACCCACTTCTACAGCGGGATTGGCGGGCAGGTGGACTTCCTTCGCGGGGCGTCGCGCTCGAAAGGTGGCAAACCGATCATTGCCATCTCCTCCACCGCCAAGAGTGGCCGGATTTCACGAATTGTCCCCATGTTGAGCCCGGGCGCCGGCGTGGTCACCTCGCGTGGTCTCATCCGCTACGTGGTGACCGAGTTTGGCGTGGCTTACTTGCATGGAAAGACCATCCGGGAGCGGGCGCAAGCACTGATTGAAATCGCGCATCCCAACTTCCGCGATGAACTCTACGAATATTGCGAAAAGACAAAATGGTTGTACCGACCCCAGGCAGAATCGGTCAGACCAATTTAGCCTGCACTGCCACAGTTCTTTCCCAGTCGAAGTAGCGAACCGTACGCGAGGATCTGAAATGGCAAATCGAAATGACCAGCCAAAGAATATTTGCGCCAGGCTTCAACAACTCGGCTACGCAAGAGAAAAACACATACGGCTGTATGGGGAGGAATTCCATTTAGTCTCCGATCCGGTGCCTGACGGCGATGGCTTTGCCGTGGAAGGCATTACTCGTTTGTCCGGCAATGTGAGACGAGTTCGGATTCCGCTATCCCTCGTCCATACCGTTAGGAAGGAAGTTGCCTTCGACAAGTAATGGCTAAATGGTTCAATGGCTAAATGATTCAATGATTCCATGGCTTCGGTCACGAGTTGACCATCTTTTCGAGCGCAGCTCGGTTGCGGATGATCAGGGTCGCGCCCTTTAATTGCAACAACTGCTTTTTCTTGAACTGCGAAAACAAGCGGCTGACCGTCTCCCGCGTCGTGCCAATGATTTCGGCGATTTCCTCATGAGTGAGCGTCAGCTTTACCTGCAGCGGTTCACCATTGTTCGAAGTATTGGACCAGCCCAGTAGCAACTTTGCGAATCTCTCCGCCGGAGAGTTGGTAAGCCCCAGGGTGCGGATCCCTTCATACGCCGTGTAGTAATTGCGGCTCAGTTGCTCCGCCACTCGCACCGCCACTTCTCCATATTCACGCATGAAGTGCAGCAAGGCATCCCGGGTAATGAAATTTGCCTGGCCCGGTTCGATCATCTCGGCCGTCACTTCGTAAGGCCGATTCGAAATCGTGGCGCTAAGTCCCAGAACGTCTCCCGCTTCGGAGATCTTGGTGATGACCGTCTTGCCCTCGGCCGATGACGTCGAAAGCTTCGCCTTCCCCGTGCACAGCACAAACACCCCACGCGGTTGCTGCCCCTCGATAAACAGCATGGCGGATTTTGGGTAGGTTGCGGCCGATCGGATCTCATTCAACCTTTGCACCGCAGCCACCGGCAGATTGCAAAATAAATGCTCCTCCCGCATCGGACAGGTGAGGCAGTTGTCGAGGATGTTGAGCCCGTAGGGAGCGCGCATTCGTCAATACTGTACGCCAAAATTGTATCACCTGTTTACGCCCGTGATCAGGATCACCCCAAAATGTGACCTCACGCATGGCCGCAATCGGCTTTGCGAGGAACAATAAAAATGCACAAGAGTCGATGGAAGCTGTGCAGATGGGAGGTCTTCCATGAGCACCGCAACCGAAGTCAGAGAGACGGAGGTTAAGAAAGCAGTCGAGGTCCGGCATCTGCATAAAGAAGATCCGCGGCAGGCGCCAGCCCGAGTACCACAAATACAAGTAGAACGGCTGTTTGACGACGTTCTGCTGGAAACCAGCGGCCTGCAGCGTAAGCGCCGCACCTTGGCCGCCGTCCTGTCATTCGTCGTTCAATGCTTGCTGGTGGGAGTTCTGCTCATTGTGCCTTTAATGGTTACGGACGTGCTACCGCAGGGGCAATTGCTGACATTTCTGATGGCGCCGCCGCCCCCACCGCCGCCTCCACCCGCCGCTTCCGAAGCCGCGGCCAGAGTCGTGCGCCGCGTCGAGAGTGACCTCCTGAACGGACGCTTGCGCGCCCCCACCAGAATCCCGCAGACCGTGCAGATGATTCGAGAGGAAGAGGCGCCGCCGGATCTCTCCGGTGGTGGAGTCCCCGGTGGAGTTCCGGGAGGAATTCCCGGTGGGCAGATTGGCGGAGTCATCGGTGGAATCCTCAGTTCGACGCAGAGCATTGCGAACTTGCCGAAGCTGGCACTTCCGCCAGCCCCCAAACGCATTCGGGTTTCTCAAGGTGTAACCGAGGGGCGCTTAATTCAGAAAATTGAACCGAAATATCCGCCGATTGCACTGTCGGCCCGCGTCCAGGGTCAGGTTCTACTCACTGCCATCATCTCCAAGACGGGTGAGATCCAGAACCTCGCGTTGATCAGCGGTCATCCCCTGCTGGTACCGGCTGCCATGGCAGCCGTCAAGCAGTGGCGCTACCGTCCATTCCTGTTGAATGGCGAAGCGGTGGAAGTGGAAACCACCATCACCGTAACTTTCCAACTTTCTTACTGAGGCTTGATAAGTACATAACTTTGAAATGTGGAGTAAGGAAGATGACATCAACCATGGCGGAAGTGCATCCCTTTCGTGTAGTTGCCTGGTGGGCCTCGGGTCGGACTGGCTTTGCAAAATCCAATTCCGCGCCCAATGCCACCCATTTCTCGGCGCCCCCTGCCTTTGGCGGCATGGAGGGCAGGTGGACGCCGGAGGATTTGCTGCTCTGCGCGGTCGCAAGTTGCTACACGACCACGTTTCGGGCGGTCGCAGACAATTCGAAATTTGAGTACACCGACCTGCAGGTCGAAGTGGAAGGCAACATCAAAAGAGCTGAAGTCGGTTACAACTTCGGCGAAATCTTGATTCGCGCCAGCTTGATCATTTCGCACGAAGAGGACAGGGCACGGGGACTCAAGCTCTTACATAAGGCCCAGACGCTATGCCTGGTGTCTCGCGCTCTCTCCGTCGAACCGAAGTTCGAACCACGCGTCCAGGTCGGTGAATTACGACCGGAAACCACCCAGGCTTTGCCCGTTCAGCCTTCGCCAATTTACGACAAGTAAGGAGGCTCCCGTATGAAACACAGAAGCGCAATCGAAAAAGTATCCGAGCCGGCGATTGTCCAGCTTCTTCCGGACGATCGCTTCTTCCAGAGAATGGCCGATCTGCGCGAGCTTATTGCAAGACGAGCCTACGAGTTATTCTCCGAAAGCGGATTTACCCATGGTCACGACCTCGAGCATTGGCTTCAAGCTGAATCACAATTGCTGACGCCCGCTCCGGTCGAGATTGTCGAGTCGCAGGATGCGATCACGGTCAAGACCGCACTGCCCGGCTGCGCTGCGAAGGATATCGAGATTCATGTCGAGCCGCAGCGCCTCTTCATCAGCGCACATCAGCTGGAGGAGTCAAAGGAGAAGAAGCGGAACAGCATCGCCTCGGAACAGCGTTTGCAAAGGATATTCCGCAGCTTGGATTTGCCGACGCAGATCGATCCCGAAAAAGTCAAAGCGACGTTTAGCAACGGCGAGCTCCAGATTGAACTCCCGAAGGCGAAGCCCGAGCAGAACTTGGCCGCCGCTACGGACGTTGCAGCATGACTTGTTTATCTTGGAGAAGGTGAGCCTCCCAGGATGTGGTCACCTTCTCCAACCGAAACATTCCTCAGGAGGTGTCCTGTGCAAACCGTGGAAGTGGGTAAGCGGATCACCCTCAAGAACGTATTGTTTGCCACTGATTTCTCACCCTGCTCCAATGCCGCGCTCCCCTATGCCTTGTCTGTCGCGAGCCAGTTTGGAGCAACGCTACATGCGACCCATGTCATGCCCACCATAGCCGAGATGGTATTAATGTCACCGGATGGCTGGCCGACCATGGCCGAAGAAGCTGATGAGAAGAGGGTGCAAGCGTGCTTCGAACAACTGGAGAAGCAGTTCCAGGGACTCCCCCACGAAGTGCGGATGGCGAGAGGCAAGGTCGGCACTGCGCTCGCCCAGATCATCGAGGAACGTAAGATCGATTTGCTCGTCCTCGGCACTCACGGCCTCTCCGGTGTTCGCAAACTAATCCTGGGTTCTGTTGCCGAGGAAGTCTTCCGGCGCGCGGCTTGTCCGGTCCTGAGCGTTGGCCCGAATGTGTCCTGCAAAGCGAAGGGCGAGATTCAATTTCAGCATATTCTGTTCGCCACGGATTTAAGCGACGACTCCCTGGCCGCGTTGCCCTATGCCGTCTCCCTGGCTGAGGAAGATCAGGCGCAGCTGTTATTACTTCACGTGGTCGAGCAACCCGCTGCAGGCATCGCCGACCTGGAGGAAGTCAAGGCGACCTTGATGCTCCGTCTCCAGGAACTGGTTCCACCTGAGGCCGAGCCTTGGTGTCATGTGGAATGCTTGCTCGAGTTCGGGCGGCAGTTCGCCCCGCCGTCGGATCGAATCCTGGAAGTTGCCAAAGTTCGGGCTGCAGATTTGATTGTTCTCGGTGTGCGCCCCGTGCGCGGCAAGCTGGGACTCGTCACACACCTCGCCAGCACCACGGCCCAGATCTTGACGCAGGCGGCGTGCCCGGTGCTTACCGTGCGTGGCAGGTGCGCGAACTGAGCCGTAAATCGGTGCCCAGTGCCCAGTTGCCGGTACCCAGCACTCAGACTCCGTCGCAGCGCGGGCTCTGCATACCGGATACTGATTACCGCGTACCTTACTCGTTCGATGGTCTATCCTCAAACTAGCGCGTCTCGCCGCGCTAAAATCAAGATATTCGAGGGACGAGGATCTTTTATGAGTTCGACCGAGGCTGATCTCGTGGAACGACCGCCGAATAATAATAATAATAATGAAGAGAAACAGTCCCTCCAGAGCTATGGCTTGGACGCGATATTCGCTCCTGCGTCGGTGGCCGTCATCGGCGCCACCAGTCGTCTCGGCACCGTCGGCTACTCCGTTCTGGAGAATCTGCTGCACGGTAAACACCAACTAAAAGTCTATGCCGTCAATGCGAAGCATCCCGAAGTGCTGGGGCTGAAAACGTACGCAAGCATTCGCGATATCCCCGGACACGTAGATTTGGCGATAGTTGCCACCCCGGCGGCAACCGTCCCGCAAATCATTGGCGAGTGCGTCGAGGCCGGCGCCAAATCCGCCGTTGTGCTTTCCGCTGGATTTCGAGAACGCGGTGCCGATGGCGCCGCACTCGAACAGCAAATTCAGGAAAAGTTGCGGCACAGTTCCATGCGCTTGGTTGGCCCCAACTGCATGGGCATTATGAACCCGACGATCGGGTTGAATGCCACTTTCGTCAAAGATGCGCCCAGGGCGGGTAACGTCGCCCTCCTCAGCCAAAGTGGAGCGCTTTTGGTCGCGCTCCTCGACTGGAGCGACCGTGAACAAGTTGGCTTCAGCGCGATCGTTTCTACCGGCTCCATGCTCGATGTTGGCTGGGGCGATTTGATCTACTACTTTGGCGATGACCCCCACACCAAGAGCATTTTGATCTACATGGAATCCGTCGGAGATGCGCGCTCGTTCTTGTCGGCAGCTCGTGAGGTCGCGCTCAGCAAGCCGATCATCGTGATCAAGGCCGGCTGCTCGGAAGCGGCCTCGCGGGCTGCCGCCTCGCACACCGGCGCGCTCACGGGCAGCGACGAAGTGCTGGACGCGGCCTTCCGCCGCTCCGGAGTTTTGCGCGTACACAATGTCGCCGACCTTTTCTATATGGCAGAAGCGCTTAGCCGCCAACCTCGCCCCAAGGGTCCGCGGCTTACAATTCTCACCAATGCCGGAGGCCCAGGCGTCTTAGCCACCGACTCGCTAGTGGCCAATGGTGGAGAGCTAGCCGAGCTTTCCCCGGAAAGCTTGCGCCAATTGGATGAATTCCTCCCGCCCCACTGGAGTCATAACAATCCCATTGATGTTCTCGCCGATACCGATTCCGAGCGCTATGTTCGCGCCCTCGAAATTGCTTCCCAAGACCCCAACGGCGACGGCCTCCTGGTTATTCTTGTCCCGCACGCCATGGCCGACCCTTTGCAGGTTGCCGAGCGCATGAAACCTTATGCCAAAGGCGGCAAGCCCCTGCTCGCCAGTTGGATGGGGGGCAATAGCGTTACTGCTGGAGAAGCTGCCCTGAATGCGGCGGGCATTCCGACCTTTCGTTATCCCGACGCCGCCGCGCGGGCTTTCACGTACATGTGGCGCTATACCTACAACCTGCGCGGACTCTACGAAACTCCAGCCCTGACCGACCAATCAGAGCTTGAGGGCGCATCCCGCAATCAGGTCGAGCACATCATTCAGAATGCGCGGAGCCAGGGCCGCGTTCTGCTCACCGAGTTGGAATCGAAACAGGTCTTGTCCCTTTACGGCATTCCCACGGTACAGACGCGGGCCGCGGCCACCGAGGACGAGGCGGCCAGGATTGCCTCGGAACTTGGCTTTCCAGTGGTGCTGAAGATCCTCTCCGACACCATCACCCACAAGACAGACGTTGGCGGAGTCAAGCTCAACCTGCAAGATGAATCGGCGGTCCGCTCTGCCTATCGCGCCATCCAGTCCTCGGTTGCGGAGAAAGCTGGTCCTGACCAATTCTCGGGCGTAAGCATTCAGCCCATGGTCAAGCTCGATGGCTACGAATTAATCCTCGGCAGCAGCGTGGACCCACAGTTTGGACCCGTCATCCTGTTCGGTTCTGGCGGCCAACTTGTCGAAGTCTATCGCGACCGCGCCTTGGCACTCCCACCACTAAACACAACGCTGGCGCAAAGAATGATGGAGCAAACCCGAATCTTCACTGCGCTCCAGGGCGTCCGCGGACGCAAGCCGGTCAATATGGCGGCACTGGAGGCCCTGTTAGTCCGCTTCAGTCAGTTCGTCCTCGAACAGCGGTGGATTGCGGAAATTGACATCAATCCTCTGCTCGCTTCACCGGACGGCCTGCTTGCCCTCGATGCCAGAATCTTGTTGCACGGCCCCGCTGTAACGCTCGACCAGTTGCCCAAACCCGCGATCCGTCCCTATCCCTTGCAGTATGTTTCGACTTGGACAATGAAGGATGGAAATCAAGTTACCATCCGCCCCATCCGCGCTGAAGACGAAACGCTGATGGTTAAGTTTCACGAGACGCTTTCCGATCGCAGCGTCTATTTGCGTTACTTCTGCTCCCTCAGCCTCAGGAGGCGAGTGGAGCATGAGCGACTATTGCGCATCTGTTTCGGCGATTACGATCGCGAAATGGTGCTGGTCGCCGAGCGCACGGATCCCAGCTCTGGAGAGCGCCAGATCATAGGCGTTGGGCGCATGACCAAGCTTCATGCCAGGAATGAAGGGGAAGTCGCGGCGCTGGTTTCCGATCACTATCAACATCTGGGTTTGGGAAAGGAATTAATCCGCCGGGTCGTCGAGATTGCGCGAGATGAAAAAGTGGGCCAAGTCTCGGCGGAAATGTTGCCTGACAATATCGCGATGCAAGCCGTCTTCAGGGGCCTCGGCTTTCGCATTCGCGCGGATGAAGATCTAACCTCGCTCCGCGCCTATCTGGACCTCTGACCTCACTTCTCTGCCCATTGCCATCCCGATTCTGAGTAGAGACGCAGCTTGCCGCGTCTTGCCGGCGGCGGAGACGGGGCAAGCCCCGTCTCTACTCAAGGCCGGGACAACAACATTTGCCGAAACGAAACGTCTGTGAGATCCGCACTTCCTCATTTTCCCTATGTGACGTGGATCACAGGTGCGTGTGAGCAACGTTCGCGACAATATCGCATGCTTCCGTCATGCTTTACCTAACGGCCCTCAGAACGGACGGGGTTACAGCAAAGCCAGAAAGGGATTTCATGAAGCGCAAATTCAAGACCATGGACGGCAATGAGGCAGTGGCCTACGTCGCTTATCGCCTTAATGAAGTCATCGCCATCTATCCCATCACGCCCTCGTCGAACATGGGCGAATGGGCCGACCAATGGTCCTCGGAAGCGGTGCCCAACATCTGGGGCACCGTCCCTCACGTGATTGAAATGCAAAGCGAAGGCGGCGCCGCTGGAGCGGTTCATGGCGCTCTCCAGACCGGAGCCTTGTCCACGACCTTCACAGCCTCGCAGGGTCTGCTGCTGATGATCCCCAACATGAACAAGATCGCCGGCGAGCTGACGCCGACCGCGTTTCATGTCAGCGCCCGCACGGTCGCAGCCCATGCTCTCTCGATTTTCGGCGACCACTCGGACGTCATGTTCTGCCGAACCACGGGATTCGCGATGCTCTCGTCCAACTCCGTTCAGGAAGCCATGGACCTGGCACTCATAGCGCATGCCGCCACGCTCGAAACCCGCATCCCTTTCCTGCATTTCTTTGACGGCTTTCGCACTTCGCACGAAGTCAACAAGATCGAGATGCTGAACGAAGAAGACATGCACGCTCTCATCAACCTCGATCGCATCGCCGAGCATCGCCAGCGAGCACTCTCTCCCGACCATCCCGTGTTGCGCGGAACAGCACAGAATCCCGATGTCTACTTTCAAGCGCGCGAAGCCGGCAATCCCTTTTACGAGGTCTGCCCCGATAAAGTCCAGGCCGTAATGGACAAGTTTTCCCAGGTCGTAGGTCGTTCCTATCATCTGTTCGACTACGTGGGTGCGCCCGATGCCGAACGCGTCATCGTAATGATGGGCTCCGGTGCCGAGACCGCGCACGAGACAGCCGATTACCTGAACGATCATCTGAACAAGCCCGGTGAGAAAGTTGGCCTGCTGAAAGTCCGTTTGTATCGTCCGTTCTCAGTCCAGCGCTTCATCGAAGCTCTTCCGGCAACGGTAAAGAAGATTGCCGTCCTCGATCGCACCAAAGAAGCCGGCGCCGCCAGAGAACCGCTCTATCTTGACGTCGTCAACGGCATTCACGAAGGCATCAAGCTCGGCTATGGAACGCTGAAGGTCGCGCCGGAAATTATTGGTGGACGTTACGGTCTCTCCTCCAAGGAATTTACGCCCGCAATGGTCAAAGCTGTTTATGACAACCTGGCGAAGCCTGATCCCGGTTCAAAAATAAAAGACCATTTCACCGTCGGCATTCAAGACGACGTTGGGCATACCAGTCTCGATTACGATTCCGATTTTTCCATCGAGCCCGAGAATGTAGTGCGAGCCATGTTCTACGGCCTGGGCGCGGATGGCACAGTTGGCGCAAACAAGAACTCCATCAAGATCATCGGCGAAAACACTGCGAACTACGGGCAAGGGTACTTCGTCTATGACTCCAAGAAGTCGGGCGCGATGACCGTTTCGCACTTGCGCTTCGGCCCGCAGCCCATCCGCTCCAGCTACCTGATTTCCAAAGCCAACTTCGTGGCCTGCCATCAATGGATTTTCCTCGAGCGCTACGACATGCTCAGCACCCTGGTTCCAGGTGGCGTATTCCTGCTCAATAGTCCCTTCAATAAAGACGAAGTTTGGGACCAACTGCCGCGCGAAGTCCAAAAGCAATTGATCGCCAGGAAGGCCCGCTTCTTCATCATCGACGCCTACCAGGTGGCGCGCGATACCGGCATGGGTTCGCGCATGAATACCATTCTGCAGACCTGCTTCTTCGCCATTTCCAAGGTTCTTCCTCGCGAACAGGCCATTGAAGCCATTCGCGAGTCCATCCGCTATACCTACGGCAAGAAGGGTGACGAAGTCGTCGAGCAAAACCTGCGCGCCGTAGACGAAACCTTGGCCCATCTTTTTGAAGTCACCGTCCCGGATAAAGTCACGAGCCACACCGAAATGCCGGCTGCGTTCGCTTCCGGGGCGCCCCAGTTCGAGCGCGATGTGCTCGGCGTAATCTACGCCGGCCACGGCGATGAAATCCCCGTGAGCGCGTTCCCGGTCGATGGCACCTTCCCCACCGGCACTGCAAAATGGGAAAAGCGCAACATCGCGCTCGAAATTCCTGCTTGGGATACGAAGGTCTGTATTCAGTGCGGCAAGTGCGCGATGGTCTGCCCGCACGCCGTAATCCGCATCAAAGTCTACGACTCCAAGCAGCTGGAGGGCGCGCCCGTAACTTTCAAGTCGACTGAAGTCCGCGACAAGGATTGGAAGGGCCTGCAGTACACCATCCAGGTCGCGCCCGAAGACTGCACCGGATGCGGCATCTGTGTCGATATCTGTCCCGCCAAGAATAAGAGCGAGACGCGCCTGAAAGCGATCAACATGGTGCCGCAACCGCCGCTGCGCGAGCCCGAGCGCGAGAACTGGGATTTCTTCCTCAAGATTCCAGAGATTGATCGCCGCAAAATCAAAATCACGAACATCCGCCAGCAACAGGTGCAGGAACCGTTATTTGAATTTTCCGGCGCCTGTTCCGGATGCGGCGAGACGCCCTATCTCAAGCTCGTTTCCCAGCTCTTTGGCGATCGTTCCGTCATCGCCAATGCCACCGGCTGCTCTTCGATCTACGGTGGGAACCTGCCGACTACGCCCTGGGCTAAGAATATCGATGGTCGCGGTCCCGCGTGGTCGAATTCCCTCTTTGAAGACAACGCCGAGTTCGGCCTGGGATTCCGGCTGTCGATTGATAAGCAAACGGAATTCGCCCGCGAACTGCTGCACCGCCTGTCTTCGTCAATCGGAGATGAGCTCGTTACCGCCTTGCTGACGCAACCGCAGAAAGATGAGTCCGATATTTTCGAGCAGCGCCAGCGCGTCGAACTGCTGAAAGAAAAACTGCAGAATCTGAACTCCCCGGAAGCCAGGCAACTGCTGTCCGTCGCCGACATGCTGGTAAAGAAAAGTGTTTGGATCATCGGTGGCGATGGCTGGGCCTACGACATCGGCTACGGCGGCCTCGATCACGTGCTGGCCAGCGGACGCAACGTCAACGTGCTGGTGCTCGACACCGAGGTTTATTCCAACACCGGCGGCCAGGCCTCGAAATCCACGCCGCGCGCGGCAGTAGCCAAATTCGCGGCGGGCGGCAAGCCTGGGCCAAAGAAAGACCTCGGGCTGATGGCTATGAGTTACGGAAATGTCTACGTAGCCAGCGTTGCCATGGGCGCCAAAGACGAACACACGCTCAAGGCGTTTCTGGAAGCAGAAGCCTACGACGGCCCCAGCCTCATCATCGCTTACTCGCATTGCATTGCGCACGGCATCGACATGACCACGGCAATGTCAGACCAGAAAGTCGCGGTCGATTCGGGTCAGTGGCTGCTCTATCGCTACCATCCGGAGCGCACCC
>Ga0116110_1000387_pt1 | contig 26703 bp, 31 predicted proteins | sample June2015DPH_8_50_FD_89719 | JGI IMG/M metagenome (GOLD analysis project Ga0116110, IMG submission 89719) | Peatland microbial communities from SPRUCE experiment site at the Marcell Experimental Forest, Minnesota, USA - June2015DPH_8_40 | ecosystem: Environmental > Terrestrial > Soil > Wetlands >...
GACAAGGTACTTGTGCTCACCGCCGGAAAATTTGGCGAACGCTGGCGCGACCTCGCCAAGGCTTTTGGCTGCGCGGTCGAGCTAATCTCGGTGCCGTACGGTGAGACGTTTTCGCTCGACGAAATACGGCAGAAGTTGACGCCAGACGTGCGTGCCGTCTATGTGCAGGCGACGGAAAGTTCCACCGGCGCGCGGCATGACATCCAGGGGATTGCCAAGGTTGTGCGCGCGCAGGGCGATGACACATTGCTCGTCGTAGATGCCATCACCGGGCTGGGAACGACCCACTTCGACGTGGACGGTTGGGGGATAGACGTGATTATTGGCGGCTCGCAGAAGGCGCTCATGATTCCTCCCGGCCTTGCTTATGCGGCCTTCAGCGAACGCACCTGGAAGCGCATGGAGGCCGCGAAGTCTCCGCGCTACTACTTCGACTTCCGCAAAGAACGCAAGAACGCAGCCAAGGGCGAGTCGGCCTACACTCCCGCGACTTCGTTGTGGGCTGCATTGGGTGCGGCATTGGATTTTGTCCGGCAAATGGGCAGCGGCGACATGGCAGCCGGGCGCAAAGCCCTGGTGGACAACGCCGAGCTTGCCGCGGAGATGACCCGCGCCGGAGCGAAGGCGCTTGGGCTGACGCTGTTTTCTCCTTCGTGCCCGGCGGCGGCGCTCACCGCCATCAACGCCCCCGGGGGACTCGATTCCGGTGCGATCGTGAAGGAGTTCCGCGAAATCTTCTCCGCGGTTGTGGCCAACGGGCAGGGCGACATGAAGGGCAAGCTGTTCCGCATTGCCCACATTGGCTACTACGACTATCTGGACACCATCGGGATCCTGGGCGCGCTGGAGCAGGTCATCACGAGCGTGACTGGGAAGCCCGTGCAATACGGCTCCTCCGTACGGGCGGCCCAGGAAGTCTATGCCCGGAGCCAAGCCGCGCGGCGGCAGCCGGTCGGGGCGTAACTTCGGGGCGTAACCAAAGCTGCGGCATTTCTTGCCGCTGTTGTCCGCACGTATCAGACTGGGATGCGCGTGTGCCGGGGGCCCTCAGAGTTGCGTCGGTTATCACACTCAACAGTGACTGAGGGGCCCCGCGCATAGGGCCGGGACGGCTAGACTGTGCTACTCATTTTTCGGACACACCCATGAAAATCATCGTAGCGGAAAAAATCTCTTCTTCTGCCGTGGACCTGCTTCGGGAACCGCAGTGGACCGTCATTACCCATGACCAATTGGATGGCAAACTGGCCGTGGAGCTTGAGTCGGCCGATGCTTTGGTCGTCCGCTCCGCCGTGCAAGTAGATGCGGCGTTGCTCGAACACGCGCGCAGGTTGCGGGTCATTGGCCGTGCGGGCATTGGGGTGGACAACATTGACCTCGACGCGGCCACGCGCAAAGGCATTGCGGTCATGAACACGCCCGGAGCCAATGCCGTGGCGGTGGCCGAGCAAACCATCGGCATGATGCTGGCCATGGCGCGCCATTTGTGCCGGGCCGACGCGCTCATGCACGCTGGCAAATGGGAGAAAAAGTCGCTGCAGGGGACGGAACTGCGCGGCAAAACGATCGGGATCGTCGGCTTGGGAAAAGTCGGCATGGAAGTGGCGCAGCGGGCGCGGACCTTTGGAATGGAAATCATTGCCCATGATCCGTTCGTCTCAGCGGCCATCGCGAAAGATCACAGTATCCGCATGGCATCACTGGACGAAATCTATGCTGCCGCGGACTACCTCACGCTACACGTGGGTCTTAATCTGCAGACCACTGGGATGATCAATGCGGAATCCTTGAAGAAGATGAAAAAGGGCATACGTCTGGTGAACTGCGCCCGGGGCGAGCTGGTGGATGAAGCAGCCCTGGTGGAAGCGCTCAAACAAGGCCAAGTGGCGGCCGCCGCGCTGGACGTTTTTGTCCACGAACCTCTCAAAGATTCGCCCTTGACATCCTTGACCAACGTGGTGCTCACGCCGCATATTGGCGGTTCCACGCATGAGGCGCAGGAGGCGGTGGGCTACCAGATCGCGCTCCAGGTGAAGGAATACCTGAAACACGGTGTGATCCAGAATGCGGTGAATGTGCCGTCGGTCTCGTACGAGGAATACCTCGTATTGCAGCCCTTTACCGTACTAGCGGAGAGGCTGGGCGCGTTTCTTGCCCAAACCAGCGAAGGCACGATTGAGGAAATCTCGGTGCGTTACAGCGGCCATATCGCGGAAGGAAAAACTGAACTGGTCCGCAATGCCGCCATCAAGGGCATTCTCAATCAGGGGCTGGAGGAACAAGCCAATCTGGTAAACGCCGCAACCATCGCCGCTTCTCGTGGTTTGCGGGTGCATGAAGCCAGCAAGCCCAAAAGCTCCCGGGGAGAAAGCGTGATTTCCATTTTCCTCAAGACCAGCAAGGAAGAACATTTCGTCAAGGGAACGGTGTTGCATGGAAACATGCCGCGCCTTTTGCACGTGGATGGCATTGATGTGGAGGCGCCTCTGGAGCGCGATTTGATCTACATGCGGAACAAGGACGTGCCGGGGGTCATTGGGCGGGTGGGCACGATCTTGGGCGATCACCAGATCAACATCGCCAATTTTTCTCTGGGCCGGCTGGCGGAAAATGAAGACCCCAGCACTCCGCGCGAAGCAGTGGCTGTTGTTCATGTGGACGGACAAGTGCCGGAAACGGTGTTGGCTGTTCTGAGAAAAGTACCGGCCGTTCAGCGGGCAAAGGCGATCCGGTTATTCTAGCGCTGAAGACCTTATCAGAGATCAAAGTACTTGGCCCGCATCGGAAGTCTCTCGATCCGAAACCAGGTAGTAGGAACCGTTCTGGTTGCCAACGTCGAAAATAGCGAGAAGGTTGTTGTGGTTCAGCGAACTGAGAAATCTCGCTTCCTGCTGAAAGCGCTGCAGACGATCGGCGTCAGAAGAAAAGGCGGCTGGAAGGATCTTGATCGCGACGCTTCGATCGAGGCGTGTGTCACGAGCGCGGTATACCTCGCCCATACCGCCCGCGCCGAGCGGCGATTGCATCTCATAGAGGCCGAGTTTCGTGCCAGAGGTGAGGGCCATCCGTGCGCGTAATTTTAGCCTGCCCAGCACATTGCAGAGGATGCCACGATTCTGGATGGATTGTCGGCTTAACTCGCCAATCATGCCTAACCCGCAGCTTTTGAGTCATGCGCTGCTGGGGCCTTCACCAGCCCGAGTGCTTTCCGCAATTCGCGGTTGCGTTTCCTGCGGAGGATTTTCTGCTTGCGCTCTCTTCCGAACCTTGACTTATCGCCGTTACGCTCTGACAAGTTGGACATCCTTTCTTATTGGCGCTGCGGCTTGGGCTCACACTTATGCCCGAGATACTCGGAGGCATCGTGGCACACAAAACCGCCTTTCGGCGATTCTCTTCGCAGCCTCGCGCGCGGAATGTTGAGTCGCAAGTTCCTCTCTACCAGTGCGTGCATCTGCTTCACGTCGCTGTTTATGTTCTTTCACAAAGCGCCCGTCACTCGTCAAGAAGGAACGCTTGTCATATCGCGGTCGAGTTTGAATGAAATCAGCGGAGTCCATCGGTCACGCACGATGTGCTGGGCATTCACATTGAAAGGGGGCGGCTTGGACGCCGCCGCATCGGCCGTAACATATGAAAGAGCAGATTTATGTATGGCAGCGGAAGGAGTTGAACCGTGCAAGGATGATTGAACACGGAAATTCGTGGTGCCGTGCTCAGGCCATTCCAGAGCTTCACTCCATGAGCTGACGAATGTAGCTACACACTGTTAGAAGTTGAGGCTTGTCCATGCTGCCTATGATGTTGCGTATGACGGATGCCAATACCCGTGTCGTAGCCGCCATGCCGAGGTTGGCTGATTGCTCGGTGAAGAAGCCCACCTTGGCAAGCTTCAGCGGTCTCAGAAAGTAGTAGTCCATGCCGCTATCGGTCAGCTCCACGACGATGTCTGCCAAGGCATCGCGATGTTGCGTGCTGTCTTTTGCCTTTTCGAGAGCGGTAAGGACTGCAAGGGTCTTCGCGCGGAGGCTCTTCGAGTGGTAGAAGCGAAGGAATGGTTGAGATGACGGTGAGGAGACCTTTACTGGCGGCTTAACACGTGGCGTGGCTGACCGTTTGGAGGGTCGCTTGGAGGACTTAGCCACGATCATCTCCTTCAATCATAAACGCGAGAGAGCATCTTGCAGTGAACTGCGCTCAAGTGTACCGCCGAACTCCTGTTTAGGTTTACCCAGATAACACCGGTTTTCTAGGCGGCTGAGACGGACTGGCCAGGAAAGAAGCCCCAACGGTGACGTCGGCCTCCGGCCGGGGTTGTTCATGACACCGAAACTCCCTGGGATCATCGCGCTGCTCACGAGAATTAGACCACATCGCAACCGCCCGGACAACGCCACTGATGGCTGCCGCCAACAGCCCTTCCCATCTAACAACGGCGTTGTGGGAACCAAACAGTAGTTCCGAGTGAATCGTCGGCGACTCTTCCACAATCCCCGTCAACGGGGTCTCTGCTTCACCGGCGGTGAGCACGTTTTCTCAGACGAATGCCGCCTGGAGTGCTAACGTCGAAGTGTGCTTGCAGCCGAATCGCCGAGGAGCCGGAAAGTCGCTTGCCGCTGTGTAGGACTGAGTTATGGCGAAGCGAATTGCACCAATCCGAGTGATTTCCTTTTGCCTGACGTGGGATGACTTTCTAACCTTTGTGGAACGTGAAGACGTTGTGGCCCGCGATAACAGAAAAGCTGCTGAACGACGCGCTACAACGGAAATGCCGCCGGGCGAATACGTCATCGTCGATGGCAAAGGCGCAGATGCCAAAATGCGCATCGACGACGCGGGTACATGCACGCTATTGGCAGGCAGCAAGCTGCGGCAAAACGTAGCGCCAAGCATCCCGCAAAGCATCGCTAACTTTCGGAATGAACTTCAGCGCACGAGCAAGCTGGTGCTGCAGCCGGGCGGCACGTTGGAGTTAACGGAGGACGTGGAGCTTTCCAGCACCAGCTATGCAGCCAGCGCGGTTTACGGGCGCAGCGCAAGCGGACCTTTTTCTTGGCAAAAGAGGAGTTGACCGGCCCAACACCTCTGAAACGCTGGAGCCGACCCAAACCCCCTCTGGGTAGCCAAATCCCGGCAGAAGGGGCTTCCTGAAAGGCATCCGAACCCAGCCGTCCGGTTAGCAGCTCTTTAATGAGAGTTGTCACCTGTTCGGAATCATCACTCATGGACCCTGCGTGTCTGGCTTAGGGAGTTCGAAGAAGAATGCCGCCTGTGGGCGAAGGCAACAGCACCCGACGCCCCTACCTACCGCGACCGGTAAAAGAGTCAGCGCCGCAAAGAGGCAACCAGGTCGATGTACTGCTGCATTGCATTTTCCGCAGCGGTGCCTTTGATCGCGCTCCAGGCATCGAATTTGGCGCGGCGGACGAAGTCGAACTGCCCGGCTGCTCGCCCGCGGCATCGCCTTGGGTCGCCTGTTTGTAGAGAGTGTATAGCTTCAGCATGGTGTCGTTGTCCGGGCGTTCGGCAAGAGCGTTCACGTCCTGCTGAGCTTGTGCAAATCGAGCCTGCAAATCAGACATAGATCATAGATCTCCTTTTGAACCGCAGAGCGCGGTGATTGGCCGCACTAGAGCCTCAATTTTGGCACTCTTTTGTGGCATAGGTGTTTCTTCTAGCGTTTGTGCTCTCGCACCGGCGGTGAGCACTACGTCCTTTGGCGTTTGCGCATCCGATCTAGCAGTCTTCTAATAGCTGGATGAACTCATCCGGGGCGAGGAGAAGCTTGCGAAGGTATTCGTGCAACATTCCTTGGCGTATGTTTCACCCCGGGGCCGGAAGGATCTGATGGCGTACTACAGACCGTGATCAGCACGTCACGTGGAGGATCGCGTTCGTCTCCTCGGCGTCCTGCTCCAACGCCTGCTCCAACGCTTCAATGGCTTGGGGCGTTGGGACCACGAGCAATTCGACTTTGCGCCGCTCCGCTTCGCGCTTAACTTCTTTCATCACCGGCAGGCTCCCGTACACTCCGGTGCCGACTACCAGCCGCCGGCATTTCCAGGGTATGTCCTCCTCGATGGATAGGGGAGTATGTCCAAACTCGTCGCGGAATTGTTTAGACGGTTTCTTCTTGCGCTTGCGGATCTCGCCGCCGTCAATCACCACGTCGTAGTCGCGGGTGACGCCATCGATCCGGATGGAACCGAAGGAAAACTTGTCGAAGCGCATAGGTGCACCCCTCGCATGTTCACGCGCTCTTCTTGGAAGTTAAGACGTAGAACGCGGACCAACTCAGTTCTACGTTATTGCTGTCGCAATGCGGACAGAGGACTTCGCCTTCCTCGTATTCGGCAAGCGTCAGCACCTTCGAGAATGTTTTCTTGCAGGCGTGGCAGAAGAACTCGTAGTGAGCCATTGGGACCTCCGCGTAGTCGTGAAGGGTAATAGCTAAATTGTAGGCCCCTGGGTGGGGCGGGTTCAACATCGGGCGGGGTCAGGGATTCTGCGCGGTTGGGTCGCGCATTTCTCGTGAGGTTCAAGTCAGCAGGATGTTCTTGGCTGGCGAGTACAACCCTGCAGAGCGGTTCATACACCAGCCCAGACGCCGGCAATCGAACAGCCGCAGTCCCGACAGCATCCGGCCCTGAGGTTGTTCTGCAGGATGTCGAAGCCGTACCGACGGATCAGCACGCTGCCGCACGCGGGACAGTGGGTGTTGTCGTGCGGATCACCCGGCACGTTGCCCATATAAACAAACTGGAGGCCGGCTTCCTCACCGATCTCCCAGGCGCGCTCCAGAGTGCGTACTGGCGTTGCAGGTGCACTGAACTTATAGGCCGGACAGTAGCGGGTAATATGCCACGGCACGTCTGGCCCTAGATCGGTGGCGATTCGGCGGGCGATACTGCGAAGCGTTGCCTCAGAATCATTCACGCCTGGAATAATCAACGTCGTAACTTCGATGTGCACATCGCGCGAGCGTGCCAGTTGGCATGCGCTCCAGACCTTTTCAACATCGATGGTCTTGCAGTACTTCCTTCCCACCTCGGCATCGCCTTTGATGTCCACATTCATCGCGTCCAACCCAGCATCGATCAGCAGCGACAGGGACTCGGGCGTCATGTAGCCATTCGTCACAAACGTGTTGTAAAGGCCGCGGGACCTGGCCAAGCGAAAGACGTCCAGTGACCACTCCAGGGAGAGCGTAGGCTCATTGAAGGAAATCGATGTGCCTTGGCATGACGCTTCCGTGGTCAACTGCACGAAGTGCTCCGGAGAGACGTAACGCCCTCTCACGGGCGGTCGCACCTTGCTGATGTCCCAGTTCTGACACCACGGGCAGCCGAAATTGCATGACCAACTGCCTACAGTCAGCGCAAAGGTGCCGGGATGAAAGTGGTAGAGAGGTTTCTTCTCGATGGGATTCGCCGCCAGAGAGGAAACCGCGCCGTAGATCAGCGTCAGCAACTTTCCATCGCGATGCTGCCGGGTGCGACACCAACCAAATCCGCTCGGCGGCAGCAGGCAGCGGCGTTCGCAAACGTTGCATCGGATCTTAGTGTCCGCTCTGTCGTAGAGTAGCGACTCGCGCAAAAAGATGTTTTCCGGTGCTTCCGGGAGAGCGTAGGTGGAACGTCGCTTGGACGCTGTCGCGGGCCTACAATTCATGATGAGGCCTCTCTTCCCTCCAGTATAAGGCTCGCCGCCGCAGCTAGGACTTGGGAAGAGTGGACGTATGTTGGAAATCGCCGCCAGACCGTTTCTCCGGAATTGAGGCCGCAATACCAGCCGGGCGGCTGAGGATCGACGCGGGTTTCGAGCGGGAATCGGCAGTCGTGAAGGGCTGAGCCCAGCCTAGGCAAGCGTTCGCAATAGTTCCGCGAGTTTTCGCAGAAAAGTCAATTGGGTGCATGGGTGCAACTGAAGTTTGCGCCCAGATTTGTAAGCGATACCAGACCAATGAGTTAGCTGTTGACTCTACTGAAGAGGTGGACTTCGCCGAGGAGGCGCGGACCTGGGCGGGTATCTGCGTGAGCGAGAAACTTCCCCGGAACGGCGACTACATCCTGGCGTTAGCTTCTTGCTCTTCGACGAGCGGCCCGGATCCTAGAAGAGGTTTTGTTGGTCTTGGCCCATCTGTTGACACCACGGGCAGTCCCAGCGGCCCCTTTCGACACGGTGCGGTCATCACTTCGCATTGCAACCGCTATAGCATGGGCCTCTCCACGAAGCTTTTTCATGATCCTCACCCGCATGCCCGACCTCGACTTTGGCTGTTCAGCGAGGAGAGCAAGCAGAGAGGCATCCCGTGGAGATATGGCCTTCATATAGCGACTCTAGACCCTTGCGGAGGAACCAGTCAAGATAACGAACTCTCAGCGAAAAGTGCAGGGACAGCCCTATACGAAGCCGTACCCCTCTAGGATGGGGTAACCCGTTGCCCCATAATCATTTCGACCATCCGCGGTATACTCCTTCTGCTCCTTCACATTTACCTGCAAAACTATACCCTCCCGCGATTCGGGGAGCTGGATTGCTTCTGCTTGACCACCTCCACCGTTTCTCCACAGAGCCACAAATCGATAACCGGGATCCTTCTTTCCCAACGGGCAGCTTAGGTTGGCCATTCCGATGCTGGTGAGCGTCAGAACCGAACATCCTGGATCATCAGCCAGAGCGGCCGCGTACCGAGCGGACCATCTCGAAGAAAGCTGGGGCCCGTCTAGAAGCAATGAGACCACCAGATTGGGTCCTACCGCTCTAACCACATCACCGACTGGGTCAGGTCGCGCCAAGTCCTCACAAATCAGAACCGAAACCGACAGCCAGGGGCGAAGAGCAACAAAATATATACACCTATCCTCGATCTCGATGTGTTCCCACAAGAACTTTCTTGCCCCAAGTCTGCCCTCAAGGCCGTATCGTGCCACTTGGGATCGGTCCAAACGCCAACGATGATGCTTCGCTTGGCGTATGTGCACGCTGTGAAATTCGTTCGGAAGCGGAAGATCAAAATGGACACAGTTGCTCTTACCGCCGTGGCTGGATTTTCCGGCGGCGGCAACTCCTGCCATCAGAAATGCAGATCTCGACAAAACGACCTTGCGCACTTGCAGGTACTGCCGCTGGGTTAGCGCCAATTCCGGGAACACAACTCCGTCGATGCGACTATATTTTCTTCGTGCGCTGTCAAGCAAAGAGGCGGTCTTCAAATCGATTCCGATGCTACTGTCATCCGGCAGATATTCAAAAAAGCCGTAGTCGGGCGGCATCTTTATTTCACCCGACACCTTACGAAACCAGTTTTTCTCTACAAGGTAAGGCCAAGGAATTAGTAGCAGGTTGAGTTTGTGCTTGTCTGGATTGCTTGGTACTGTGACCCATTCCGGGCGCATCTCGTTACTCAGGTAGAGGGCGAGATGGAGTGAAAATGACCTAAACGTCAAGCCGCTTTGCGGAGTGTGCATCTTGGGGAGTACTCGCGCCTTCGACGGATGAATGTTTTCGCAGAGTGTCGCACCGTGTTCAGCGTTGGTCAGCAACTCCGTCGCATGGATGTAATACTTGTCGAATTCATCGCCACTCGAAGGGGGTATGCCGAGGGAAAATGAAGTCTCGTCTGCAATTGCACACAGCTCGACCAGCGTTACGCATAGATCACGATTGTCCGAGATGCTTCCTAGAGCAGTACCTCCCAGCGCCAGAACGCGTTGCCAAAGCGACCGAACCTCTTCAGGAGCAGCTCTGCCCTTATTCCATCGCCCACGCCACTTTTTGGCGATCCTTCCGACTTTCGCTTCCCACGAAGCTGAAGGTGGCCAAGCTAGCATCGTCTGTCGGTAAGCCCCCGATTTCAGGAGGAGGGAGCCAGCGAGCGCGAACACGTCGGGCGGCCACGCGGGCGGCGTTCGCAGAGAGCCCTGATCATAGAGGTAGTACAGTTGATCAATAACTGTATTTCTCTCCAGTTGATGTTTCATTTCTGAATTGGCGAAGGAGAAGCGGTAATCTGCCGAACCCGCAACAATTCTACTCTGAAGGTGACACCATCACACCATCGAGGTTGGGAGGACTGATGCGTGACACCTGGCCTCGACATGAGCTTAGAGACCTTGTCTCAGGTGAGACAAAGTCACGTAGTCGAAAAACCTTTCGCTAGTGCCGTCCTCAGAAGTCCATGGGCTCGCGAACGGTTTAAGTTGATTCACTCAGTTTGCTTTTCCCTCTAGCGATGGTAGTTTTCGATACGCCTCTCTAAGATCTTCAAAACTCTTCATGGTCTCCTCGCCAAACTCATCCTTGACCGCTTCGACCATGAAGAGGATGAGCGTGAGTATTCGGAGACTGAACGGTTGGCGCTGAAGCCACTCCCTCACTAGTTGAACACCGGGGTCGGTCATAGTATCTCTCCTAATGAATGCCGCGATCCCTGCCGCTGAGAACGCACTGCCTTGACTAGCGGGGGCTTCTCAGCGAGACGCTTCCCGTCTGCGGATCGTGTACTGGCCGCGCTCTGGGCAAAGTCCGTCCAAAGCCTCCCCTCGCATTTCGCCAGTTGCCGTTGTGAAACTCATGAATGAACCGCAGTTTGGGCAATTATCTTGATAGGCCTTTACCTGTCCGACAGCAGTGTGAATCGGTCGTGTCGCCAACATTCGACAATCGTTGGTCCACTTCCTGTGGCCTCGCAGCGTGTCGGAGGAGCGAGCGTGTCCGTTCGGCCTCTTGTTGCGGATCACCACCGGACTCGGTAATCTCGGCAAGGAGCGCCTCATCCGATAGCTCAAGAACGGATTCGGCCAACTGTTCCATGATTCTTTCCAGCTTCTCAACGGGATTAATCCTGTCGGTCATATTTCTCGCCTCCCCCTCCGCCGTTTGTTGGGCCCAGAAGTGTCATGCGGATTCGCTTCACCGCGGCCCGATACTGATTCTCACTAAGACCGCGTTGCATGATCTCCTTCTTCTTCATGCCTTCCGACCAACCCTGAAGTACCGAGAGGGCTTCCGGGTCATCCTCAAACTGTCCAAAGATTCGATTCATTGTTTCCTTTGCGATTAAACGTTGGTCGGCCGCTGGGTCGCGTGACTCAATAGTGTCGAGGAGACAATGCCCTAGTCCTTCCGCATCATATTCAAAGATGTCGCACCAGAGATCAATGTCGCCTCTCCTGCGACGGGTGATGTTACGTATAGCTCCGATAAGATAGGTAAACAAAGTGACGCGCTTATTCCAACGCTTACCAGTTCCGTTGCCTTCCGCACCCTCGAACGTCAAACACAGTGCTTCTTGAAGTAGGTCTTCCCCGGTCCTGTGGTCTGTGCCTCGGGATAAGCAAACTCGCCAGTTGGCGTATTTTCGCAGCTTCAGCAGTTGAGCAGTAGTTAACGCAGTGATTTCCCGATCAACTTCTTCTCTTGTTGCCCAAGGTTGGAGTTTGTCAAGCACTTTTCGAAAGCGAGAATTGCTCATGTCAAGAAGAAAGGGAACGGTCATCAATTCATTTCGGCGCGGCACTTCATCCTCACTCCGATAGTCGGGCGCAATAATAATCATCGGTTGCGTAGGGTCATGTTTGAGAATGTCGAGTGCGATATCAACGCCATTCTTTCTCGGCATGCGATAGTCAATTACGACCACCTCGAACGGCCCACAATCCCGGTACAAACGGAGGGCATCTTCACTTTGGTAGGCGGTACGCACTAAATAGTGATCGGATTTTAAGAATGCTGCGAACATCCGCGACAGGGAGGGGATGAATTCGATGACCAGTGCAGATTTGTTGCGGCCGTTCATGGGAGTCGGCGAGTCCATCGGCGGCAGCACAGTCCATCTCGGCGGTGCGGCTTCCAAAGGAGGGGGCACAACCGTGTTCACCGAGCAGTCGCTCTCGTCAACGGTGGGCTTCTGCACGTCATTGGGGATGATCGGCTTGATTTCCATCAAGTCTAAAGACGAATTGTCTACCACCGGATGTATTGCATCCTGAGGACTCCCGGCATCGGAGCAAGGTGCAGATGCTCGGGTGGGTGCGTTGCAAGACTGTGCGGCACAAGTTGCAGGCGGAGTCTGGTCAGCGGGACCGAGAATGTACTCTACCAGAACGTTAAACGATTCCCGTAACTGTGGATGGTCTCTGAACGCCAGCCGCAGTTCGCCGATTGCTGATAGCAGTGCCTCAGAACTGGGTTCGCCGGGCGGCAGTTCAGAGTGAGGTTGATGGGTTTGATCCATTTTGTTTCTCCACTTAGTACTGCCGTAACGCGGACATGCTAAACCCCAAAACGGGAATCAAGCGATTACCGAAGTAATGTTCTCGAAGCGCTGTATCTTCCAAACAAGTTCAAGAGCGCAGGGTAAGGGAGGAAGTGCGCCATTGTTTCTTCCCTGCTTCTAAGGAACTTCTAATAAACTATTGCTCACGGCGCGGCTTCATGTGCTGAGTTTTGCAGGAAAAACTATTACCGAAGTAATGCGCTCACCCGCCGAATAGTTCACGTTGTGTTCCGCCATCAGTGGCACCTGCATTGGTTCTTGGCGACGGTAGATTCCGAAACGCATTAAGCAACGCTGGGATATCGTCGTCGCACATTCTTTCTAGCTGACCTATTTCTGATTCGCTCAGTCGGCTCAAGATCAAGCGAGCCATGAATGCAGGTTCAATTATCGACGTTTGCTTATTCGATTCGGAAACCGCGTCATCCTTTTGACCGAGCTTCGCGTCTTTGGCGTGCTGATCGAGACCGTATACATGGAGGATTCGGAGCACAAATTCGACAAACGTTTCGGCTTCGCCTCGCGGAGGTATGCTCTCTCGCACCTTGTTCGCACGGATCGGTGGGGCGGCTTCGGTCTGCTGTGGCTGTGCCGCCCATTTTTGCTGCCGTAGTGCCACCCACTCTGGAGATCGAAAACGCACAACCTTGTTGGCCTCTCGTGCGTGTGCCACCGCCTGCGCATACGTGTCAAAACACATCCACGTTGCCCAAGTCCAGTGATCGACCACCCTAATTCTGGTCATTATGGCGTAACGGGAATCGCTGACCGCTGCCTCTGCTGGCGCTGCTGGTGTGGCGTCCAGTGGCGGCTTGTCAGTGCGAGGTGCGTAGTGTACACGTTGAAATTCTGCCTCCTCCTGTGCTGACAAAGAGCGCATGGCACTATCCTCGACGGCGACGACATAGCCGCCAGCGCATGGAATACAGGAATCAGCTTCCACTACCGTTTTGTGTTCGTGGGAGCAACGGAGGAGAAATCCAGAATCGGTCCAAGCTGCGGAATAGTAAATTGATTTCATCGCTTCCTCTTTGAGACTGCATTAACTAATGCCCAGTTTTGAGCAGATTTGGACGACAGTGAAAAAATCTCTGGGTGGTGAACCTTTGGCATCGCCAGCTAAGCACCTGCTGTCTGGGAATGCTGCCATTCTCCGCAATGACCATCCGCAAACGCGATATTCGGGACTCCTCACCAGTCTGCGATGCCATGAGCGACACTCCTTCACTCACGACTCTGGGTTCCCGGAAGAAGGGCAAGCGGTGCTGCGGCGGGGTGATCGTGAACTGGACGCCTGGTGGCTGCCGCGCGTGCTTGGAGTCTCCTGAATCTCGAAGTGCAATAATTGAAACCTGAAAGGTCGCAGTCATGAAGAGCAGGCAGGGGTACAAGGGCTACGTTATCGTGGCACGGTCATGCGAGCTACGAGAAGGCGAGTTCTCGGCGGAGTTCTCCGTCGAGGAACATGCTGCGGATGGGTTCATGGAAACTGAATTCTACCTGCCCGACACCTTCCCCACGCGGGAGTCCGCGTTTGAGGCAGCGATTCAGGCTGGACGACAGAAGATCGATATGGGTTTTGAGCGGGGGTCGGCAGTCGTGAACGGGTGAGCCCATGGGAAGTGTACGGCGGCTGCCCTTGCTGCGCGACGATCAGAGTGAACTACCAGCGCTGGGCATTTCGCTTTGCGCTTACCTGAACCCGTTAGATAATGACTATCAATGGTGAATGATTCATCTCAACGACCCAGCCCAGAGCAACTGCTCGCGCAAATCCAACTCGAGGAGCGTCGGGAACGACGTGGAAAACTCAAAGTTTTCCTCGGCTATGCCGCTGGGGTTGGCAAATCCTTCCAAATGCTCGACGAGGGCCGCCGACGGCGTGAGCGAGGTGAAGACGTTGTTGTTTGTGCAACGCAGCCACAGTACCCTGCCGAGATTCAGGCGATATTGCCGCGGCTTGAAGTTATTCCCGCCTTGAAGACCGGCGAGTCGGAATCCATTGATGTCCCTGCGGTAATTCGTCGGCACCCGCAAGTTGCGCTCATTGACGGCCTTGCTTATGACAACCCTACAGGCAGCCCAAATGCCTATCGCTGGCGAGATGTGGAACAACTACTCGAAGCCGGCATCTCAGTGATCACTACGGTCAACTTACAATACCTCGAAAAACTTCGCGACGAGGTGGAACGCATCACCGGCAAGCGTGCTCCATACAGCATTCCTCGCGGCTTTCTGGATAGCAGTGCGGACGAAATCGTTGTCGTGGACGCTCCTGCGATAGAAAGCCTTTTGCATGGGGCAACGCCTGCGGATCGCGCTGCGCGGCTCGCAGAACAACATAAGCTCTCCCGGCTCCGCGAACTGGCTCTGCTGGTCGCGGCTAGCGTAGTGGATCACCAGCTTGAGAGCTACTTGCGGTCGCATGGGGTCGATCAACCTTGGGGCGTGCAGGAACGTATCCTCGTTTGTGTAACTCCGCGATCCAACGCTGCTGAGATGCTGGAAAGTGGCCGCCGCAATGCGGACCGCTTCCAAGGCGAGTTTTATGTTGCCTATGTGCAGCAGCCTGCCCTTTCGCAAGAAGATCGAGCGATTTTGCAACAGAATCTTGACTATGCCCGCAAACTAGGAGCTCAGGTGGAGATCCTAAGCGGTCTCGACGCAGTCGATGCTCTCCTGAAGTTTGCACATCAAAAAGGCATCACGCAGATCTTTATCGGGCACAGCATGCGTGAGGGGGGGTGGCGTCGGCTGTGGAGCAACCAAGTTGACCGTCTGATCCACTCTGCCGAAGGAATCGATGTCGTCGTCTATCCACATTAATCGGGACGAAGAGCAAACTTACGGGCAAAGCGGCCGTAGTCAGTTGAAAGTGTTTCTTGGCTATGCAGCTGGCGTTGGCAAGACGTACCGCATGCTAGAGGAAGCACAGCAACTCAAACGGCAAGGAAAGGATATTGCCGTTGGTTACTTCGAACCCCATGGACGCAAAGACACGATAGCGAAGGCTGCCGGGTTGGAACTCATCCCCAGACGCATTGTTGCTTATCGGGGCGGCACGTTTCAAGAGATGGATACCACGGCTATCCTTTCGCGGCGCCCTGCCACCTGTGTTGTCGATGAATTAGCACACACTAATGTGCCTGGTTCGGAGCGCTCCAAGCGCTGGGAGGACGTGCAAGTCTTGCTGGATGCAGGAATCGATGTGATGACGAGTATGAACATCCAGCATCTCGAGAGTCTGAACGACCAGGTTTTCCAGATCACTGGTATTCGCGTCCGCGAAACCGTGCCGGATTGGTTTGTTAAGAGTGCGGCTGAGGTTGTCATGGTCGACGCGACAACTGGAGCGCTGCTGAACCGGCTTAAGCGTGGGAACATCTACGCTGCGGAAAAAGCACAGAGGGCAATGGAGAATTTCTTTAAAGAATCGAATCTCACGGCGCTACGGGAACTCGCTCTGCGTCAAACCGCACACGAACTCGAATTGCGGGAGATCGCCAGTGCATCAGAAGAGCGGCGACCACAGCAAGAGCCCTCTAGTGCTTCGCCTTCATCGCCAAAAGCAACCATTGATCGGATCTTGGTTTATGTCTGTGCCGATGCTTCAACAGCTATGCTTATCAGGCGCGGCCGCAGAATGGCCGACTATCTCGGTGCTGATTGCTTCGCGGTTTCTGTAATACCGCTTCGGGACCACAGTAGGTTGCCAAAGCAAGATCGAGATGCTGTCGCAAAACACTTGAACTTTGCGAGAAATCTCCATGTCGAAACACGAATCTTGGAAGGCGATGATGCTGCGGAAACAATCGTAGACTTTGCGCGCCGTAATCAAATTACGCAGATCCTCCTGAGCCGCCGCAACCATAGCTCGTGGAGTCGCCTGTTCGGGACTGACCTTATCCTGCGGATCGTTAAAGAAGCCAAGGATATTCGGGTGATCATAGTTTCCGAACGAAGGCGATCCAACTATACACCCGCGCATAAATAACGGGACGTACGCTTTCTGCTGTGCCTGGGGGAGGCCGTTTCGCGGATCCGGCTGCGCTCTCCCGCTGCTGGCGCGTGGAGGGAACCATCGTGGCCTTACCGCACACCTGATCGCCGCCCGCGATTTTTGAGTAGCTCTGCCACGGACTCCTAGGCTATCTCGGAAACACACTATCAATCTTCCGGATGATTCGCTCCGCCCACTGGAAAGCAGCGGCGACGAGCGACTCCGTCCTTGGGCTGGAGCGGCTGTCAAACAGATCTTCCGTGGTTTTCAGGTGTCGCGCCACGAGGATTCCCGCCAGAATCGCCAGCGCCCGTTTGCGTATCTGACGGCGGCGCCAGCCGCTCATGAAACTGAGCCCATCCATTACAATCCCATGCCGAGGTGTAATTCATGGCAAATCTAACGGGACTGGCGTCCTTTGTATCGGTGTTGAAGGCAACGAGATCGAATCTGGTGAAGGAGCTTCGGCATGTTGATGCGGCTCTTTCCGTTCTTGGCAAGTTGAACAGGGGTCGTTCCCACACGAAGCCGGGGCACACTGTGTCAGCATCGGCTCGCGAGCGGATGAGCCTCGCGCAGAAAGCGCGATGGGCAAAGAGAGCCGCGAATAACCAAGCGGGTAGGATGAAACCCAAGCGCACGATGTCTGCAACAGCCCGTAGGAAGATCGCGGCGGCACAAAGGGCACGCTGGGCGAAGTTGAAGGCTGCGAAGAAGAAATAGGCGGCTTAGCATCGTGGGCAGGCGTTCGCGGGAATGTACGTAACCACGCTTTACGATTTCCTCAAGGCCCTGCCCGAAGAACTAAAAATCACCGCCAACTTCCTGGAAGCAACCGTCGAGATCACCCAGTTGGAGGACGTGAAGAAAGCAGCCGCTGGCGAGTTGCCTGCAGGTTTCGGGCTCAGGTCACAGCTCCGAAAACAGCATCGCGATATCAAACGCCACTGACTCCTCGCTACCACGGTGGCTGCTCTCCCCCCTGCTCTCGTAGCTGTCATCCCAGTCCGGGTCCGAGGGTCCGTCTTCATAAGCCGATTCCTCAGCCTTTTGTTCAAGAGCAGAAGAGCGGTGCGTGAGGCGACCTGCCAGCCGTTTGGCCTCCAACACACGACTCTCAGAAAGATCTCCCAAGAGCTTCACGGCTGAGGCAATGGAGTCTGCGCGGCCCGCAAGGTTCCTAAGCTCCTCGGGGTTGGTTGTGCCAGGATAGTCATCAATCTCCTGATTCCGCCCTGAAGAAAACTTCGGCTATCTCGGCCTCATACCGGTCCGGAAACCCTTTTTCTCGAAGGAATTCTGGAGCACACTGCATGACTGCGTGCGCGAATGCAGTCAAATTGACAAAAGCTTCGTCGTCTAGAGACCTATTGGCGCCGACTACCCGAAGGCTCTCCCGGAAAAGTTCGTCGAGGGATCCCCAAGTTGGTCGCAAATCCGGGAGCGCCGGTATTGGTTGGGCATAACTCCTAGCCTGAGCAAATGCCTTGAGATCGAAGGCACTAACGAGGGTCGATTCTCGATCCCACTTCTCCCGAACCGCCCCGCAGACGAGCGCAAGTAGCGACTGCCATCGATATTCTGGCCCACCTGACGCCTCCTCAGAGGCAGCGTTTGCAAGTGTCTCCAGCACTTCCCGATCGCCCACGTCGCTAGCTATTAGCGCCAGGCATCTTTCCTGGAGGACATCCCAGCTCTCAGCTGACCTAATCAGGGGCATCCTGCGATTGCCATGCTGCCCACCTGTGTTGGAAACCGCCAGTTTCACACCTTCAAGGGACGCTCGCCGCAAGAATGTGTTCCTAAGCCATGACTCCTGAATCAATTCCTCAATCACCAGATCGCGGTAACTTGGGTGAATCCAGTCCACCATCGGGTCGCCCCAGGGGCTTTGGCTTTGCCTCACCTTTACGAATGCCTCCGTCAGGTGATCCATTACATCCGTGAAGGGCTCATGATCCTCGTCCGGACAATACGCCTCGTACAGGTCCCGAAGCCTTCCGATGTTTCCACCGACTGTAAGGGGGCTCTGGGGTGCTTCCAGCAGTGAGACGAGAAACCATTTGTAGGCGGGCGGGAGTTTCTGGAACGTGACGCGCATCTGCTTCGTCGGATTGCGGAGCGCTTCCTTCACTGCCAGCTTCACCTGTACACTCTTGATGCTGTCCGACCGGATTTCGGAAACGATCAGGGGAAGGCTTTCGTGGACGAATCTTCTTATTCTTTCGGGTGTGAACTCCTTATCTTCGATGATCTCCTCGGCGTACTTTCGAATGAGCGCTTTGGCGCCTTTCTCAAGCCCCGCGAATCTCGCATGACGAAACAAGATCAAGGCCCTCTCTTCTACCGAAAGTTGGGTGACGTCGACAAGCACCGCCCCTGGGTCGGGAAAAGATCGCGCCTTGCCTTGCGCGTCCATCTTTTTACAAGCCCTCTCTAAGATGTGTTTGCGGCTCGTCCAGATGAGCCAATGACGACGGTCGAGACGATGGAGAACATAATCGAGATCCGCCTCCCATTTCGACGTCCGAGTGGGGTCATACTCCGTGCGTCCAAACGCGTCGTCCGCGATAAACACCTGGGGGTGGGTTCCCTTAATCATATGGAAAAATGCATCCGGGGTTTGGCACACAACCGTCTCCCATCCCTGCGCGGCCTGCGTAAGGCCGACCATCCAAGCGATTGCGGATTTTCCGACCTCCGGCGGACCCTCGAGCACTGCAAAATGATTTTTGCGGAGAACTTTCCAAGCGCGTTCATATGACGACGTCGGGGCAAACACTGGCACTAACTCAGCCGCAATCTGCAAAGCAGTCTCGCTCCGCTCTCTCGACTCTTTGGTCAGAGCGAAACTTATCAGCTCATCCAGGTCACGGATGCTGAGAAGTTGCGGAAAAGCGCGTGCAATACCTGAGTGCCGATCAAGAATATCGCAAATGTCATCACCGCCCCAGACGAGAATCGCGGACGAAATCATTGCGCCCTGAAACACGGACCGTATCTTTTCCCTGTGGCCAGCACTGACCAGCGAGTTAGTGATAAAGGTAAAGTGCGCCGGCTCTCTCCAAGTGCCCTTCTTTATGCGGTATTTGATCCGCTCAACCTCCTTGTGACTGCTGGAGAGCAAGGCTGAACCCGGCCTAGATCCAGCGGCATTAGCTCCTTCCACAAATTTCACTTGGAAGATGAACGGGCCAGCCTTCGGTACTTTCGGATCAGGGAAATTCAGCGGCCCACCTGCATATGCGTCCCTCCCCCAATCCCCCCGATTGCCCCAGGATTCCACACCCAATCCTACCGACGCCTTGAGCGCTGATTGGGCCAGCTTCTCAAACTGGTATGGGCCGAGGTCGTCAAGGTGATATCGCAACATACGGAGTAAGTCCGAGCTGATTGTAGGGGGTGAGCTCGCTTTTGCAGAGAAGAAAACGAGGGTACACCGGTACACCACTTTTCGGGCCGGGGGTCTGACTACGTTCGTCGAAGCGTGGCTGAGACAGAACGATCCTGAGAAGTACGAGGCGACGCTTGAGTTCGGAAACCGCCGCACGCGGTTTTGGGATGAGCCGAAAGCGGACGTTGGCTAGTTATGGAGGTCTGGACTGCCCAGCCTACTTTGAGGGTCAGTCCTTTAAGGGCAGTCTGCCGGGTCGTAGCGGCTCCCTTGTGCGGTCGCTGGGGTGGTCACAAAGGCTTCCCGCACCTATGAAACGCCCGAGCCGAGCCAAACCTCATCGGGCAGCCAAATCGCAGCAGGAGGGGGCTTTCTGACAGGCACCCGAACCCAGCCGCGTAGTCGCACAGTGGCGGGTCAATTCTTAAATTCAATTCCCGGAGCTCGCCTGAAGATGCTTCTCGTAGTCGGCGCGGTCCGGCTTAACCCATTCGTCCAGCCAGTCCAGTACGTTGTGATACCAGAAGATGCTGTCGGCAGGCTTGAGCACCCAGTGGTTTTCCTCCTCGAAAACCAGCAGTTTTGACGGGACATGCTTGGCCTGGAGAACCTGAAACATAGCGAAACCCTGGCTCGGATCGACGCGGTAGTCATGCTCCCCGTGAATGATCAACATCGGCGTCTTGAAGTTGTTGGCGAACGTGGATGGTGCTTGACTAACTAACGCCTGCGGGTTTTCCCACGGCGTCCCCTTGAACTCCTGCTGGATCCCACCCACAAGATCCGACGAATAGAGCGTCGTCACTAGGTCATATAGGCCATCGTGAGACACGATCGTGCGAAAGCGGTCGGTGTGGCCCTCCATCCAATTCGCCATGTAGCCGCCGTAACTGGCGCCCGCAGCCGCCACACGGGTCGGATCAATGTACGGCCAGGTGAGCGCGGTGTCCACGGCCTTCATTTGATCTTCATACGGCGCCCCGCCCCACTGGCCCTTGATTGCGTCCATGAACTTGAGACCGAAGCCCGACGAGCCGTGAAAGTTCGGCATAATCACCACGTAGCCAGCCGCGGCGAACAATTGCGCGTTCCACCGATAGTGGAAAAGATTGGTCCAGGAGTTCTCGGGGCCGCCGTGCATCAGCAACAGCAGCGGGTATTTTTTGTTCGCGTCGAACCCCGGCGGTTTCACCCGCCACGCCTGGATGTTTTCGCCGTTCCAACCGCGGAATGTGAAACTGGAAGCCTCGCCAAACTCGATGTCTTGCAGCGCCTCGGCGTTCATCCGAGTCAGGGGTGTGGGAGAGCCGACAGCTGCGGCGAGGTTCAGCCGAAACAGTTCCGCTGGATGGGAGAAATCCATCTTCGAGAAGACGAGGAACGTACCGTCCCGCGAAACGTCCGCCGCTCCGGACGTGCCCGCTACGTCCAGTTGCGCTACTTTCAAGGTGTCAATGTCCAGCTGCGCCAGAGGTTCCTGGCCGCGGTCTTCGAAGGTCACATACAGACTCTTGCTGTCTGGCGCCCACACGTACGAAGCAATGGACCGATCGGTCGCTTCGAAAACATTTTTGTGTTCTCCGGTTATCCGATCATAGAGGAAAAGACGGGTGAGGTCGGACTCTTGCATCGGCCGCAGCGTGGCGCTGTAAGCGATGTAGCGGCCGTCCGGGGAATAGAGTGGCGTGCTGTCGGTGGCCTTGTTCGTGGTAATGGCCTTCGGCGCGCCTCCACTTGTCGGCATCACAAACAGGTCACTGTTGCCGGTCAATGCCTCATTCTCTACAAAGCGGGAAAAACAGATTTCGCGGGTGTCGGGAGAAAACGCAACTTCCTGCGTCCCATTCTCCGTCCAGATCGGTGAATCTGCATCGCCCGGCGTGACATCCTTTGCGGCGCCACCCTCGGCGGGGACAAGGAAAATGTGATTGCGCATGCCATCGACCCATGTGTCCCATCGCCGGAATGGGATCTCCGTAATTACGCGCGTCTTCACCGGATTGTCGGTGCGCTCCTTTGCCATTTTCTCGTTGCAAGCCATGTCCGTACACGAGGGGAAGACGCGTGCCGTAATGGCGATGGTCTTGCCGTCTGGAGACAATACGTATGCGTCGACTCCCGTGGGAACAGTCGTCACTTGCTTCGCTTCGCCTCCGTTCACCGGTAGGCGAAAGATCTGCCGCTTGTTGTCCACGCGCGTGCTGACGAAGTACAGATAGCGTCCGTCCGGCGACCAGCGCACGTCCCCGTTGAACCCCTGCTCCCCAAACGTCATTTGTTGCGGATCGCCACCCGCCGCGGGGATCCTCCAGATGTTCGCGACCGCCCGATTCTTCTCGACATCACTTCGTGTCACCGTGAAGGCGACCCATTTCCCGTCAGGTGACACACGGGGGCCTCCGACGCGCGACAGGCGCTGCATGTCTTCCACATGGAAGGGATGGGCAGCCCACGCGGTGAAAACGAATGACAACAGCGCGAATGAACAAATGAGAGTTTTCATATTTCCTCGCAATCTCGGAAAAGCACCCTTAATTAAGAGTTGAATCCCTGACGTTCGCGGCAGGTAAGGTAAATGCTCCCTACTCTCCACAATGGCGACGTCTACCAGCGTTCTCCACAACCTTTAACCCATGTGCGCGAATTGTTTTCCACGTGGACCACTTTGAATCGACGCTATCCGACCAGTATTGGCCTATGGTTGCGGTTTCGACTTACCTTTGGCCATACGCCTCCTCGATTCTACCGATGCGGGCCAAACACCGGTAATCAGGGTCAGCGGCTCTCGTCGGCATGCTGCAGACCGCCCATGCGAAAATGAATCCCCACATGAATGCCGCAATCCCAGAACGCAGACCCGCGAACGAGGAAATCTCCGGGCTGATCGAGCGCGTCACCTTCCACAACGGCGAAAGCGGCTTTTGCGTCCTGCGAGTGAAAGCACGTGGGCAGCGGGATGAAACGACGGTCATCGGCTCGCTGCTTTCGGTGACCCTCCGAGCACCCAATCCCCTTCACCCAGCAATGTGTGACGGCAGCATCAGTTGGCAGCAAAATCGTTTAACGCGGTCATCAGGAACGGGGATGTGGTCGAGTCGATCGAACGGATTGGCGGCGCCGGCCTGTTTGACGATATTGAACACCCGGTCATTGACTTGTTCGCTCCGTACCAGCGTACCAGCGCACCCGCACACTAGCTCAGTGCGCGGAAGACCACCTGCATGACGCTGTCGACATTGTGCGTCGCATCTTAGAAGATGAATGACGACCGCTTCACGAACTCACCAAGTAGACCTTTCCGCGCATGCCGCAACGAAAAACGGACGGAAAAGGCACGGGCGGCGCTCGCAACACTCGCGGCTTCCGTGGCCCGGCAGGTGGCAAAACTAGATTTCAAAAGTGTCTTCCTGGAGGAGTCGGAGTTGAGGAAACGCTGATCTAGCTCAGGGTCAAGATGACAATTTGGATTTGGGCTCGAATCGTGCCAGCCGATACAGCGGGTCCGCCGTTTCATCTTTGAGCACTAGCTTTGCGACCAACTCGCCGAGCGCGGGGCCATGTTTGAATCCGTGGCCCGAACCGCCCCCGACAATCCATACTTTCGAGTTGACCGGATGCCGATCGACGATGAAATTGTGGTCAGTCGTGTTTTCGTATGGGCAGACGCGGGTCTCGACCAGAGGCGCATCTTTCATCCCCGGAAAACGGTTGGCAAGATAACGACGCGCCGCAGCCAGACCCTCTTCGCTCACCAGCCGTTGGCCTGAGGTTGGATCGAACTCGGGGCCGCGCGTATCGTCGGCAATCTTGAAACCGCGTCCCTGGTTTCCGGGAATTCCGTAGATGAAGTGATCGCTGTGATCGGCCCACACCGGCACGTTGCCTTCGTTGTAGCGCGAATCACCCGCAGGGGTGCCAAAGAAAAAGACATCTTGCTTGCGGCGTGTCGAAACACACGTGTAAAGAACCAGCAGGCAAGCAGAATGTATAGCAAAGCAAGAAATGTCCCCCAGAGTAGCCCATGTGGTGAAATCGAGTTACCGGAGACAATGCCCCGCATGCCCTCGAACACATACGATGGTGGTAGGACGTGCGAAATGTATCGCATCCATCGCGGTAGCGTCGACAGCGGATAAAACACCCCTACGAATGGCGAGATGATGGCGGGAATAGGCCACACAAACCACTCCGCTGGCGGTCCGAGGCGGAGCACCACAGCACTGCCAAGTATGCCGAGTGCGATACCACACATAAACAACACAAGAAAGAATGGCGCGAGCATCAACCCGTAAACGAAAAAGGAAAGACCAAAAACCGTAGTCGCCAAGACGACCATGACGACGAGCCCGACTGAACTGGTCGCGATACTGGAGAGCACGAGGCCGCTGAGGTATTCCGATATGGAGAGCGGCGTCGCAAAAATATTCAGGAAATTGCGTGACCACACGTCCTCGAAAAACGTCATCGTTACTCCTTGCATCACGCGGATCAAGAAATCCCACAAAAGTACAGCCCCAAGGAGGGAAGGCACGAAGTTGCCTGAGGGTGTGACCGTGTTGAGGTATTTCGTAATGAATCCCCAGAGCACGATGTCGATGCCAGCCCACACGAATAGCGGTAATACGCGCGATAGGCTTCCACGTATGAGATAGAACTGACGAAGCACAATGGCTGCGGTGTGGGTGAAATACATGGCGCTTATTCGACCTCAAGTGTGAGCGGCTCGCGGGCTACGCTAATGAAAAGCTCCTCCAGCGTCGCCCTGCCGTGCTCGCGCGGCAGGGTCTTCGGGTCGCCTTCGAGCAGAATCCTGCCGCGCGAGAGGAAGAGCACGCGGTCGCAAACCTCCTCCACCTCATACATGTTGTGCGAGGTCCAAAGCACGCCGCCAGTGCCCTGTGCTGCAAAACCCCTGATCTTGCTGCGAATGTCGCGGGCGATTGCAGGATCTAGCGATGCCGTCGGTTCGTCCAACAGTAGGAGCTGCGGAGAATTGAGCATTGCCTTGGCAAGCGATACTCGCGTTTGCTCTCCCGAAGAAAGCACGCCGCACTTCACATCTCGAAATTTCTGTAGATCGAACTGCTGGAGCAGTGCTTCAATCCGTTCTGTGGGATTCTTCACTCCGTACAAGAGCCCAAAGACACGCAGATTCTGCTGGACCGTCAAGTTTCCTGGCAGTGGAGCGTAGACGGCTGCGAAGTTCGTGCGTTGAAGCACTTGTGAGCGGTGCGTAGCGATATCGACCCCTTCGATGCAGATCCTCCCCGAAGCCGGCGCGAGAACGCCCAGAATCATATTGATGGTGGTGGTCTTTCCTGCTCCGTTCGGACCCAAGAGCCCGACTATTTCATTGCACCCTACGTCGAACGAAATGCCATCTACAGCGACGATCTCGCCGTAGGTCTTGCACAGCTGCGTGACCGACAAGACTTTCGACATTGAGGGTATCTTACAGTGCAGCTGTTCGTTCGCCGCCATGGCGACACAGTATCCGACCCAAGAGTTCCCAAGGCTCTGCTTCATCGCCGAAGCGATGAGTCGATCTTTATGAAACATCGGGAGAATTGAAACTCGAGAAAGCTCTCGCAGAAGCTGAGAGGTGCACGAGGGAATGCTGACCTCTCTGCGATCGCCAGCGGCCTACAAAGCTGATCGGTCACGACACTTTCGGCGAGGACCGCGGGAACCATACCAGATCGGGGCCACCTCTCGTGTGAAGATTCGGGCGGTGACGGGGCCGATGTGCTTGAACTCCTGCAGCCGGGCGGAGAGTTCCGAGGCAGTCCTTGCCTGCGCGATCAGCTTCGTCATGTTGCCGTAGCGCTGCTTCAGTTCCTGGCACACCTCCAGCAGCTTGGTGGCGGTGGAAAAGTCGTAGCGCACATAATGCGCTTCGTCGAGCAGCCGGACCAGTTCGTCCCACCCCGCGCCGAGCACCGCATCCGGGTTCCGCAGACTCGCAGACACGAGTCGAGTATAGGCGCGTTCGGCAATCTCCTGCTGGATCGGCTTGCCAAATAGGAGGCAAGCCAAGAGCCACTTGAACAGCTCTCCTTCCCTCCGCGACGATAAGTCGATTCCCAACTTCCTTGCCACAGCCGGTGGCATGTGCGTCACTCCTCGGGACCTTAAAGAGTAGCCAGGAACTCCTTCCACGGTGTGGTGGCCAGCAACATCTCCGCGGTCGAATGCCCGTGTGCTCGGATGATCATGGCTGCCTTCCCAATATGCTTGGGGTCATCCGCTGCCTCAACGTCCACGACGTCAAAGCGCCCCAGCGTGGCCAAGCTGCTCTCGTCCCGGCTGGCTTTTTCCGATGCGGGAGTGCCCAACCGCAGCCTTGCCGAGTCGCAAGGCTTTTTCTTTTGGGTGCGAACTCAATCCCTAGTGGTGTCGACGAAGTTCGCCCCACGTCCTGCGTTGCAGAAAACTCCCCTCTACGTTTTGTTCCATCCTCAGAAACAACGGCCACGGCGTGGTAAAGGACAGGACGTTGGTTCCGAGGGATGCCCGGACATTCAGACGTGCCGAGAGATCGGTCAACCCGATCAATGCGCGAGGGTGTTCACGCTCCAGTTCGCGATACGCGAATATACCCATGATCTGGCAGGCCGCCGCCCACGGAACAATCACATTTTCGAGATCGGGGTCCGTGTAGTTGGCCAACACCACCAGGGCGGAGAGTCGATCGGGATCGACGAAAAACGTAACGCTCTTGATGTCTTCCTGCTCGGGGTCGACAAGGTCAAGCGGCTTCACGACGACGTACTGAGCCGGGATGTCGCGCATGGGAATCACTCCCAGGAAGCGTTTCGCAGCGTCAGCACTCTTCAGGTAGCGCTCGCCCTCCAAGAAATCGTCCGTCAGTCGGCGGCCGCCCCAAGCGTCCATTTCCGTGCCGATTCGCCTGCCCTCTTGCGACAACTTGTTGCCGTCGGCAAGGAACCGGCAGAGGCCTTCGATGCCGCCGGGGAAGTCTTCATAGCAATTGCCTAATCCGAGACCGACACCGCCACCCCAGCAGCC
>Ga0116110_1000392_pt1 | contig 26607 bp, 16 predicted proteins | sample June2015DPH_8_50_FD_89719 | JGI IMG/M metagenome (GOLD analysis project Ga0116110, IMG submission 89719) | Peatland microbial communities from SPRUCE experiment site at the Marcell Experimental Forest, Minnesota, USA - June2015DPH_8_40 | ecosystem: Environmental > Terrestrial > Soil > Wetlands >...
GCAGTTCCGCGCCGCGATAACCCAGGGTCTCCAGATTCGTGTCCACGCTGGAAATGGGCGTGCGCATGGCATCCGGCGCCAGCAGATAATTTTCCGCGCCGATGATGGCGACCTGTTCGGGAACGGCTATGCCCACGCTCTCACAAGATTCGAGCACGTCCATCGCCTGCTGATCGTTCGCGGCAAAAACCGCGAGCGGCTTGGGTGCCCTTTTCATTTCCGCCGCGAGCCAGTGGCGCTTTTGTTTCCATTCATTGCGGCCGGTCGTGAAAGCCGCCGACTGGTGCCAGCGGAGCCAGTTGGCGTGGTGTCCGGCGCGTTTCAACGCGTTGATGAACCCTTCGCCGCGCTCCTCATAAGACCAGTTGTCCATGTCGCTGTAGAAAAGAAAATGGGTGAAGCCGCGGGACAGAAAATGGTCGGCCACCAGTTGCGCTGCGTGCGCGTGATCTTCCAGCACGCGGGGATATTTCAATTGCGGACGCCGCAGGCTGAAATCCACCGTCGGCTTGTTGACGGCTTTGACAAATTCCGCGAGGTCGTCGCCCGCGCCGAGCCAGGCCAGCACACCATCGCCTTCCCAGCCCCAGGGAATCACCTTTTCCCGGGCCATGTTGGAGTAAAGATGCCAGCCATGCTCCCGCGCATATTTCTCAATGCCCTGGTGCAAATGGTAATCATACCAGCCGAGTGCCAGGAGGACGCGTTTTTGTCTTTTGGCCATGGTTAATGGCACGCTAAAACGAAGCGTCCGGTTTTACAAGCCTTTCCGTGCGTTTGTGCGCTTTTTTCAAATAACTTTGCAAACCTTTGCCATTTTAAAAGGTAAAACATGCGTTATCTTTTCTCTGTTCATGTTCCCAGAAACACCTTTTTAAAAAAATTGAACTGCAATGGCAGAAATAAAACAGTAGTTTTTAAGCAGTGAAAAATTTAAATTGTTTTTCCAAAAAGACGGACCAAAGGGTCAACCGCCGCGCGGCCTTTACGCTGATTGAACTGCTGGTGGTCATCGCCATCATCGCCATTTTGGCGGCAATTTTGCTGCCTGCGCTCGCGGCAGCCAAGCGCAAGGCGTATTTGATGAACTGCATCGCCAACCAGAAGCAAACCTGTTTGGCGCTGCAGATGTATTTTAATGATTTTAATGATAGGTGTCCGCCGGGTCAGGGTTGCCGTGGAAACCCGGGTGTGAACTTTGGACTTACTTATGGTCAAGTTCCGGTTTACAATGGCGTGCACTCGGGGGGTTGCTTGAAATGGTTGCCGGTGTACATATATTCATATCTAACCTTGCCGGAGCCCAAGTCCATTGGAACCACTTCAAACTTTGTTGTTAAAGTATTCATATGCCCGTCTTGGACGAGCCTCTGGGGGCCGGCCAATATTGACTCGGCCTCTACTCTTGTGGATCCCTCCACGGATAATTATTATTCTTATTCACAAAATGGCAATGCGATGGGATCCTATGCGGTAAACATTGGCACAGGTGCAAACGGGGCGAAAGCATTGTTAGCCGCTGCCTTTCCACCTAACAATACGATGGGTATGCAGGTACAAGGAGACAGCCAGCCAGCCCAATTAGGTCCGGAACCGTTTGGTAAAAACGCCAGCTCAGGCGCCTCGGGCGGTCATGAACCGCTGAGCATAAATCTAATCAGACGTGCCGGTGTGTCGTCTGCTGATCTGTGGGCAGTTGGAGACGCTGACGAAGTTGCCGACAATTCGTTAGTCAAACCGGGCGCTGCCAAATATCCAGTGCATAAATCTGTTCGCAGCTTTGGTTATTTCGACGGTAGTGCGGGGACTGTGAAGATTACTGGCAGCGGAGCTTATGATCAATAAAACAGGTTTATAACAAATTGAACGGTATCCCGACTTGTAAAAGAAATCCCAACCCAAACCAACTTATGAAAAAAATCCCAACCCAAATGTTTAAAAAAATCATTGGAATGTGCGGCCTTCTGCTTCTTGTTCAGAGCGCCCAGGCGCAATTCACTTTTCCGGTTTATGAACCGTTTAGCGAATACCCGGAAGGCGCCTGGATCGGGGAAAACACTTCCAGCCAAGTTCCCTTTAATAACCCGGCTGTGTACGCCAATTGGAGCATAGGCAACAGTATGAGCACCAATGAAAGCCCTGTGGTTAGTGTCAACTATGCCTTGAGTTATCCCGGCCTGGCTAGCGATCCGAATAGTCCTCATAGAGGAATAAGGGGACCCACACCCGGCTCCGCTCCCCCAGCTAGCGGTCGAAGCACCGGCGCACCGTTTACGGCACAGACCAGCGGGACGAATTACCTCTCATTCCTTTTGAACATAAAATCACTGCCCGCCCTCGCCCGCCCCATCATTGGTGAACTCGAGAGCGCGTCCGCCAGTTCAGCGAGCGGCAGCAGCGGGGTCACCGTTTGGGTCACCCCGTCCGGCCAGTTGCAGTTTGATGTGCACAACAGCAGCCTGCCGTTGACAAACACAACCAGTGCTTTGACCCCCGGCAATACATACTTTATCGTGCTGGCCTACGTGTTTACAAATAATCCGGCAACAACATCAAATAAAACGGCGATGTACCTTTGGGTCAATCCGACCTCCTTGGGCAACGACGCCAATATCCCGGCCCCGACCATGTTCACCACCAACTCCAACCCTGGCGATGGAACCGGCGGCCCTTTAGGCCCTTCAGGCTCTACGCCCACGCTGACAAGCTTATTTCTTATATACGGCACCGGACAAGGCGGCTCAGTCATTTCCACCAATCTGTTTGACGAGCTTCGGGTGGACAATCATTGGGCGGGTGTGACGCCAACGGGTCCTCCGCCCGGACCCACCTACACCGTGACGGGCGGCGGCACCGGGTGTCCCGGCGATGCGTTTGCGGTTGGTTTGAGCGGCTCAGTTACGACCAATATCTATTGGCTTTACATCAATAGTGCATTCTCCGGGCAAACCAGCAACGGCACCGGTTCCGCCATCAGCTTCGGCCCGAAATCGGTTTCCGGGGTTTACACCGTGGTGGCGAGCAACACAGTCAGTGGCAATGTCGGCTGGATGAGTGGCAACGCCATCGTGTCAGTCCTGGCCGGGCCGAGCATTACCACCGAGCCAGCCTCGGCATTGGTCGCCACCAATGGTTATGCAACCTTCACCGTGGCTGCCACCGGCAACGGGTTGGATTATCAATGGTATAAAAATGGAACCGGCCTGAGCAATGGCGGGCACGTATCCGGTGCCCAAACCAATATGCTCGTCATTTCTCCGGCGACCACTGCCGACGCCGCCACGGTCGCCAACGGTTATTATGTGATCATCACCAACAGTTGCGGTCTGGCAGCCACTTCAACTCCAGTTGCGGCGCTGACCCTCGACGCGCCGGCGAACCTGGTCTGGCAGGGAGGCAATCCCAATACGAACTGGGATTTGGGCACCACCGCCAACTGGACCAACAGCGCCGGCAGTGCTGTGGTTTTCAACGAGGGCGATAACGTTACTTTTAATGATTCTTCAACCAATCAAGTTGTGACCTTGGTTGGGGCTTTGGCACCCACCTCAATCAACGAAACCGCCGCCACCAAGAATTATTTCATGACTGGCAGCGGCAGTGTTGCCGGGTCAGCTTCTTTGCTCATGAGCGGTTCAGGCACACTGACAATCAGCAACGCAAACAGCTACACCGGGGGCACAACCATCAGCAACGGCAGGGTGATTGTTGATGACTCCGCCCAGATGGCACTCGGCATCGGCACCGTGACGTTGGCCGGTGGAACATTGGAAATGGGATTAAAATCGGGTTCAGCCCTTGTTGGCTTGAGCAATATCAATGTTACCGCCAGCAGCACTCTTCAAATTGATGGAACCTCATCATATGCCTTTAATATACTGAATGCATTGACCGGGTCGCCTGGTGCGACGCTCACCATTTATGACAAATGGGATACCAGCGCAACGCCAGACAGAATTCGTCTCTACGGATTTTTTACCAACAATGCTCCGATTAACATTACCACCCTTGGCAATGAAGTTGAGATGGCTCCTTATAACACCACCAACGGCAATCAGGTTTACAACGGTGTCATTTCCGGCAGCGGTGGACGGTTTGTAGCGCGCGGTAATGGCAGTGTCATCTTTAATGGCGCCAATACATTCAATGACAGTGCTGTGGATAATAATGGCAATGGGGCGAGTGGATACAGCGTTCTACTTAGCAGTGGCAATGTCGGCGTGGGCGCAGATGCTAGCTGGCCAACTTACAGTCCGTTGGGCACGGGCATTGTGGGCATTCAAGTAGGCAGCGAGGGTGGCGAAAATCACTTGTTCGCCAGCGGGGGTGCACACACGGTTGCCAACACCATTACTTATACCAGCGCTACAAACACTGAGACCTTGACCCTCAGCGGCAGCAACAGCCTGACTCTGGCAGGCTTGTATATACTCTCGGGCGCGGACAGCACTGGTCACACCAACCGGACAATCAATGAGCAAAACACCACCACGCCAAGCACAATTTCCGGCGTTATCAGTGATGCTGGCTTGGGTTGTGGCATCATAAAGATTGGCGCCGGCACGCTGGTATTGAGCGCAATCAATACTTACACCGGCCCGACGACCGTCAGCAACGGCACGTTGCTGGTGAACGGACAAATTGGCGCCAACACCAACCCCGTAACGGTGGCGGGCGGCACGCTCGGTGGATCCGGTACCGTTCTCGGACCGGTGACGGTGTTGTCTGGCGGCACTCTCGCACCCGGCACTTCCGCCATTGGCACGCTTACCATCACCACCAATCTCACCTTGAACGGCAACCTGTTCTTCAAGGTCCATAAGGGGTTATCGCAGTCCAATGACATCGCGTCGGTCGGCGGCACAAACACCAGTAGTGGCGTCGGAGAGTTGACCGTGACGAACGCCGGTTCGACCGCCTTGGTGGTCGGGGACACGTTCAAGCTGTTTAACAAGGCCGTGGCGAATGGCAGCACGCTGGGCGTATCCGGAGGTGGCGTGCTGTGGGCCAACCATCTGCAGGTTGACGGAAGCATTTCCGTGACTTCCCTGACAGTGCCGACGCCGGTAATCAACGCCGTCATCCTCCAGGCTAATGGCACGAATTTCGTGTTCAGCGGCAACAACGGCCCGATCGGCGGCGGCTATTCCGTCTTGAGTTCCACCAACTTGCTGACGCCACTGGCCAACTGGGTGTTGGATGGGTCCGGCACGTTCAATGGCACCGGCGGGTTTAGCTACACCAACGTCATCAGCGAGCCCATGAATTTCTTGCTGTTGCGAATACCGTAACGGCAGTCAAACCAAGTAAAAACCAATGGCAGTACGGATATGGAGGTCATCTGTACTGCCATTTTGGTTTAATTATCCTGTGATTATCTCTTCCTCCAGTTTGGGTTTTCTTGATTCATGGGGAATTCCCCGGCTCTGTTGGAGGTGGTTGACAACAGATTTGCTCAAATTGGTGTGTTCAGCCGGGACAAATTAATGCATTTCACCCTCCCTATGCGCTTGGCCAGCATCTTCACCTGGGTTTTTCTTTTTTTTGCCATTTCGCTCCCAGCCGCTGACGGGTCAAAAGTATTTGATGTCCGCCAGTTTGGCGCGAAAGGCGATGGCAAGGCACTCGACACCGCCGCCATTCAAAAAGCCCTGGATGAATGTGGCAAGGCGGGCGGCGGCACCGTGAAGTTTTCGCCGGGAATTTATCTGAGCCAGCCACTTTCAGTCCGCACCAAAACCACGATGTCGCTCGAAGCGGGCGCCACGCTGCTGGCTTCGCCAACCCAATCGGATTTTCTCAAGGGTGGGGGCGACTGGCTCAAGGCCAAAAGCGGCGGTGATTTCATCCCGTTCATCAGCGGCAAGGATTTGACGGACGTGACGTTCACCGGCAAGGGCACGATTGACGGCAATGGCGCGGTCTGGTGGGAGGAAGCCGAGAAAGCCCGCCAGAAAGTTTCCGGTTACACGCTGCCGCGCCCGAATCTGATTGTGCTGACCCGCTGCAAAAACGTCCGCTTGGAAAACCTCACGGTGCAAAACTCGCCGAAGTTCCATTTTGTGCCGACGGAATGCGAAGGCGTGGTGATATCCAACGTGACTATCCTCGCGCCGGAACACGCGGCCAACACCGACGCGATTGATCCGAGCAGTTGCAAGAACGTTTTGATCACCAAATGCCGGATTGACGTGGGTGACGACAACGTCGCCATCAAGGCCGGCAAAAAACTGGCTGAACGCGAGTTTGCCTGCGAGGATATCACGGTGACGGACTGCACGTTTCTGCACGGCCACGGCATGTCCATCGGCAGTGAAACCAGCGGCGGCGTGCGCAATGTGACCGTGAAAAATTGCACTTTTGAAAACACCGAGAACGGTCTGCGCATCAAATCCCAGCGCGGCAAGGGCGGGATTGTGGAGAATATCAGTTACAGCGACATTACAATGAAAAACGTAAATCCGGCCATCACGTTGACCTGTTATTACATGAACAATTCCGCCGGGGACACAGCACGACCCGCCGGGGCCGGGAGTAATTCCACACCCGCCATCGCCAGCAACACGCCAGTTTACCGCAACATCCGCATCAGCAATTTGAAGGCAACCTGTCCCCAAGTGGCGGGCATCATCACCGGCCTGCCGGAAAGCATGATATCGAACGTGGTTTTTGAAAACGTCCAAATCTCCGCCGCAAAAAGCTTCGAGATTCGCAACGCCAAGGGCATCCAACTTAAGAATGTGACCGTGTCAGTGAAAGAGGGCCCTCCGTTCACAACAGAAAATGCACAGGTCGAAGGCTTGGAGCACGCGAACGAAAAGCAATGAAGGGAATGCAGTGGTCTCGCTGGTTGGATGGTTCTGATTTAACGGGCATGGGGGGACGGTGTGCCGGCGGTGCATAATTTTCAATGCCATTTGCAAGCCTCTGGGATTGAGCAAAATAGATTTTCGGTTAAACTCAAATGAGACCCTTTATGTTTAAATCTGAAAAGGATTGCTTCGGCAATCCCGCCCAATAACAACCTGTAAATTCGCATGCAGCACCTTCGTCAAATTGTTCTCATTCTCACGTTTATATGTGGTGTTGCCGTGCCCGGTCGCGCCACGGTGCTGGTCAGCAACGTCTGGAACACCGGCGTCCGCTCGTATCCGGCGTATAACGATCCGAACTCGCCTTACTCGGAAATGGGGGTTGATTACAACTCCAGCGGCGATTTCGAGTCTGCGTGGTTTAACGCCGGCGGCACGATGACTGCGACCACCAACCACCTGGTTACAACTGTGGGCACCACCAGTTCTTCATGGACGACCTATTTCACGACGGAGTCGAGTCCGGTCACATTGGCCGGCGCCGGAGATCAGCTTAAAATCACGTGGGTCTTTACGCCTTCCACAGTCAATTCCGGCAGTACCAGTTCCAGCGGTTTGCGCCTGGCGGTTGTGGATAGTCCGGCGGGTATACGACTCACCACCGACGGCAGCCCGGGCAGCACCAATTACACGGGTTACGGCATGTTCATGAACATGGCCACCAACCTGGGCAGTAGTTCTTCGTTCCAGCTGATGGAAAGGAGTGCTTCGGGTGCGTTCCTCTCTGACAGCGGTACTTGGACCAAGCTGGCGAATGGTGCCGGGAAAAGTGTGACGGGATATGCCAGCGGGACGCAGTACACCTTCGTAATGACGTTTACCCGCAACGCCTCAAATGGGCTGGACATCACTGCCACCATGACGGGAGGCAGCCTCAATAACACGGGCAGCGCGTCGGTTTCCTACAGTGACGGCACGCCAAACAGCTTTACCTTCGACACCTTTGGCCTCCGGCCCTCCAGCGCATCTGATTCCGCCTCTTCATTCGACACCACACTTTTCGAGGTGGAGTTCATCCCTGGGGCCACTCCTCCGGCCATTGAAACCGACACGCAAGACCAAACAGCCCTGGTAGGGCAGGATGCCACGTTCAATGTTCTTGCCAGCGGCACCTTGCCTCTGGGCTATCAATGGTATTACAACACCAACACGGTATTGACCAACGCCACCAGTTCCATATTGACGTTGACCAACGTCCAGCTTTCAGATTCAGGCGGTTACTCGGTTGTGGTAACCAACGCTTATGGTTCGGTGACAAGCTCAGTGGCCCAATTGATCGTGAGTGCTGCGGTCGCTCCCTCGATCACCACCCAACCGCAGGATCAGGCCAACCTTCTGCCTGGGGCAACCGCTACCTTCAGCGTCGTTGCCAGCGGCAGCGATCCCCTCAACTACCAGTGGTATTACAACACCAACACGCTGCTGACCAATGCCACCGATTCCATTTTGACCATCACAAATATTCAACCGGGCAATGCCGGCAGCTATTCCGTTGCCGTAAGCAACATTGCCGGCGGAGTCATCAGCTCCAATGCTTTCCTTACCGTCAACACCAGTCCCGTGGCACCAGTCTTCAATTCGCAACCCGCTTCGCTGGTATTGCTGGCTGGCAGTACGGCCAGCTTCACCGCCGTGGCGGCCGGCACCGCGCCCATCAGCTATCAATGGAGCGAAAACGGGACGCCAATTCCTGGCGCGACCTCGTCCGCACTGATCCTGACGAACGTGCAAGCGACCGAGGATGGCAGTTACACGGTCACCGCCTCCAACAGCGTCGGGAGCGCGACCAGCAATCCAGCCCAGCTTACCGTGACAACCACGATACCGGTGGTTAACTCTGCGTATGATCTGGTCGGCTTCGGCCAGGCCACCACCGGCGGTGGTATGCTGGCCGACACGGATCCCAACTATGCCAAGATTTACACTGCCACCGACCTTGCCAATGCGCTTAACAGCAAGACCGTGAAGGTGATTGAGATCATGAACGATCTCAATCTCGGTTACAGCGAGATCGAAACCTCTGCGAAAGCTGGCAGTGAGCCTTTCCGCAGTGCTGCCCCTCCACTGCTGCATCCCGTTTTGCTTCAGACCGGCGTCAGTCTCATTGATGTCCAAAAGAAAAACGGCTTGACGATTTTTTCGGCCAATGCCTCGACCATCCGGCACGCCAAGTTGAATATTAAGAGTTGCAGCAACGTCATCGTCCGCAATCTCAAATTCGACCAGCTTTGGGAATGGGATGAACTCACCAAAGGTGATTACGACGAAAATGACTGGGACTTCATCACGCTTGGCGACGGCGGCGCGGTGAGCAACGTCTGGGTTGATCACTGCACGTTCACGAAATCCTACGACGGCATTCTCGATACCAAGGCCGGCTGCTCGGCTATCACCATTTCGTGGTGTCAATACACTGGTGATGACGGTGCCACCAATACCAACAGTTGGGTCTGGCAGCAGATCAACTCGCTCGAATCAAACAAAACGAGTCACGCGATGTATAATTTCCTTCGTACTCGTGGTTTCAGCACCACCAACATCGTCACGATCATGCAAGGGCATGACAAGACCCACCTGGCGGGCCAAAACGATCTCGACCCGAACAACGCGACCATCTCGATGACGTTCCACCACCTGTGGTTAAATAGCGTGTGGGATCGTTGTGTGCCGCGTCTCCGCGCCGGCAACGTGCACGATTACAACATCTACGTGGACGATACATCGGTGCTGGCCGCCAAGCGCCTGCGCGATTCGATTGCGGCGACCATGAGCACGGCGGACCAAAACACACTGAACAACACCTACAGTTTCGATCCACCCATCAACGGCAGCATCTCCACCGAGGGCGGCGCCCTGCTGGTTGAAAAGTCGGTTTACATTGATTGCCTCTACCCGTTACGCAACAATCAGACTGATCCTTCGAATCCTGAATATACCGGCAAGATCAAGGCGCTGGACACGATTTACCAGATGGACAGCACGTTCGTTCGTGGCAATAGCACCGATCCCGGCAACCCCCTGGGTCCGTTCCAGGCGCCCATCATTCCTTTCTCGTGGAATCTGCCCGGCAATCAACTGCCCTACAACTACAACCTGGATGACCCGGCACAGCTTCAGGCCATTGTTACCAGCTCTACGGCCGGGGCTGGCGCGGGGGTGCTCACTTGGAACAAGACAAATTGGTTGATAACCACCTATGCTCCCACCGCTCCATTCATTGTCGCGCACCCGCAAAATCAGACTGTCGCGCCCAGCAACAGCGTCACTTTCACCGCAGTTGCGGCCGGGAGTGCGCCTCTTGCTTACCAGTGGTATTTCAACACCAACGCGCCGATTGCCAATGCCACAAACACGACTCTGACCCTCGCCAATATTCAAGCCACCAACGCAGGCACCTATTCTGTGACAGTGACCAACGTGGCTGGTTCAGTCACCAGCACCAATGCGATCCTCACGGTGTCGCTGGGCACGCCGTCCAAGCCGCAACTGTCGGGCTTCATCTACAATAACGGGACTTTCAGCCTCACCGTCAATGGCGACACCGGGCCGGACTACATCGTGCAGGCGTCAACCAACCTCACGGATTGGACCAGCATTTTCACCAACCATTCGCCCATACCACCCTTTGTCTGGACTGATCTCGTCGCGAGCAACTTCAGTCAGCGGTTTTATCGGATTCAACTCGGGCCGTAACCTTGATCCGTCATTTCCGTCCAAAAATAAACAAATGAAAAAACTCCCTGCTCTTTATCTGGTCACATTGCTCGCAACCCCGCTGCTCCACGCGGAAGAGTCGGAGTGGTCGCAAGTGCCCGGAATTCTGGCGCGCATTCAGGCGCCGGTGTTTCCCGCGCGTGATTTTGTCATCACGAATTACGGCGCGACGGCCGGCGGCAAGACCGATTGCACCCTGGCGATCGGCAGGGCGATTGATGCTTGTGCCGGATCGGGTGGCGGCCGCGTGGTGATTCCTCCGGGGGAATTCCTCACCGGCGCGATCCATTTGAAAAGCGGCGTGAATTTGCATCTCGACGCCGGCGCGACGTTGAAATTCAGCACGGAACCCAAGGCTTATTTGCCGGCGGTCTTCAGCCGTTTCGAAAGCGTCGAATGCTATAATTATTCCCCGTTCATTTATGCGTTCGGCCAGAAAAATGTCGCGGTGACCGGCGAAGGCACATTGGATGGCCAGGCCACCGGGGAAAACTGGCTGCAGTGGAAGGGCGGGAAAAACGCCGGCGCCAACACCCAAAAAGCCGCCAACGAACGGCTCAAAAAAATGGCCCAGGACGGCGTCCCCGTCGAACAGCGCCGGTTTGGTGAAGGGGATTATCTGCGCCCGAACTTCATCCAGTTCAACCGCTGCCGCAACGTGATGGTGGAAGGCGTCCACCTCCGCCGCTCGCCAATGTGGGAGATCAATCCGGTGCTTTGCACCAACGTCATCGTGCGCGGCCTGGACATTGTTTCGCACGGCGCGAACAACGACGGCTGCGACCCGGAAAGCTGCCGCGACGTGCTGATTGAAAAATGCCTGTTCGACACGGGGGATGACTGCATCGCCATCAAGTCCGGCCGCAACGATGACGGCCGCCGCATCGGCGTGCCATCGGTGAATCTGGTCATCCGCGATTGCACGATGCGTGACGGTCACGCCGGCACGGCGATTGGCAGCGAAATTTCCGGCAGTTGCAGCAATGTGTTTGTGGCGAACTGCGAGATGAGCAGCCCGCGCTTGAATTGCGCACTGCGGTTGAAGTCCAATGCCGTCCGGGGCGGGGTCATTCAAAACATCTTCATGCGGAATGTGAACGTGGGCCAGGTGGCGGATTCCGTTTTGCAGATTGATTTTCTTTACGAGGAGGGAACCAACGGACTTTACAAGCCGGTCGTGCGCAATGTGGCGATGGAAAACATCACCGTCGCCCACACCCCCCGCGTGCTGAATGTCCGGGGATTCCCCGGCGCGGAAATCAGCGGCGTCCGGATTTATAATTCAACCTTCAAGGAGGTCGCCAAACCCGACGTGGTCCAGGACGCCGACGTGAAGCTGGTGAACTGTTCGTTGGAACCGGCAAAGTGATGCAAATCGTGGTATGTTTCCTGTGAACCAGAGCAGTCGTAAAAACCATGATATCATGTAATTGTCTTCCCTTCCGCGCCCCGCTTTTGCCGACGGTGGCGGGGCTTTTGGTGTTTGTCATGGCGACGCCGGCCGCGCCGACACTGCCGAACATCAACACCAACAACATCATCACCATCACCAACGCTCCTTACAACGCCGTGGGGGATGGTATGAGTACGAACACCCCCGCCATTCTAATGGCCATCACCAACGCGGCAGCGGGCGGCAACACCAACGGTCTGTACGGCGGGACGGTCAGGATACCTGCATCGGGCACGGGCACATTTTTATGCGGCCCGCTCACGCTGAAGAACAATGTGAATATTCAGATTGATGCCGGCGCAACGCTGAAGATGCTGCCATTGAGCGTTTGGACCAATTTACCCGCGCAAAACTTGACGTACGGTGATCTGATTTACGCCAGCGGAGTGACGAACCTTGAAATCAGCGGTTCCGGCACGATTGACGGCAACGGTGCAAATTGGTGGGCCTCGTCTGGTTCAGTTTACGACAACCGGCCCTACATGATTTTTTTCAATGGTAAATGCAATCAGGTGTTGGTCCAGGGCGTGACGGTTCAAAATCCACCGATGATGCACTTCGTCTTCAAGAACAGTGGTAACGGCAACATCACCTTTCAAAACATGACCATCAACACCACGGCGGCCAACGCAGCCAATACCGACGGGATTGATCTGGTTGGTACCAACTGTCTGATCCAGAACTGCACTAACAACGCCGGGGACGACAATATCGCTCTTGGCAGCAGCACCAGTTCCGCAATATCCAGGGACGTTGTGGTCACCAACTGCACTTTTGGTGTTGGCCATGGAGTGTCCATCGGCAGCAACACGGCCGGCGCGGTTTCGAACCTGACCGTGATCGGCTGCTTCTTCAATGGCACCGACTACGGCATCCGCATGAAGTCCAATAACAACTCCAGTGGCGGTAGCGGCGAAGGTGGCATCGCGCAGAACCTCAACTACTACAACATCACGATGACAAACATCGTCGATGGCGCAATCGTCATTTACAGCTATTACGCGAGCGGCGGCCAGTTCGGCACACCCACCAGCGTTTCGCCGTATTTTGCTTCGACCCAGGCCGTTTCCACTGCCACCATCCCGATCTGGCGCAACATCACCATCAGCAATGTGACCGCGACCGTGGCCAGCGGCGGCGTTCCGGGCATCATTTGGGGGCGCATGGAAGTGCCCGTCACCAATATCCTTTTAAGCCATGTCAACATCACGGCCTCAAAATCCTTTGATGTTTACAACGTGCGCGGCTTCCAGTTTGCCGATTCCACAAACACCGTCCCCTCCGGCACCACCACCTTCCTGTTGTACAACGCCCAACTCATCATCACCAACAGCGTGTTTGGCACCAACTTGGTCACGCTCGATGGGTTGACCACCAACGGTTATGGCAACAGCCTGGCTTTTTACAACGCGCAAACGTCATTGAAAAACACCAACGTCTTTGATGACGGCCCGCTGACCATCGCTGACAGCATTCTCACCGTCAGCAACAATTTCATGCTGTTCCCCAGCACGGTGCTGAATTATACGCTGGACTCCAACACCAACCAGGTGGCAGTGGTGGGCAATCTGGCGTTGGGCGGGACCATCAATGTGACGAACGGTACCGGGTTTGGCGCGGGCACGAATATTCTGCTGACCTACACCGGCGTTTTAAGCGGCAACCTGCCAACCCTCGGTTCGACGCCTGCCGGTTATAATTACGCCTTCAACACCAACACGACCGGTCTGGTGGAACTTGTCGTGACTTTGCCCGCGCCTCCGGCCCCCACCAATTTCACGGCGACGGGAACGAACCTGTTGATCAATTTGAAATGGAATGCCGTGTCGGGCGTGACCAATTATAATCTCAAACGCGGATCGGCGAACGGCGGGCCGTATCCGATGGTTTTCAGCGGGTTGACCGTGACGAATTATTCCGACGCGGCGGTGACCAATGCTGTGACTTATTATTATGTCGTCACGGCGGTGGCCGGCGGCGAGAGTACCAATTCCCTGCAAGCCAGCGCCGCACCGCTGCCTTCATCGGTGGCAACCAATATTGTCGTGCAAGTCAGCAGTGGCCAGTTGCAATTGTCCTGGCCGCAGGATCATCTCGGCTGGCATTTGCAGATTCAAACCAACAATCTCAACGCCGGTTTGGGAACCAACTGGGTCAATGTTCCCAACTCCACAACCACCAACCAGATTTTCATCCCCATCAATCCAACCAACGGCTGCGTTTTCCTCCGGATGACGTACCCGTGACCCATGCCGCCCATCTCCTGCTCCGCGCTCTGGTGCCCTGGCAAACTGTTGTAAACTGGCAGGTCGCTCAAAAAATGAGCAGGCAGTTCGCTACGGTTGTTGTTCGTGGTAAGGTGAATTGGTTTCAAAGAGCTTGAGCTGGTTTTGGATGACTTCAGCCAGGGGTTTTTTGTTCTGCGCGGCACTGAGATCCAGCGCCCGTTGGGCCGTCGCGACCGCTTCAGGAAAGCTTCCGGCTTCGGCATAGGCCGCCGCGAGCGTGTCCAGAATCTCCGGAGCATTGCCCCCGGAAAGTTGCACGGCCTGTTGCGCCAGTTCCACCGCCTTTTTCCCATCGCGCAACGAGTTCTCCGGACAGGTGGCCAGCAACCAGGCCAGATTATTTCGAGCCGTAACGTGCTTGGGATCAAGTTCGAGAACCTTCTGAAACTGTGCGATGGCCGCTGCGAACCTGCCCCGGCTTTGCAGTGCCAGGCCCAATTGATTATGAGCATGAATGGAGTCTGGCATCTGTTTTAGTGCCTGCTGATACTGTTCAATGGCTTCGTCCCACCGTCCTTGGGCGGTCAAAATATTGGCCAGATTGGAACGAACCTTCGCATTGTCTGGCTCCACCTCAAGTGCTTTCTGGAATTGCTCAATGGCCTCGGATGTTTGACCTTTGGTGGCCAGCAGGTTGCCCAGGTTGTTGTAAAACTCTGCACGGTTGGGGTTGAGTTCAATGGCCTTCCGGTACTCTTCGATGGCTTCTGCAGTTCTACCTTGTTTCGTCAACACAATGCCCAGGTTGTTATGTGCCTCCGCAAAGGCGGGGTTCTTGTCAAGGACCTGGTGGTAATGCTCAGATGCTTCCTCCAACCGTCCTTGGTCGAGAAGCGCCGTGCCCAGATTGTTGTGTGCCTCCGCAAAATCGGGGTTGATCTCAAGGGCTTTCTGATAATGTTCGATGGCTTCAGCGGGCCGTCCTTGGTGTGCCAGGTCATAACCCAGATTATTGTGGGCGACATAATTTCCGGAGGTGCAGGCAAGGGCGTGTTCCCACAAAGTTTCATCAGTCCGCCAATATGAGGTTTGCTTCCAGGTGCAGAACATCAAAGCCACAATCACACTGAGTGCTCCCACACCCAGTATCTGGCGGCCGTTTCGCCAGGAAATCGTCAAATCCCCCGCCGTCCAGACTATGGCCAGATACAACCCGATCTGCGGCAGGTAAGTGTAACGATCCGCATGGGCGTAATACGATATCTGCACCATCCCGATCACCGGGACCATCATCCCCAGATACCAAAACCAGCCGACCACAAGCCAGGGATGCGTCCGGCGAAATGTCCATGCCACTCCGGATAAGGCCAGCAGCAACCCCAGTGCCCCGGTCACCTGCCAGAACGGCAGATAGTTTGTGGGGTTGGGGTAAACACACACCAGGCCCGATGGATAGATCATCTGCCAAAGGTAGGTGACATAGGATACCACGGTGTTTTCCAGCCGCAGCCCGAAAGGCAGATGGTCAACGGACACTTTTTCCGGAACCAGGGCCGTCGCCAAGCACGATCCGGCCGTTAGCAAAAACAGTGGGATTTTCTCGGCCACCCGCCGAAGTAAAATCTGGGGGGAGAAGGCCGAAAGTCGGTTCAGCGGCCAGTAATCCAGCAGCAGGAGGACGAAGGGCATCGTCACCAGCATGTTCTTGGATAGCAGTCCCAAGGCGAAGCACAGCACCACGGCGCCGTAGCGGATCATCGAGGGTGGTCGGCGCACATAGCCGACGTAGGCTCCGAGCGTCAACATGAAAAAAAGCGCGCTCAAAACGTCCTTGCGCTCGGCAAGCCATGCCACCGATTCCACCCGCAGCGGATGAATGGCAAACACCGCCGCCACAAACGCGCTACGCCACAGGAACCCCGTCATCCGCCGCAGCACGAGGAAGAGCAGGATCGCCGACGCTGTGTGGAGCAGGATATTGGTGAGGTGATGGCCGCCGGGGTTCAATCCGTATAACTGGCAGTCGAGCATGTGGGAGAGCCAGGTCAGCGGGTGCCAGTGGCCGATGTTGCCATAAGTCAGCGCCCAGCGAAATCCCTCCCAAGTCAGACCCTTTTGAACAACCGGATTTTGATACACATACACGGCGTCGTCCCAATTGATGAACGCGTACCGGAGTGTCTGGCCGAAGACCAGGAACACCGCCACCACCAGCAAGACGCACACGCCAAAAACTGTGCCCTTGCTGTCCGGGCTTCCGGAATGTTCCTGTGATTTGGCGACGGCCATGCTTTTCGAACAATTCTGTCCGGGTGTGATGGCAGATTCCATCTTTTTTCCCGTCCTCACCGCGAATGGCTCTTGGCCAAGCTGTTTGCAGGCTGGCTATGGCTTCTCATGGAATGGGGCATTGGTTTCAAAGAGCTTGAGTTGGTTTTGGATAATTTCAGCCAGGTCTTTTTTGTTTTGCGCGGCACTGAGATCCAACGCCCGTTGGGCCGTCGCGACCGCTTCAGGAAAGCTTCCGACTTCAGCATAGGCTGCCGCCAGCGTGTCCAGGATCTCTGGAGCATTGCCCCCGGAAAGTTGCACGGCTTGTTGGGCCAGTGCCACCGCCTTTTTCCCATCACGCAAGGTACCGTCCGGACAGGTCGCCAGCAGCCAGGCCAGATTGTTTTGAGCGGGTATGTGTTTGGGATCCAGTTCGAGAACCTTTTGCAACTGCGCGACCGCCCCGGCAAACCGGCCCCGGCTTTGCAAGGCCAGGCCCAATTGATAGCGGGCATGAACGGAATCTGGCATCTGTTTGAGCGCCTGCTGGTAATGTTCGATAGCCTCGTCCCACCGTCCTTGGGCGAAGAATATATTGGCCAGGTTGTAGTGGGCCTTGGTATAGTCCGGCTCAACTGCAAGGGCTTTCTGGAATTGCTTGATGGCCTCGTCGGTTCGACCTTGTTTGGAAAGCAGGTTGCCCAGGTTGTTGTAAAACTCTGCACGGTTGGGGTTGAGTTCAATGGCCTTCTGGTAATGTTCAATGGCTTCGGTGGTTCGGCCCTGCTTGGTCCGCAGGATTCCCAGGTTGTTTTGTGCTCCTGCAAGGTTGGGGTCAATCGCAAGAGCCTGGCGATAATACCCAAGCGCTTCATCAAACCGGCCCTTGACGGTAAGGGCAGCACCCAGATTGTCCAGCGCATCGGCGTAATTCGGGCTGATCTGGATGGCCTTGCGATAGTTCTCAATCGCGTCATCGAACTGGCCTCGGGCGGCCAAAGCCATGCCCAAATTGTTCAGCGCATCGGCGCAATTCGGACTGATCTGGATGGCCTTGTGATAGTTCTCGATTGCTTCATCAAACCGCCCTTCGGCGGCGAGGGCGACACCCAGATTGTTCGGCGATTCGGAGAAATTCGGATCGATCTGGATGGCCTTCTGGTAGTGTTCTATAGCCTCCTTAACGTGCCCTTCTTTATACAAGTAACCGCCCAGATTGTTGTTAGCCAGCCAGCAATCCGGGTTCCCGGCGATTGTCGTCCGCCAGAGGGTTTCAATGTCGGTGTACATTCCACTCTGTCGCCAACTCGATACACCCAACACCAATAGCAGCGTTCCGCAAATAATGGGTTCAAGGAAATGTCGCTTGTTCGTTAAAGAACGGAATAATATGGCGATTCCCGCCGCAGCCAATGTGATCGGGCCAATACTGGCCAAATACTGAAAGTGATCAGCTACGAACGAATAACAAAAGGGATAGACATTGAAAAAGCCCAGTGCTGGAAACAACGTCCCAACAAAAAAGAGCCATGCCGCCAGCGGCGCGCGGTTCCGGCGTGAAAGCAACCACAACCCCACCAACACCAGCAGTGCCGTGATGGGGAAAAGGTATTGCCACCACACCGTCTGGCTGACATGCCAGCGGGGATAGACAAAAGTCAAATCCACGGGCCAGACGAGCTTGCCCAAATAGAACCAAATCGCGCGCCCGGCGATAAGCAACCGATCAATGATGGGAAAATTATACCCGGAACCTCTCGCACCAACAAATTTCCATTCCACCCACGCCGTGAACAACCCGGCACCAATTCCCACCACAAAAAATGGAATCAGCGGTAATCCATCCTGTTTCCAGGACAACTTTCCACGTTGCCACCAGAAAACCACCAGCAAGGCCGCAGGCAGGGTCGCAATAATAGTCTTGGACATCAACCCCAACAGAAACAGCCCCAAAGTCACGAAATAAAACTTCCAGTTTCTGGTCCGGTCAAATCTCAAGTAAACCAACACCGCGCCCAAATAAAATGCCCCCGACAACGTGTTCTTGATTTCCGAGATCCAGGCCACCGACTCCACGCAGACGGGATGCAGGGCGAAAATGGCCGCCGCCAAATAAGCTCCCGGCACCTGCAACCGCCGTAGAATTTTCCACAACAGCAGGGCTGAAAAGGCGTGCAGCAAAATATTAATTAAATGGTAACCCAGCGTTGAATCGCCCCAGAGTTTGTACTCAACCCAAAAAATGCTGTGGACCAGCGGATAATACTGTTGCGTGGCGCCGGGTTCGATCCAGATGCGTGCCAATCCCTGTGATGAACGAAGTCCGGGCGGGGTAAGGTGTGCGTCATCGTCCCAAATGGGTTTTCCGTGCCATACCGGTTGGTAAACAAAGATGACGGCGGTGAGCAGCAACAATCCCTTCAGCCAGCCTCGCTCCCACAAATCACGCAGCCAGCCCAAACTTCCATCCATTGCTTGAGTTGAAGATGGCATCGAGTGCTTGGGATGCTAACGAAATTTTTGCACCCGACAACTGCTAACAGTCTGCGCGGGTGTTCGATGTTGGATGTTCGATGCTAGACTGTAGCAAACTTTGGGCTTTGGACTTTGGACTTTTTCACATACCGCACATACATCAACAATGTGAGCATGAAGAACAGCCCGCTCAACACGTCCTTGCGTTCCGACACCCACGCCACCGACTCCAACCCGCAGCGGATGAAAGGCAACAACCGCGGCCACAAAGGCACTGGGCCATAGGGTGCCGGTTAATCGTTTTAACAGGAGAAACAACAGCATCGCGTTGGCCGCGTGCAGGATTACATTGGTCTGATGCGGTCCGGCTGGACCGGTTCCGAAGATTTGCACGTCGAGCATGATTTATTTCCCGGTGGCAATGCCGCGCTGGGCGGTCTGGTCGCTCCAAAAACGAAACAGGCGCTGGTAATTTCCCAGCGCCTGTAGTGAAAAGAGCAGCCAAACCTTACTTGCGCATTCGGCGCGCAAGAACCAAACCGAGCATGCCCAACCCAGCCAGCGCACACGTGGTGGGTTCCGGCACCGCCGCCGGTGTAACATCCGCCCAAGTCGTGCCAATAAGAAGGTTGTCAACCAAATAAACGCCCGTGGCGGTTTGAGCTTTGAACCCTACATCGTCTATCGCTGTAATTGTCGCTGAGGTACCTGAAATGGTCGCAGTGGCCGTAGGCGCGGTGCCACCAAAGGTGCTTGAGCTTGGATCTATCCAAAGGCTGGCGGTATGTGCAGTGAGGTCAAGCATTTCAACGATTAAATACGTCGTACCTAGCGTCAAGGCAGTGCCGGTACCAGCGGTTGCGGATGCAGCGTTAGCTCGCAATTCAATCTTACCACTGGAATAATAATAAGCGTCAATTGCGTCGCTGCCGCCATTCGGAGTTGAAGTGCCCGGATTCATCGCGGTGAAGTAGTTATTGCCACTGTCAACTGTAGTTGGATTAAACAAGAACGAATAGTAGATTTGTCCGCTGGTCTGATTTGCGAATGTAATGTAGCTGGTTCCAGCGGCCGAGTTAGAGATTTGAAGTTCGTTGCCGCCCTGATCCGCCAAACCTGCATAAGTCAGGTTGCCGCTAACAATGGTCAAACCGGAATTACCGCCAGTCCAAACCGCAGTGCTAGGGTTCACCTGATTCTGAAGGGCACCGGGATTATAATTAAAAGCTTCTGAAAACAAAAGCGTAGCCTGAGCATTCTGAATGATAAGCGCGCATGCGCCGACTGCAATCAACACCAAAGATAAGCGTTTCATAATGTTACAACTTTCTATTAGGGTTCTTCGAATTATTACTTTACCAGTTGGTTTACTTTAACCCGTTTCCGGGGTTTGTCATCATCCTTTTTTTGCAAACTCGTTTGAAAATTGGGAACTCCGCGATTGTTTGTTTCGGTTGGGGCTGGTTGATTGCCAACTCCTGAGAATAGTCGGCTTGGGGGCAGGGCTGCGCCCTTGCCTTCCCTGGCTGCAACCAGCCTGGCCGCCCGGATCAGCGGGAGCCAGTTGCAACTTTCCTGGCCGCAAGACCATCTCGGCTGGCCGTTGCAAATCCAAATAAACAGTTTGAGCACAGGTCCCGGCACGAATTGGGCCGCCGTCCCCAATTCACAACTTACAAACCAAATTTTCATTCCGGTCAATCCGGCCAACGGCAGTGTTTTTCTCCGGTTGATTTATCCATGATCATTTTTTGTTGGATTCATCCACCCAAATGGCAACGAATTTCTCATCGGGGGGAGCTGTATGTACACGTCACTGGAGAAGTATTCGCCGACAACAGGAAGGTTCACTTCATTAGTGCAAAAATCCGTGTGCATCCGCGTCCATCCGTGGTTAAATTCTCCCCATGAAAATCGAATCCCTCCACATTGGCATGCGGGTGCGGCACCAGCAATACGGCACCGGTGTCGTCAAGGCTTTGAACGAACTCACCGCGGAAATTCAATTTGACGGCGGCGACAAGCGCGCGATCGCGCCGGATGCCGCCGGCCTTGAACTCGCCGAACCGCAAGTTGCCGTCAGCGGCTTGAGCCTTCCGCTCAAACAATTTATCGAGCAAACCGTGGATGCCGCTGTGGTCAGGCTCGGTTTGGAAAAGCCGGATGTCGTGATTGAGAAACTCGGCGTCCGCTGGCATGGCGGCAGACTGGTCATGCATCCCGCCGACCCGGCGTTGCAAGCCAAGGAGGTCCCGCTGGAAACCTTCTTCCACAAAATCGTGATGGTGCGGAACAACCTGCGCGTGCTGGAGCAAAAGATCAACGGACACGAAAAGCTCACCGACGGCGAAAAAGTCGAGCTGCAGCAATACATCACGCGCAGCTACGGCTCCCTGACCACGTTCAACGTGCTGTTCAAGGAAAAAGAAGACCAGTTTTGAAGAGCTGTTTCACGGATAAAATGGCGGACTGTTACTGACGCGCACGTGAAATTCAAGGGCCCCTGGCGGGCGCGAGCGCACGCGGGGCGTGCGCCGCGCCCGTCAGGGTGGCTTGAAGATAAATTATGTCCTGATGAAACCAATAGAACTGCGAACGCCTGCGGCCTACGCCAGCCTTTACTACGTATCGGCTTTTTGTAATTATTCGGTCGTGTTTATGGAATCCTCGTCGAATCGTGCGGAAACGGATTGTCGTCCAACAATAAATTTGGAGGATTTCCCATCCACACGATATCAAGGGAGTAAAAGGAAAATACTCCCATGGATTCATACCATTCTACAACCCATAGATTTTCATACTGCCTTGGATCTATTTGGGGGCACTGGTTCTGTTAGCTACCTGTTAAAAAAATTGGGCAAATCTGTCACGTATAATGACGCGCTCCATTTTAATTACCTAATCGGCCAAGCGCTGATTGAAAATGAGTCCGTCCTCCTTAGCCGCGAGGACATTCACAATCTGCTCAGCCCATCGGTTGTCCGAGAATACTCCTTTGTAGCAGAGACATTTAAAGGGATCTATTTCAGCAACGCAGAGAACCAATGGATTGATGCTATGTGCATGAAAATATCGAAACTTGGGGCATCGCTTGAGGGGGAATTCAAGGCTGCTCTCGCGTATTATGCGCTGTTCCAAGCGTGCTTAGCAAAACGTCCGTTTAATTTGTTTCATCGAAAAAATCTTTATCTCCGTCATGCTTGCGTGGAGAGAACGTTCGGAAATAAAGCAACATGGGATCGTCCGTTTTCGAATCATTTCAAACAGTTTGCCCAAGAAGCCAATAGGCTAGTGTTCAAGGGCCAGGCAAAATGTCGAGCTATGAACCACGACGCTTCAGAATTTCCCAATGCAGATTTTGATCTTGTGTATCTTGATCCACCCTATCTACGCAAGCAGGGTTCGCACGAAACAGCCGATTATCGAAGATGCTACCATTTTCTGGAAGGCATCGCCAATTACGACGAGTGGCATTCTCTTGTGGATTTGGAAACGGCGAATCGTCGGTTAAAGATTCAGGAAACAAACATTTGGTGTGACCGTAAAAAATGTTCCCAAGCTTTCGACGAATTGTTCGGCAGGTTTCCCAAAAGTACTATTGTGATCTCGTACAGGAAAGGTGGAGTGCCCTCTCTTTCTACTATCGTACGACTTTTGAGACGGCATCGCAGACTTGTGCATGTTCACACACGTCATTACAAATACGCGCTAAACCATCAAAATGGAGATGCGAAGTTTAATCGAGAAGCGCTAATTGTTGGAATGAAAGCTTAAAAAATGGAAAGTACATTTCAAACTCCTTTGACGGTCGATAAGAATATTGTCGGACTTCTCAGTCGGTCCACCTATCAGCGGAATTTCTCATATGCTCTGCGTGAGATGATCAGTAATGCCTATGATGCGGATGCCACAACTGTCGAAATAAATTACGACAAGCAAAAAAATGAATTGATTGTCCGAGATAACGGGAATGGGATGACACGTAATGAATTTGAGTTTTATTTGCGAATTGCTGGTCAGAAACGAGGAAAACGAAGCACTCCAAAGTTCGCGAGAAAGCGGATCGGGCGATTCGGCGTGGGATTTCTTTCTATCCTACCATTTTGCGAAACTCTGGAAGTAGTTACGACGACTGAGAATTCGCCTGTGATATTGACTGCTAGTATCCCAGCAGAAGACTTTTTCAGGACGTCTTCCTCTGAAGAGGACGTGAGCGAAATCCTCGTCGATGGCGTCTTAAATGAGGATGTCCGCAGGTCCCCAGAACACTCCACAACGCTGCGGCTGAAGAATCTGAATGATTATGCTCAGGCGCGTCTGTCAAAAAATGATAAAGGAATAAAGGAGGATAGCATAATAAAATGGGCGCCTTATGACAGACTTGTTTGGGAGTTGCAAGACGAGTTGCCACTACCGTTTCCAGAGGGGTCGAAATTGAACGAGGTGCTTGCATATCCAGAGCCATTGGGAATTGAGGTTTATTTTCAAGAGAAGCAACTTTTCAGAAACGATCCAGGAGGAGAAATCTTGGAAAGCGGAGAAATAAAAATAGAAAAGATCAAATGTCGATTCGCTATCGTTACGCCTTGGAAGCCGGTCAAACCGATTGAAATGCGTTTCATGAAACTGCGTTTAAACAATGTTGGGGTCGGACCTCGACGGGATTTCGACATTCAGAGAGGAAGACGTTATAGCCGTATAACTTGGTTATCTGGCGAAGCGCATATCATTGAAGGGCTAGATGACGCAATTAACCTGAGTCGGGAGGATTTTATTAACATTCCTGAATTTGAAGCTCTTTCAGAAAGGCTTGCTTCAGTAATTAGAAAACATGCGGATGAGGTTGAATTCATTGACGTAGCTGCTCGTGATATGACCAAACAGGTTAGTGGCTCGAAACAAGTTCGAGTGGCTTCCAAACGCGAAGTGGTACAAAAAAATATTCAGAAGCTTGTTGCAAAAGGTTTTCACGTTAAAACAATTCAAGCCACTCAGTCGTCCAAAGCAGAACCGGTAAAAATAGACAGGGCAAAACGCGAAATCCTTATGGTAGAAGGGCATTCGGGTTTGGAAGACAAGATTTCGATTCGTGGCAAAACATATAAAATCGATTATAAGGATTTAGATGATACACCTGTAACAAAGGGTTTGCCTTGCGTTTTAAAAGCACAAAACCGGGTTGTTGTGAATACAAATTACCGCTTATTTCAATCAAAACGTTATGGAGAGCTGTTTAAACGTTTTTGCATTCTGATGGCCATCGCAAAGGAAAGCAGTCGTTCGGCCGATGAGATGTACGAGTATCTTCTGAAGCAATTTGATGAGCAGTTTTCGGATTTTTGAACGAACCAATAAACCTAAAAGGAACAACCAATGTATATCTCAAAGCTTTTCATTGATGGATTTCGGAGTCTCAAGGCGGCGACTATTCAAGATATGCGGCCAGTAACAGTCTTTCACGGCCTAAATAATTCCGGCAAGTCGAATATTCTCGCAGCCTTGGAGGCTATTTTTACATCGAAGTTTCAGGTAGACATGACAGTCGTCGGAAAAAATCAAACGAGCACCAGAAAAACAAAACAATTTTACGAAGGCAAAATCGAAAATTTTAGAGACAACTTCTATTTTAATAAGATTCGTAAAATAAATTTTGCAGTGTCCGTTATACTCGATGATGAGGAGCTGAAACCATATGGCGAGGTTTTAGCACAAATTCCTCCAACGGCACCCGATGCGAAGAAGCGCATTACACTTGGAGACAACCACAAGAAAACATGCAACATACAAGGCGAGATCGTGTATGCAGGTGAGGCTATAGCCGAAATGACAACTAGAGAGGTTGACTTTAACGGTGAATATCCCATTTACACAAAAGGCACCGATGGTAAATACCAATATTTACCTACACTAAAGATGGAAACGAGCAAGAGCCAAGCTTTTGTAGATCGTTTTTTGAGCCAGATGTCGAATGCGGTTCGCTTAATACCAGCGAATCGATATCTTTTGAAAGAGGTAGTTCCAACCGGCAGAATTGCAGATACGGCGCTGACGCCACAAAATTTCAAACAATGGTTATTTAATGCATATTTAGGGCGAAACGATTTTGCTAAATTTGAAGAAATTCAAAAGCTGTTCAACTCATCGCCATTCGAGTTTGGGGAGCTGGGGTTTTCCCATGAGGGAAATGAGCTTGAAATAATGGTGAAGAAAAACGACTTTCGGCTGCCAATCAATCGAATCGGCTCCGGATTGCAGCAGATCTTGTATCTAGTCGCCGTGATCGTTCTTCATCAAGGCAAAGTACTGGCCATAGAAGAGATTGAGATCAATCTTTCACCGGCGGCCCAGAAACAAGTGTTTGAGCTGTTAAAGAAGTGCGTAACGGCAACGCCAAGGCTGCTTAATCAGGTCTTTATAACTAGCCACAGTGACTATTTCGACGTTCGTGATGACGTCAAATGTTTCAGTGTCGAATACGATTTGGGGAAATCGTGCAGCGAGGTAATGCCTTGGACTGTCGCTTGGCGCAAGAAACATTTTTGCCATGACAGATTGATTGGTGTAGCTGACGCTGGCAAACCCTAACCGTGATTGGAAGAGTGACGTAGACAGGCGGATCGTACCCGTGTGACGTACCTTGGTGGTGTCAGATTTGAAACCATATCCGCGAGTGGGGGACATGGTGCGGTGCTGGTTGCAAATTTGACACGACCAAGCTTGCATGGGGTGAGCGTTCGCGTGATTGGCTCGCCGGGTCGAAGCTCTCTTGTCCGTTGTCAAACCACCCCGCCTTCACTTTCAGCTTCGGCGATTCTATCAAGCATTTTGTTTTTGTCCTCCGCTGCCTCGAAAGGCATTACCGCGCCAGTCTTAACACTGGTTCCATACCAGCCAGTAAAAGCCGAGCACATCCATCAATTTATTGAATTGGGAAAGATCCATCGGCTTGACCAGGTAACTGTTGGCGTGGCTTTCGTAGGCTTTGGCTATATCCGCTTCGGCGGACGAGGTCGTCAAGACGACCACGGGGATGCTCACCAAGTCGGCGTCGGCCTTGACGATTTTCAGCACCTCCAAGCCGTCCACCTTGGGCAGGCGCAGGTCGAGCAGGATCAGGTTGGGCCGGGGTGACAGGCCCGGGTTTTGGAATTTCCCCCGGCTGAAGAGGTAATCCAGAGCGTCCTCGCCATCAGCCACATGCACCAACTGTACCGGCCGGTTGGCCATGCGGAAGTTGACGAAATTCCGCCGCACGATTTCGGCGTGGGCCGGGTCATCTTCGACAAGGAGAATAATAATAGGCTCACCACTCATGGCGTTTCTCTTCCTCTCTTTGACGGTTTGTCATGCCAATTTCCTCGTGATCTGCTCGTTCACCCGCCTACGCACTTTGTGCTTCGGTGCGGCAGCTTTCGCCCTCCGTTCTGGAAAGACTGGCCTGCCATCCGTAGCTCGGAACCGACGTCTGGAGATTCCGAGCGAAGGATGGTGCGCGCTGCAGGGTTTGAACCTGCGACCCCTTCCGTGTGAAGGAAGTGCTCTGCCGCTGAGCTAAGCGCGCGACCGTCTGACAGCGTATTCACCACCCGCGTTA
>Ga0116110_1000397_pt1 | contig 26275 bp, 16 predicted proteins | sample June2015DPH_8_50_FD_89719 | JGI IMG/M metagenome (GOLD analysis project Ga0116110, IMG submission 89719) | Peatland microbial communities from SPRUCE experiment site at the Marcell Experimental Forest, Minnesota, USA - June2015DPH_8_40 | ecosystem: Environmental > Terrestrial > Soil > Wetlands >...
ATCCGAAAAACAAGGCTTTCAATTCAAGCTTCCGGCAATTGATCCACGTCGGTTTCAAAATCGCCGCGAAGAAAGGCGACCGTTATCTCAACGCGCTCAAGAAGCATGAAGCGGTCATCGCCAAAAACGTCACTGAAAATCTGTTCGAGCGGCACATGAAACCGCTGCTGCTCGGCCAATAGTCCGGTTTTATGCCATTCATCCACGAAGATTTTTTGTTGAGCACCAAGACGGCCTGCAAGCTTTACCACCAATACGCCGAGGCCGAGCCGATTTTCGATTACCACTGCCACATTTCGCCGCGCGACATCGCCGCCAACCGGCAGTTCAAAAACCTTTTTGAAATCTGGCTCGAAGGCGATCATTACAAATGGCGCGCGATGCGCGCCAACGGCGTTGCGGAAAAATTTTGCACCGGTGCCGCCTCGCCTTACAAAAAGTTTCTAGCCTGGGCAAAAACCGTTCCGCACACGCTCCGCAATCCGCTCTATCACTGGACGCATTTGGAATTGAAGCGTTATTTTGGCATTACCGAATTGCTCGACGGAAAAACCGCCGACAAAATCTGGAAAAAGGCGAACGAAAAACTGGCCACCCCCGAACTGACCACGCAGGGCATACTGAAGAAATTCACAGTCAAGGTCGTTTGCACCACGGACGATCCGGTGGACAATCTGGAACATCACCGCGCGTTCGCGTCACAGGGCCATCCGACGAAAATGTTGCCTGCGTTCCGGCCCGACAAGGCGCTGACGGTCCATCAGCCTGCCAGTTTCAACCAGTGGGTGGAACAGCTTGCCGCTGCCAGCAACGTGGACATCAACGGCTTTTCCGCCTTCCTGACCGCGCTGCGAAAGCGTCACGACTTTTTCCATTCGCAAGGCTGCCGTTTGTCCGATCACGGCCTGAACCATTGTTTAGCCGACTTTTGTTCCGAGAAAACTGCCGCCGAAATTTTCGCCAGGGCGCGGCGCAGCGAAGCGGTTTCACCGCCGGAGCACGGACAATTCGCCTCGTTCATGATGCTGTTTTTCGGCAAACTCGACGCCTTAAAGGGCTGGACAAAGCAGCTTCACCTCGGCGCGTTGCGTAGCGCCAACACGCGGCTGCTCAAACAGCTCGGCCCGGACACCGGCTTCGATTCCATCGGCGATTTCCCGCAAGGCCAGGCCCTCGCTGCCTATCTTGACCGGCTTGACCAGGAAAATTCGCTCCCCAAAACCATCATTTACAATTTGAATCCGGCGGACAATTACGCTTTTGCCGCCATGATCGGGAATTTTCAGGACGGCACGATCCCCGGCAAACTTCAGTTCGGCTCCGGCTGGTGGTTTTTGGACCAAAAGGAAGCCATGGAATGGCAGATGAATGCGCTGTCGAATCTCGGCCTGCTCTCGCGCTTCATCGGCATGATCACGGATTCGCGCTCGTTCATGTCGTATCCGCGCCATGAATATTTCCGGCGCACGCTCTGTAATTTGATCGGTCGCGACATGGAAAATGGCCTGATGCCCAACGCCGAAAAACTGGTCGGGCCGATGATTCGCAACATCTGTTACGCCAACGCCGAACAGTATATGGCTTTTCCGATGAGGGCCACGACTGCCGGCCGCCGGCGATCTCCGGCGCGGGCGAAATAGCCCGCAACCCGGCGCCGGCGGTTGAAGCGTCCAAGCCTTGCCTGCACCCGGCGGGCCGGCGAAAGGGCACTGAAGGTGCCAGATCTTGCGGCGATAGTGAATAGAAGCTGTCGCCCGCGTTAAAAGTGCCGGATGGGCTGGCTGCAAAAAGCGTGTTGCCACAGGTTACATCCGTAAGCCCGGTCACCCAGGCGCTCATTTTCGTCAGGGGTTATTCGGACGATCTTTATATCACCGACAATACCATGGCCAACGGTGTCTTTGAGCATGCGAAGGGCAAGGGCGCGGGAACAAACGGGCGCCGGATTTTTGACCGGCGTCCGATCCTGTTCATGCTGAAGGGCATTCGTTGAAGGTGAAGGGTGAATGCCGTTCATGGATTTATCAAGTCGCGCGCCTCCTCTGGTCGCGCCGGATCGAATCCGCGTTCGCGCGCGCTTCGAGGCAACCCTGTCTTCATCAACCCGGCCCCAAACGCCAAAGTGCATTTTTTTCAAATGTTTTTGCAAAGCTAATATAATGTAATAACTTTCCTTTGCCCAACAACGATGCTAGTTTGAAGTAGTAATTCAAACTATAATTTGAACCCGAAAAAGTTATGATGGGTTTTGTTCATGCTTTTGTGCCGTTGTCCGGACTGGTGACGGGTTGCACCGGCATGTGTCGTCTCCGCGTCATGAACAAAATGAATGTCATGACAGGCAAAGCGGGAAAACAACTTGCAGGTCGGTAAAACGTTACATGTTACATATTACCATGGAAAAAAAACCTTTGATCCGTCATGGCAGATCCAGCCCTGAAAAGCCCGGAGGGAAGGGCGGCTTCAATCGCGGCTTCACGCTGATCGAGCTTCTCGTGGTTATCGCCATCATCGCCATCCTGGCGGCGTTGTTGTTGCCCGCCTTGTCTGCCGCAAAAGAGAAGGCATTGCGAACCGCATGCGCGAGTAACTTTAAACAAATTGGCACCGGCCTGGCGGTGTATGCCGGAGAAAACGATGATTACACTCCTCTGGGGGGTTGGAAACAGGGTGGAAATCCGTGGGAGACGTATGAAGCGTGTCGCTTCCTAGGCGCAGGGCAGAGCGTAAGCACTGGGGTCATGCTCCAAGGGCCTTACGGCTTTGGCTTGCTTTACTTTTCCAAAGCCGTTCAGGACCCGAAAGCCTTCTACTGTCCTAGCGCTACGAGTGGAACTTACTGTTACGATACCTACGCAGAGACATCTTGGCCTTGGCCTTCGATTCCCAGCGACTATACCCTCGGCAACCCGTATGTTCGCTGCAGTTACGACCTTTATGTCCAGCCGAAGCAAACACAACTGATCTCAGACGGCTATGGCACTTACAATTTGCCGATTCTGAATTATCAAAAAGTGACCTTCACGAGTCCCAATCCGAATGATCCGCCCGAAGCGGCGATTACCGTGCCGGTGGCACTCAAGACGACGGACGTGGACCAGACCAAAAGTATGGCTGCCGACAATTTGTCTGGAACGAATGGTGTCCCCTCGGGTCTCAACCACAAAACCGGTGGCGCGCCCGCCGGAGTGAATGTTGCCTTTGGCGATAGCCATGTGACATTTGTTGTAGTGCGTGGAAACAACAAGAAAGGGTCTAATCAGCCGTTCGACCCGAATTTGTGGACTGATCCGGGCGAGGATCCCGACGCTTTTCGAATCATCATGAACGCATTTCAACCCTGATGTGCTGACGCAATTTTCAAAAAAGGCAATTTAACAATCGTAACCCCAACAATCAAACCCATATGAAAAAAATCCTTAGCCTCCCAATTTCCTTTGCATTCCTCCTGGCCGCTGCACCGCTCGCATCGGCGGCGCAAACAACCTACTTCAGCGATAATTTCTCCAACGGCAGCACGACCAACGGCACGAGCATCCGCGGCGGCTCCCCCACCGCGTCTTATACCAGTTACGATATTGCTTCCACCAAGAACACCTTTGCCGGCACCAATGGTGTCACAATCGCTCCCAATAATTTACATTTGGCATTGGCTGCAGCCACAACGTCTGGCTTTTGGGAAGCCCAGGCATTGTTCGTCACCAACTCCGGGGTAGGTGACACCAACGCAATTGTCCTCTCCCAGCCGGGCGATTACATAGACCTCACCGTCGTATTTACCAACACCCTTGGAACCCTTTTGGCTGGCGGCTCCAAGTCCGCTTTATGGATTGGTCTATACAATTCCGGCGGCAACTATCCTGTGGCCGGCGCTCTTGCCCAATCCGGTTTGAGCACCGCAACCGGCTCCCCTTATGCCACGGGCAACTGCGCGAGTTGGGTGGGTTACGTTGCCGAAATTCCTACTACCAGTTCCGCTACTGTCGAAACCATCACGCGCCCGGTTCAAAACCAGGTAACCGAATCCGCAAATCAGGAATTGCTCGGCAATGGCGCGAGCAGCGGCACTTTCGCCAACCCGAAAGGCACTGTAATTGGAAAGGGCCCGACTGCGACTGTCACGCTCACATCCGGCGGAACATACACCTTGGAATTGGAACTTTTCCTGACTGATGTGAACACCTTGACCGTCAGCAACACTATTTACAGCGGCGCCGGCACCGGCGGGACGGTGGTCTTCACGCAAGGGAGCACCAACATTTCCCAAGCGGCCTCGACCTTTACAACCGCCACCTTCGACGGCCTGGCCATTGGTGCATTTAATAGCGGGGCCAGCGTTGATCCTATAATGGACATTTCATCCATCCTCATCACCGGCTATAGCTCCCCAACCCCTCCGCCATACATTACTTCACAACCCGTGCCAGTCACCGTCGCGACCAACGGTTCCTGCGCCTTCTTTGTGTCAGCCAACAATGCCGCGGGCTATCAATGGTATCGGAATGGCACCAACCTGCTTGATGGCGGCAATATTTCGGGTTCCAGCAGCAGCACCCTCGTCATCTCCCCGGCGGGACTCGCTGACGTGGCCTCGGGCATAGGCACAAATGGTTATTACGTCAATGTCTTCAACAACACTGGCAGCACGAATTCGGTAACAAATTCGCTGGCCTTGGTCCCGGCAACCAACCTGGTCTGGAACCCCCCCAGCGGAACCGTCTGGGATTTGAATGGGACCGCCAATTGGCAGGACACCAACGGCGACACGGGATTATACTTCACTGACGGCGATCCCGTGACCTTTGATGACACCGGCGGAGGTGGGAATGTGACATTAACCGGCCCATATCTTGGCGCCGCCTCGGTGACGGTAAACAGCAGTGATAATTATATTTTTCAGGGCAGCGGCAGTTTTGCCGGGCCGGGTAATTTGGTTTACGAAGGCAGCGGCCGCTTGACGCTCAACGTCGCCAACACTTACAGCGGCGGGACCATTATCAGCAACGCCAGCGCCTATCTTCGCCTCCAAAACTACAGCGGTCTGGGCACCGGCCCGGTGACCTTGGCCGAGGCGGGCGGCCAGATGGAAATTATTCCGACGGGCAGCGGAACCGTTGGCATCAATGGCGATGTCATTGTGGCCGACGACTTCAGCATTCAGTTTGATGGGACTGGAACCTATGGCGGAGTCTTTTTGGGCAATCTTTCCGGCACCGCCGGCAAAACCCTGACCTTGTTCCCGAACCCGATCAACAACGGCACCAACGTGCTGATCCGGGTTTACGGCGCCAACACAACGAATAATGCGAACTTGGTGCTCAATTCGTCGAATGATGTGGCCTTGATCACTCTGGCTCCCTACGAGACCGGCGGCAGCCAAATTTATAACGGCATCATCTCCGGCACCGGGGCGCTTATCCAACGGGGTAGCGGCACCACGATTCTCAACGGCACAAACACCTATTCCGGTGGCACCACTCCTACCGCGGGTACCATTGGATTGGGCACCAATACTTATCCTACCGTGGGGACCGTTCTTAACGGCCCGATTGGCACTGGCCCGTTGTTCCTTGCTCCCGTAGTTCCCGACCTGACCGGCAGCGGGACGCTCTTCGCCTCCGGCGGCGCCCGCACCATCGCCAATCTCATCCAATATCCCAGCGCCACCAATAATTTGACATTGATCATCGGCGGCACCAACACCCTGACCTTCACGGGGCCAATAGCTCTCCAAGGCCAGGACAGCACGGGAACCAACAATGCACGCACCTTCCAAGTGAACAACACCGGCTTGACTACGTTCTCCGGTGTTATCAGTGATGGCGGTTCTGGTTTCGGCCTTATCAAGACCGGCACCAACACGTTGGCTTTGAACAACACCGAGACCTACTCGGGACCGACGGCCGTCTCCGCTGGCACACTCCAGGTCAACGGCCAGCTTGCTGCGGCGAGCGCCGTCACTGTAAGCTCGAATGCGACTCTCGCGGGCACTGGCATCATCAACGGCGCGGTCACCGTCAATGCCGGCGGCACTCTCGCACCCGGCACCTCCGCCATCGGCACGCTTACCATCAGCAACAATCTCACCTTGAACGGCAACTTGTTGTTCAAAGTCCAAAAAGGGGTATCACCGTCCAATGACGTCGCGTCGGTCAGCGGCACACTGACCAATGGTGGCACTGGAACGTTGACCGTGACGAACCTCGGCCCGGCCTTGGCGGTCGGGGACAAGTTCAAGCTGTTTAACAAGCCGCTGACCAATGGAGCCGCGCTGACCGTAACCGGGGCTGGCGCGGTTTGGGTCAACAATCTGCAGGTGGATGGGAGCATTTCAGTGTTTTCCACAAATCTGCCGAAGCCGGTGATCACCACAACCACGATTCTCAACGGCACGAACGTGGTATTCAACGGCACCAATGGCACTGTGGGTGCCACTTACTACGTTCTATCTTCGACCAACGTGGCCGCGCCGTTATCGGCTTGGACGTACATATTTACCAACACCTTCATCACGGGAGGCGATTTCTCGGTTACGAACGCCATTGTGCCGGGTGTGCCCGAGAGGTTCTATATTTTGAGACTGCAGTAATCAGCAGATTCGCAAGGCAAGACCGCCGGTGGAGAGAAAACACTCCACCGGCGGTTCTTTTTTGATGCTTTCTGCACGATTCGTAACGCTTCTTTGCTCGAAACCTCGCGTTGCCAAACGCACCCCGCTTCGATTGATTTCATTGATATGCCATTGGATTTCAAGTCGTCCATGCCGGTCGGGAAGCTGGTACGCGTGATGACTTCCGCTGCGCCAAGGCAATAAATTACCCGGCTTTCCGGAGTGACAGTTGACGTTCTTGTCAAAAAAGTCCGGTGCGGCCAGACGTCGGCATCAAGGAACGGCTCTGGATTGACTGCATCAACCCAACCGGTTGTAAAATTGCCGACGTGGTTTGCAAGGAAAGCAGGCGGCAGGGGAGTGCATTTTTTTAAAACTGATTTGCTCAAATTAATGTGTTCAGCCGGGACAAATTAATGCACTTTCCTGTCCTATGCGCTTAACCATTGCCTCCGCGTGGGTTTTTCTTTTTTTTGCCATTTCGCTCCAGGCCGCTGACGGGTCAAAAGTATTTGATGTCCGCCAGTTTGGCGCGAAAGGCGATGGCAAGACACTCGACACCGAGGCCATTCAAAAAGCCCTGGATGAATGTGGCAAGGCGACCGGCGGCACGGTGAAGTTTTCGCGTGGAACCTATTACAGCAAACCGCTCACCCTCCAGGCCAAAACCACGGTGTTGCTCGACGCAGGGGCAACCTTGCAGGCCTGCACCAACCAGAGTGATTTCATGAAGGTGCCCGGCGACTGGCTCCAGGCGAAAAGCGGCGGCGATTTCATCCCGTTCATCAGCGGCAAGGATTTGACGGACGTGACTTTCACCGGCAAAGGCACGATTGACGGCAACGGCGCGGTCTGGTGGGAGGAAGCCGAGAAAGCCCGCCAGAAGGTTTCCGGCTACACCCTGCCCCGCCCCAATTTGATCGTGCTGACCCGCTGCAAAAACGTCCGTTTCGAAAACCTCACGCTGCAAAATTCGCCCAAGTTCCATTTTGTGCCGACGGAATGCGAAGGAGTTGTTGTTTCCAATGTAACCATTCTTGCGCCGGAACACGCAGCCAACACGGATGCGATTGACCCAAGCGCCTGCAAAAATGTCCTCATTACCAAGTGCCGCATTGACGTGGGCGACGACAACGTTGCCATCAAGGCCGGCAAAAAGGTCGAGGGCCGGGAATTTGCCTGCGAGGACATCACGGTGACGGATTGCACGTTTCTGCACGGCCACGGCATGTCCATCGGCAGTGAAACCACCGGCGGCGTGCGCAATGTGACGGTGCGGAACTGCACTTTTGAAAACACCGAGAACGGCCTGCGCATCAAGTCCCAGCGTGGCAAGGGCGGCATTGTGGAGAATATCAGTTACAGCGACATCACCATGACGAACGTGAATCCGGCCATCACGTTGACCTGTTATTACATGAACAATTCCGCCGGGGACGCAGCGCGACCGACCGTCGCCGGGGATAATTCCGCGCAAGTCACCGCCAGCAACACGCCGGTTTACCGCAACATCCACATCAGCAATCTGAAGGCAACCTGCCCCCAGGTGGCGGGCATCATCACCGGCCTGCCGGAAAGCATGATATCGAACGTGGTTTTGGAAAACGTCCAAATCTCCGCCGCAAAAAGCTTCGAGATTCGCAACGCCAAGGGCATCCAACTTAAGAATGTAGCTGTGTCAGTGAAAAAAGGCCCTCCGTTTGCAACAGAAAATGCACAAGTCGAAGGCTTGGAGCGCGCGAACGAAAAGCAATGAACGGAATGCCTCTGTTTTGCTGGCAGAATGGTTCTGATTTGGCGGGCATGGGCGACGGTGTGCCGGCGGTGCATAATTTTCAAAGCCATTTGCAAGTCTCTGGAATTGAGTAAAACAGGTTTTCTGTTACATTCAAACAAGACCCTTTATGCTTTAAGCCAAAAAAGGATTACCCCGGCAATCCCGACAAAATTCGTAAATTTGCATGAAATACCTGCGTCAAATTATTCTCGTTCTCATGTTCGGGGCTGCTGTGCCCGGTTACGCCACGGTTCTGGTCAGCAACGTCTGGAACACCGGCGTCCGCTCCTATCCGGCCTATAACGATCCGAACTCGCCTTACTCGGAAATGGGCGTTGATTACAACTCCAGCGGCGATTTCGAATCTGCGTGGTTTAACAACGGCGGCACGATGACTGCGACCCCCGGCCACCTGGTTACAACCGTGGGTTCCACCAGTTCTTCGTGGACGACCTATTTCACGCCGGAATCGAGTCCCGTCACGTTGGCCGGTGCCGGTGATCAGCTTAAAATTACGTGGGTCTTTACGCCCTCCGGTGTTACTACGGCCGGCACCAGCCAGAACTTCCGCCTGGCGGTTGTGGATAGTCCAGCGGGGATACGACTCACCACTGACGGCAGTCCGGGCAGCACCAATTACGCGGGTTACGGCATGTTCATGAACATGGCCACCACCTTGGGCAGCAGTTCTTCGTTCCAACTGATGGAAAGGAGTGCTCCGGGCACAAGCTCTGCGTTGCTCTCCGCCAGCGGCAGTTGGACCGGGTTGGCGAATGGTGCCGGGAAAAGTGTGACGGGATATGCCAGCGGTACGCAATACACCTTCATCATGACGTTTACCCGCAATGCCTCAGATGGGCTGGACATCACTGCCACCATGACGGGAGGCAGCCTCAATAACACAGGTAGTGCGTCAGTTTCCTACATCGACGGCACGCCAAACAGCTTTGCGTTTGACACCTTTAGCGTGCGGCCTTCCAGCGCATCTGATTCAGCTTCTTCATTCGACACCACTCTTTTCGAGGTTGAGTTCATCCCCGGGGCCACTCCTCCTGCCATTGAAATCGACACGCAAGACCAAACGGCCTTGGTAGGTCAAGAGGCCACGTTCAATGTTCTTGCCAGCGGCACCTTGCCTCTGGGCTATCAATGGTATTACAACACCAATACGGTATTGACCAACGCCACCAGTTCCACATTGACGCTGACCGACGTCCAGCTTTCGGATTCAGGCGGTTACTCGGTCGTGGTAACCAACTCTTATGGTTCGGTGACAAGCGCAGTGGCCCAATTGACCGTGAGCGCTGCGGTCGCTCCCTCGATCACCACGCAACCGCAGGATCAGACCAACATTCTGCCCGGGGCAACCGCCACCTTCAGCGTCGTTGCCAGCGGCAGCGATCCACTCAACTACCAGTGGTATTATAACACCAACACGCTGCTGACCAATGCCACTGATTCCATTTTGACCATCACAAATATTCAACCGGGCAATGCGGGCAGCTATTCCGTTACCGTAAGCAACATTGCCGGCGGAGCCATCAGCTCCAATGCTTTCCTTGCCGTCAATACCAGTCCCGTGGCACCCGTCTTCAATTCGCAACCCGCTTCGCTGGTAGTGCTGGCTGGTAGTACGATCAGCTTCACCGCCGTTGCGGCCGGCACCGTGCCCATCGGCTATCAATGGAGTAAGAACGGTACCCCGATTCCAGGCGCGACGTCGTCCACTCTGAGCCTGTCGAACGTGCAGACCGCCGATGACGGCAGCTACACGGTCACCGCCTCCAACAGCGTCGGGAGTGTGACCAGCAATCCCGCCCAGCTTACCGTGACGACCGCGATACCGCTGGTCAACAGCGCGTACAATCTGGTCGGCTTTGGCCAGGCCACCACCGGCGGCGGTATGCTGGCCGACACGAATCCCAACTATGCCAAGGTTTACACTGCCACCGATCTTGCCAATGCGCTTAACAGCAAGACCGTGAAGATCATTGAAATCATGAACGATCTCAATCTGGGGTACAACGAAATCCCGGCTGCCGCGAAAGCCACCAGCGAACCTTTTCGCGCCCACAACCCCCCAAAACTGCACCCGGTGCTCCTCACGACCGGTGTCAGCCTCATTGACATCCAAAAGAAGAACGGCCTGACGATTTTCTCCGCGAACGGTGCGACCATCCGGCACGCAAATTTCAACGTGAAATCATCCGCCAACGTCATTATTCGCAATCTGAAGTTCGACCAGCTTTGGGAATGGGATGAAGCCTCCAAGGGCGACTACGACGAGAACGATTGGGATTTCATCACGCTCGGCAACGGCGGCGCGGTGAGCAACATCTGGGTTGATCACTGCACGTTCACGAAATCCTACGACGGCATTCTCGATACCAAGGCCGGTTGCTCGGCTATCACCCTCTCGTGGTGCAAATATACCGGTGACGACGGCGCCACCAATACCAACAGTTGGGTTCATCAGCAAATCAACTATCTGGAACTGAATCCGTCGAGCTACCCAATGTATAATTTCCTTCGCACCCATGGTTTCAGTGTCGAAGACATCGTCACGATCATCCAAGGGCATGACAAGACCCACCTGGCGGGCCAAAACGATCTCGACCCGAACAATGCGACCATCTCGATGACTTTCCACCACCTGTGGTTGAATAGCGTGTGGGATCGTTGCGTGCCGCGTCTGCGCGCCGGCAACGTGCATGATTACAACATCTACGCTGACGACACATTGGTGCTGGCCGCCAAGCGCCTGCGCGATACGCGTGCGGCCGCCATGAGCACAGCCAACCAAAACACACTGAACAATACCTACAGTTTCAATCCACCCATCAACGGCAGTATCTCCACTGAGAGCGGCGCCCTTCTGGTTGAAAAGTCGGTTTACATTGATTGCCTCTGGCCGCTACGCAACAATCAGACCGCTCCTTCGAATCCTGCATATACCGGCAAGATCAAGGCGCTGGATACGATTTACCAGATGGACAGCACGGTCGTTCGCGGCAACAGCACCGATTCCGGCAACCCGCTGGGCCCGTTCCAGGCGCCCATCATTGCCTTCTCGTGGAATCTGCCTGGCAACCAACTGCCTTACACCTATACGATGGATGATCCGAGCCAGCTTCAAAACATCGTCACCAGTCCCACTGCGGGGGCCGGGGCCGGTGTACTCACTTGGAACAAGACAAATTGGTTGATGACCACCTATGCGCCGACGGCGCCATTCATTGTTGCACACCCGCAAAGCCAGACCGTATCACCAAGCAACACTGTCGCCTTTACCGTGGTTGCAGCCGGCAGCACGCCCTTGGCCTACCAGTGGTATTTCAACACTAATACGCCGCTGGCCAATGCCACCAACGTGACATTGATCCTCGCCAATGTGCAAACCACCAACGCGGGCGCTTATTCCGTGATTGTGACGAACACAGCCGGCTCAGTGATTAGTTCCAATGCCATCCTCACCGTGTCGTCAGGCGCGCCGTCCTCCCAGCCGCAACTGTCGGGCTTTATTTACAATAACGACGGGACTTTCAGCCTCACTGTCAATGGCGACACTGGGCCGGACTACATCGTGCAGGCGTCCACCAACCTTACGGATTGGGCCAGCATTTTCACCAATCATTCGCCCACACCGCCATTTATTTGGACTGATTCCGGCGCGAGCAACTTCAACCAGCGGTTTTATCGGATCCAACTCGGGCCGTAAAAACCGATTGGCAGGATTTGCCCAAACCATTCCAACATCAAACCGGCACTTTGTGAAAATCTCAGCCATGCTGCTCGTCCTTTCGCTTGGCATTTCACTTTGCCCCGCCGCTCCCGGACCGGGAATTTTTGATGTGCGCCAGTTCGGCACCAGGGGCGATGGAAAGACTTTGGATACCGTGGCCATTCAAGCCGCACTGGACGCCTGCGGCAAGGCCGGTGGCGGCACCGTGAAATTTTCTCCGGGAATTTATCTGAGCCAGCCGCTCACCCTCCGGACCAAGACCGCGATGTTGCTCGAAGAGGGCGCTACGCTGCTGGCGTCGCCGACACAATCGGATTTTCTCAAGGATGGCGGCGACTGGCTGACGGCCAAAAGCAGCGACGATTTCATCCCGTTCATCAACGGAAAAAATCTCACGGACATCGCCATCACCAGCCAGGGAACGATTGATGGCAATGGTGCAAACTGGTGGGGGCCGGCCGAGGAAGCCCGCACCCGGAAACCCGGTCACCCGCCTCTGCCTCGTCCGGACCTCGTCGTGCTCAACAACTGCAAGAACGTTCACCTGGCCGGAGTGAAGTTGATCAACTCGCCAAGGTCTCATCTTGTGCTCAACAACTGTGAAGAGGCGGTCATTGAAGGGGTGACCGTCAGGTCGCCGGCGGGCGCAGCCAACACCGACGGCATGGATCCCATCGATTGCCGCAACGTGACCATCACCCGTTGCACCGTTGACACCGGCGACGACAACATTGCCATCAAATCCGGCAAAAAAGTTGAGGGCCGCAAATTCGGCTGCGAAAACATCACCGTCACCGACTGCGATTTTCTGCACGGCCACGGCATGTCCATTGGCAGCGCAACCGTCGGTGGCGTGCATCACGTAGTCGTGAAAAACTGCCGCTTCGAAAACACCGACAACGGCTTGCGCATCAAATCCGGTCGCGACCGCGGCGGGTTGGTCGAGGATATCAGCTATTCTGACATCACCATGAAGAACGTGCATCCGGCGATTTCCATCGTCTGTTATTACCAATACAGCACCAACGACAAATATCCGAAGAACGACCCCGCCCAGCCGATTTCTGAAACCACACCCCGCTTTCGCAACGTCTGTATTTCCAACGTGACTGCCACCTGTACCCAAGACGCCGGCCTTATCGTCGGTTTGCCGGAGAGTCTGGTATCGAACGTCGTGCTGGATAATGTCCGCATCACCGCCGAAACCGGTTTGACGATCCGCGACGCCAAAGGCATCCAGTTCAAAAACTCAACCATTTCGGTCAAAGCCGGTCCGCTGTTCAGCGCTGAAAACGCGGAAGTTGAAGGGTTGGAAAATCCAAAAAAATAAATTAGAATACACAAACAAAATCGAACCATGAAAAAAATATTTCCTCTTTTTCTAGTCACTTTGCTCGCCACCCCGCTGCTCCGCGCGGAGCCGGCTGAATGGGCGCAAGTGCCTGAAATTCTGATGCGCATCAAGGTGCCGTGGTTCCCGCATCGCGATTTTGTCATCACGAATTACGGCGCGGCGGCTGATGGAAAAACGGATTGCACCGACGCGATTCGCAAGGCGATTGACGCTTGCGCAAGGCACGGCGGACGCGTGGTTGTTCCCGCCGGTGAATTTTTCACCGGCCCGATTCATTTGAAGAGCCGCGTGAATTTACATCTCAACCCCAATGCGGTGCTGAAATTCAACACGGATCCCAAAGCCTATTTGCCTGCGGTGTTCACACGTTTTGAGGGCATTGAATGTTACAACTATTCGCCGCTCATTTATGCGTTCGGCCAGAAAAACATCGCGGTGACGGGTGAAGGCACGCTGGACGGCCAGGCCACCGACGAAAACTGGATGCGCTGGAAGGGCAAAAAAGGCGGCACCGAGACTCAAACCGCCGCCAATGGACGGCTTAAAAAAATGGCCGAGAGTGGAGTGCCCGTGGAACAGCGCCGGTTCGGTGAAGGCGATTATTTGCGCCCGAACTTCATCCAATTCAACCGCTGCCGCAACGTGCTGATTGAAGGCGTTCACATCCGCCGCTCGCCGATGTGGGAGCTTCATCCGGTGCTTTGCACCAACGTCACCGTGCGCGGCGTGGACATCGTTTCGCACGGCGCCAACAACGACGGCTGCGACCCGGAAAGCTGCCGCGACGTGCTGATTGAAAATTGCCTGTTCGACACCGGCGATGACTGCATCGCCATCAAGTCCGGTCGCAATGCCGATGGCCGCCGTGTCGGCGTGCCGTCGGTAAACCTGATCATCCGTGGTTGCACCATGCGCGACGGCCATGGCGGCGTGACCATTGGCAGCGAGATTTCCGGCAGTTGCAGCAACGTGTTTGCGGAGAACTGTGAAATGAGCAGCCCGAACCTGACCTGCGCGCTGCGGCTCAAATCCAATGCTGTCCGTGGTGGCGTCGAGCAAAACATTTTCATGCGGAACGTGAAAGTGGGGCGGGTGTCGGATTCCGTCCTGCAAATTGATTTTCTTTACGAGGAAGGCACAAACGGGTCCTGCAAGCCGATCGCGCGCAATGTGGCGATGGAAAACGTCACCGTTGACCATACTCCCCGCGTGCTGAACGTCCGGGGCTTTCCCGGCGCCGAAATCAGCAACGTGCGGATTTATAACTCGACCTTCAAGCAAATCGAGAAGCCGGATGTGGTCAAAGACGCCGACGTGAAGCTGGTAAACTGCTCGCTGGAACCGGCAAAGTGATGTAAGTTGTGGTATAACAGGCCAGTATGATTTAACGAGTGAAATTTGTCGCAACAATTATGGAATCGCCTAATCGCTTTCATTTCTTTGTCCCATTCCTTCTGGTGTTCATCGGTTGTTGGGTGTGCCCCAATCTGGTTTTGGCGGTGCCGACACTGCCGACCATCAACACCAACAACATCATCACCGTCACCAATGCCCCGTACAACGCGACGAACAATGGCACGACTGACAATGCCCTGGCCATTTCCAATGCCATTGTGGCGGCGGCGGCGGGTGGCTATACCAACGGCTTGGTCGGCGGCACGGTCAGAATCCCCGCCCCCGGCGTCTATTTGTCCGGTCCGTTTCCGCTGATGAACAACGTCAATCTCCAGATTGACGCCGGCGCAATTCTGCGGTTGCTGCCCTACAGTCAATATCCCGGCGGCATCACCAACCCGCCAAATTTCATCACCGGCACGAGCTTGACGAACATCGCCGTCAACGGCAGCGGCGCCATTGACGGGCAGGGTTCGCCGTGGTGGCCGGGGTACAAGACCAATTCGCGACCGACCGCGATTTACTTCTCAAAATGTTCCATCGTGTTGCTGCAAAGTTTTACGATTTCCAATACACCGGCGCAGAACATCGGCATCAAGGGCAACGGTGCCGGCAACATAACCATCCAGGGCATCAGTGTTATCGCGCCGGCCTCGGAGGCCCCAAGCAATCCGTCGCACAATACCGACGCCATCGACTTTGCCGAGACCAACGGCCTCATCCAGGATTGCTATCTGAACACCGGCGACGACAACATCGCCTTCGGCAGCAGCGCCGGTTTGACGCGGGACATACTGGTGACCAATTGCACCTGTCTCGCCGGCCATGGCATCTCCATCGGCAGTTACACGTCCAGCGGCGTGTCCAACATCACCGTCATCAACTGCTCCTTTAACGGCACCGACCAGGGCATTCGCATCAAATCGGACAACGACCGCGGCGGCACGGTGCAAAATCTGAATTACCTCAACCTGACGATGACGAATGTGGATTTCCCCGTGCTTATTTACGGATATTACAACGAAGTCGGCACTCCCAACACCATCTCACCCTACATCGCCGCCACGGAGGTGGTCCCCGCCCCTCCCCTTAGCGGGACCACCCCGGTTTACCGCAATATCATCTTCAGCAATATCACCGCCTATTCGGTCAGCGGTTATCCCGTCGGCTTAATCTGGGCACGGACGGAATTGCCCGCGACTAACATCGTGTTCAACAAGGTCAACCTCACCGGCAACGAAAGTTTCGGTCTTTATAACATCAGCGGCGCGCAGTTCATTGACTGCAACCTCAAGGTTTCGGCCACTTCCAACACTTTCGCCCTTTTCAACGCCCAGCTCATCGTCACCAACAGCGCGTTCGCGACCAATCTCATCATGCTGGACGGCCTGACCACCAACGGTTACGGCAACAGCCTGGCCTTTTACAACGCGCGCGCTTCCTTGAAAAACACCAACGTCTTTGACGACGGCCCGCTCACCTTGGCGGACAGCACCCTCACCATCAGCAACAATTTCATGCTGTTTCCCAGCACCGTTTTGAATTTTACGCTGGATCCCAACACCAACCGGGTGGCGGTGGTGGGCAACTTGGCATTGGGTGGGACCATTAACGTGACGAACGGCCCCGGGTTTGGGGCGGGCACGAATATTCTGCTGACTTACACCGGTATTTTAAGCGGCAATCTTCCCACTCTCGGCTCGACGCCCGCAGGCTACAACTATGCTTTCGACACCAACACCGCCGGCCAAGTGAACCTCATTGTGGCTTTGCCCGCGCCTTCAGCTCCGACCAATTTCACGGCGATGGGAACGAACCTGTTGATTATTTTGAAATGGAACGCCGAGTCGAGTGTGACCAATTACAATCTCAAACGCGGGACGGCCAACGGCGGGCCGTATCCGACGGATTACAGTGGATTGACCGCGACGAATTATTCCGATGCGGCGGTGACCAATGCCGTGACCTATTATTACGTGGTGACGGCGGTGTCCGGTGGCGGCGAGAGTCCCAACTCCCTGCAAGCCAGCGCCGCACCGTTGCCTTCAGCGGTGCCGACCAATATTGTTGTGCAGGTCGGCAGTGGCCAGTTGCAGTTGTCCTGGCCGCAGGATCATCTCGGCTGGCACTTGCAGATTCAAACCAACAGTCTCAACGCGGGTTTGGGGGCCAACTGGGTCAATGTTCCCAATTCCACAACCACCAACCAGATTTTCATCCCCATCAATCCAAACAACGGTTCCATTTTTCTCCGGATGGTGTATCCGTAACCAAGGTCAAAATCATTTCGGGCTTTTTTTCCGGTAGTCGCCGCGGCTGAAATACTTCTCCAGCCAGATATAAAGACAGATGAAAAGATAACGGCTGCCCATCTCACGCATCATCAGCTTCGCCTCGCCGGTGCGACGGTTGCGCCAGGTGACGGGAATGACGGCCCATGAAAATCCACGCACGATGGCCTTGAGCGGCAGTTCAACGGTGAGATTGAAGTGTGGCGAGATCAATGGCCGGCACCCGTCAATCACTTCACGCCGGTAGGCCTTGAAAGCGTTCGTCGTGTCGTTCAGACGGATGGCAAAGAGGGTTTTGAGAAAGAAGTTGGCGATACGATTGATGAACAGCTTGATTTTTGGATAGTCAACCGTGCCGCCGCCTTTAATGAAACGGCTGCCGAACACACAGTCCCAGCCTTTGTTCAATTCCTGCCAGTAGTGTGTCACGTCGCGGCAATCATCGGATTCATCCGCCATCATGATGACCACGGCGTCGCCCTTCATGTGGTCGAGACCACGGACGACCGCGCGGCCAAAGCCGTGCAGGCCTTCATTCTTTACCGGAACCAGCTCGGGAAGCCCGGCTTTGATTTGGGTGAGCAGTTCCCAGGTCCGGTCGGTGCTGCCATCGTCAACGACGATAATTTCGTGCGGCACGTTATGCAGCCGCAGTTCCAAATGAAGGTGCTCCACCGTGGAACCGATGCAGCCTTCCTCATTGCGCGCCGGAATGACCACCGACAGTAACGAGAGCGGCCGGGGTTGAGGAGTCGGATCACTCATGTGCTGTTGGGCAAATCTGGTTTTGGCTGCAACGCTGTGCCGAGACAGGCGGCGGATTCATTTGTCCTCTCAAGCCTAAATTAAATCTCCGCCAGGTCAAACAGTTAGAACTTATTCGCAAATAAAAATTGTCTGGTGCAGGCCTGGCTTCACGTTCTCAGCCAAACCCGGCGCTGCGCCATTCTACAAGCGCCCCCGGTGAGCCAGGCGGGTGATGGCTACGGTTTTTCATGGAATGGGGAATTGGCTTCATAGAGTTTGAGCCGCATTTGCAGAGCGTCAGCCAGGGGTTTGTTGTTTTGAGTGGCGATGAGAGACAACGCGCGCTTGACCGTTTCAACCGCTTCGCCAAATTGACCCGCCTCGGCATAGGCCGCGGCCAAAGTGTCAAGGACATTGGGTTGGTTTCCGCCGGAAAGTTGCTCGGTTTGTCGGGCCAGTTCGACCGCTTTGCTGCCGTTGCGCAATGAGGGCTCGGAGCAAGTCGCCAGCAGCCAGGCCAGATTGTTTAGCGCCAGCGCATGTTTGGGGTTGAGTTCCAAAGCTTTTTCATATTCTGCCATCGCCGCGGCGATTTTTTTTTGACTTTGCAGCGCAAGACCGAGTCGATAATGACCTTGAACGGAGTTCGGCATCAACTCAAGGGTCCGCTGGAATTGGGCGACGGCTTCACTAAAACGGCCTCGCAACGCAAGCACAACGGCCAGGTTGTAGTGAAATTCGCCATTCTCCGGTTTGAGTTGAATGGCGCGGTCATAATGCGTGATGGCTTTATCCGGCTGGTTTTGGCTGACCAACAAATTGCCCAAATTATTGTGAAGGTCGGCAGTTTCGTTGAATCGAAGAGCCTGCTCAAAATATTCAATCGCTTCGGCGGGTTTCCCTTGGGCTATTAGCAGGCGCGTAAGATTATTGAAAGCTTCTGGAAAATCAGGGCGATTCTCGAAAACTTCCCGATATTGTCCTATGGCATCAGTAATTTGACCTCTCATCAAAAGTATGTTTCCAAGATTGTTATGCGCGTCGGCCAGGTCGGGTTCATTCTCGACCGCCTTTTGAAAACAAGAAAAGGCTTCATTCGTCTGTCCAAGTCGTAGAAATGCGGAGCCGAGGTTGTTTTGCGCCTTCGCAAAGCCGGGAAAAATTTCCAGCGCTTTTTGGTATTGCTTTATCGCTTCCTGCGGGTGGCCGGTTTCAAGCCATGCGTTCCCCAGATTATAATATGAAGCCGGCAAGGTGGGATCCAATTCAACCGCCTTCTCGAAATGACGCATTCCTTCGTCTGTTTTTCCGATTCGCACCAGCGCATCGCCGAGATTGTTGTGAGGCTCGCTGAAATTTGGATTGACCTCCAGTGACTTGTTGAAATATGGAATCGCATTAGTCACCTGATTTTTTTCAAGCAAAATGTAGCCCAGATTATTGTAGGCCAAAAAAGCCTTTGGATCTCTGGCAATGGTTGTCCGCCAGAGCGTTTCAATGTCCGAATACATTGCGCTTTGTTTCCATGTCAGAACGGCCAACACAGGCAGCAAAATGGCGGCAAATCCAATGAGCGCTCCCATTTTATTAAAATGTCCGGCAAAATGCGCGATCAATCCTGCGAACAATGCAATAACGCCAAGGCTGGAAAGATAAACCCAATGATCCCACACAAATGAATAGCGCGCCCCATACGCGTTCATAAATCCAAGGACGGGGAAAATGGTGCCGGCAAAAAAGAAGGCCGCGGCGGCCAGCCCGCGTCCCATTTTCTTTCGGCCGAGCCACAGAGCCGCCAGCGCGGCCAAAGCAGCAATGGGCAAGAGCCATTGCCAGAATGAGCCGGCATCCGGTTTCCAGCGCGGGTAAATGAAACAAAGATTTTCCGGCCAAAATAATTTGCCGATGTAAAACCAAAACGCCCGGCCGGCAATCAGACAGCGTTCCGGAAAAGTCATCGCAAAATCCGATCCCGTCGCGCCGACGTGATTTTTCTCCAGCCAGGCAGTCACTCCGGAAAAACCGATTGCGATTGCGAAAAATGGCAGACTGGGCAGCACGTCTCCGCGCCACTGGATGCGTCCATTTTTCCACCAGCAAATCAATAAAATCACCGCCGGAAATGAAAACGTCGTCGTCTTTGCCAGCAGCGCCGCCAACAAAAGAAAGAAAGCCAGCGCATAAGCATCCCACCGCCGGGGCGAATCATTGTCCGCTTTCCAAAACGAATTGAACCGGCCATAAGCCAGCAACGCGCCCAGAAAAAAAACCATTGAAAGCACATTTTTTCTCTCCGTTACCCATGCCACCGATTCGACCATGATGGGATGAAGCGCGAAAATTCCCGCAGCCAGCCACGCGCCCGGCAGTTCAAGTTTCTGCAACAATTTCCAAAACAATAAAACCGAGATTAGATGCAGGACAACATTTTCAGTGTGATAAGGGAGCGCCCAAAGTTTCCAGAAGTGATAATCAAGCCAGAACGTCGTGCCCGAGAGCGGATAATATTGTTGCAACGCCGTCGGGTCGCTCCACATCAGACACAAACCGGAAAAATCCCGCAGCAGTTTCAGGATGTCGGAAGTCCACGATTCATCATCCCAGATGAATCCGCCGTGCAACGCCGGCCAGTAAGCCGCGAACGCAACGAGAATCAACAGCAGTCCAAAAAGACAAGTCGTTCTCGATGAACGCGCAGAACTTACAGTTCCGATGGGTTGCGGCATTTTGTGGATTTTATGATTTGAATTTTTTCAATCATAGAAAAAAAATGCGGCGGTCATAGACCGCCGCATCTGGAAAAAGCTTTTACGAATTTATGTCCGGCGTTGCCAACGGCGCATGACCAGCAAACCAAGCCCGCCAAAAGCTGATAGAGCAAAGACCGTTGGCTCGGGAACGGCTTGAATTAAATCGTTAACGGTTATGGAACTGATGTCCACACTGGAAGCTTCACCAGGCCCTGTGTGACGCCAGCCGAAGGCAAGCGCGTCAAAATTGGTGGTTAACAATGTTGCGCCACTAGCCGTGGCAATATCAGTGAACAGAGGCGTGCCGGCAACCGAACTGCCGCTGTAAAGAGCATTGCTGATGGTCAGAGTGCTCGCCGCGGAAAGTGTAATCTGATAATTCAGCGTGTATGTTGAACCATTGGCCAAACTGGTTGTAACACCAGGGGTGAATGCGTTGCCAGGAACAGCAGTGGCCGTTGGGGAGTTGAAGGCACCGGTTCCGGCATTGTTGAAAAGCAATTCCTGATCTGTTGAGGTTGCCCCTCCAGATTGAGCCGGACGAGTAAGAATGCTGGAGTTGCCATTCATATACATGCGCCCAATATAACCGAGGTAGCCTGCCGCCCCGCCAGTAGCAGCAGAGCCGGAATCAAGCCGGCTGCCTGTAAGAGGCAATACTCCGCCGGAATTATACAAACCGACAGTTAATTGAGCACTGGTGTTATCTGCTGAATTAAGAATATTTGCTGTATCTGTGAAAACGATGGTCAAGTCAACCGAGTCACCAATGGTGGCAAGGGTAATTGGTGTGCTGGTAAATTGAGCCTGCAACTCCGCAAACACACTGGCTGTGTTTCGCGCAGCAAAATGCAGGTCGCCCGAAGCAATGGTGTATCCCGCGGGAACGGCGCCCTGCGACCAATTCTGATATGCGGCCGTGCTGGCAGTGGGAGCTGTTGGCGTACCGTTGATCGTGCTGCCGCTTCCAAATGTGTCACTAAATACAGTGTCGCCCATGACGGTCAGCGGCGCTACAAGGGATAGTGCAACCAAAAATAAGCGTTTCATAATGTTATTACTATTTTCTATTAGGGTTCTTTGAACTGTTACTTTACTGGTTGACCCAATTCTAACCTGCTTCCCGGATTTGTCATCATCGTTTTTGTGCAAACGAATTTGAAATTTAGGCACTGGAAGCGGTTGAGAGTTGCAGATAGTTGAGGGTTGAGGGCTGGTTTTAACCTGAAAACCGAAATTGAAATGGGGAGCGCGCCCTCGCGGAAAACACTGGACGCGCGGAAAAGTCCGGCGGGTGACGGCCAGCCTGTGCGCCAAAACGGCTGGACGCGAGGCGCGTCCAGCTACGCCCGAGGCGGGCGTGCTCCCCAACTTCTGGGAATGGTCGGCATGTGGGTGGGACCGCGCTGCTGCGCGGCCTCGGACGACCGGCAGGTCGTCCCTACCGATCATTGGGGTTCCAGCCGTCCGCGCCGCCGAGGACCTTTCCCGGCGTAATGGCTGCGGCTTCGGCCTTCGTCAATTGCTTTGCCCAGTCCACGCGCTGCTTCGGGCTGCCGCCGGAACCGGCGCTGTTGAACTCGGCGTAGCGCGCGGTCTGGTGCGTCTCGGGTTTCTTCCAATCGTTCCAGCCTTCCGGGCGGACGACTTCGGACATTTCCGTGTTCAGGAAGATCGTGCTCGCGTAAATCCGCCACGGCCGCCCCAGATAGGTCCGCGCTTCGGGCTGGTCGCCGGTGATTTTGCAATTTGAGAAAACAAATCCAAACGGCTGGTCCACTGGCGTGGAAGCGACGGTGATGTAGCCATCGCCCAGACATTGAATGTGGCATTTCTCGAACCACGCCGTCGCCGCGCCGAAAATGAAATCCACGTGACCGGCAATGTAACAATTTTCAAAATACTGCCGGCCGCGGTTCAACAGAATCGTGTCCTGCCACCCGAGGAAACGGCAGTTGCGGAACACCGCGCGGTCGCCATCCACGCGGATGGCCAGCGCCTGCCCGACCGCGCCCGCGGAATTTTCAAACGTGATGTTTTCCGCCCTGAAATCGTCCGCGTCAATTGTCGTCGAGGGCGTGTGAAAAGTGCCGAGGGGTTTGCCGTCAAAATTGGTGAGGTTGTCATACAAATCATAGGTGATCACGGTGGTGGCCGGATTTTCGCCAACCAGGCTGAAGAAGCGCTTCTCGCGCTGCACGTAAATCAATTCCTTGTAGGTGCCCGGTTTGATGTGAATGACCACCGGATTGGTGCGGCTGCCGGAAGGGACGGACATGATGGCGGCCTGCACATTGGTGAACTGGCCGCTGCCGTCGGCGGCAACCACGAGGTTGATGGGTTTGACCGATTTGACCGTCGCGGCGGATTGACAGCCCGAGTTCAAGGCCAGGATGGCCAGCGCACATAGCGCTGCGGACAACACGGTTGGTATCGAGCAAATGATTCGCTTCATGTCAGGATGGAATTCTTTTCGATTGCTTTGCGCCTTGTGGACTTTCGACCGATTACCCGGCGCAGGTTAAAAACCTGACAATCACGCCGCGCGTTGGCAAGCGCGAATTGCTGCGAACGCAGAAGGAAAATAATTATTTAACCGCAGTCAAAGGTTCAAAGACCTCGGTTCCGTTCGTTTCGGGCGGGGCGAAATTGGCGCCGCAGTGTTCGCATTTTTCTCGGTCCACCACCCGGAGTTTCTTGCAGTTGGGACAGGCCTCCCGTGCCGGCCATTCCTGCACGCATAGAAATCCCAGCAGACCGGGTAGGCCGAAGAGCAAGTGGAACCCTGCCCACTTCAGCCGGGCCCCGGCGCTGAAGTGATACCGTTGACACAGTAGCCAGCCGACCACGGCACAAACAACCGCCGCCACCACGCTGATCAGGAGATCCTTCCATGGGAAATCCCGAAACACGTCCATACCGTGGAGAAACACCGGGGCAGAATAAAATGCCGGCGGCACGACCGAACGGAGCAATCTTTCAGTCAAAGGCGGTGTCCATCCCCGATAACCTGACAAGGACGGCAGGTTCGTGCTTTCGAGTACGCCCTGGCCAGAGGCGAGCCATACGACGCGCGAAGGCAGGGTCCATCCCATCATCTTGTTCGTTTGGTCGTTCGCGTTGAGCCACAGCGTAAATCGGTTGGTGGCTTCCAAGAAGGAAACCGTAACACCGTTGTAAGCTGGATAGGCCGGCACGTAGGGCATTTGCCAGACCAGCTTGCCGTCCGGCGTCATCAGTTGGACAAATTCCCGAGTCACGACGATGGTGTTGTTCCAATCATAACCCTTGGACGAAACGTCCAATGCGCCGCCGATGCGATTATTGTTTGTGGCGGCAAAAAAGATGCTGGCGGTGCGGTTTTCAAGGTTCAATTTGTAAACGACGGTGTCGGTCATGAGCGTCTGAGCCGGATACGATGAATCGTAATAGCCGTTTCCATGTCCTTCCTTGCCCTCCGGACGGCTGAAACGGTCCGGTCCGGTTGCAAGACCCGGAGTGAAACCACTTGGACCCAAGCTGCCGATGAACCGGCGCGACGCTATATCGTATCCCCATAACCGCCCGTTCTGGTTCCAATACCACAGTGTGTCGGGGGTTTGCCGCCACAAGGTGAAAAAGTGGGAACTTTCCATGTATCGTCCCTGATGACGCTTTTGGTATTGTGCTTGATCCTCGAAATCGGCTTGGATGCCGGATTCCGAATCAGCAAGCCGGTTGAAATCAGTCAGGGTGATGGGACGTCCGGTTTTCGTATCTTTAAGCGGCGCGCCATTCAGTTCCGTGATCTGCAACGGTTTGCCGGCCGGTTGTGTCATTTTGTAAATCTCGCCATCTTTGGTCATTTGATAGCGCGACCAATGGAAAGACTCCCGGAACGAATTCGGAACCAGTGACCCAAGCAAGACCATCACAAACATGACCACGATGAAACCTCCCAACATTAGTGAGGTGGCCAGTGCCCGCCGCCCCAACAGCGGCTGGCCATCGTAGTAACCGTTGCTCATAAAGCTGCCCCAAGCGGCGGTGGCAACGATCGCTCCGCCCAGGAGGATGAGGAAGAGCGCCCGCCAAAAATCGGGCACGTTGGCCACCGTCACTGAAACTAGGATAGCCACGCCCAGACCCAGCCCGCGGCTCGCATACCAGCGCGCCTGCCGCAGGCCGGTTAGGAGTCCCGCAAAATAATAAACGATTCCGGAGAGAAAATAGGCGGTGACCGGCAATACCATTGCCCATTCAAATGGTGCGGCTATGTGACCGGGGATCCTTATCATCACGATTACACCAAGCAACGGCAGACCCGCGCCGACTACGTAAAGGCAAAGGCCGGCAATGACCTTGGCGAAGAAAATCTTTGTGCGCGAAAGTGGGCGGTGGATCAGAAACGCCCAAAGGTCACGGTGCCGCTCGTTATGGACCTGCAACCAGCCAAGGATGGCGCCGAAAATCGCGCAACACACCATGGCCAGTTTGGGGAAACTTCCCAGCAACGGTTGTACATTGTCGTCACCCATCCAGCCGGTTTGTCCCAAGGCCAGATTGGCAAAAAATGCGGTGCTGCTGCGGTAAACCTGCACCAGCAAAAACGTGAATATGCCAAAACCAATGACGGCCAGTATGATAATTTCCCTCAATTCCTTTCGAATCAGTGTTTTCATGGTTGCGCCTCCGTTTCCGACAGGATGAATGATTTCTCTCCGCGCTCGCCCAGGTAGCTGATAAACGCGTCCTCCAGGTTGATGGGCACACGTTCCATCTGGGTCGGGGCCAGCGCCTGCAGCGCCCGTTCAGTGGCTTCATCGTAATGCAGGCAGATAAACCGGAGCTCACCCTCTGCCCGAAATGCCTGGAGCAGACCGGGAATCTTCGGGACCGGCGGCGGCGCGCCGGGAAACCGCAGCCGGACCTGCTGCACACTATTTCGAAATGTCTCCAGCGGACAACACACGCGCAAGACACTCCGGTCGAGAATGGCAATGTAATCGGCCACCCGCTCGACGTCGGCCAGTTGGTGCGACGAAAAAAAGATCGTCCGGTCCGACCGGCGGGTGAGATAAATCATGGATTCAATCAGCGACCGATGCGCCACCGGGTCCAATCCCATCGCCGGATCGTCCAGAATCAGCAGCTCGGGTTCCGGCGCCAGCGTCAGGCCCAGACAGAGGCCGGCCCGTTCGCCGCGCGACAGGTCTTTCACCCGCGCGGTTGGCTTGAGGCTGAAATGTCCGATGACCCCGTGAAAGATTTTTTCATTCCAGCGCGGATAAAACCGCGATTGAAAATCGCCGCACTCATTGACGTTCATCCAGCCGTAGAGCTGATGTTCCTCGGTCAGGTAGCCGATGCGCGCCCGGGCTTCCGGCGGCAGGGAGCGGATGTCATGACCCAGGATGCGGCCCTCGCCGCGGGTCGGCTGCAGCAACCCCAGCAACATCCGGATGGTGGTGGTTTTGCCGGAGCCGTTCCGGCCCAGAAATGCAAACACACACCCGCGTGGCACCTCCAGGTTCAGGTCATAAACGGCCGGCTTGGCGCCAAAATACCGCGTCAAACCTTGGGTTCGAATAACCGGTTGCTCATTCATCGCTTCAGTTGCCTCCTTTCAC
>Ga0116110_1000400_pt1 | contig 26178 bp, 24 predicted proteins | sample June2015DPH_8_50_FD_89719 | JGI IMG/M metagenome (GOLD analysis project Ga0116110, IMG submission 89719) | Peatland microbial communities from SPRUCE experiment site at the Marcell Experimental Forest, Minnesota, USA - June2015DPH_8_40 | ecosystem: Environmental > Terrestrial > Soil > Wetlands >...
CGCGGGTCAGCTCCCGACGGCCTGCCGGGGGCGGACGTGGTCGCTGCTCTCGGTGCCGAGGTCGCGCTCGTGCACGCCCGTCTCGACCACCTGCAGGAGCAGCTCAGCCGCCTGGAGGGCGGCGGCTCCGGTGCCGGCCCCTAGCCGCCGGGCATCAAGACTGCTGCCCGGTCCTCGCCAGCGTTGCCACCGGAGATCGCTCATCGAGCGTCAGTCAGGCCATGGCTGCGAAACGCGGCCTGGGCCGCCTGGTGCGCCTGAGCGGATGCTGGCCGCTGAACGGCTAAGATTCCCGGTCGTGGCCGGCGGGCAGCCGGTACTTGACGCCCTGATGCTGCCGCGCGGAGTATGCAGGTCATCCAGGGAAGGGACGGTCGTGGGCTCTGAGCAGGTCGCGGCTGGCAGGAAGATGACCGCATCCCGGCTGACGGCACGGCTCGGGCAGCGCCGGAAGCCACACCCCGCGAGCGGTCGCCGGGCGGGACGCCTCCGGTCGTTCGATCCTGCGCGCGTCGCCGACCTCGAATGCCGGGCCTGGGTCAGCTACTACCGGCGTGACTGGCCGCAGCTGCTGATGGCATTCGTCGCGCTGATCAGGGCGGGCTTCGGCATGGACTGGTGCCGGACCCTGCACGCCGCCTGGCTGATCATGCGCGCTACCCAGCTGTGGGCGCCCATCCCCGGCAACGACCCCGGCGGGGCACGGGCCTGCATGCGCAGGTTCTACGCCCTGGTCAGGCTCAGCTACGGCGAGCCTGCCAGCCCAGCGGAGGCAGCCAGGCTGGAGGTCGACTGGTGGCGCGTGCACCGGGAGGCCGGGCGCGCGGCCGGGCCGCGGGGCGCGGGCGACGAGCTGGTCGAGTCGCTGACCCGCCTGTACAGCTATCTGTACGGTGAGCCGGCCGATGACGTCCGGCCTGCCGCGATGCACCGGGCCCGCGCGATGGACCTGTCCGATGAGTGGGTCGACGAGGGCTGCCGGCCGGACAGCCCGCTGCTCGCCCGGGAGCACGCGGCCCTGGTCCGCGGCTACGCCGCGCTGCTCGCCGCCGTGCACCACTGAGCCGCCGGGCGCGATGATGGAGCGCTGCGGAATGATCCGGGTGCGGCCACGGCGATGAGTTTGACTGAGCGCACCGGTCTGCCACTGGTGCCGGGTCAGCCGCGGCTCGCACGAGCGAAGCGGCCGGAACAGGAAGGAAGCGCGACGATGACCGCAGGCGGCACCCAGCCCGTTTCAGTGTCCCGCCGGATCGAGGCTCCCGCGGAGGAGCTGTTCGATGTGCTCGCCGACCCGGCCGGGCATCCCGGCATCGACGGCTCGGGGATGCTGCAGCGTGCGGACGGCAACTCCGTCATCTCCGGGGTCGGGGATACCTTCAGGGTGAGCATGCGCAACGCCGAGATGGGCGACTACGAGATCACCAACCACGTGGTGGAATTCCAGCGGAACCGCCGGATCGGCTGGGAGCCCGTGCTGAGCGCCGCATCCCGCGCGGAGGACGCGGCGGACATTGGCCACCGGAACGGGTACCAGTGGATCTACGAGCTCACGCCGGACGGTCCGGATGCCACGATCGTCACCGAGACCTACGACTGCACGCGCGCGCCGGAGTGGCTGCGCAAGGCGGTCCGAGGCGGCGATCGCTGGGTGGCGAGCATGACCGCCACGCTGGAGAATCTCGACCAGCAGTGCGCCCAGCGGTCCAGCCGGTCCGTCGGCTGATCACCGCGGCGGGTCAGGTGCGCGCGACGACCTGGCCGAGCACGGCGAAGGGCAGCGCGGCGCCGTTGAGCACCAGGACGCCGCTTTTCCCGGCACCGCCGAACGCGACAGTGCACGGCGTGCCCTGCCGCATCGCGTCCGTGATGCTGGCCGCGAGCGCCGTCAGGTCGGTGCCGGGGGCCAGCGGGTAGCCGGGAGAGGTGGCGCTCAGTCCGGTGACCGACGACAGGTACAGGAACGGCGTCAGGACGGTGCCGTCGCTGGGGATGGGGCCGCCGCCTGACGGGTCGCTGAGGCTGGGGTTGCCGGGGGCGGGGCCGCCGGCGGACGTGGCCGGCACGTCGTCGCTGGGGATGGGCCCGCCCACTCCCGCGGACAGCACGTCCGCAGGGAGCAGGCCGGCTGTCCCGGCGCGCCGCCAGGACGCCGTCCGGCAGATCGTCGCGGGTCGGCTGCCGTCGGCCGTCCGGCAGCGGCCGGCTGCGGGAGTACCGTTACGCGTAGCGCATATCCCGCCGCTCACGAAGGAGCGCCCGGTCATGGCGGTCAAGGTCTATCCGGGCGGCGCCCCGGCAGAACAAAGCGTGATGATCTATGAGGAAGCCGACACCTTCAGCGTCACCGCTGGCGGCTTCCTGCTCATCCAGCGGCAGCACACGGGCAAGCAGAAAGACCTGGCGGTGTTCGCGCCGAGCGCGTGGCTCCGTGCGGAGGTCGTGCCGGAGCAGGCACCGGGCTCGCCGTGACCGGCCGGTCCGCAGCTGCGGACCGCTGAGGGGCAGCCCCGCAGGCCGCCGCGGATGTCATCGCGTATGCGCGGCGTGAGTATTCGCCGGGGCGCCGCATGCATGCGGTGTGCCTGCGTTACCGGGCCGCGGCGCGTGCATAAGGTGGCTTGGGGAGTTCCACCTGGGCACCCCACCTGGGGAGGGATCATGAACTGCCCGCATCAGCCGCCCTGCCCGCCGGCGGACGCGCCGGACTGCGAGGCCGCGCACGTCATCGCTGCCCATCCCGAGCAGGGGTGGAGCCTGCTGTGCAATGGCGTCGTGGTGTTCGAGGACACCGGCGACCTGCTGCCAGACGGCCGGATCATCCCGCCGCACCGGGCGGCGGCCTGACCGGCAGGCAGACCCGGAACACTGTCTGCTTTCCGGGTGTGCTCCGGGCTTCGACGCGGCCTCCGTGCATCTCGGTGATGGCCTTGACGATGGACAGGCCAAGGCCGGTCCCTGGCAGTCCCGCGATCCGGGCATTAGACGCGCGGCTGAACCGGCCGAAGATCGTGCCGAGTTCCGCGGCCGGTATGCCGATCCCCGAGTCCTCAACCTCGATCCGCCACCAGGGGCCGTCCCGGCTGGCGCTGACGCGGACGCGGCCGCCGGGATCGGAAAACTTGACCGCATTGGCGATCAGGTTGTCGAGCACCTGCCGCAAGCGATGCCGGTCGCCCTGGACAGGCGGCCCGTCGGGAGCGGAGACCTCGATCGTGCTACCGCGCCGCGCCGCGCCGGCCGAGGCTGACCTGGCTGCCTGGTCGATGAGCGCCGGGACGGACACGGGAGCCAGGTTCAGCGGCAGGATGCCGGCCTCGATGCGGCTGAGCAGGGACAGCTCGCCGACCATGTGCCGCAGCTGCTCGGCGTTGCGCTCGATCACGTCCAGGGCCTGGCCAACGTCGGCGCTGATACCGCCGGGGTCGTGCCGGATCAGGTCGGTGAAGGCCACGATCGAGGTGAGCGGAGTGCCCAGCTCGTGCGAGGCCGCGGCCAGGTACTGGGTTTTCGCGCTGGCGGCCTGCTGAAGCCGCCTGTTCTGCTCTTCCAGCTGCTGCTGGGCCAGCTCGGCCAGCTCACGGGCGGCCAGCTCGGCCTCGATCGCCCGCTCGCGCTGCTGCGCCAGCGCCGTGCGGTCGGACATGTCCCACGCCAGCCACAGGTCTCCGCGGTAGTGGCCGTCAGCCAGGACGGGCCAGTAGTCGCATTCGAGGGTCCGGCCATCGGAGCAGGCCATCTGCTCTCCCGAAGCCGGCTGCCGCCGCGCCGCGGCCTCGCCGGTGCGGCGGACGAACTCGGCCGGGTCGCTGAAGACCTTCTTGATCTCCCGGACCAGGCCGGTGACGGGGGTGCCGGCGAGCTGGCCGGGCTCTTCCGCGATGCCGAACAGATCGCAGAAGCTCTGGTTCAGCTGGGTGATCATGCCATGCTCGTCGGTGAACAGCACGCCGGGAATCGCCGCGGCGATGAGGCTCTGCAGCCGCTGGGTCTGGTCGGCCAGGCCGTGGCGGGCCCGCTGCTCGGCGGCCAGCAGGCTCGTCCGCTCCTGCTCCTGACGGGCATGCTGCAGATGGGCCGCGACGATTGAGGCGACCGCTCGCGCCGCCGACTCCGCCGGCCTGCTCCAGCTCGGGGCATCCCCCGGCGCATCTCCCGTCAGGGCCAGGACGCACGGCGGCTGGCCCGGCGCCGGCTCTGGCCAGGCGAGCAGGACGGTGACCGGGTGACGGCCGCCGCCGGGCTTCGCGGCCAGCCTCGCCTGCAGTGACCCGCCGCTGGCCGCCAGCTCCGGATGCTTCCGGACTAGCGCGCCGATCCCGGCCAGCAGCGCGGGGTCGGTCCCGGCCTGCCTCGGGTAAGCCGCCAGCACGCCCAGCTGGCCCGCCGCCGTGCACTGGAGCGCCAGCGCGGCCCGGGCGCTGAAGCAGCCTGCCACCCGCTGCAGCACGGCCGGCAGCGCCGCTGGCGGGTCATCCCGCAGCAGCCGCGTGGCCGCGAGCTCCGCGGCCATCGGCCAGTCTTGCCCACCATCAGCCCCGGGCAGGCCGGCTGCCTGCCCGGGACGAGATCGCGCTCCCCCCATAAACCGCGGCCCCCAGCCCCTGCTCGCGCGGTGTCCTGCGAGGAAAGACATTCCCCCAGGCGGACGAGCCACGCTGGCCGCCGCGCGCCGGGCAGCAAGCGCACGGGCAATTGCCCCGTTATGCCGCCAGGCCCAGTCCGCATCTGCCCGGCCGGGCGGATGCGGTGACCACCCTGGCCGGCGGCGGCCGGGGCGTACGGGATGGCGCTACGGGCGCCGATCTCACGTGCGGTGCGAGTGGGCGGACTGCAGGGCGGCGCTGAGCGTGCGCAGAATGCGCGCGAGATCGGCCTGATCTTCCTGGCTGAGCTGGTCAAAGGCCCGCTCGGCCTCGTTACCGCGGGCCGCGCGGATCGCGTCAAGCACGCTGGCGCCGTGCTCGGTCAGCTCGGCGAGGGTGGCCCGCCGGTCGCCGGGATCGGGCCGCCGCCGCACCAGGTTCCTGGCCTCGAGGGCATCGACGACCTCGGTCGTCGAGCGGGCCGCGATGTGCAGATGATCCGACAGCGCTGACATCCGCATCGCCCCGTGCCGCATCAGCACGCTCAGGGCCCGCAGGTGAGAAGGGGAGATATCCCAGCGAGCCAGCGTCTCCTGGGACGTGTCGCGCAGCTGGCGGGCGACAGACCGGAAGGCCTCCGGCAGCGTCTCGTCACCGCCGGCCTCGCGCCCGCTCGTCGTGTCGCGCCCCTGGGCCACGGGAATAGCGTAGCAGCAGCTACTGTTGTAGCCTCATATTGAGGGTACCTCAGCAAAGACTTTACTGGCTCACGGCGCCCGAGAGCGCGAGCCGCCCCGGCAGAATCGAGCAACCCTTGGCAGCACCACCCGCGAACCGAAACAGCAGCAATACCGGCCGCACCCACGGCCCCAGGACGGTCACGGCCGCCGAGAAGGCGCAGGCGCGCGAGGTATCGCTGCGCCGCGTCGGCCGGCTGTTCTCCCCCTACCGCTGGCAGCTGGCGTTCGTCACCGCCCTCATCGCTGCCTCCTCCGTCGTCGGAGTCGCCTCCCCGTTCCTGCTCCGCGCGGTGATCGATACTGCTCTCCCGGACCGGAACCTGCGGCTGCTGGCCCTCCTGGTGGCCGGCATGATCGGCATCGCCGCCGTCTCGTCGGCCTTCGGCGTGATCCAGACCTGGATCAGCACCCGGGTCGGCCAGCAGGTCATGCACGGGCTGCGGATCAGCGTCTTCGCCCACCTGCAGCGGCAGTCGATCGCCTTCTTCACCCGGACCCGCACCGGCGAGGTCCAGTCCCGCATCACCAACGACATCGGCGGCATGGAGTCCGTGGTGACCTCCACCGCGACCTCCATCGCCGCGAACGCCACCACCGCGGTAGCCACCGCCGTCGCGATGGTCGCCTTGTCGTGGCGGCTCTCCCTGATCTCGCTGGTAGTCATGCCCCCGGCCATCTACCTGAGCCGCAAGGTCGCCCGCATGCGCCGGGCCATCACCACCCAGCAGCAGCGCGAGCTGGCCGACCTCAACGTCACTATCGAGGAGGGACTGTCGATCAATGGCGTCCAGCTGGCCAAGACCATGGGCACCGGCCCGGCCCTGGTGCAGCGGTTCACTGCCTCCTCGGCCCGCCTGATCGACCTGGAGCTGCGCTCCCAGCTCGCCGGGCGCTGGCGGATGGCCTCGCTGAGCCTCATCTTCGCCGCGATCCCCGCGCTCATTTACCTCGCCGCCGGCCTGCCGGTCACCGCCGGCGTGATGACGATCGGCACCCTGGTCGCCTTCACGACCCTGCAGAACGGCCTCTTCCGGCCGCTGACCGGCCTGCTCAGCACCGGCGTCTCCGTGATCAGCTCGCTGGCGCTGTTCGCGCGGATCTTCGAGTACCTCGACCTGCCAGTCGACGTCGCTGATCCGGCGCACCCGGCAGAGATCAGTCCGGCCGCGATCGCCGGGCACGTCCGCCTCCAGGACGTCAGCTTCACCTACCCCGGCAGCGACCGGGCCGCCGTCACCGGCATCGACCTGGACATCCCGGCCGGCAGCACGCTCGCGCTGGTGGGCGAGACCGGGTCCGGCAAGACCACCCTCGCCGCGCTGATCGCCCGCCTGCACGATCCCGTCAGCGGCAGCATCCGGATCGACGGCATCGACATCCGCGACATGAGACTCACTGACCTGGCCGCCGTCGTCGGCGTGGTGAGCCAGGAGACTTACCTGCTGCACGCCACAGTCCGGGAGAACCTGCGCTACGCCAGGCCCGAGGCGACCGACGCCGAGATCGAGAACGCCGCGCGCGCGGCCCAGATCCACGAGGTGATCGCCGGGCTGCCCGACGGCTACGACACCATGGTCGGCTCGCGCGGGCATCGCTTCTCCGGCGGCGAGAGGCAGCGCATCGCCATCGCCCGGACGCTGCTGCGCGATCCGCGCGTGCTCGTGCTGGACGAGGCCACCAGTGCCCTGGACACCGAAACCGAGCGCGCCATCCAGAAGGCTTTCGACAGCCTGGCCCGGGGCCGCACCACCATCACCATCGCGCACCGGCTCTCCACCGTCCGCGGCGCCGACCAGATCGTCGTCCTGGATCACGGCCGCATCCTCGAGGCTGGCACCCATGCCAGCCTCATCGCCGGCAACGGCCGCTACGCCGTCCTGGCCGCGTAGGCCCGGTCCTTTCCTGAACCAGCCGGCCCGGCCTCACCGGCGGCGGGGATGCTGCTGGATGGCCGTTTTGCCTGGCTCTTTTGCGTTAGCCGGTTAGAGGCGCCGGCGTGAGCGCGTGCGCGATGGGCCGGATCGGCGCCTTCCCGCGCCTCCTGGCCATCGTCAGCGCCCGGCACCGGTCGCCGGCGGTGAGCGTCCTGGAGGCCGAGGCGCAACCGGCCGGGGCCGGGGCATAACCGGAGGAAGCCGCGGCGTGAGCCGGGCTATTTCTTGAGTTCCGCGAGCAGTTCCCAGTACTCGCCGACCACGCCCGGCACCGTGCCGAACGCCGCCGCGAAGTGCTCGGCCAGCGGGATCTCGGTGCTCATGACCGGGTAGCCATGCCCGCCGAGGATGGCCCTGGCTGACCGGGCCGAGCGCGTCCCGCGGCGCACCTTCGTCAGCAGCACGCCGACCTCGACCGGGTGCGATACCCCGATCTCCGCCAGGATCTCGAAGGTCGGCCGGATGCGGTTCATGTCCAGCCCGGTCGGCGAGACGGGCACCAGGACAGTGGCGGAGGCGAGGATGGCGGACCGGATGATCCCGAGGTCGCCGGGCGGCGTGTCGACGATGACGTGCTCGTACCCGGCACCGAGATCAGCCAGCCGCACATGCGCGTCCCTGGTCGGCATGCTGACCACGGTGAACGGCAGCGGCTGGCCCTCGTCCGCGGCAGCCTCGCTCCAGCTCATCAGCGAGCCCTGCGGGTCGCAGTCCACCGCCAGGGTGCGGCCCAGCCGGTGCAGGCCCATGGCCAGGCTGACCGCGGACGTGGTTTTCCCTGTGCCTCCCTTGGCCGAGACGAGCCCTAGCCTCATCTGCCGGTTCCTTCCTGCTAGCTGGCCGGATCCTAGCGCGCGGCTGACGCCGGACCCGGCGAATCCGGCTCGTTCCGGCACGCGATCCCGCGTGCCGGGCCTGTCAGCTCAGGTCCCTCCTACCCGGTCCGGTCGCGGACAGCCGCGAGCGGGCCGGCCGCGCGGCAGCGCCGCGCAGCTGGCGGGCAGCACGTCTGCCGCCAGGCCGGGGGGGCGCGTGAGCTACAGCGCCTCGGACGGGATCTGGGTCGTCAGGCAGAACGGATGACCGGCGGGGTCGAGGAGCACCCGCCGCCGGCCGGGGGACGGCTGCTCCGCCGCGAGCGTCGCGCCGAGCCGCAGGGACTCGGCGACCGCGGCCTCCAGGTCGCTCACGGCGAGGTCCAGGTGGATCTGCTGGGGAACGTCCGCCGCCGGCCAGGTCGGCGGCCGGTAGGCCGGGACCTCGATAGCGCTGAGGGCCAGCCAGCTGGTGCGCACGACCACGGCGGCAGCGCTCGTGAAGACGATCTCGCCACCGAGCATCGCGGCCCAGAACTCAGCCAGCGGCCTGGCGTGGGCGCAATCCAGTGATACGACTCCGGTCCGGGCGACTGCCATGAGGAGAACCTAAACCAGGCCAGCGCTCCGGCGCCTGCAGGGCGTGCCGCCGGAGCGGCGGCCTGGGTGGCGGCGTTTCAGCTTGGGCGCACCGCACCGCGCGGGCCCGGCGGGCCTGGCCGCCCGAACGGGCGGCGGTGAGTCTCGCGCCCCACGTCCTCATGGGCAAGAATGAAGGCTCGCCGGGACGGGAGCAGACCGTGGACGAGGCAGTGCGTGACTACATCGACGCCATCCCCGCTGCCCACCGCCCCCTGTTCGACCGGCTGCACCGGCTGATCCTGGCTGCTTGCCCTGACGCGGCCGTCGTCCTGTCCTACAAGATGCCCACCTACAAGGTCGGGCGCTCCCGCCTGTGCCTGGGCGCATGGAAGCACGGCGTGTCGATCTACGGGCAGCAGGGACGCGATGGCGGCTTCACCGCCCGTCACCCCGAGCTCAGGACGAGCACGGGCACCATCCGGCTGCGCCCGCAGGAAGCGGCCGGCATCCCCGACGAGGAGCTCAGCGACCTGGTGCGGTCAGCCCTCGGCTCCCCATCCGGAGCCGAGCCGGCGGGCTGACACCCGGAGCCGAGCCGGCGAGCTGACACCCGGAGCCGAGCCGGCGAGCTGACACCCGGAGCCGAGCCGGCGAGCTGAGACGAAGACCACGGCGCCCCCAGACTGGTCATGCCGTCGCGCCGGCCATCCAGTCCGCAAACGGGCCGCGGGCGATTTCGCCAGGGCCGCCGAACGTCGTGGATGCGTGCCTGCAGTTGCTGTTTGCGCAGTAGGCACGCATCCACGTCGCTGCGCAGCGGCCGAGAACTGGGCCGCGGCCGCGTTGCGGGCAGCACCGCGTTCCGGCAGCGTGTGCTCAGGCCGCGCGCGAGCGCGCCGCGTCGGCGCCCGTTACCACGGTGGCCGCCACCTGCGGGGCGCTAACATCGCCGTATGTCCGGAAAGCCGCCGAGCCAGGCAGAGCCGAGCCAGGCAGAGCCGAGCCAGGCAGAGCCGCCGGAGTTCGACATCTCGCATGCGCACTCGGCTCGCGTCTACAACTACTGGCTCGGGGGCAAGGACAACTACGCAGCCGACCGGGATGCAGCCGAGCAGGCGATCGCCGCCAACCCGGGCATCCGCACGGACGTGCGGGCCAACCGGGAGTTCCTGGCCCGTGCGGTGCGCTACCTGGCATCGGGCTGCGGCATCCGCCAGTTCCTGGACATTGGCACCGGCCTGCCGACAGCCAGCAACACGCATGAGGTGGCGCAGGCGGTCACCCCCCAGGCGCGCATCGTCTACGTCGACAATGACCCGATCGTGCTGGCGCATGCCCGGGCGCTGCTCACCAGCACGCCCGAGGGCGCGACCGGCTACATCGACGCTGATCTGCGCGACACCCCGGCCATTCTGCAGGGTGCGCGGCAGACGCTGGACTTCAGCCAGCCGGTCGCGCTCATGCTGCTGATCATCCTGCACATGATCCCGGACGCTGACGATCCCCACGGCATCGTCGCCCGCCTGATGCAGGCTCTCCCGTCCGGCAGCTACCTCGTGCTCGCGCACCCGGCTAGCGACATTCATGCGGCGAGGATGGCCGAAATGACCAAGCGCGTGAACGAGCGGATGACCGGCCCGAAGGCAACCATGCGCGATCGTGCCGCGGTCACGCGCTTCTTCGACGGGCTTGACCTGCTCGAGCCAGGCGTGGTCCAGCCTCAGCAGTGGCGGCCCGAGCCGGGCCAGCTCACCCCGCTCCAGGTGACGGCCTGGTGCGGCGTCGCCCGTAAGCCCTAGCCGCCGTCGTGCCCGACCAGCTGATCAGCCAGCCAACGCCACTGACCGCAGGGGGCACCGAGCTTGTCCTCTATCCGGCACCGGGCGGGGAGACCGCAGACGCGCTGATGGTTCACCTTCCGGCGAGCGGCGTGCTGTTCACCGGCGACGTGATGATGCCCTACCTGGGGCAGCCATTCGCCGCCGAAGGCTCCCCGGAAGGGCTGCTGGAGGCCCTCGCCTTCATTGGCAGCCTGCGGCCCCGCCTGCTCATCCAGGGCCACTCAACGCTGACCGAGCTCTTCACCGCCGGCGCGGTCGCCGGCCTTGAGGCGGCGCTGACCCGGCTGCACGGCCAGGTCCTGGACGGCATCCGAAACGGCCGCACCCTCCCGGACATCCTGGCGCAGGCCAGCCTCCCGGCGGTGCTCCGTGACCACCCCGCGGCGGTCGTTCCCTACCTGGTCATCCGCGACCACTTCACCGAGCGGCTCTACCACCAGCGCACCGGCTACTGGCAGCCGGACGGGCAGGGACTCGAGCCGGCGTCCGCCGCCGAGCGCGCCGCCGCACTCGACCTGCTGGCCGGGGGCAGGGATGAGCAGTTCGCCACCGCCGCTGCCACTCTCATCGGCCAGGGCGATCACGCCCTCGCCCTGCAGATCATCCAGCCGGGCCTGCTGTGCCACCCCGCCAGCGTCACCCTGGCCGGGCTGCGCCGCACCGCGCTGCACCGCGCTGCACCGCGCTGCACCGCCTCATGGAGCAGCACCAGCAGTTCGACCCATTCAAGTTCCTCATCTACGCCGACCTCGCCGGCGCCGAGATCGGCCCGGTCGAGTAGCAGCCCGGCGCGCGCTGGCGGTGCCACCGGAGCAGCACCGCCAGCGCCCGCCCGTGCCGGCAGATGCGGCTCGGCCGGCCTCGGGTCACCACGTCAGGTGGCTGGCCCGCCGGAGGTTGCTGTCAGGGCAGCCGGGAGGCTGGGGGTCAATGCTTCGTTGTCGCGGGTCTGCCCTTCGGGGAAGCCTTTGGCGATGAGCAGGGCTCCGAAGGTGATCTCGAAGATTCCGCCCGGGATGGACAGGGCAACGCCGACGTTGTGGCCGAGGATCTGGAGCATGGCTCCGGCCAGGAAGATGGCGTATCCGGCTAGCCCGCAGGCGGCCAGGATGGTGGGCGCGAGCCGTTCGCGCAGGAGGACCCGGCAGAGCAGGAGGCCGCCGATTCCGACGGCGGCCATGCCGATCCAGAAGGAGTAGTGGTTGGCTTCCTGCGCGGCCTGGGCCACCGCGCCGAGGACGACGGCATTGCTGCCGGAGTGGGCCTGGGCGAGCGGTATCCGCAGCAGCAGGAAGACCACGCCCATGGCCAGCATGACCCCCTGGACTACCTGAGCGGCCAGGTAGCCGTAGGCGGAGAGCTGGTGATGGCGCCTGAGGATGGGGAAGATCAGCACGCCGATGCCGACGACGGCGGCGGAGTTGGCCAGCATCAGCAGCGCTCCGGCCGATATCTGTGTCTGATGGCTGGCGACATGGGAGAGCACGACCGTGCTGGCTGGGCCGGCGTCGGCCAGGGCGCCGCCGGCCAGGTACACGACGTACGCGAGCAGGAACAGCGCCCCGACGATTCGCCCGATGGTTCTCGCTGACATTGTGACCGTCTTGCCGTAGTGCTTGGTGAGGAGCTCTGCCTCGATCATCGCTCGTCCTTTCGCCTAGGTTCCCTGGTGCTGACGAGGATGCGCGCAGGGCCTGAGGCGGAACTGCCGTGGCGCTGAGGTGCGGACGGCCAGGCTGGCCGCGAAGCTGCTCGGCAGCGGCAGGGCCACTGCCGTACGGTGGAGGGCGTGGAGGTCCGCTTCTTCGGCGAGTTCGAGGCCATCGAAGAGGGCGTGCCGCTGCCGGTCCGCGGCGCCAAGCAGCGAGCCATCCTGGCCCTGCTGGCGCTTCAGCGGGGCCAGCCGGTCAGTGCCGACCGGCTGATCGACGCCCTCTGGGGAGACGGGCAGGTGACCAACCCGGCGAACGCCCTGCAGGCCCAGATCGCCCAGCTACGCCGCACCCTCGGCGCGGCGGCGATCGTCACCAGCGAAGCCGGCTACGCCCTCGGCATCGGGCCGGACGATGTGGACGCCGGTCAGTTCGAGCGGCTTGTCGCCGACGGACGGCGCCTTCTCGGGGAGGGCGAGATGGCGCTGGCGTCGACCGTGCTGGGCGAGGCGCTCCGGCTGCGGCGCGGGGAGCCGCTTTCTGAGTTCGCCTACGCCGGCTTCGCTGACGCCGAGCGGGCGCATCTCGACGAGCTGACCCTGGTGGCGATCGAGACTCGTGTCGAAGCGGACCTCGTGCTGGGCCGCCACCGGGAGCTCGTCGGCGACCTGGACGCGCTGTGCCGCGAACATCCGCTTCGGGAGCGCCTGTGGGAGCTGCTCATTCTCGCCCTCTACCGGGCCGGACGGCAGGCCGAGGCCCTTCGCGCCTACACCGAGGTCCGTGACCGCCTGGTCGGCGAGCTGGGGATCGATCCGGGCCCGGCCTTGCGCGCACTCGAGCGCCGCATCCTGGCCCAGGACCCCTCCCTCGACTTTGCCGTCCCGGCACCTCCGCGGGCGGTTGCGGCGCTGACTTCCACGGGCAACGTGCGGGAGCGGCTGAGCAGCTTCGTCGGACGCGGCGCCGAACTCGAACAGCTCAGCGACATGGTCCGGTCCAGCCGGCTGGTGACGCTCATCGGCCCTGGCGGAGTGGGCAAGACCCGGCTGGCGGTGGAGGCGGCAGCCGCCCTGCGCCAAGACCACCGGGACGGCGCGTGGCTGATCGAGCTCGCCGGCGTCAAGGAGCCCGAGGGGGTTGCGCCAGCCGTGGCTGGCGCACTCGGAGCGGCCGCCGCTGCCATGGCCAGCCCCGATTCTCCAGGATCGACGGCGGACCTCATCCTGCGCCACCTGGCGGGCCGCTCGCTCCTCGTCGTCCTCGACAACTGTGAACACGTCATCGACCAGGCAGCCGCCTTAGCTGACACCCTGGTAGGCGCGATACCCGGGCTCCGGCTGATCGCAACCAGCCGCGAGCCGCTCGGCGTTCCCGGCGAAATCCTGGCGCCGGTGGGCGGTCTGGCCGTGGCGGCCGCCGTCGAGCTCTTCGTCGATCGTGCCAGGGCGGTGCAGCCCGGATTTGCCGCAGACGGGCACACCCGTCCTGTCATCGAGGACGTGTGTCGCCGACTGGACGGGCTTCCGCTGGCCGTCGAGCTCGCCGCGGCCCGCCTCCGCGCGCTGACCTTGACCACCCTGGCGGAACGTCTCGACGACCGCTTCCGGCTACTCACCGGGGGCGCCCGCACCGCCCTGCCCCGCCAGCAGACCCTGCGCGCGGTGGTGGACTGGAGCTACGACCTGCTGTTCGAGGACGAGCGCCGCCTGTTCGCACGGCTGTCCGTGTTCGTCGGCGGCTGCGAGCTGGCCGCCGCCGAGGCAGTCTGCGCCGACGATGAGGTGCCGCACGGCGAGATCCTCGACGTGCTCAGCCGGCTGGTCGACAAGTCCCTCGTCGCCGCCCCCACTACCGGTCGTGCAGCCCGGTTCACCCAGCTCCAGACGCTGTGGCAGTACGGCCGGGATCGCCTCGATGAATCTGGCGAAGCTGACGCCATGCGCGCCAGCCACGGCGCCCATTACCGGCAGATGGCCGAGGATGCCTACGAGGGCGTGCGAGGCGCCGCCGGCCTGATGTGGCGGGAACGCCTCACCTCGGAGTCCGGCAACCTGCGGTCCGCGCTCGACTGGTTCATCGCAACCGGCGATGCTGATGCGGCGCTGTCGCTGGCATCGGGGATGGCCTGGCTGTGGTTCATCAACAGCGACTTCGTCGAAGGAGCGCGCTGGCTCGGTGACGCGCTTGGCACGAAAGGACAGCGCCGTCCCGAACTGGCAGCGACCGCGCACGCCTGGCACGGCTTTTTCGTGGGCATGTCATCCAGCCCCGCGGCCGGTGTCAGCGAATGCGAGACTGCCGCCGCCGCGTTGAGGACCAGTGACGACCCGGTTCGCCTGGCCGAGGCGCTGGTGTGCCGGGCGGCGGTGCTGGTGCGCGCGAACGAGTTCGGGCGATCTCTCGAAGTGCTGGGCGAGGCGCACGATCTGCTGCAACGGGCTGGCGACGGCTGGCTCCTCGCGGTGCATGACCTGATGGTCGCCTGGAACCTGTTCTCGCTGGGGCGGCTGGAGGATGCGGAGACAGCTGCCCGTTCGAGTGTCGAACGCTTCGACGCGCAGCGAGAGACCTGGGCGGTTGTCTCTCCGCTCATCGCCCTGGCCTACATCGCCGAGGCCCGGGGGGACCTAGGTGGTGCCTCGGCCGCCTACCAGACGCTCCTGGGGCGATGCCGCGCCGCGGGTCACCTCACTTACCTGCCGCTCAGCCTGGTCCCGCTGGCGGGACTGCGGGCCAGGCAAGGCGACGACGCCGGAGCCGACAGCCTTTACGAGGAGGCGATCGGGTGCAGCCTCAACCCGTGGCTGTCTGCCGACGCCATGGTCGGCCAGGCGGCGGTGGCTCGCCGGCTCGGTGACCTGGCGCGGGCGCGGGCGCTGCTGGACGCGGCAGGCGGCCGCTACGCAGACCTGGACCTTCCCGCCGGCCAGGCACGTGCGCTCGCTGGCCTGGCGTGGTGGGCGCTCGCCGCGGACCAGGTAAGCGACGCCGCGGTCTTCGCCGCTGACGCCGCCGAGGCCGCTTCCGCCAGCGGGGACCCGGCCACGCAAGTCCTCGCCGATACCGCCGTGGCCGCAGTCACGGCGATCGCCGACCCGACCCGCCGCAACGCCGAGGCCTTCGTCTCGCTCGCTCGGCGACGATCCCGGGGCCTGGTGCACCACTCGCTCACCGACGAGCCAGATGTCGCCGCGCTCGCGGCCCGCATCGCGCTGCCCGCTCGCTGACCAGTCAGGCCGCTGTTGCAGTTGGCCTCAGCGGTACCTCAGCACGACGTCAGGTGACTCGGTCAACCTGGCAATCATGCAGCCAGCCCGAGGCCAGCCACCGAGCCGCCGCGATCACCTGACGGCCACCGGGCCGGCCGTTGAGGACCACGGCCGCGTGGTCACGGCAAACCAGCGGGCGGCCGAATGTTACCGGCAAGCACAGCGAGCCGTGGACCTGCGCCAGGCCATGACCGCACTGCGGGGCGCCATCAGCGCCGACCCGGCCTTCGGGCTCGCCCTCGCCGATCTCGAAGCCATCACCGGAACCGCGGCCCGAGATCCCGGTCACCGGCAGATGAACTGGGAACGCCACCACATCGAAGTGCTCAGGGCTGCCGCCTCCGGCGATGCCGTGCGAGCAGCCGACCTGCTCAGCGAGCACCTCGCCAGTGTCGGCTGCGACCCTCTCGCAGTCCGCATCGCCGCCCAGCTGCGACAGCCAACGGGGGCGGACGAGCCCGTGACCTCCGCAGGCCAGTTTCCGTCCTGCCACCCGATCCCATGGCCCTGCTCCCCGTGACCGCCCGAACCGTCCAGCCACCAGCGACCCGCACCACCTGACCGCCCGCAGCGAAGGAGCACGAAGATGGGACAGTTCCCCAGCAGGCCGATGGCCGGCAAGACGGTGCTCATCACCGGGGGCACCGGGGGCATCGGCAGGGCGACCGCCCTCGGCATGGCCGGGATGGGCGCGCACCTCGCGATCACCGGCCGAGATCGGCCGCGCGCCGACCAGGTAGCTCGCGAGATCAACGCCGCGGGCGGCGGGAACGTCGACGTGTTCGTCGCGGACCTGTCAGCCCAGGCGGAGGTGCGGCGGCTGGCTGACGAGGTACTCCAGCGCCTGACCCGGATCGATGTTCTGGTCAACAACGTCGGCGGGTACTGGAACACCCGGCACGTCACCGCTGACGGGCTCGAGCGCACCTTCGCCGTCAACCATCTCGCGCCCTTCCTGCTCACCAGCCTGCTCCTCGGCCGGCTCAAGCAGAGCGCCCCGGCCCGCGTGGTCACCGTCTCGTCCAACATGCAGGCCATCGGACGGATCGACTTCGACGACTTGCAGGGGGAACGGTCCTACTCCGGGGCACGGGCCTACAACCAGTCCAAGCTCGCCAACGTCCTGTTCACCTACGAGCTGGCCAGGAGACTGCAGGCCACGTCCGTCACCGCCAACGCACTGCATCCCGGCGTGGTGAGCACATCTTTCGGAGCCGAGGACCCCGGCGCCGTCCAGCGAGTGCTCCTGCCATTCATGCGCCCATTCATGAAAACCCCGGCCCAGGGCGCCGTCACGTCGATCAATCTGGCCACCGCTCCCGGACTAGAGCAGGTGACCGGCTGCTACTTCGCGAATCGCAAGCCCAGGAAGTCCTCCAAGCGCAGCTACGACAAGGCCGCTGCGGCACGGCTCTGGCAGGTGAGCACCGATCTGGTTCAACCGGGGCCCGGGCTTGAATAACCTGCTGACGGCGTGGCTGTCACACGGCGACGAGCAGCAGGCGGCTGGCGGTGGCTGCCGTGGCGGCCAGGCTGTCGAGGAAGAGCTGGCGGGCGAGGGGGATGTCGCGTAGTTCCCACAGGAGCAGGGAGTTGTTCCAGGCCAGGTCCCTGGCGGAGTTGATGGTCCAGCTCGCGACCAGGTTACTGACGGCTTGCAGGTGATGATCGACGGCCAGCTCGGGAGCGGATTCGAACGACTGGCGGACGGACTGCTCGGCCGCGTCCAGCAGCTGATCCACCTTCTGGTAGTCGGCGAGATGTGCGCCCGCGGCCGGGGCGGTCGCGAGCTCGGTGCAGGTGCTGACGACGGCGAGCGGCAGGTCGTGGTTGATGTGGGCGTTCATGCCGGCCAGGGCGAACTGGATCGGCTCGATCCCGGCCGCGGCTCGCTGCTCGATCAGCGGCCGCCAGGCCAGCGGCACCGCCGCCGGATCGCCGGCCGCGCCGGCGGCGGTGAAGTAGAGATTGGCGAAGGCCACGTCCAGGGCGGTCATGAAGGCGGGGTCGGCGAAGAACCCCTGGCCCAGCTCGCTGTCCACCTCGCGGGTCACGCCGAGGTACATGCGGTTGAAGCACGCCAGGCCGTCACCGGGCGCAGTCGCCGCGTCAATGGCCGCCATCTGCGCTATCGCGCCGGCGACCGACGTGACAGCAGCGGGCGGGCCTAACGGGCCAGCAGGCATGGCGTCACTATACGGCCGCCGAACTGAGCGCGGAAACCGTCGCTGAAACTGCCAGAAAGCACATCCGCAGGTTATCGGCATTTGCCCGGGCGGAGGGCTGGAAGGCAGGCCCGCAGGGATGGCTGCAAGCTGACGAGGCGGGCGGCATAATCGCAGCGAACCCGGCACGGCAGCGGAACATGTAATGACGCGTCGGGCGGCGCTCGTTCAGGCACAATTGTCATTGGCATTCGGGCAATCCAGCCTGATGACAACAAGGGAAGTGCGGAGATGGGCGAACCGACTGGAACTACGACGAGTGGGGGGCAATGGTCCCCTGGATACCAAAATGCCGGGGACCCTGGCCTGCTGGGGAATGCCAACGTCGACGGGGGCGTCGGGGTAGTCGGCCAGGCCGAGTCCGGTATGGGCGTTTTCGGCGACACGGGAAGCGGTATCGGCGTTGAGGGCGACACGCTCTCCGGTGTCGGCGTCGCCGGGATATCCGGCGCTGGCGGGGTTGGCGTTGTCGGGCTTGGCGGGGCGGGGGCGGCGATCGAGGGCGGCCCGGACAACATTACGTTCGCCGCTGGCGACACCGTCGGGGTATACGGCTCTGTGCAGACGTTCCAGCCATCGGCCACCAACGTGTCGTGCGGGGTATGGGGAGATGCCCGCGATGTGACGGGCGTCCTCGGTTCCAGCAGTAGCGGCGCTGGTATCTCCGGAATCAGCGCTGCCGGCGTGGGCGGGGTTTTCCAGTCCGGAGGCCCGCAGCTGCGCCTCGTGCCGTCGTCGGTGCCGCTGGCGGACAGCCAGCTGATGCAGACGGGGCAGGTCGGAGATCTCTACTTGTTCTCTGTTGCTCAGGAGGTCGGCACGAGCGGAACCTATGACTACACGACGATTTTGTGGCTGTGCATAGCGCCAGCGGTTCCGGGCGGCCAGGCCATGTGGGCTCAGGTACAGCTGGGTGACACGGCTGGCGGCTGAGGGACGCCGAGGTGCTGAACCCAGATCACCACGACGGGCCGCGCGCCTGCGCTGACGCTCTCCTGGGCGAGCTAAGGCTCGCGGTGCTCGGCGGGCGGTGGGACCAGGTTGCGGCACTGTGCGCCTCGATGACTCCCGCAGTCGGTACCGAACGCCTGCTTCTCGACCAGCTAGCGGGCCAGGCCGAACTCCATGCGTGCGCGGACCGGGTCCTCCGCGCTGGCCATCCGGCCCCCGGACTGGCGGCCCCCGGACTGGCGGCCCCCGGGCTGGCGGCCCCCGGGCTGGCGGCCCCCGGGCTGGCGGCCCCCGGGCTGGCGGCCCCCGGGCTGGCGGCCCCCGGACTGCCAGGGCCGGCGGCCGGCCTGACAGACGCGAGCAGGCAGCTCACGCGGGCCCTGCGGCGTAGCCTGGCTGCGCTCGGCGGGGATCGCGCCCAGGCCGCTGCCCTGTTTCGGCAGCACCTTCCCGTAGCTAGCTCGCTAGATCCCGACTGGGCCTCGCTCCCGCGCCGCGATGTTGGATGCGTGACCCTGCCATGGCAAACCCGCGGCCTGCAGCGGGTGATTGGCGTGGCCCGGCCGCTCGCGGACGGAGCCTTCGCTATCGGCGACGCCGCCTCCCCCGAGGCATTGCCGGTAGCCGGGGTCGGCGATGCAGTCGCGCGGGGCACTCCGATCGAGGTGGTGGGCCGGTGGAACGGCGGGAGGAGGATTGTCGAGTGCCGTTCCCTTGCCACCATCGGGCAAGTGCCGGACTATCCGGGGATATGCGCGGCAGTCGAGAACCTGTGCGCACGAGCGGGCCTGGCTGCTGAACCGATGCAGCTCCGCCTGCGTCCGCCCGGCGAGCTCGATCAGAGCGTGGTGCAAGCGCGTGACAAGCGTCGGCTTGGCGAGTGGGACGCCACGCTGGCCGCGGCCGAGCTCCTGGATCACGCGCTGAGCGCCGGGCAGTTGTCGCTTGAAGCCCTTGCTCGCGTCCACGCGATAGTCGTCGGCGCATCCTCAGCCCGCGCTGGCCAGCTTCGCCAGACGCCTGCGGTCATCAGATGGTGCGGAGTCATCACGTGCCGGACGCCCCCCGTTCCGGCGGCGCGCAGCCAGGCCCGCGGTTACCTGTCCGATCTCGCGGCTGAGCTCTGCAACGGTGCATCTGGGCGGCACCCGGCGACCCTCGCGGCGGAAGCGATAGCTTTCCTGACAGCCAGCCATCCCTTCGCGGACGGGAATGGGCGGGTTTCCCGGGCCCTGGCGACCTGGCTGCTGTTGAGGTCGGGTTTCCGGCGGCGTGCCGATAACACGCTGGGCACCTTTCTCGATGCTCACCTCGACGAGCATTACCGGGCGCTCAGGAACTTCCGCGTCTCCCCGTGGGGCTGGCATCAGCTCTTCTACGATGCCGTCCTGGCGACCTTCGAACGGGCACCCGCTCCCGTCGCCGTCTAGCCAGCGCCGTAATGCCGTGAGCGGCGTCCGCCTCCGGTGATCCCATGAGCCCCGGCTGGCAGCCGCATGGCGCGCTCCCACACCGCCGACAGGATGGCGAGTCCCTGCGCGGTGGACATGTGCGCCAGCCCATAAGGCTCGCCGTGCACCGGGAACGCCGTCGCCCACTCAGCCGGCGCCGCGGCCAGGGTGCCGGGAAGGGCATGCGTGCCGCGGTCTTCGAAGGTCTCCTGGGCTGCGGCCCGCAACGTCGCCAGGTCGGGCTCCCTGAAGAGGGCGAGCGCCACCGCGTCCACCAGGTCATACGACCGCGGTCTGGGCCTCGCCCCGCGGTAAGGCCGGGTGAAGGCGTGCACCTTCTCGGCAATCTGAACCTCGGGGCGGACCATCGCAACGCGCAAGCGCGCATCGGTCAGCATCTCGGGCACGCTCAGCACCTCAGGCCTGATGGCCGAGGTATGCGCCCTGGATACATCGAGCGAGACTTCCCCGAACGGCCGTGCGTCATAGGCCGCGGCCAGCCATGCCTTGTAGCCGACCACCCCGATACCTTCGACCAGGGATCTCCGGAGTCGCTGGATCGTGATGGTCCAGCCATCACCGATGTCCGCGTGGCATACCTCGCTGAGCAGCTGCCGAACCTCGGTCAGGCCGGCCAGCGTCGTGTCGGCCACGCTGAGGTCCAGGTCAGCAGTCCGGCGGGCCCGCCCGCCGAAGCGCAAGTCAATCGCCCGACCGCCTCTCACGATCCACCGGAGCGGCGAGGTGGAGTCCATGCGCGCCAGCAGCCTCTCATGCACTGCGCGCAGGCACGCGGCGCCAGCGTCGACGCCGTGCGCATCCGCCCACGTCCGTATCCGCGCGGCCAGGTCATGGTCAGCGCCCGAGAGTTCAGTCAAGCTCCACGTCCTCGGCGTATCCGCGGTGCCGCGTGGCCCCGCTGCCGATGCCGGGAATCCGGAACACCGGCTGAAAGACTATTAGGCCGCCCGGGCATGGTGGTGCTTAGCCATGCATGCGCTGACCAGGATCTGGGCCCGATGGTCCGCGCATATAGATGATGGTGAGGATCAGCGCGATGGCGAGAAGGATGAATTCAAGGGTGGCAGAGACGCGCGGGGCGGTCGTGAGAGTGCCGTTCTGCTGCTTGTCCACATACAGCACCGTGGAAATCAGCCAGATGGATGTCGTGGTGATCCAGCCCAGCAGCAGCGCTCCGCCCTGGGCGCGAGCCTGCAGGCTCACGGCGTACCAGCTGATGGCCAGTCCCACGGCAACCGCTGGGACACCCTGGGTGAGGAAGGGATGAGCCGCCTGGATGAACGCGGCCGGAGACTGGTAGAGAACCAGCCCGGTCACCTGGCTCAAGGTGACGAAGCACACCAGCGTCACCGGAAGGACGCCCAGCCTCCTGAGCTGGCTCCTGCTTGCGCCCGGTCGCCGCGAGGCCAGCAGGAGCAAGCTGGCTACGACCCCCAGCACGTCAGTGACCGCCGCCAGGTAATTTCCGGCATTCGCGCTGCTGCTGGTCAGGTAACGGTATTGAGCCGCAACGGCGAGGTCGCAGATCAGCCACGCTGCCGATGGCCACCACAGGCCCTGTAGCAAGGCCAGGATCACCGGGCGATGGTTGCGCAGCGCGAGCGCAGCGAAGACTGCGACCACGGGCACTACATAAAAAGCTTGCTCAAAGAAGATGAAGGCATCAGAACCCGGCGCAGGGTACTGGAAATGATGCGAGATGAGCCCGGTGATCCCGGCCAGCAGCGCCACCGACAATCCGGCGAAGGCGGCCCCGTTCCGGATAGCCGGCCGGGCAGGAGGTCGCGCGGCGCGGTGCGGCGGGGCCGGAGTCGTGCGGCCGGCGGGCACTTGCTCGCGATGGCGGAGCTCGGCCTGCTGGCTAGCGGGCCGCTGAGGTGCGCGGTTCCGGGCCGCAGGTGCTCCGCCGGGGCTGCCGGCCGGAACCGTGGGGGCGTCAGGGCGCGGGCTCATCGGCTTGTCCTGGCGGGGGACGGGAGGTGCCTTCGGCGCCCGGGCGACGAGATCGATGTCCACGGCGATGACCGCCTCGCCGGTGGGTCCTTTGAGGTCAAGGCTTCCGCGCAGGGGGCCCAGGCCGGTGGTGTCAATGGAGATGCCGAGCCTTCCCGACGGCATCTGGGTCACGCGGATCCAGTCGTGCGAAGGACGGGGCACGCAGGCGCGGGCGATAGGCGGGCCAAGTAGCTGGACACTCTTGAGCGGTGGCTGTGAACCCTGCTCTATCCGGCCGAAGTGCAGTTCCGCTGGGGCAGGTTGCACGCGGGCTTCGGCCACGGCCGCCGATGCGGCGTCGGCAACGTAGCTGATATCGGTGCCGGCCAGCTCAGCCAGGGCCGCGTAGGCGCCTGCGGCAGCTGGCAGGCTGGCGCTGGCCAGGCGGGATCGCAGCTCGCTCACCGCGCCGAGACGGGTGTACATGTTCGGCTCGGCCAGCGCGTTCTGCAGCTCAGGCGGGATCGGCACCGCCTGGATGCGCTGCCGCCGGCTGCGGGCCAGGTACAGCTCGCCCTCAAGCTCGAACTGGCGGCTCGGGGTCTGGTGCGGATTCTGCTCGCGCACCTTGTCGAAGACGTAGTCATACAGCTCGTCGAGCGAGACCCAGCCGTCCTCGTCCCGGTCCGCCTCGCCGGTGGCCAGTCCCTCGACCAGGGCAGTAGTGAACACGGACGGCCGGCGATGCTGATCGTCACCAAGCTGATCGCCCTCGAACGCGAACTCCATCGCGCTGGACGCGGTGATCACCGCCCGGCCGCGGCCGCCGCCCGGCCTTCCCTGCGGAAAGCTATCCAGCACGTTGACGTCCCCGGCCGCGCGCACCCTGGCACCCTGCGCGAAGGCGCCGCCATAGCAGCAGTCCAGCAGCAGGACGATGCAGCGCGACCGGCTGTCCCGCATGCACCGCCGCACGAAGTCCGCCGCGACTGCCGTGGAGCCAAGCCTGTTCGAGCGGGTATTGGATGCGGCGAAAAACAGCTCCCCGGACTCGCTCTTCAGCCCGTGGCCGGAAAAATGCAGCAGCAGGACGTCGTCGGGCCGGCTGTCCGCGAACACGTCTTCGATCTGCGCCTCGATGACATGCGCTGGCTCGTTGCGCACCACCTGCACGGCGAAGTCGCCGATCTGAGGGTCACCGAGCACCTGGCCGAGCGCCTCCGCGTCCGCCGCCGGGGCCAGCAGGTCGCGCAGCGCCTGCTGCTCGTAGGTGTCGTTGGCGATGATCAGGGCTTTCCGCTGGCCGGCCACTGCCCGCCTCCCCTGCGGTCTGACTGCTGACCAGCAACTCGGTCAGCCGTGCTAGTACCGAGCAGCCCGGCAGCGTTCTGATACACCACCGGCCCGGCGCTTCGCGTGGTCCCCGCCGACGGAGCCCGTTCCGCCGCGCACGTCGACTGGACCGGGCGCCTGGTCAAAGTGGCTGGACCCTATCCTGATCGGATAAACCTGGAGTTCAGTGGCGAGCTGTGGTTCTGCCTCGCCGTCGGTACCTGACCAGCCAGCGAGCGGCGAGCTGGGCGCGGACAGCCTCATGGTGATCACCGTGCTGGCCCTGCCGCTGAGGCCGGCCCGGACAGCACGCAGGGCAGGCTGGCGCCGTGGCCGATCTCGATGTCGACCGGGACCAGCCGGGTGGCCGTCGCGATGGGGTCGCCGGTGCCGGTGTTGCGCGCGAAGCGGGGGTGGGCGCCGCCGGAGACCTGCACCCGCACCCGGTGACCGGCACCGAACCGGTGCGCGGTGGCGCTCATCGGCACCGTGATGTCCGACCACGGGTGCTCGCCGGTGCCGCCCGTGCCGCCGGTGCCGCCCGTGCCGCCCGTGCCGCCCGTGCCGTCCGCGCCGCCGCGGCGGCTCGTGCCACCCGTGCCGCCCGTGCCGCCCGTGCCGCCGCGGCGGCTCGTGCCACCCGCGCCGCCCGTGCCTTCGGTCCCGGCCGTGCTGCCGTCCCCGAGCCGGACCAGACCGTCGCAGACGTTCCAGGAGTGGCCTTTGGCGTCCACGTCGCAGAGCCGCGCGAACACGTCGAAGTGCGGGCTGCTGCCGCGGACCTGCAGGCGGATGCTGACCGGGCCGATGACCTCCAGCGGCTCGCCGAGCGCCGGGCTGGTGAAGGTCAGCACGTCGGCCCGCGCCTCCAGCCGGTCGTTGCGCCTCGGGCCGGCGTTGTTCCTGTCCATGCTGGGCCCTCCGACCGACGGGGTGGGCGCGGCCGGGTCGTAGCGAAGCGACGACACGGCCGGCCGGGCGGGCGGCCCGGCCGCCAGCGTTCCGTCGCCATGCAGGTGCCACAGCTGCGAACAGGCGCCGGGCGGCGGCCAGTCGGCCAGGTCGCGCCATTCGCCGGGCCCGCCGATCTCGCCGACGTGGACGCGCACCGGCTGGTCCGGCAAGCCGCTGTGGTCGCCGCACAGGTGGGCCTGCAGCCAGCCGAGCGCCTCGCCGAAGAGCACCGGCATCTCCCGGTTGAAGCCGGAGGTATGGTCCCACGGGCCGACGGTCAGGCGAACCTCGCGCCCGGCCGCGCGCAGCCGGCGGTACTGCGCCAGGGTCGGGTCCAGGCACACGTCCCACCACCCGGTGAGCAGGTTCGCGGGCGGGACCAGCTGCGCGGCGACGGGGGCCCGCCGGGGAGCCCAGTAGGGGTCGGCCGGGTCCGGGTGGGCCAGCCACCCCTCGAAGAAGGCGGCCCGCCGCCCGAACGCCGCCGGGTAGGCGTCGATGAGCGGGAGGTCCCGCTCGGCCCGCCGCCGGTGCCGCAGCAGGCGGGCAATGGCCAGGGCGAACCGGGCGAAGCCGTGCTCCATGGACAGCATGGCGGTCGTGCCGGTGAGCGTGGCCTCGAGGGCGAAAACGCCGCCGGGGTACAGGAACTGCTGGAAGTCGTCGGAGCCGACCTGCACCGCCATGGCCCCCAGCTCGGGCGGCGGGTCGGTGGCCAGTGCCCACTGGGTGTAGCCGAGATAGCTCGCCCCGACGGTGCCCAGCGCGCCATTGAACCATTCCTGCTGCCGCAGCCAGGCCACCGCCGCCTGGCCGTCGGCCGCATCGTCGCGGAACGGCTCGAACTCGCCGCCGGATCCGCCGGTGCCGCGGCAGCTCTGGATGATGACATGGAATCCCTGGCCGGCGAAGAGCGCCCCGTACACATAGTCCCAGGGAAAGCCCCTTCCATAGGGCGAACGGACCAGCAGGGCCGGCCGGGGCCCGTCGGTCAGCGGGACGTAGTGGTCGGTCACCAGCGTGACGCCGTCACCGGCCGGGACCGCGATGCCCCGCTCGACCGCGACGCCGCAGAGCGGCTCGGGCAGCTCCCGTCTCGACATCCGCAGCATCGCCCTGACGTGCCTCGGCAGTGCGCCGGGCCGCCTGGCTGGTGCCCGTTCTGTCATGCTCTCCGGCATTTCGCTCACCCGGCCCGGTTGTCGTCGCGCTAGTTCGCAAACATTGTTCGCAAAGTAGCCTATAGTTTGGGTACGGTGATCGCAAACGCAATCCGGGAGACAGGGATGGCAGCTCAACGGTCAGCTCCCAGCGTCTGGCTGCGGCCGGAGCGGGCCGTGGCGGGGCGCCCGGCGCGGCGCAGCCGGGCCGAGATCGCCGCTGCCGCGGTCGGCATCGCCGACCAGGAAGGACTGGACGCGGTGACGATGCGCCGGGTCGCTGCCGAACTCGGGACCGGCGCGGCCTCGCTCTACCGGTATGTCGAGACCCGCGAGGAACTGCTCGACCTGATGGCCGACGCGGCGGGCGGGGAGTACTCACTGCCCGAGCGGAGCGGGGACTGGCTGGCCGGCCTGCTGGCCATCGGGGAGCAGTCCCGGCTGATCCTGCGCCACCACCCCTGGCTGGCCGGCCTGGTGATCAACCGCCCGGTGCTGGGGCCCAACGGCGTGGCGCTGCTGGAGCACGCCCTGGCCGTGCTCGCCCCGCACCCGGCGGACGCTGCCACCAAGCTTGAGGCGTTCGGCCTGCTGAACGGGATCACCGCGCTCTTCGTCCAGCACGAGCTGGCCGGCGGCTCGGCACTGCAGCAGCACAACGTCGCCTACCTGATCCACGCCGCGGCCTCGGGGGAGTACCCCCGGCTCGCGCAGCTGCTCGCGCAGC
>Ga0116110_1000401_pt1 | contig 26150 bp, 20 predicted proteins | sample June2015DPH_8_50_FD_89719 | JGI IMG/M metagenome (GOLD analysis project Ga0116110, IMG submission 89719) | Peatland microbial communities from SPRUCE experiment site at the Marcell Experimental Forest, Minnesota, USA - June2015DPH_8_40 | ecosystem: Environmental > Terrestrial > Soil > Wetlands >...
CAATCCGTCTTGACCGAGCGTTACCACTGTGTCTTCCGGCGCGAAAATAAAGTTCGGCAGGAAGCTGCGGTCCACCGTTTGGACGCGGCCCATTTGACCCAGAACTTCTTCGGCCTCGGTCAAAGCCCGATGATAGGTCTCGTCCTCGCGCAGATAATCCGCGAAGTCGGCCCCTTGGTGCTCGACGTAAAAGCGGGCCTGGCTGACGGTGTTGAACCGGATCACCAGTTCAGCCAGGCGCGTCGGTCGCGTCACGAGGACGATTTTGTTGTCAGTCAAACGGTTCATTTTCTCACGGGTTGCGGACCCATCAATTCGCGGAGCAAATCCGGCGAAATGTTGAGCTGCCCGATCTTTTCGGCTTTGCTAGCCAGTTCCTGGAACGCGAAGGCGATCAATTGCTCAGGTTTCATGCTGGTGCTGGCCAATGCCTGCAGGACTTTCGGGTCCGTGGTGGCCAAGGCCTTCATGGTCGTCTCGACTCCGTATGCCCGCGCGTCTGCCTCAGCCCGTGCGTTTTCCGCAGCAAGAGCAACCAGCTTCTTCCGCTCGCCTTCCATTCCGATGTCGGCGGCGAGAGCTTCCTTCTCGACTAGATGCTGCTTTTCCTGCACCGCCCGTTCCGCATCCATCTGCGTCTCCCGGATCTGGCGTTTCTTGTTTTCCACGGCGATCTCGGTGTTCAACTCGTTTTCCTTGATCGCGCGTTCCTGCTCCACCGCCGCATTGCGGCGTTTGTAGACCGCCTCGTCCGATTCGCGGAATAATTTTTCCCGCGCTTCGGCTTCAAGCGCCCTGGCAGTTTCCGGCACCGGTTTGACGGCCAGAACCGACAGGCCAAGAACCTCGAGCCCGAGCGAAGTAATTTCCTCGGCCGTCGCGAGGCGCTTCTTAACGGCCTCAACAATTCCGTCTGAGCCGCGTATGGCGTCGCGCAATGGCAGCTTCTGGAGTTCGGCCCTTGCCAGCACGTTGATGACATGGATCACGCGCTCCGGAAGTTTCTTCGGGTCTTCCGACGCATAACCGTGGCCATTGGGCGTCAACGTGAAGTTGAGCAGTGCCGCCAACCGCTTCGGGTCTCCGACGCGATAGGTCACTTGTCCCTGAATGGTCACAGCCTGGAAGTCTGCCGTCGTTTCCTGAAAAATGAACGGCACATCAGCGCTTCCCACTGGCACGGCCACCAAAGACGTGGTCGGCGCATAGTAGAAGAAAGACAACCCCAAACCTTCGCGGACAACTTTGCCGCCGCGATATTGCAACAGGTAGGTGGTGGGCTGGACTTTGATGAACTTGATGCCGAACATAACTTGCCTTTCGTTTATTGGTTTTCTCTGTCAGTCAAAATGGTTTCACAGGTCGAAATTGAACCCGCGTTTTTTTAGTTTCTCGTATTTGTCTGCGTCGAATCGAAATAATTGGGCCGGACGATGCCTACCGGCCATCTGGGTTTCCTTGAGCGGCACGAGCAGGCCGAAGCCCAGGACTTTCTTGCGGAAATTCCGCTTGTCCAATCCGGTTCCGAGAATCGCTTCGTAAAGATGCTGCAATTCGGACAACGTGAATTTGGGCGGCAATAACTCGAACCCAATCGGTTGATAGCGCACCTTGGCTTGCAATCGGCCAAGAGCCATTGCCGCGATGTCGGCATGATCAAACGCCAACTTGGGCAGCTTGGATATTGGAAACCATTCGGCATTCGCTGCGTCAGTCGCGGCTTTCGCTCGATGGTCGGAAAGCTTGACCAGGGCATAATGAGCAACGCTCACCACGCGCTCACGCGGGTCGCGGCCAACGTCGCCAAAGGTGTAAAGCTGCTCCAAGAAGACGTGCTTGAGACCCGCTTCCTCTTCCAATTCCCGCCGGGCAGCTTCGTCAATGGGTTCATCCACACGAACGAAGCCACCGGGCAGCGCCCATTTCCCTTTGAACGGTTCGAGTGCCCGCTGAATCAGCAGCACCTTGAGTTCGCCCTCATCAAAACCGAAGACGACACAGTCCACAGTCAGGGCCGCACGGGGATATTGGTATGTATGGGGCATAGTTTTAATCGGTTGTTTGTTTGAATTCAGCAATCACTTCAATCAGCCCGACAATGTTTTGGTTCAATGCGGTCAACTCTTCCGCCGGAATCCACAACTCCTGGTGGATGGAACTCCCAACTTTTTGCGTCGGATACTTGGCCAAAAACGCCGTCCGCACGGCAAAACGGGTCACATAACCCGCCCCGCTGTCCGTCACATTCCAATCCCGCGCAATCTGCCGGGCGTATTCCTCGTTCAACACCGGGTAGAAAATGGGCTGTTGCGGTAACCGGGGCGGAAATTCCCGAAATCCGCTGGCGGCAATCAGCGCCAGTTCCTTCGGGCCGATCGGGCGATACAACATTGTCGTTTCACGGTTCATTTTCTGTAAGTGTTCTCTTTACACGTTCTATTGATAGTGTAATACTAACACTATGTCAAGCGACAAAATGAAATATTTTTCCGGGAATGAAAACGTGAATTCGGCCGGCCCTTTTGCTAACCTGCCGCCCGTGGATTCAAGCCCAACAACGCCGGCATTTGCCGGTTGAATATGAAAATCAGCAAAGTCGTCATTGTCATTAACCGGTCAAAAACGCACGCCACACAGACGGCCAGCACACTCAAGGGGGTGCTTGACCGCGAGGGGGTCAAACAAGAATGGGTGGAAACCCTGCCGCCGCAGCGCAATCCTTACCATCGGTTGGCCGATTTGAGGAACAAGCAGGCTGATCTGGTCATCGCCTGTGGTGGTGATGGAACATTATTGCAGGCGGCACATCGTTTTCGCGGCACTGGAATTCCGATTCTGGGTATCAATATCGGCTATCTTGGTTTCATCACTTCCGTTAGAGGCGACCGCGTTCGTCAAGAAATGCGCCGGGTGCTCAACGCGGAATTTATCATCAGTCAACGCACCGCACTCGATCTGGTGATTGAAGAGCCGAAGCGGCGCATCATGGGCTGGGCGCTGAACGACGCACTTATCATCCGGGGCGACAACCCCCATTTGATCAGCATTTCAGCCTGGATTGGCCAGCGGCGTTTGACCAATTATCGCTGCGACGGTTTGATTGTTTCGACGCCCACCGGTTCGACTGCTTACTCGCTGGCGGCGGGCGGGCCGATTATCAGCCCTGAATGCAACGTGCTTACAATCACCCCAATTTGTCCCCAAGCCTTGACCAACCGTTCGGTGGTGGTGAATTCAACTGAACCGGTCGAAATGAAATTGGACCCGACTTCCGGTCCGGGAGTCGTGCAGGTGGACGGCATGACGCTGGCGAAAGCCAAACCAGAGAGCATCATCATTGTAAAGACTTCAAACGAATCGGTCCCCATCGCGTTTTTACCCGAAATCAATTATTACGATATTCTGGGCGAGAAACTGAAATGGCGCGGTGACGGGCTTTCGAAACCCAAATACGGATACGCATGAGTTTTTTACTTTTCCCAGGCAGGCATCTGGTCAACACAACGTTTCAAGAACAATACTTGAGGCGCGTCCTGACCGAATCGCCGGCTACGTTGCCCGGCTTCATCGCAGGCAGCGCCAAAATTTCGAAGTCGCCGACAGAAATCATTTTTGCCATCACGTCGGCCAACCAGGAAAATTCCCGTTTCAATCCTATTCCTTTCCACATCCGCGCCGTGGGCGTGGACCGGTTCGCGCGGCAGATGCAAGCTGATCTCAAGTTTCGCTACAAGGTATTCGGCATACCGCATTACGGTCACACGAAGAACTTTGCCACGTTCACCATCAAGGAAATTGCCTATCAGAGTGAGCAGACCATCCAGCTTGCGCCTGAAAATTGCATCGTGCTGTGTTCCACACCAGAGGTGCTCAAACTTTATCAGGAACTTGGTTTCGCCATCGTTTCCGCTGAATTGAGCGCGACCCAATCCCGTCCGGCCACGCCGATTGAGATCATCCGCGAAATCGGCGGACAAAAGAAAAATTGGCGCGCAGGCAAATTGGCCGGCACGCAACTCGCCGCCAGTCATGCCAGCTTGTTTGAAGATTTTCCCGAAGTGCCACAGCGCATTGCCCGGCTGTATCAGGACCCGCTGACCAATCAGGAAGGCAGCCTGACCAAGACACGCAATTACAGCGCCTATGCCCGCGGCATGAATGAAATCATCCGGCTGAAATACCTCGACATCCAAAATACAATTCGTTCCGGGCGCATCGCAGACGAAGGGTGCGCCGATGGCGCGTTGCTTGCTGAAATCAGCCGTGATTTTCCCGACTCGGATTTATTCGGCATTGATTTGTCCTCAGAGTTCGCCAGCCGTTTTTTGGAACGCCAGCGCGCCGGAGAATTTGGCGGCGCTTACGTCCACTTTTTTCATCGCAATCTCCTGGACCGGATCTTTGAACCTGAATCCATTGACACCACCATTTGCAACAGCACTCTGCATGAGTTGTGGAGCTATGCCGAACGAGAGAAAACCGTGCGCGCTTATCTGGCCGAAAAATTCCGCCAATTGCGCCCGGTTGGCAGGCTCGTCATTCGCGATGTGGTCGGACCGGATGACGGTGAACGTGAAGTCCTGCTGTGGTGTTCTGACGCCGACGGGCAAAACTTTTCCACCACTGAACTGGCTCGACACAAGGATCGCAGCGCGGCATGGCTGAACAAATTATCAACGCGGAGCCGGTTCTTTCTATTCGCGCAGGATTTTCTCGGGGGGCAGAGTGGATTTTCCTTCAAGGAGGAATCGCAGCGTGACCGTCCGATGTTTCGGCTCACGCTTCAGCAGGCTGCGGAATTCCTTTCCAAGAAGGATTATACCGACAATTGGTCATCCGAGATGAACGAGGAATTCTGCTTCTGGAACTTTTCAAAATGGAAGCAGGTTCTCGCCGAAATCGGTTTCCAGATTTTTGAAAACCCCAACAATCCAGCCGAAGGTTCGCGCGTTTATACGAATTCATGGATTGTGGAACACCGCCACGCCGGACATGCAGAGATTATGGATTTGCAGGGGCTAATCCTGTCGTGGCCACCAACAAACATGATTCTTGTCGCTGAAAAGACAATCCATTGACCCAATTGGCTTCATTTCATTTTGGAAATGAGGGCGCGCAACTCTGCGAGTTCTGCTTCAAATCCACCCGACAGAATCGGAAACCGGCACCACGTCTTCGGATCGAGATTCTCGTCATCGAGGTGGAATGAAGGCGCGTAGCGTTCGCGCTTCCATTGATTGCGACACCAGAGCTTGAAGAAACGTTCCACCCACACGCCAAGTTGTTGCGATGTGAAATTCGGAAACTGGCCGCGTATCAGTTCAAAAACTTCAACGGGAGAATTCTTGTCGCGGATGGCAGCGCGTTCGATGGCATCCAGCACTTCATAGGGCATCAGGTCATCCTCGTCCGTTTGATGCCTGTCGGCGGGACGAAGCTCCGCCGTCGGTGCCTGTTGATTTACAGCGGCAAGTGCGGGAATGGAATGCAAGCCTTCCGGTCCTTTCGTCTCCAGCCATCGTAACCACTGGCGCAGGAATGCCTTGTCAATGCCCGCGATGGGACTCAGCCCACCGCTGGTGTCGCCATCCATCGTCGCATAACCGACGGCGGCTTCACTGCGGTTGCTGGTCGAAAGCAGCAGCGCATTGTTCAGATTGGCCAGCAGCCAGATTCCCGGCGAACGGACGCGAGCCTGGATGTTTTGCAGCGCGAGATCGTCCCTCCGCCAGTCCAGCTTTCGACTGAGAGCGCTTTGAATGACGTGCAAGTAATCTTGATGAATTTTTTCCACGTCCAGTTCAAGGTGGTTCGCTCGGATGGCATCGGCCACGGCGCGGGCGGCGGAACGGGTGACCGTGCTGCTATTGGCCGTGGCTTGGTATGCGGTCGTGAGCAACGCTGCCGTTAGAGTTTTGGGTGTGAGCTTTTCGGGAAGTTGCCGGATGTGCGCCAGCTTTGTGCTAATGGCGTCTGCACCAAGTTCTGCCAACGCCATTTCCAATGAAAGCGATACCAGACAGGATACCGCCGACGAATCAGCTCCACCACTCAACGAAACGACAAATCCTTGCGAATGGCTTTTGCGCAAATAATCAAACAATGCCAGTGCTTCCGCCCGAAGAAATTCTTCCTCCTTCAAGTTTTGGCTGTTTTCCCAAACCAACGGAGCAGTAATGGATTTTGCCTTTTGCTCCGGCTTTATCTGCGGCCATTCGAATGGCGCACTGACTCGCAATTTATTGTCACCTGCTAATTCCGGTTTGAAACTGGCCGTTCGCACCTGGCTCATCCGTGTGGCGTCCACGTCTATGACCGCTCTGGTGATGTTGAAATCCTCAAAGCTGAAACGCGGGCCGGCGGCAATGAGTTTTCCGCCCGAGGCGATGAGTGCGCCACCATCATAAATCGCGCGGCCTGCTTCATTGCCGAGCAGATTTGCGTAAACGTAGCTGACGCCAAAAGCACGCGAACCTTCGAGCACAAATCGTTTGCGCACTTCGAGTTTGCCGAACGCAAAATGGCTGGCGCTTGGATTCAAAATCAAATCTATGCCGTGCAAGGCCAGTGTCGCGCCGGGGCGATTTGCCACCCACGCATCCTCGCAAATTTCAAAGCCAATCTGGACGCTGCCGATGTCGAAATGGATGTCCCCGATGGGAATTGTCGTTCCGTCAGGTGTGATAAATTCATCGCGCACACCAGCCGGCCAGGGTTTGAACCAGCGCGGCTCGTAATGAATGCCGTCACCCGCCAGAAATCGTTTTGCCACCAGCCCGACCATCTTGCCGTTCACCGCCAGCGCCGCGCAATTGAACAGGCCGTTTTGGTGCAGAACCGGCAATCCAAACGATACCACCATGCCTCGCGTGCGCGGCAAAAGTGCATTAAGAACGTTCCACGCCCGCTGATGTGTGTTGACAGCCAGTAATGCGTCTTCGCATCCATAACCCGTGATGCACAACTCCGGCAGGCACAGCAGGGACACACCAAGCTCGCGCGCGGATTCAATCGTTCGGCGAATATTTTTCGCGTTATGAACCCAATCAAGCGGTGTTTGATTTAAAACCGACGCGGCTGCGTGCAAGAGTTTCATCATTATTTTTCGCCTCGGGCATGGAGGATGATTTCGGTTTTCAAATCATGCAATCCCAACTCCAGTCCCACCGGATATTGATGCGGATTGACGAATCGTTTCACACCGGAATGAAACATGGCAAGCTGCGACTGCGTGCGCCGACGGATTTCGCTGAGTGCTGGTGACTGATAAACCTGCTGTCCGTGCTTGAAGATCGGGATCAGCAAATCCTCGAATGTCGTTCCGGGCGCGAGATGTTTGCGACGGGTTGGATCCAGCGGATCAACGACGGTGAAATTTTCCGGAGCTCCACGCTCGACATCATAGATGCCGTCGGCGATGAATTCTTTCTCCGAACGAAACCGGCGCACTTGATGAATCCCCGGATTGGAAATTTTAGCCGTTTGTTCGCTCAATTTCACCTTGTAGTTCCAGTGTCCGTCCTTGCCGCGAATGGCCCCCAGTTTGTAAACGCCGCCCAAAGCAGGTTGATCGTAGGCCGTCACCAATTTGGTGCCCACGCCCCAAACATTGATCTTCGCCCCCTGATCTTTGAGGCTGGCGATGATATTTTCATCCAAGTCGTTGCTCGCGACAATGACCGCTTTAGGGAATCCGGCTTCGTCCAGAATTTTTCTCGCCTCAATGCTCAACCATGCCAGATCGCCCGAGTCCAACCGGATGCCGGCCATTTCATGGCCATGTTCTCGTAGCCAGTGCCCCATTTCAACAGCACGTCGAACGCCTTCGAGTGTGTCGTAGGTATCCACCAAAAATACGCAGTTGTTCGGCATCGCTTCAGCATAGGCGCGAAATGCTTCACGCTCGTCGTCAAAGGACATCACCCAGCTATGGGCATGAGTCCCGCGCACAGGAATGCCATAAAGTTTTCCGGCGAGAACATTCGACGTGGCGTCACAGCCGCCGATGTGCGCCGCCCGGCTGGCTGCCAACGCACCATCTACTCCTTGTGCCCGGCGCAATCCAAATTCCAGAACCGGCTCGCCCTGTGTCGCCAAGCAAACCCGCGCGGCCTTTGTCGCCACCAGTGATTGAAAATTGATGAGATTCAACATGGCGGTTTCGAGCAATTGGCATTGAAGAATCGCCCCTTGGATGCGCAGCAACGGTTCCTGCGAAAATACCACCGTGCCTTCGGGAATCGCGTGAACATCACAGGTTAACCGCAAGGTTTTGAGATAATCGAGGAACTTGCCATCAAACAAGGGCTGCCCATCATTGCCGCGCAGCGTGCCGAGAAATGCCGTGTCATCGTCCGTGAAGCGGAAGGCGCCAAGGAAATCAATGACGGGAGCCAGCCCGGCAGCCACAGTGAAACCGCATTGGAACGGGGGTTTGCGGAAGAACAGTTCAAAAACAGCTTCCTGATCGGCCTTGCCTGCCTTCCAATAACCGTAGGCCATGGTCAATTGGTAAAGGTCGGTCAGAAGCGCCCCGGCGCATCCATGATTTGGCAGCATCGCTTTCATTTGTTAGTGTCTATATTACACTAACAAGCTTCCCGTCAAGCTTTTTCTTCTAAAATCACTCCAATACTACTCGCTTGTTGCTCCGCTGCTGGGAGTCAACAGGATGCTCATTGAGATGAATCAGATTCTTGTTGTGACTGCTTCGGGGCAGGCTTTTCCGCAATCACTTCGATTTTCAGAATCATCGGTTGGCCAGGTTTGGCAATCTCTTGGTAATTGGTTGACAGCCTTGCCACGTACCCGAGTTCCTTGTGTTGCATGGCATTCTGGATTCGACGCAAATTTTGCCCATGAATCAGGACATGATGGGTTGCAAAATGCATCTCCAGCAGGTGCGCCTGGCCTTCAGTTGTCAATTCGCCAAACACGAATTGATCGAACGGGAGGAGGATGTCCTTATCTGGTGAAACCTCAACGCGAAGCCCGCTTGCCTGCGGGTCAATCGCCCAACATTCGGGTGACTTGGTGCTCATGTTTTTGGGTCCGTTTTTGTTGTAAATTTCGGGAATGCCGGCAGGCTTTTTTTAACCGGCAAAATGTGTCGGCGGCGCGCTCGCCAAAGCGCAGGAGATAACCGTGCAGCTTATCCCAAAGAAGAACGCCCTCTTGCTGGTGGAAATCGTTGGCGAATTCCATCGCCAGTGGACGATGACCGGAACGGGCGACGTTTTCCCGAAGCTGCTCCTTATCGGGTGTGAAAATGCGAATGCCGCGCCGGCCGCGCGAGATGGTCACATACCACTGTTGTGCGTTCGTGGCGGCCTGGATGGTTGAATCCGAAAACAGCACAAAATCCACCGTCTTGCCCTGTGAGCCGTAGGAAGTCACGGCGTAGCCGGGCAGGAATTCTCGGAAATCCTTGTCCAACACGCGGCCGTCAACCAGTTCAACTCCACCATCCGGGCGGACAGATTTCACCGTCACCAACTCGCCATTGGTGACACGGCTGCCGCTAGGCAGCTTGCGATTGGCCTTAAGGTGGAGCCGATCATTCTCCGCGACTGGAATATCGCGCGGCAGGCAAACGTTAATCCGGTCAAGCAACCGGTTCGAGACCGCAACCATCCTTCCATTGACCTCGACCACCGCGCCCCACTTGAAAATGTTGGCGAGTTTGCCTTTCGACCCCGGCTCGACCTCTCGCACTTTCTGATTGAAGACAATCACCGAATCCGGCGGATAAAAGCGCTCGTCTCTTTTCTGTGCGTGCGTTAGATCGAGTCGGTCCAGCACTTGAACGGCCGTGTCATTTGCGCCGAGCAACCCCTTTGATTTGAGCGCATCCCGCACGGAGGCATTGACTCGACGGACCTCATCCCAAGTCTGTGAAACAACCACGGCGGAAGCGTTCTGGCTGGCCAGTTGAAGGTATTCACTGGCAAGTTTTTCAGACTGTTCAGTCAGACCGCATTGCACGACCGCACCCAGTTTATCCAGCCTTTCAAAGGATTCAGACAGCCTGCCTGTAGCCGCATCCTCAACGGCCTTGCGGTAGCGGTTAATGTAGGCACGTTCGATTCGATTACGCCCCCGCTCCGGGTCCTGCCGCCGGATCTTGTGAAGTTCGATGGGCCGGACGCCGGAATGTTGCTCGATGGCTAGGAGTGCATCCGAGGCCTCGACCGCGCCATGCTGCCGGGTGTCACCTGATAAAACCAAACGGGCGCTCCGTTCTTGCACCAATCGCACCAATCCAAGCATCTGCCGCCCGCCAATCTGTCCGGCTTCATCCACCACAATTACCGCACCCTCTGGCAATTCGGGATGTTGGAGAAAACCTGCCACCGTCTTTGGCGAAGGAAACCCCGCATTCTCCATATCCACCACCTGCTGACGTTGCGGCGCAAGGACGACAACACTTTTGCCTGATTGACGGACCTGTTCGACCAACTCACGCAGGACGAAACTCTTGCCCGTCCCTGCACCACCCCGGAACAGGATTATTGTGTGGATTGAGCCAAGCAAGGCACTCAGGGCGCTCTGTTGTTCAGCATCCAACCGGGGATTGGCCGGACCCGGCTTCCAGACGAGCGAATGGCAAGCGCCTATACCTTCTCTGGCCGCTTGCACAAATTCCCATTCGCGCAACAGGACTTTGCGCAAGGTCACTTCACCCGGGCGTTCATTCCGGCGAATGTAATCGCACAGCCGCGTGAAATCTTTCAGTTCCGCGATGGAGAAACCTTGACCGCGCGCCCGCTCCAAAGCGTGTTGCCAGATCTGACACTCCAAAACCACGGAATTCCGGTCAAACAGGTGGTCTTCCGCCCACTGAACTGCTTCGGCCATACTGATGGTGTTTCTCGCGATGACGGTTTTCTCGGAATTCTTAATCGATTGCCCCAAGGAGGCTTGCTCATCTTTCGTTAATTGCGAGGCCCACAAGACTCGGAGTTCATCCCTGCTGACATCCTTTTGTTTCCGGGCACGATTGGTTTCGGCGAGTATCGCGCGCAGTTTCTGGATATTTGCTTCATTCAACTCCGGCTTCTCGGCCAGCAATTTGTTCAGCGATTCGTCTATTTGCGCGTGCCTTTTTGAGAACCGCTCGCAAAGTTCTCCAGGAATGCATTCGATTTGGAAGTCACCGCGCGGATGGTTACGAACGCGATAGCCGCAATTTTGCAATTCGCGAGCCAACTCGTGATAATAAACGTTTTTGGCGAATTTCCGCGCCCGTAAAAGCTCATAATTTTGAAGCGCCTTCCAGCGGTTCTCCACTGAATCAAATGTGGCATTGAACACGATGCAATGCGTATGAAGATGGGGATCGAGTGCGCGGGAAGTGTCATGAGTAAACAATGCTGTCACGAAATTGCCGGTAAAACGGTCGTTCTGCGCCCCGTCCACCCGAATCCGTGTCGCGGCAAACGCCTCGAATTCCTTCAACGCCAGTCGCACTGCCCGTTCATGGAGGGCAAATACACGCTCGTCATTTCCAAGAAATGCGGCGATCGAAACTGATTTTGGCGGCGAAAAGGTGAAATCATAAAAGATGCGGCGATTAGCAACAGTGCTGTCCTCCTCGACACGTCTTTCTTTCAGCCGCTGCGTCAGCTTCTCACCTGTCTCCGGATGTTGATTGTCACAGAGTCGGAGAAAATCATCCGCGCGGACTTTGCCGGCTAAACCCAGCCGTTCCGCGCCCAACCCGAACCACTCGCCAGCCACACGTTGACCCTCATCGTAGTAATCGCCCACGCAAAGATGCTCCTCAAAGTATTCCTTTGCATTCCTCAACTTATATTGCGTCTTTGCCGTGACCACACCCCGGACACTATCAGGACTGAACGTGCATTTTGTGTCCCAGGGACACCTTTTCACTCCCGACTTCTGGTGAACTGTGACCATGAACGAGGCGACGGATGAAGAAATCCAAACTGCACTCCGGGTTCTGACCGCGCTTAAGGATGAACTGAAGGCGCATACGAAACGCCGGATGGACCGAATTCCCAACAACGAGGCATGGGACGCGAAGGCCACCCATATTGATTATGAACTTCGAGGGAACCTAAGCAGCATCTACTGTCTTAAACTGGAACTGAAACACTGGCTCAAACGCCGTCTCAAGGCCATCCAGCGCCGCAACTCCACTTGACCATGCAAACTCCCACCACCGCCGACCTGCGCACGGCCATCCAGGTGCTGGAACAACTTGGCGAGCGAATCACCGCCCATGCCAATCACTCGATGAAGGAAATGCCTGAATCGTCACTTGGCTCCCATTACACCGGTCAAATTGAGTCCAAAGCCATCGAACAAACCGCACGCATCAAGCACGTCATGTCCCAATTGAAAATCTGGCGGGACGAACTGTTGGAGCAACGGAGACAATCCATTCATGTTTAATTTGCCATACGCGTTACCCCTAATTTTCATTAGGACTTGGAGTGCGCGCAGAAGCCGCGTCATAGACGCGCAAGAGCCGCGTCATCTTCCGCAGTCGCGGACATGGGCACGGTCAGTCCACATCCGTGGACTCGCCGCGCACAAGACGCGAACACGGATTGGCCGTGTCCGTGAACAGTCCGCAGTCGCGTTCAGTCCCTGGCAACTGCCGCGTCAATGGACCGTCCGCGAACAGGCAGTGGCAACGAACACGGTTAATCCGCCGACAGGCCACAGACATGATTTGTCCGTGTCCACAATCAGGCCGTGTCCGCGACTTATCCGTGATTCATGTTTAGCCAATGCACGTCCGCACAGTGGCAACGCAATTCCGCACTATCGCCAACGCGCTTCCTGACCACGTCCAACCAATTACCGTATCATGTCCTCGTTTAATCCAACAAAAATCCGCAAGGCCGTCGAGGAATTTACTCCGCGCCGGCCGGAGAAATTCCACGAATTGTTCGCTGCTAAAGATGTCATCATTGAATTGCGGCAAAAGCGCGCCTCGTATCGCTCCATCGCCGAACTGCTCACCCGCCATTGCCTGCCGACTTGCAAGACGTCAGTCGCCTTGTTCTGTCACAAAATTCTTGGTGAAGTCACACGCACACGCGGGCGACCGCCTCGTGAACAACCGGCCGGGTTGGAAGCGCCAGTTCATGAAGTGGCGCCCCCCATTACACCACCACCAACTGAAGCTGTTGCACCCGCAGAACCAAATGGCAGTGAAACCCCACCAATTCGCACGCGCGGCCCGCGCATCGCGCAAGTCCGGATGCTTAAACCTCAACCGCAAGGCACATGAAACGTCTCGACCTCATTCTCAACGGCAAAGGCGGCGTCGGCAAAAGTTTCTTCGCCGTCAATTTCGTCCAATACCTCAAGGACAAAGGCATCACCCACACCGCCATTGACAGCGACAACGAAAATTCGACGCTCAAGCGGTTTCATCCCGACACGCGCTTCCTCGACCTTGCGGATCGGCGCGGTCTCGACGGCATTTTCAGCGCGTTGGAAAAATCAAATCTGGTTGTCATGGATTGCCGTGCCGCATCCACTGACCTGTTCATTGATTTTTTCACCGTGATTGACTTGTCCACTGTGTTGTCCGCAATGGGCACGGCGCTCACCTTTGTCATGCCGGTGAACCATGAGTCGGACAGCGTTGACCAGGTGCAACGGCTCGCCGACCAGTTCGGGAAGAAATGCAACTACGTGGTGGTTCGTAATGCGGCACACAGCGACAGTTTCGAGTTGTTTGAAGCGTCTGAGGTGCGCACCCAACTCAAGGAGAAACTCGGCGGACGGGAAATTGCCATGACTCAATTGCAGGATTGGCTGGTCATAGCGTTGAACCAGGAAAACGTGACCGTCACGACAGCGGCGAAACTCCCGGCTTTCAGCCTGCTCGACCGCCAGCGGCTTCAAACTTGGCAGCGGAAACTTTACACCGAAATCGAATCCGCCGCCGACCTGCTGCTGCCGACTAAACCATGAGCGCGTCCAACAAGGCAAAACCGCCCGATTTCGATGAGGAATTCACTCAGGCCGTAGCTCAATGGCGTGAGCGACACAAATTGCGCGAAGATGACGCCACGCTGCTGCTCATCGAGCTTTTTCGGATTCATCAAAAGCATTGGGACGTACTTCGCAGCCGTGAAATGCCCTCGTTCAATCAATTCCGTTCGGACATCGGCCTGCTCACCCAGGCAACCAAGACATTTCAGCAAGACACGGCAACATTGATTGAGCTGCTCAAAAACGAGCCGCCGACGCACAACATGGTGAAAGTCACCCGCACTGCCGCTTTCTTTGCGGCGCTTGCCTGTCTGCTGGCCGGTTATCTCTTCGGGAGAGCTTGGCCATGACACTCCAATTAATTCCGTTCAGTCCGATAGTGCCTCCACCAGACCTTCTTCTCGCATTGAGAAATCCACGATATTTCCTCGTAACTGGCGGCATATTGTTGGCACTCATCGCAGCCTGGTTATTATTCTCTCCAAGCAGCCGCAACGGCTGTGTTGCCCGGCTTGGGCGACTGAAATGGCGGCGCAGCCAGTTTTGTCGCGGCTGGCTCATAACCGGCGACACCGGGTCCGGCAAAACCAGTTCCGGCATCAATCAACTCGCCCATCAGGTTTTCCAAAACGAACCGACCTGGGGTGGATTGTGCATTGACGAAAAAGGTGTGTACTGGGAAACGCTCGTGGCGATGGCCCGGTATTACCAGCGTGAACGCGACTTGATTCATTTGCAGATCCGTCCCGATGACGCGGCTCTTCAATGGATGCCGCCGTATCGCTTCAATCTCACCGGCGACCGCAGCATCCCGTTTATGACCTATGCCAAATTCGTCGTGGATACCGCCGCTTGTCTGGGACAGGCAGGCGACAAAGGATTTTTCAAGAGTCAGGCACAGACACACATCGCTCATGCGATGGAATTGCTATACGAATTGAAACGGCCCGTTACACTTCTGGCCGTTTCTGAATTGCTGTCAAACCGCATTAAACTGCAAGAAGAACTCGAAAACTTGAGCTTTCTCGGAGAACTTCCGCGCCGCACGGCCGTTCAGGAACATTTCGCCAACCGGCTGCTGAATCAGCCGGAAGAACAGCTCGGCGGTGTCCGTGAAACCACCGCCAATTATCTGCAATGCTTCTTGACGCCCGAAGTGGCCGAGGTGTTCTGCGCCGATACCAGCACGTTCGATTTCAACGAAATTGACAAGGGCAAAATCATTTGCATCACCATGCCGCAGAAATTTCAAACCGAACGCCGTTACGTTAATACGTTTTTGAAATTGCTTTTTTACAATCATGCATTGCGCCGGTTTGACAAATCAAAGGCCGAGCGTGCCAACGACAATTTGCTCATTTTGTGGGCGGACGAGGCGCAACGATTTATGACCGCCAGCGAAGACGGCACCAGCGATTACAATTGCGTGGACGTAATCCGTGAAGCAGGCGCCACCATTGTCGCGGCTGCTCAATCCACCACGTCACTTGTCCCGCCATTGGGTAACGACAAATCAAAAGTGCTGACGCTGAACCTTCGCAATCGGATGATTTTCCGTTCTGCCGATGAAGCGGATGCTGTTCAAGCCGCTGATTTTCTCGGCAAAAAGCGCGTGGTAAAGCGTTCGTGGGGTTCAAGCGCTGGAAAGCGCACCGTGAATTATTCGGAAACCGAGGAACACAAAATTAAACCCCACAAGCTCCGCAATCTCCGCGACCACGAATGCGTGCTCGTCCACTGCGAGCGCGGATTTCGTCGCGTGACACTTTCGCCTCTGGAACCAGACGGAACAGTGGCGAAGTGGTTTTCTCGATGGAGACGATTCGTGTAAGCTAGCATCCTTGGGCACAACCGCGAGTGGCTCCAAAAACACCACGCCCTCTGGGCCACCGCCCAGGAACCGCTCACAGAATAACAGTTTCAACCGCGTGCTCGCGATTATCGGAGTTTACGCGGCCCTCCGCTAAAATCTTGCCTAAAGCCGTGCCCGGCGTACGATGCGGTCGAATCCACATTGCTTATGGGAAACAGTCAAAAAACATTCAGCAAATCTACGTTCGGTCACCGTGTGTCACTGACCCGTGTCTTCAAACAATTTGATACCCCGAGCCATTTCATTACAATCAGCTTTAATCTGTGCAGATGAACACATGCGAAACTTGCCCAACATCTCAGCATGTCCGCCTGCTCACCGAGCGGATGGTCGAGCATTTCCTTGCGCGGCTGTTCTTGCGCGACCCGCTGCTTCGCTCTTTGACATTGGTTTCTCCCTTTGTGAACACGATGCAGGACTGCCGCTACCCGCTGGCCGATTTATCAGCGAAAATCAAGTCACAGCGCATTCCCACCTATTTTGTGACCCGCAAACCTCAGGAATCCTGGCAGGAGGAGGCGGTTGCATTGTTGTTGAAAAACGATTGGATCGAGATTCGTTTCAACGAATCCCTGCACGCCAAGGTATTTGTTGCCTCTGCCGTTCAGGAATCGGAATCGTTCGCCGTCTTTGGTTCCGGAAACCTTACCGGTGCGGCGATCAATACCAACCTCGAAGTAGGCATGTTGCTTCTCGCCAGAGGTGCGGGGCGCAAGCTCGTGGACGAATTATATTATTGGGCAACAAATGATCTTCGTGTTCTGCCTGAAAGCACACTCTACAAACCAATGAGACCAACAAGGAAATAAATTATGGCAAACCCAACTTTCAAAGACTGGTTCTGTCTGAAAAATCGCGCCACGTTCACCATCAATCCCAAAGTTAACGACTCCGATGCTGAACTCTATTTCGGGCGTGAGCCGTTGCTAAAGCAGATCAAGAAGCAAGTGGCACGTTCCTTTATCCAGCCACAAGTTCCAAAGATGATGTTTTACGGTGCCTACGGCTCTGGCAAAACCCAAACATTGTATCATCTGGCTTGGGACATGAAGGCTAACAAGCCTGCGGCCTGCAAGGGCCAACCCCACGTTGTTCACCTCGATATTGAGGTGCAAAGCAAATCAACCGCTGACAGTTGGCACCTGCAGATGACCGAGGCGCTCGAAATGGCCACTGTGCATGGCTGGCTTGAACAGCTTTTCGGATCTGTCCCAAACTTTGATCAGGAAATCGCCAAGCTAACTCCCGAATCTAACATCCAGACCGCCTTCAAACATCTCCGGGGCAGTGACGACTTGGCGTTCAATGCCTGGCGCTGGCTTAGTGGACAGACCCTTGCAACGAATGAACTTCGGGGAATCAAAGTCACCCGCGTCCTTGGCGATGTGGGCGTGGGTGATCTCGTGACCGCGATGATCGCAATTGGCAATCTCGCGCGTGCGGTCGGCCTCACGCTCATCTTTTTTATGGATGAAATGGAAGGACTTATGAACGTCAAGCAAGGCGATGCAGCTGAGTCGTGGCATGATTACTTGCGCAAGTTGGCGGATGACTCTAATTCCTCAGTGGGCTTCGTCCTCGGCTTCAAAGCAGATACGAGAGACGAGGCGCCTCGAATGCTCACTCGCGGGGACATCATTTCGCGAATCGGGAATCACAACCATATTGAGCTAGACACGCTAGGGGCTCCGGCAAACGTCAAAGCGTTCGTCGAGGATATGCTCAAACACCTCGTTGACCACAGCAAGGCTGATGCAGTCATTAAGGCAGAAACCCTCCCCTCAACCACAAAAATATATCCGTTTTCTGCCACTGCTTTTGAATTGATGTGTGATTACGCCTGCCAAGACCCTCACAAATCTACGCCCCGCAACATCATCAATGCCATTAATGAATGTGCAATGGCTGCATGGGACGCAAATCCCAAAATGCGCATCATTGATGATAATATCGTCAACGAAATAGCACCTGTTGTCTTCGGTTGAGAGGTTACTTACCGTCATGAAAAAATTCACTGTCAGACCCCGAGCTTTCGCCTCGTCGCCCGCCGAGTTCGGCATGCAGGGCCGTACCGCCAAGCACTGGGTTTGGCTAGGCCGTCTTGCCGAGGCCGGTCCGCTCACCGACGTGCGCTTTGATACTGCTCACGCCCACGTTGTCGGCTTGTTCGGCAAGCGCGGTTCGGGCAAATCCTACACACTTGGCACACTGCTGGAGGGGATTTGCACGAAGGAAAGCAAGACCACCATCGCCGACAATTCTCGCGCGGTGGCAACACTCTTGTTTGATACGTTGGGTATTTTTCAGTGGATTGACATCGCTCTCGATGAAAAGAGTCAGAAGGAAACCGTGCAACATCAATTTGCCGCGCGCCGGGGTTGGGATTTGAAATCCGAACCGCTCGACGTCGCCATCTGGATTCCTCGCGGCACTCGTGAGCCGAACACACCTACCTCACACGCCGAGTTTACAATCAATTGCTCGGATTTCGCCCCTGAGGATTGGGGCTACCTGCTCGGTCTCGATATTTATCAGGACCGCATGGGCCAATTGTTGAACGATGCCTATGTGAAAGTCACTACCGAGGGCTGGCACGAGAACGATTTGTTCCAGAAGCCGACCGAAGACTACTCGTTGTCCGCTCTGATCAAATGCGTGGAATCTGACAAGGAATTGCTCGCCGCTTACGCGCCTGAAACCCGTCGCGCGCTCCGTCAACAGCTTTGCACCTTCCAGCGTAATCCCGTCTTTGCGGACAACGGCACGCCGTTGCCGGAACTCCTGAAGCCCGGCCGCATGAGCGTCATAGTGATGAACAAGATGTCCGACGAGCTTCGGCTCGTTGTCGTTGCTGCGTTCTTGCGCCGCCTCATCGCTTCACGGGTGCGTGCGTCCGAGGCTGAGAAGACCCTGAAACTCGTGGATAATCTCACGCCCAAGGATACCGACGCCTTGAAGCAATCCTTGCAGGAGGCAATCCCGCAAACTTGGGTTGCGATTGACGAGGCGCAGAACATTCTGCCTTCCGAACGCGCTACAGCGGCCACGGATGTCATCGTGAAATATGTCCGCGAAGGCCGGAACTACGGTTTGTCCTTTGTAATCGCCACCCAGCAGCCGACCAGCGTTGATCCTCGCATCCTCGCCCAGGTGGACACGCTCATCACCCATAAGCTCACGGTGCAGGGCGACATTGATTACATCCGGCGCAATCTAAAATCCAACCTCCCCGAGGAGGTCAAATTCGCCAACACCGTCCTCGGCCTCGACGAACTGCTGCGCAGTCTCGACATCGGCCAGGCACTAATTTCCAACACCGAAACTGACCGTGCGTTCATGCTCGACATTCGCCCGCGTGTCAGTGTTCACGGTGGTTTCTAGCCCATGCCTGTAAAAATTCGCATCCTTAGTGCCGCCAACAAGCACATGCAACGCGCAGGCTTCCTGAAACTGCTCGCTTCGCAAGTCGCCCGCGTTGAAACCAGCAACCTTTCGGCACTCGGCAGTCGCCTCGTCGAAACTGTCACCAAACGTGTCCGAATTTCTCCGCCTTTCGACGACGCACTTCGGGAGTATGTCCAAATTCGCCTTTACGACCGTATTTACGCTGACTTGCGAAAAAACGTTCTCGCAGGCAACACTGCGGTCGGCATCGAAATACAGGACCTTTACCTTGCCGACCCTCGACTTCCTTCTAGCACCGGAAAACTTGGCGACAACAGCCGGCGATTCTACCCGTATTTTGGCACGGCACTTGACTTGATCAAACCCGGAACGTGGTCCGCCATGACCCGCTCCCTTCTTCTCGTGCACTTTACGCCAAAGGAAGAATCATCCGCGTGGGAAAATCACAACCCGGCCCACAATCCCCTTGTGATTTCCCGCGAGCAGGCAGCGGTCATCTTTTTCTGCTTCCTGGACAACGACGCATTGGTTCTCCTGCCTTTATTCACCAAACTCCTCGAACTTAACGGCGACGGCTTTGACGAGCGAACAGCGGGCGATTATCTTCCGGCCATTTTGCGCAGTGCCACGACCACGCTCAACAAAGGTTCGCTCGCGTTTGAAGACCGCGAACGCCTCGCGCAACTCGACAAAGCCGCCGAAAACATCGAGCGCTGGCGTGGCAAGCCCTACACCGGCGGCGGAGCGAGGGAAGAAAACATCCGTGGACGGGTTGAGCCATTCTGCGATCTTGGGCTGTTTACCAAGCCCGACCGTAATCGCTTCACCTACAAGCTGACGCCAGTATTCAAACGATTCATGAGCAATTGGAACGGCATGGATGTAGATGACTTCATGGAAAAGCGTTTCTTCACGACGCTTGCCGCAATGCACGGCATCACCGCAAGGACTGCAGGCGACACCGAAGCTCGAAACGCTATCCGCGATGCGGGTGAGGCTCTCAAAAGCACACTTGGCTACAGCCCCATCCGCGACTGTTCTTTGCTTGCCGGTATCAGGTTGTTGTTCGATCACCAGCGCGTCCTCGAACTCGGCACAAGCCTTAACACCCTACGCGACTGGCAAAAAGCCGAGCCGGAAGTCGTCCGCTTCACCGTGGACCGCATGGGCGAACTCACCTTCGTCAAGTTCCTCAAGCCAGCCGTTCCACCACCCCATGTCAACGCATGAAAACCGTCCTGGCCGACCTCTTCGCCCGGTTTGAGGCTGAAGTTGGCCAGCATGACTTTGCGTGCCTGCGCGTGACCCAGCGCTGGCCTGTCGAGGATAGCACCTCGCTGCAAAGCCCGATTGGTTCATTCCTGATTCACGGCGTCAACGAAGACGGTAAAACCGAGCCACTTGCTCTTGTCGCACTCACACCGCCACATTTGGATACTGGTGACCCGGCACTTCTTCAATTCGTCATCCGCCGAGCGCTCGCCAACAAAGCGCCTTACATTCTGACTTGGACTTTGCGTGACGCGGTCCTGTGGCGCACGCCGAAGCATGGCGCACCAACCGACGCCAACAGCCTCGAAAAACTCCGCGACTACGAAGATAACTACGATATCGCTCCCGGCGATGCGCCGCAGATGTTTCACGAGACTCGGCGACGGCTATTGCTCCAGACCGGACGCCATTTGCTCGACGATCTGAAACGCCTTCACAAAGATCAGGCGCTGGAGCTGGTCAACGTGGACGCCACTTGGTTCGTGGGCCGGCTCATTGAATCCGTCCACGAATTACTGCCGCTCGTCACCAACTCGCTCCATGACCGGCTGGGCATGGAGGACGCCTTGCGCGCCAAGGTTGAAAAATGGGCCGTTACCCAGGGTATCGCCGGCTCGGCTTCAGACATTGAGTTCGTCGAATCCATCACACGCCAGATCATCTACCGGCTGCTCGGCAAAATCCTCTTCTACCAGAGCCTGCGCCGGGCCGCGCGCCAGTTGCCGCCGCTTAATGTGGACGGCCTCGAAAGTTCTGAGGTTTTGCCCGCACTCAATCGCGCCTTCACCGAGGCGCTGAAGATTGACTACCACGCCGTTTTTGCCGAGGCGCTCCCGGACACGATCAAATGGCCTTCCGAGGCGGCGCGCAAACTCGCGGCGCTCATTCACGATTTCAACACGCGCGATTTTTCCAGCCTGCCGCAGGATGTTGTCGGTACGGTGTTCGAGCGACTGATTCCGCCGGAGGAACGCCACGGCTTGGGCCAATACTTCACCGGCGAATCACTCTGCGATCTCACTGTCGCCTTTTGCATCACTTCACCCAAAGACCTCATGCTTGACCCGACGTGTGGCACAGGCACGTTCAACATCCGCTCCTACGACCGGCTGCGTTGGCTAGGTCAGCACGATCATCCCACACTCCTCTCGCAGATTTGGGGCATAGACATCGCGCCGTTCCCAGCCGAATTGGCCGTCATCAATTTATTCCGCCAGAACGTCGCGTCCTCTACCAATTTCCCGCGCATCGCGTGCCGCGATTTCTTTACACTTTCACCCGGCGAAACTCTCCCATTCCCGCCGCCCAAGATGGATGTGCAGCGGCCCGAGCAGGTCAATGAACCTATCCCGCAATTCGACGCCATAGTCGGCAACTTCCCGTACGTCAGCGCGGATCAGATTGAACGCATTAATGCTGGCTACCTCGATTTAATCCGCAAATGTCTCATCGCCGGTTGGTTTGAGAATTATCCGGATCTTTTCTTCTACGACCACAAAACGGACCAGGAAAGCTTCGAGAAGGCCGTTGTTGCAGGCAAACACGCGGATTGCAACCGTACCACCGTTCAGCTTCGCACGTCAACTCAAGCCGATCTCTACGTCTATCTTTTCTTCCAAACCTCCCGCTTCCTAAAACCCGGTGGACGCATGGGTATCGTCACGTCCAATGCTTGGCTCGACGTGAATTACGGATACGCCCTGCAACGATTTTTTTGCGACCGGTTCAAAATAGTTGCTATTTTGGAAAGCCGGTGTGAGCCGTGGTTCACCGAAGCCAGCGTTAATACCGTGCTCACCATCATTGAGCGCTGCGATAATGCAAAGCAACGCGATGACCACCTGGTCAAGTTCGTGAAGGTAAAAAAACGCCTCACCGACCTCGCACCCGGCGACCCCAAAATCGAGGCGAAAGCCCGCTGGGGAAAATTGGAACAACTCGCCGAGCGGATCGAAAAGGCCGGCAAACCATACAGCAAAACTTTTCCGCTCGGCGTCACGACGGTTGAAGACGACGATTTCCGCATCCGAGTGTGCCGTCAGAGCGAGTTGCGCCAAGACATCGAGGCTCAGGGTCAGACAGTTAAATGGGGCAAATTCTTGCGAGCCCCGGAAGTTTTCCTTGAAATCGCCAATCAGAAAAAGCTCGTGATCTTGAAGGAAATCGCGACCCCAAAATACGGAAGCAAAACACGCATCAACGAATTTTTTCACGTCTCGCAAGAAACGGCGCAAAAATTCGCAATCGAAAAGGAATACCTTGAGCCGTTCATAAAAAGTCCGAAGGATAGCAACAGTATCAAGATTGACCTCTCGGAGTTGGAGCTTCGCATCTTCGTTTGCCGCCGCACAAAAAAGGAACTTAAGGACATCGGGCACACTGGCGCTCTAAGTTACATCCTTTGGGGAGAAAAACAGACATACGACAGAGGCGAATTCGAAGGGCTTGCCTGGCCGCAAGGAACATGGGTCAATAAACGTGCTGTCGGTTGGTATGCCCTTCCCAACACCGAAACGAACTACGGTCAACTTTTCATTTCCGGCGCGTTCGGAGACAGACATGTTCATCGCTTCTGTTCCAAACCCATCATCCCAAACAACAGGCTCTATTACCTTCATTCCAGCACGCCGGGAGTTTCCGATAAACTCCTTGCTGCAATCCTGAATTCCTCGCTGGCCGCCATTTGTCTTGAAGTATCAGGTCGCGTCACAATGGGCGATGGCGTTTTAGAGGTGGCGGTGGAAGACGCGCGGGATAGTTTCTTGATCCCTGATGTTCGGAGTGCGACGCCTGCGCAAAAGAAGGCAATAATCGAATCCTTTGAAGCACTTTGCGAGCGAGACATCGGTAGTGTTTTTGACGAAGTGAAGCAAGAAGACCGGCAGGCGCTCGACGCCGCCGTGCTCCGCGCCATCGGCCTTGATCCCAAGAAATACCTCCACCCCATTTACGACGGCCTATGTGGACTGGTGCGCGAGCGTATCGAACTCGGCCAGATGCGTGGCAAGGCCCGTAAAACCAAGGCCCGCAAGACCGGCGCGGAAAAGCAGATCCTTCAAGACGTGCTCACCGAGGAATTGCCCAATGGCCCGCACCGTTTCCCCGACGAGTTTTTTTCCGACACCGCCAAGGGCGAAGCCAAAACCGACATCGAACTTCCCGGCAAGGATCTCATCCTCGACACCGGTAGCCTCATCCCCGCGCTCTACGCCAAAGACAAAAGCTGGAGTCGCATGGTCAAGTCATCAGCCGAAGGCAGGTTCCTTCTATACGCGCAGCAGGCCGGCCACAAAGTCGCCTCAGTGCCGTCCAAGCCGGTCGAAGTTAGTCGAACCGTGACAAACTATGAAAAGTATTTGCGCGAGTTACGCAAACGCCTTTACGAAGCCTTCTACCGCCGCACCCTTGACGCCCGCATCGCCGCCACCCTCACGCAATCCGTCTTCGACAAATTCCACCTGCCCAATTTGGAAACCTGATGCATGGATACCGGAACGCTCATTCCATTGCCAGTTTTCGATGCGGTCGCCCAGACCGCAGTGGAGTTTTTGTTGCAAGGAAAGAGCGTGGCCATCGTCGGCCCGCCCGGCGCGGGTGCAACCTCTGTTGCCTCGCGAGTCCAGCAAAAGCTTTCCATCGCCAAATTACCATGCGCCATTTTTGACTGTGCTACCGACGGCGACATTGCCCCGCGCCTCACGGAGTTCACCGGGCCAAAACGCGAACCAGGAGAAAACGGTGTCATCCTCATTGGCCACGCCTCGTCATTGCCATCTGCCGAGTTGCCACTTGTCGTCGTGTCACCGGTCACTTCAAAACCAGCCAGCTGGGGTCGAATCAAAACCGGCCACTCTGAGGCGGGGATTTCATAACAGGTTCATCAGTTAAAGCAAGGGATGTTTTTTGCGTTCGTCCGAGTCACCACGCCTGGTTTCTCGCGTCGTGTTCTAATTCTTCACGCGCACGAGTTTAAAAAGGTTAAATGGAAAAAGAACAAAAACTAAGGCCCCAGCACACACCGAAAGCCAGAGCTCAAGACGGCGCGGCTCGGATCGACGGCTTCGCGAGAGGCGCATCGCAAAATGCCGGCATTGTGAATCCAACCACCACCGCGCCATACACGGAGGCTACCCGGACCGGGGGTTAAAACCGGCCCGTGTGGGTCTGTGCCTCCCAAATAAGGGCTGCCGACCGGATACGCCGGAGGCGCATACCAATCCCAACACCACTCCATCACATTCCCCGCCATGTCATTGAGTCCATACCCATTCGGCGCAAACGAACCCGCCGGACTCGTGTAGGGATACCCTCCTGTGTCGAAGTTGGTGTTGTAACCGTTGGGTCCCAAATCGTAGATGAAGAAGTTCGTACTACCCAAACCGTAGATGAAGAAGTTTGTACTATAGTAGTTAGCTTGGCTTTCCGAAATCGTGTCGCCCCACGGAAACCGCTGTCCGCTCAACCCGCCCCGCGCCGCTTTCTCCCACTCCGCTTCCGTCGGCAACCGATACCCGTTCGCACTCCAGTTCGCATACACCGCAGTTTCAGGCGCATCGTCGCCATTGGTAAAAACCTGCGTCAATCCGGCATCCGTGAAATAAACCGGCGCCAGACCTTCCGACTGCGACCGCGCATTGCACCACTTCACACAGTCAAACCAGTCCACCGCCTGCACCGGCTGATTAGCCGCCTTGCCCAACCCGGCGTTCACAAAATTATAGCCGTGGTTCGTGGCGTAGGCATAAACCGCTTGCCATTGGCTGTAACTCACCGGATTCACGTCCATGTAAAACGCCGACACCATCACGTTCGTGGGGATTGCATCTAGGATGTCGCTGTCACCGATGGAGTTCCCCATCGTAAAAGCACCTCCAGGAATGAGCACCATCCCGGCAGGCGGGTTGAAGGAAAAAATCAGGTTGGTGTTGACGCTGCTTGTGACGGGAAGCTGGACGTAGTCCACCCAATTGGTGCCGCCGGGCAGGGATGAGACGGTCTGGACGGTGTAGTTCGTGCCCACCATCGTGTTGCTCCAGACCAACGTGCCATCCGCGTTAAACGCGGTGATGGTGGTAGCCGCCGGACCGGAAATCCGGAAAAACCGCGTTCCTTGGGCAGCGGCTTGATGGATGCCGGCAAGCAAAAGCGTTATGAAGAACAGAAGAACCTTACTAAAAGGAATATCTCTTTTCATGGAGACTTAGCTCTACCCATTTTAGAGGCGTTGACACAAGAAAAATGTGCAACCAGGGCTGACTCCTGCTGCCGAATAAGCGAGCCGGGGCCGAGCTGCGAGCCTTAGCTCGCGGCCCCGGCGGTCGCGGGTTCGTTGGCCTTCCGGCTTTTCTTGTTTTCCCGGCTGACTCCCGGCGCTTCCTTGACGCGATAGCTTTTGCCGGTAATGGCAATGACCTGGGCGTGATGCAGGAACCGGTCGAGGATGGCCCCGGCGGTGGGCACGTCGCAGAGCAGCTTGCCCCATTCCTCCAGCGGGCGGTTACTGGTCATGATGGTGGAACGGTTTTCGTAACGGCGCATGATGACTTCCAGCAGATACTCGCCGGAGTGCTTGGGCAGTTGCTTCAAACCCATGTCGTCAATGATGACCAGATCGGGCTTCAAG
>Ga0116110_1000427_pt1 | contig 25340 bp, 16 predicted proteins | sample June2015DPH_8_50_FD_89719 | JGI IMG/M metagenome (GOLD analysis project Ga0116110, IMG submission 89719) | Peatland microbial communities from SPRUCE experiment site at the Marcell Experimental Forest, Minnesota, USA - June2015DPH_8_40 | ecosystem: Environmental > Terrestrial > Soil > Wetlands >...
AGTCTAACCGCTTCGGGGATGGCCCTGATCGTTTTCGGCGGCATTTGCCATTTGCAGGAACATTCCGGCGTTATCTCTCGTAACAAACCTCGTGATCAAGAACGGACGGTGTGGCAGTCGCGAACTGTCCCCGTGTGGCTCGCTGGAGGGTGCGATGCAATCTGTGAAGAGCAGTGAGAACGCCGAGAGCGGCCTTATGAGCAAAAGTATTTCGGCGCAGCAGGTGGTGAGGGCGGCGCATGAAGAACTCCTCCAGCTTATGCGGCAGCGAGCCGAGGTCATGAAGCGGATCGGCACGGTGAAGCAGACGATTGCCGGATTGGCGAATCTTTTCGGTGAGCAAGTACTCGGCGACGACTTGCTGGAACTGATCGATCGCAAGCCCAATGGCCGTCAGCCCGGTTTCACAAAGGCATGCCGGAGGGTGCTGATGGAGGTCCGTCGTCCGCTTGGGGCGCGTGAGGTTTGCGTGGAACTGGAACGACATGCTCCGGCAATTCTGGCGCGGCACAAGGACCCACTGGCCTCGGTCACGACTGTTTTGAATCGTCTGGTGGATTATGGCGAGGCCCGCAGCTTGAGTAACGATCGCGGCAGGCGCGTTTGGGAGTGGATCAGCGAAAGCGAACAGCCAGCGGACGCGATGGCTTCGCGGAGAACGGCCTGATCATCAAAGGCCGCCAGAGTATGGCGGCAGCAAACTGCAGATCCCTCGCTTCGCTCGGGATGACAATTTATAGAGGGTAGAGCCTACGCTGGCAGCAGGCGGCCTTTTTCCAGATGCCGGGTCACGTGCGCATACTGAGCCGCGTGCGGATCGTGAGTTACCATTACGATCGTCTTGTTGAAGCTTTCATTCAGCCGCTTCAAAATCTCCAGGATGTCGGTTGCCGAATTACTGTCGAGGTCGCCGGTAGGTTCGTCGGCGAGAATCAGCGTGGGATCGCTCACGATGGCTCTCGCGATGGCCACGCGCTGCTCCTGTCCGCCGGAGAGTTGCTTGGGAAGGTGGTGGACGCGATCCTCAAGGCCCACGAGTTTGAGCGCAGTCATCACGTGATCGCGGCGCTGCGCCGCCGTCATCCTGGTCAGCAGCAGCGGCAACTCGACGTTCTCGAATGCGGTTAACACCGGAATCAGATTGAAAGTCTGGAAAACATATCCGACGTGAGTGTTGCGCCACTTGGCCGATTGACCATCGTTCAGGCGAAAAACATTTTCACCCATCACCAGCAAGTCGCCGGAAGTGGGGCGGTCGATGGCCGCGATCATGTTCAGCAGGGTCGTCTTGCCGGACCCGGAAGGCCCCATCAACGCCAGAAACTCGCCGCCGGCGATGTCGATCGAGACTTTGTCGAGCGCGGTCACTTCGAAAGCGTCGCGCTTGAAAATCTTGCTCACGTCACGGGCCTGGACGACCTTGCTGCCCAGGGCCGGATGCATTGGTGTTTGCGTTGTTACCGTGCTCATGATTGCCCCTTGATACGAATCTTCTGCCCATCCTGTAAATCCGAGGGCCCCGCCGTGATTACGCTTTCGCCGCCTACTAGCGAGTCCACGAGATAACCCCCTGAACGCTGGCTCTGCACATGAACAGTGCGGCGGAGAACCTTGCCTTTGAAAGCGAGTAAAACAAACTTCGCTCCGTTCTGGTCGCGCAATGCGGCTGTGGGCACAAACACATAAGTCGGTTTCGTGCTCGCGCTCTTGTCGTCGTTCGCAGCTCTGTTCGCAGCTTCGTTCGCTTTCGCTTTGAACTGAACCGTTGCGTTCATTTCCGGCCGCAGGTAGGAATCGGGTTGCAGAATCTGAACCTTGACTTGGACCGTCGCCTTTTGCCGATTCGCTTCCGGCGACATTTCGGCGATCTCGCCTTTGTAGGAGCGGTCTTTGAACGCATCCAGAGTGACGATGCCTTCCTGCTTGGGAGACAGTTTAGCGAAGTCGTCCTGCGCAATATCGAGTTCGACTTGAATGTCATTCAGATCCGCCAGCGCCACTACCGATCCGCGCGGGCCGCCTTCGGCGCCGCTGGCAAATTGAGCGGTGACCAGTTCCCCTTTCTCTGCCGTACGCTCAAGAATCGTGCCGCTGACGGGCGCGCGAATCACCGTGGCATCGAGTTGCGATTTGGCGTAGGCCATCTGGCCTTCGGCCTGCAGAAGGTCGCCCTTGGCACGTTCAATTTCTTCGGAGCGCGGACCCAGTTGCATCAGTTTGAAAGCCCGCTCCAGCGAATTCATTCTTTGCTCGGAAGCTTCGTACTTGCCGGTAGCGTCATCCAGACTCTGCTTGGAAGCTACTCCCTGCGCGACGAGATCACGCGTGCGGTCCAGATTGAGCTTGTCATTCACCGCTGTTGCTCTTGCCTCGGACAGATTGTGATCCGCCTGTTCAACCTCCTCTGGGCGCGACCCATTCTGCTGTTCGAGCAGTCGCGCTTTGGCGCTTTCCACCGCACCTCGAGCCTGCTCGTATTGGGCGCGGAATTCCTCGTCCTCGAGGCGCACCAGAATTTGTCCTTCTTTTACCTTGTCGCCTTTTTCCACTCCGATCCACGCCACGCGGCCGGTGACTTTCGAATTCACGCTGATTTTGTGATGAGCGACAATGTATCCGCTGGCGGAAAGCACGGTGCTGCCGGCGATGTCACTGCCTTCCGCCGTCGCTCGCACGACTTCCACTTCGGGTGCATCAGCGGCGAGCACGCGGTAGGTCAGCGCGACGATTCCCAGCAGGACGACCGCGGCAATCCCGCCCAGAATGAAGCGGCGCGACCATGCGGGCGGTTCTCCGCCGCCGCCGCGCAACGAATGATCGATGCGCAGACTCCGCAGGTCATCATGCTTAGAATCGGTATGCGTGCTGTCCGCGGGTTCGGTTTCCATTGGGATTGGTGAAGGTACGCGCCCAGTCCTTGGCTGGTTCACAACGATTTCAGGAATTCATTGTACGAACTAAATACGAACCAAGTATGAATATAGGAGCGCGAAAAAGCTGCCCGCCGTGAAACTCGCCGCTCTTGAGTCAGGTGAGCGTGTACTGCAACACCAACTGCATTTCGGCGTCGCCCGGCACTCCTGCGTGGCTCATGTTGAACACAAGGTAGTCACCGGAATTCAACGCCAAGGATCGGGCAGCGGAAACGTGTCTGGAAGTTGACGAGGCGGTTCCGCTTTTGGGCACCCAGGTCTTCAGAATGACGCTGAGGAAAATGTTCTGAAGCAGGTAGCCGTCATCGCCCACGTTGAGGCCGTTAGGATTGTAAATGTGGGTTTTGCCGAAATTCGGGCTCTGCGGTGACACAAAGCTGGCGCCGGGATCTCCCTGGTAGAACTTGGGAGGTCCACCCGGCGAAACCGCGGCTCGGCACAGAACTTCGGCGAATCCGGCATTGGCGGGCAGGGAGGTGAGCATAAACGAAATATCGGCGTCGATTGAGGTCACGGTCATGCTGCCGGTCGCTTCAACGTAAACGTCCGCACCATTGTTGTCCAGGTTTGAGACTTCCCATCCGAAGCTCGCGAAACTTGGGCCGGTCGAAGTTTGTGACTGCGCATGTGCCGATGAATCCAGCCCGGTTATCGTTCCCGCTAAGCCGGCCAGCGCCAAACCTTTCCCAACAAAGGCTCGTCTATCCGCTTTCATTGCGTTCCTCCCGATCTCCGGCCTTAGCGCCTAAAGGTGTGCCCTTCCCAGGTGGTGCCCAAACCAGAGTTTGTCGGTAATCCAGACGGGGCAAGCCCCGTCTCTACGACAGACTTGTTACGCCCGCAGAGAGATCAGAATGTCCTGCCGCGCTGCATGCCAGGCGGGCGCGAAGCCTCCCAGCAAACCCATGATCAAAGCAAAAATAACCGCCGTCAGCGCAACTGCCCAAGTCAGGTGCAGACTGAAAACCGTTTCGCTGAAGGTGAGGGAGTTGCCGATGCCCGTGCTCATGCCGTTGAACGGCAATATCAGGACAATCCCGACAAACGCTCCCAGCAGCGAAAGCAGCAACGCCTCAATCACGAATGACGTGAGAATGCTGGGGCGGGAGAACCCAATGATGCGCAGGGTTGCGATCTCTCGCGCGCGATACGCCACCGCCGCATACATTGTATTCATGGCGGCGAAGCTGGAACCGATCGCCATGATGATCGCCACAAAGGTGCCGATAAATTTGATGGCTCCACCGGAGCTGGTTTGCTTCTCGTAATACTCGGTTTCGAGCGTGCCCTCCAACTTGAGCCGCTGATCGTCGCTGACGCGGTGTTTCAGCGCGTCGGCTGCAACCGGGTCGGTGGCGCGCAGATAAGCGGAAGCATAGGCTCCCTGGCGGTCAAAATCCGCAGCGATCTGATTGACGTCGCCCCAGATCTCCGAATCATAGGCGGTGCCGCCGGAGTCGAACACGCCGACGACCTTCCATTGTCCTTTGGCGAAATCGAGAGTATCGCCGACGTTCGCGCCAGAAAAACGATTGTGAATGGAGTTGCCAACGACCACCTCGCGCTGTCCGGGTGTGAACCAGCGGCCTTCGACCAGCTTTGCGTTCGGACGCAGGGTGAGGCCCGCCGGCATCAGGCCGCGAACCGAGACGTTCACTTCGCCCGTGCCATCCTTGCGCGGCAGCACTACCACGACTACCCATTCTCCGGAAGCGATGGGGGCCCCCTGGTTATCTTTGGCGATGCCGGGCAGCGTCTTCAGCGTGGGGAAAAGATCGGCATCGAAGCCTCCGGAGAGTTCTGCCGTGGAGCCCTTGCGCATAACCAGCACGTTCACCGGGTCGCCGCTCGTCATGAAGGCTTTCTTCAGACCCGCCAGCAGAGCCATCAGGAACACCGCAGTGGTCACGGTGAGCGCAATGCCGAGAGCCGTCATGATAGTGAGGCCCTTGCGCAGCTTCAGATTGCGAATGTTATAGCTGATTGGAATCGCCATAGTGTTTCTTCGCCAGCTTAGCAGGCTGTGGTGAAACTCGAGCGCCCAAAGCAGCGCCTAAAGGCGCATTCATAATACGGCACTTACGGTATGCCTGAAGCCATACCCTGATACAAATCTTACCTGCGCGTTGCTAGCCGATGTAGCGCAAGCCCTCCACAATGTCCAACTTGGCCGCGTGGTAAGCGGGAAAGATTGCGCTCAACAGTCCTACCATCCCGGCGACGAAGATGGCGAGCAACAAAGTGGGAGGCGTCACTTTCATCCCGGAGAGAAACAGATTCATCCCGGGGGCGTGCGACATAGCTGAGACCAGTCCGAGCGCCAGCAGGGCGCCCAGCGCGCCGCCGATCAAAGCCACGAGCACCGCTTCGCCAACATAAAGCCGCAAGACCGTCTGCCGGGTGAATCCGAGCGTCTTCAAAACTGCTACTTCGCGCGTGCGTTCGCGAATCGACATGGCCATGGTGGTGGCGGAGACCAGCAGCGTAGCAAACACCACCGCGAAGCAGATACTGAGGATAAATGCTTTCACGTTCCCGATGCTGTTGATGAAGCTCAGCTGGAACGCCTTTTCACTCTCGGTTTTTGTAGGCTCCGGAGAATTGCGGAACATGTTGTCGACGGCGGAGGCGACCTTGGAAACGTCATCTGGAGAATCAGCGAGGATATCGAACATGCCTGCTTTCCCCTTGGCGAAGGAGACTGCTTCTTCAACATATTTCTGATTGAAGTAGATAGATTCAGTGCTTTCCGGCGCCGTATAGATCCCGCGAATCGTGAGCTCAAGATCCACGGGATAGATAGTGCCCTTGATCACGATGCGATCGCCCAGCTTCCAGCCATATTTCTTGACGAGTTGCTCGTCGGCGATGGCGCCGGCGCGATCGCGCTGCCAGGCGAGCAACTGATCCGCGGGGATCTTGAGGTCGGTGAAGATATTGAGGATTTCCTCCGGGTCGGTGCCGAACTGGGCGAAGAGATTTTCCGGCTTGTCATCTTTGTAGATGCCTCCAAACCAGTTATTAGGAGCAACCGCCACCACGCCGGGGATGGCGCGGATTTTCTCCCGGTAAAACAATGGCATGGATTCGGTCAGCGAGACGCGGTGGCGGGTAATCAAGCGCTGGGCGGACTGGGCGCTAAAGGTGTCGATATAGAAAGCGCGCCAGATGGTCATCATCAGAGTCAGCAACAGGAGCGAGAAGGTGATGCTTAACACGGTCAGGAGGCTGCGGCGCTTGTTGCGAAACGCGCTTTTGGTGACGAAGCGGGTTAAGGTCATGCGACTCCGGAAGGCAGATAAGGAAATCCGCCGAGTGGGAAGGGCAGCGCCCATTTACGCCCCTCCTCATTTACACCCGTCCCGAGGATAAAACAGGGGCTGCGATATGGACAACTGGGTTGGATCTTCTTTTCGCGAATTCTTCGCGGGCGTAGCCTTTAATTCTAACCGCCGACGGCCGCCGCACTAGCGCTGTGATCGCTGGCTAGCAGCTTCAACATGGTCCGATCGTCGGCGGGGCGGGAGAAGAAATATCCCTGGGCCATCTCGCAGTTGAACTGTTTGAGCAAATTGATGTGTTCTGCCGTCTCGGTGCCTTCGGCAACAACTTTCAAACCGAGAGTGTGCGCAAGGATGATGATGGCGCGCACGATCTCGCGATTTTCCGGGTCACTGTCCATGTTCGAAATGAAGGCACGGTCGATTTTCAAGGTGTCCACAGGAATCCGGCGCAAGCGGCTGAGCGACGAATAGCCAGTACCAAAATCATCGATGCTCATGCGCACGCCGAGTGCCTTCAACTGCGCCAGCACGTAACCGGATTTCTCCGCATCGCCCATGGCGATCGTTTCTATGATTTCGAGCTGCAGGCAGCCGGGGTCAACCCTAGTCTGATCGAGAGATTTGCCGATCTCGGTGGCTAGATCGGCCTGTGCGAACTCTCTGGAGGTGATGTTCACGCTCATGGTCAGAGGCGGGCTGGAAGGAAATTGAGACTGCCAGGATCGGAGATGTTCGCAGGCTTCACGCAGCAGCTTCCGATTCATGGGGATGATCAGCCCGATTTCCTCCGCAACCCCGATGAACTCCATCGGGGAGACTAAGCCCTCCGGACGCTGCCACCGCGTCAGGGCCTCGAAGCCGGTGATCTTGCCGGTCTGCAACGACACAATGGGCTGGTAGTAGACGCGGAATTCTCCCTGGTCAAGGGCCTTGCGCAGGTCCGTTTCCAGACGCAACCGCTTCACCGCATTGGCATGCATGGCCGTGTCAGAAACCTCACAACGGGCCTTTCCCGCCCGCTTGGCACGGTACATGGCGATGTCCGCGTCGCGCATCAGATCCTCGGCCTGGGTGTGAGGGCTGGTGCTGGAAGCAATCCCGATGCTTGCCGAAATTACGATTTCCTCCTGGTTGATGACAAAGGGAGCTGCCAGTTCCGCTTGAATTCGTTCCGCAACGCGAACCGCTTCAATGGGGTCTTGCATGTCGTCCAAAAGTATGGAGAACTCATCGCCACCAAGCCTGGCCAAATTGTCGTCATCGTTATTGGCCAGCCTGCCAGGTACGTCGGCCAGGCGCGGACGCGAGATCGTGTCGACCCGGCGCACCGAATCCCTCAATCTTTGCGCGATTTGAATCAGCAGATCGTCGCCGGCAGCGTGTCCCAGGCTGTCATTGACGACTTTGAACTCGTCGACATCAATGAGCAGCACGGCGAATTTGTAGTTCGGGTGCCTTTTGGAGAGAGTGAGAGCGTGCTGCAACCGGTCGAGGAACAGGGCTCGGTTCGGCAGGTTCGTGAGTCCGTCGTGGAATGCGTTGTGGGCCAGCGTTTCTTCGGCCCGTTTGCGCTCGGTGATGTCGCGGTTCACAATGACCAGTTTGTCGGTCTCGCCTTTTGCGTTTCGAATCACGCTCGCGGTCGATTCCAGTGTGCGCCAGGACCCGTCTTTATGGCGTACCCGATATTCCATCCGTTCGCCCTGACCGCTCAGGCGCGCTTTTTCCGCTGCTTTCAATACTCGCTGGCGATCGTCGGGATGAATTTGCTCGATCGACGAAGTGGCTTTCAAGTCTTCGGGAGAATACCCGAGAACCTTTAGATAGGCAGGGCTGTTGTACAGCCGCCGGCCATCGCCGTCAACGAGCGCGATCATATCGGCGGCATTTTCACTGATGAGTTGAAAAAGCTGATCGCGCTCCGCCAGTTGGCGTCGAATACGGTGGAGTTGCAGATGCTGATAGACGGCGTAAAAGTCGAACAGCAACACCAAAGCTGCCAGCCCGCGTACCCATTCCCTGAGATCAAACCAGTACGCAACGTCAGTCTCCCGATTAAACCAGGGAAAAGTGAACGAAACAATTCCCAAGGTCAAGGCCAGGGTTACCGCAACCGCGAAGCCCCACAGCCACCACTCATGACCTTCGATCCGACGCATCGCGGTCGGAATCGCCTCGGGGCTGTTGCGGCCCACTTGTTGGAATGATTGCGGATTCATGCCGTACGACTATTCTCGCGCAATTGTCACGGGTTCCAGCCTCTGAAGGAACGTAGGAAGAGTTACGAAAGGAGGGATGTCAGCCTGAGAGATATCTAAGCCGGCCGTGTCTGAAATCACTACTCCGAAGTGATTTCGGCGAGGCTATCTTGAGAGGCTACCCGTCGCGATTCGCCGGAGTACTCTCGATTTTCCGGAATCTTTGGGCGACGGACTCGGGAAGACTCTCCTCCAACCTCTGTAAGAGCCACTCTTGTAATACAGAGGTCAGGCGCGGTGGAACGGAGGAAATTTGCAGTCCGAGGTAGGACTCTTTGCACCAGCATATCGTCGCCCCAACCACGAACCGCAATTCCTGACCCGGAAGGGTGAAGTGCAGCTGCACTTCGACTCCGGGGGGGAGTGAGACCGAGGTAGCGATGGCGATTCCACTTTCGCTGATGTTCAAAGTCTGGCCCTGAACTTCCGGCATGCCAGGCCTGCAAATCGTCACCGGAGTCTTAACCGGGCAGCGGAAGTAGCGACGGCGCTCCCGTAGGATCAGACCGTACGCGGCCTTCAAACTTCGGCCAATCGAAGTCGGGGAAAGAGGCCGCCTCAGCACGAAGTTGGACCCCGCCTTGAACGCACTGGCGCTTTCGGCGTCGCTGCCGCTGACGGTGAATAGCACGGCCGTTCGATTTGAAGGGGAGCGGCGTACCTTTTCCAAGACTGCGTTCGCCTGACCTCCAAGCTGGAGATCAACAATTACAGCCTCGAACTTTCGCTGGTTCAACAGCGCCAGCACTGTCGGAACCTCGGCACATACCTCTGGGGACATGGCGAGTTGCTGCATCGACTCCCGCAGCTGCTGGATCGTGACCGCATCATTGCATACAAGCAACGCACCCGCGATGGCTACCGAAGGTGCGGGGGCATTCATGTTACTCATTTCAGCGAACCTCTTCTCAGGGAACCTCTTCGTTGCAGCGATTCACGCTTGGCAAGTGAATGAGGACTTGCAAGGTGTCTGCCAATCTAGGAGATCGGAGGGACGTAGCTCGGCAGCAACCCATTAAGCTATTTGTATTCAAATTGGTGTCGGTTCTTGCTCGCGTTCTAGAACATCCAGGCCACAACCTCGCACGTCCGATTGCTGGTCCCATCTTGAATCCAGGAGAGCTGGCGGAATGCCGAAACGGGATCACACTTTGCAGCGAAATGGACAACGCTCGAACAGCAAGGCGACGACAACCGATTGAAAGCAGCTGACCATTGGAATTGTCGACGTAACCAGCGCTTACATCAACTATCGAATCCCGAACGAATGCCGGATCATTTACGAGACAGCAAGATAGCTTCCCGTCTCAGCCAACCCCAGGCGACAGTCTTCCGCATCCATTTTTAGGTACTTTCGTAACTCTCAGGTGTGCAGTCGATAGCGGTATTCTAGGTTCGATTCTCCCCCCTGTTTTTAGCCGACTCCATAGTTCGGGTGTAGTGCGGCTGGTCACCGCGAGGCGATTGTAATGGCGACGATGTTTGGACGATTCGATATCCAGAGCGAGCTTTCGAAGTCCGAGACCGCCTTGATTTATAAGGCACTGGACACGGAAACCAACCAGGTCGTGGCGCTCAAGACGCAGAGTCTGGAGCCTCTGGGCGACCGTGCCGAAGTGTTTGTGGACACACTGATCGCGGAAGGCGAGAGCACGCGCGATCTTGTCGGACAGAATATTGTCCTGCTCTACGGCGCGGGCGAGATCGACGGCCAGTTCTGCGCGGCCATGGAGTATATCCAGGGCAACAGCATCGCCACCATGTTGGCGCGCAAAGAGGGCTTCTCCATCTGGGATCTGCTCGACATTACGCGCCAGGTTTGCGCTGGTCTGGAGCAGGCTGCGGCGAAGGGTGTGGCGCACTCTTCGCTCGAGCCCGCCAAGATCATGGTGCAGTGGGATGGGATGGTCAAGATCCTCGGCTATGGCATCTCGAACATGAGCATGATCGAGGCGGAAGCGGGAAAGGGATTGGGCCGGCTCATGCCCTACTGTTCTCCCGAACAAATTCGCGGAGAAGCCATCGACCTGCGTTCGAACCTGTTTACTTTGGGCGCGATCCTTTACGAGATGGTGGTTGGCCGGCCGGCATTCGATGCCGCCGATCCGGTTACGCTGGTGGGGCGAATTGAGAACGAGATGCCGGCCAGTCCGTCGGCGGTGAATCCCAAAATTCAGCCGGCGGTGGGCGCGCTGATTATGAAAGCGCTGGCGAAAGATCCCGCCGAGCGTTATCAGAGTGCGCGCGAACTGCTGGATGACCTGGAGAAGTGCAAGGAAAACGGCAACGGAAAGAAAGCCACCACGGATACCAAGAAGACGACGGCGGCGGCGAACGCTAGCGTGAGTCAGGCAGATCGGGCAGCGGCGGCGAGCAAGTTTGTCTCGTCTGCTTCGAGCGCCGTCCAGCCTCAGCCTTCCGCTTCATCGGTTCCATCTGTTCCGTCGGTTTCATCCGTTGCGCCCAGAGCGGCTGCGCCCAAACCGGTTACTTCTAAACCTGTCTCTCCTAAACCTCCTTCTCCTAAATCTGTTTCTCCGCAAATCAGCGTGCCGGGGGTGTCGCCGACCGATCGGCCTGCAGCGGAAACCAGAGCTGCTGCGGCCGCTGCCGGCGCGATGAGTGGAGCCGGCGGCCCGATATCCAATGTCACTGACTTCAACTCGAACGATTCGAACTCGAATAATTCGAATTCGGGCCCACGATTCATCAGCGACTTTGAAGTAAGTGCTGCCGAAGCTCAGGCTGCGGGCAGCCCGGTTTTATCGGCGGCGGTGGTGGAGCAGGAATCCGAGCAGCATTCGCCCGGCGTGGCGGTTGATCCAATGATGTCAGAATCCGTGATGGCGGAGCCGGTGACGAGTTCGTCTTCAGCCGGCAAAAGTTTTTCCGATCTGGCCGAGATGCCTCCGTTCAAGGAACCCGTTTTTGCCGCGCCGGTTCCCGAGCCCGCCGAGCCGCTGCGTCCTCATACTGAGGTGCAGATCTATCCGCGGAAAGACGAGAAACCAAAGATCCAACCGCGGGAAGTCGCGGAGAAGGCAATGCACGAAATCGCCACCGTTCCGCCGCGGCTGATGCTGTTTTCGATCCTGGGCGCGGTTGGACTGATCCTGGTGGTGGCGATCGCGATCTTTTTTCATGTTCGCACGGAAGACGACGGTTCGACGGCCGCTCCGCGGCCGACGAAAAGCGCAGGCGCAAACTCGACTTCATCCTCAAACCAGCCGGTTGCCCAAGCGCGGCGAACCGAGAAGTCAGCTCCGCCGGCTGAGCCCATTGCGGAATCACAACCGAGCCTGAAGGTGCGCCAAGTCGAAAAGCGCAGTTCGAACGTTAGTCGACGCGCCGTTCCTGCCCCGGTTCCCGTCGTAATTCCAGGCCAGGCGCTGATCGACTCCAGCCCGCAGGGGGCGCAGTTTCAGGTCGACGGAAAAAGCGATCCATCATGGGTTACGCCGTTTAGTTTGATCGACCTAAGTCCCGGTAAGCACATCATATCGGTGAGCAAGACCGGGTATTCTTCCGACATACGGTCGGTCGATGTTGTCTCCGGCAGCAAATCGTCTCTGCTGCTTCATTTGGCGGCGGTCAATGCGCTGGTGGCGGTGAACAGCACGCCGCCAGGAGCCAACATCATCATCGACGGCAAACCAACCGGACGAGTAACTCCGGCGCAGTTCGCCGTGGAGAAAGGAAGCCACACCGTTCTGCTGCGCAAGCCGGGATACCTTGATGAGACGGTCACTGCCGACCTCGGTCCGGCACAGAATTTCCAGTACGCGCCGGTGCTCAGAGCCCTGGGCAACACAGAAGACATGCGGACCGTGGGCAAGTTCAACAAACTCTTTGGACGCGGCGGGGAGAGCACGGCTGGCATGGGTTCCATCAACATTCACACCCAGCCGAAAGGCGCACAGGTCGCCATCAACCAGCAGGTCCTGGATAAGATGTCGCCGGTCGACGTGATGGTGGGACCGGGGAATTACATCGTGGATATCACGCTAACCGGTTTCAAGCCGGTCCACAAAATCGTCAGCGTCGACAAAGGCAGCAAGGCCGCAATCGACGAAATTCTCGAGCGGCAATAAGCGGCAATTGGGCGAGCGTCGGGGCATTGAGTCATGGAATCATTTAGCCATTGAATCATTGAGCCATTGAATCAGGAGAAGTTCATTTCAATGGTGCAATGATTCAATACCTTAATGACTCAATGCGTGCCAACCCTGCGGTTGTGACAGCGATTCCTATTGTCTTTCCTCGCAAGAAATTCAAATACAGGGCACCGGATACTGAATAACAGATCAATCGAAATTGAAGCAGGAATAATCCTTCAGCCCGTCCTCAGGAAGTATCGTTTCGAACCAGCGGCTCCTGGTCGCCGATCTTTAGTGCTGTGATGCACATCACATTCCACGGTGTCGAGTTTGTGCAGAATAGGCTGAGGTAAGAAGGAGTGACATTATGTTATCGCCCAGGCCCGGCAGGTTGAGTCCCGAACTGTTGCAGGCTCTTCGAGGGATCAAATCGGTGCGGCTATTCGCCAAAGACGACACGCTGTTTCAGCAAGGTTCCGTAGGGACGGGCGTCTACCTGGTATTGAGCGGCGAGGTTCGCATCCTGCTGCCCACCGGTCAAAGTGAAAAGCAGCTTCTGGAGGTCGTCGGCCCTGGAAGCCTGCTCGGGCTGGGAGAGAGCATGACAGGGGAAAAATATCGGATTACCGCCGAGGCGGGTGAGCGCACGACGGTAGCCTTCATTCCGCGCAAAGAGTTCCTGGCGTTGCTGCGTGAACACGGCGATTTCTGCATGCAGGTTGTGCGGAGCCTAAGTGAAGACTTGCACGGACTTTACCACAAATTCCGCAGCATCAGTGCGCATCCGGGTCGTCCGCGGCACCGGCCTCTGGATGAACAGCTGAACTAAGCCAGGTCTCGGGTCTCAGGTGTTAGGTCTCAGGAAAGACAACGGCACTCAGACCTGACACCTGTGACCTGACACCTGACACCTGCCTTTCTAGTTCGCTTTAAAGTTGACCGTGATCTGCGTCTGGATTTCGACTGGCGCGCCATCGAGGTAGTAGGGCTTGTATCTCCACTGGCGGACGGCTTCGAGCGCGGCTTGCGCGAGAACGGGATCTCCGCTGAGCACCTTTGAATTCGTGACGTTGCCCTCTTTGTCAATGGTCGCCTCGATCTGCACTGCTCCCGAGGCATGCAGCGCAAGCGCGGCTGGCGGATACTTTGGCGTTACCCGCTTGATGAGGAGTCCCTGGGATACACCCTGGGAAATTCTCAGTGTGGTTAGCGCAGGCATGGGAATGTTCGAGGATGCTGAAGACATCAGGCCACTCAAGTTGTTGTCATTGGCGGAGGCAACGACGGGCGGGCTCGGAAGCGGAGGCGCGGACTCCTCTGGTTGAGCCTGTGTTTTGGCTCTTGCGGTATTCGACTTCACAACCATGGCTGCTGAATTCGCCGTCTTGGCTTCCGGTTCAAAGTTCGTAGCGATGTTCGCTGCGCTGTTTGCAGGGCTGTTGGCCGGAATGTTCGCAGGAATGCTCGCTGCGATCCGAATCACGGGAGAATTGGCGGTGCCGGTTGAGGGATTGCCGGACGGTACCGCCGCTGACGTCTTTGAAGTTAAGGTTGGGGTCGCGACGCTTACGGAGTCGGGCGTGGGTTTTGAAGGCGCCGCTACTGGGGAAGACATGGGCCGCACGGCAGGCGCAGTCTGGCCCGAGTCCTGTGAGGCGCTTACGGGGTGCGGAACTGCGGTGTTTCTGCTGGATGTGCCCAGCGCAGTGTAGCCAAAGTAGCCGAGCGCGGCCAGAGCCAGGACGGCTACCGCTCCGATCAAAATCTTCTTGTTGGCGCCCGATCCACCGGAATCATCTACTCCCAATGCCGCAAAGGACGGGGCATTGCCAGCGCTCGCCGAACTGAAAGTTGGAACTGGAATTGGAGCGGCATCGTGCGCTGTATCGTGTACGATTTTGGCGGGCTCCAATTCAACGATCTTGTTCTTTTTCGCTGGAAACGCCGTTAGCTCCCTGGCTGGAGCCGGTGCGGCGCCTGATCCCGCGACCGACGTAAAAGGGGAACTCGTATTCGGGGTTGGTACGGGCGCAGCTGTGCTGGTTGCCGCTTGGTTAGGCTGCTGCCCTTCTACTTCCGGTGCGGCCGCGATCGTAATCGGGATTTGCGCCGCGGGCGCTGGGACGATTGCCGGTTTGCCTTCAACTTTTGCCGATGCGGTCATTTCTGGAGACCCGCCTTGAAGCTCGCCTGGAAACTCCCCTGACTCCACCGGCATCGACTCCGGGATCATCGCCGCGAGCGGAGCTTCAATTTCATCCACCGCGGGACGGTTGGAAGGCGGAGCCATGGCAGCCGCGCCTCGATTGGCCGATTGGGATAAACTACCGGCCGATGAACTACCGGCCGATGGTGCCGCAGTTCTTGCGGGAATTGTAGGAGGTGCCGTGCTGCCAGCGCTGGCGGCGGAATCGGAATTTTTCCGCAGAAGTCCGCGCGCAACCCGAAGCGTTCCCTTGGCCTGCTCAACGTTGATCGGTTTTGTGAGCACAAGGTTGGCGCCGATGCGGTAGGCCTTGGCCACGCCCATTTGTCCTTCGACCAAAGCGATCGCCAAAGAGCCCTGATTGGAGCTGGAATTTCTTGCGCTCTTGAAGAGCAAAGAAGCGTTCTGATCATTCTCGCTGTCTACGACGATGGCGTCGTAATGCTGCGTCATCAATTTCTTCACCGCAGCAAAAGGTTCGTGCACGGCTTCTACGGTAAAGTCCAGTTCGTTGAACACCTGATTTACGACGCTCGCCAGTTTTTCATCGGGACAGAAGAGTAAGGCTTGGTAACCCATGATGAGGCCATCCTAGGTAATGGGATGGGTACCAGCAAGTTACGTGGGTAATAAGATTGGGACTAGGGCCGCTGAAAGTCGACGATCACGACCGTCTGGAACGGCTGCGCCTTGCCATCGCGGACGTAGGGTCGATAGCGCCACTGCTTCACGGCTTCGATGGCGGCGGTTGCCAGGGTAGCGTTCCCCTCGACCAGCCGCAGGCCCTCAACCTTGCCGTTCTCATCCACCACCGCCTTGAGGATAACCGTTCCCTGCGCTACACCCGCGCGCGCTTCGGCGGGATATTTCGGCGCAACGCTGTGAGCCAGCCGATTTTCCGCACCCTTGGAAGTGAGAATGACCGCACTGTTTTCCCCAGCCAGTTGTGCGTTCAACAAAGTTGCGGCGGCGTTGGTGGCGTCTCGCTTGCCGCCCTTCTTGCTGTCGTTCTTGCTGTCGTTCTTGGTGACGCCCGGCCCCATGTCGACGGTCGTAGACGTAACCGCAGCCGCCGACGGCTGGACGGGAGCGGTCGCCGCAGCAGACGTTGTTTGTGTCTGTGAACCGGCGGTTGGTGAACCGGCCGCTGAACTGGTTGCGGAATCCGGGACCGTCGATGTTGACGTATTCGGATTGGTCGGCGAGGTCGGTGCTTTGGCCAGAGCCGTTTGAGTCAAAGGCTTCGCGGGACTTGGCCCCGGAGTCGACGGCAGCGCCATTCCGACGAGGGCCAGCACGCGATCAATCTGCGGTTGGGCGATGGCTCGGAACTCGGGCTGATACGTCCATGCGGCATAGAAGCCGCCCGCGGCGAGCGTCAGCATTAGCAACGCGACTAGCGGACGGCGCGTTTTCTGCCGGCCTTGCCGGCGGGACCGAGACACCGGCGTATCCGACTTAGCTGCTGGTAAATTTGGCGTTGTTTTAGACTCTGAACTTTGCGCTTGCGATTCTGGTCTCCGCGACTCTGCCGGTTGCGATTCCGCCAGTTCCAATTCTTCCAGATCCGTTCTCTCCAGATCCGCAAGCACCGGATCGTCGGAAAGTGGGAGTTTGGGTTTCGAATTCACGGAACCAGCGGGAACCGAAGATGACTCTGACAAATGTGATTCTGAGAAAGTGGCCGACGGTGGATTTAACTTTCGGTCGGCGGCTGTGGCATCAATCTCGACCTCATCCACAGCGGAATTCATCTCAGTCGTGACGGATGGAGCAGCGCTTGCGTGGGGACTCGGGACGAAGCTCGGAGCCGGCTCCGCAAAGCTCGTGAGTTGCGAAGAAACGGCGGCCGCCGCAGCGCGTTCTTCGGTCATTACCGAGCCGGTCGTGGCCGCGCTAGCCGACTGCGCGGGGGCACTCTCGTTCGGCTGGACGTTCTTTCGCACACGGCTGACCGCGGTGCGGATGGTGCCCCGGGCCTGGTCTTTCGCGACCGGCTTGGTCAGAATCAGTTCCGCGCCCAGGCGAAAAGCGGTGGGGAGACCGGCGCGGCCATCGACAATCGCGATGGGGACGGGGTTGTTGCCGTTTTTTCCGCGGCGACAGACGTCAAAAATCAGTTTGGCCGCCGGCAGATTTTCGCAATCGACCAACACCAGGTCGAAGCTCTGTGAATTAAGCTTTTGGGCAGCGGACACTCCGTCCAGGGGGCGCTCGCAGGTCACCGACATTTCTTCCAAAACGCCAGTAATTGCGCTGACTGCCTGGTCATCCGGCGACAACAGCAGAGCATGAGGCATAGCTCTTTCATGCTAGAAACCGCCGCCGAAAGCCGCAAGTTACGGGAGTAAGCGAGGCGAACCCCGTAGTTTCAGGAAAGCCGGTGGTTTTCCCCGGTCGCCGACTCAGGCGGAGGATAGACAATCGAGCCGCGGAAGGCGGATTTGTCGGCGGGCGCAAAATCGGGGAACGGCAGATTGTGCTGGTCCCGCCATTGCTGGACCTGCTGTTCGGCCGCAGCGGCTTTCTCCTTGTCGAGGCCGGAATCGCGCGACATATATAAGGTCTGCGACGGGAAGGCGAAGCCGCTGCCTGATTTATCGACGATGTCCATGATGCGCAGCAAAAGGTCTTCGCGGATCGCGGCAAATTCGTTGGCGTCGCGAGTGAGAACGTAACTCACGATCTCAAGGCGCAAGGCGCTGTTGTCGAAATTGGCGAAGCGAATGCTGGCGCTGTCGCTTTCGACTTTCGGATGCTCGTATAACATGCGGCGAGCTTCCGCCAGCAGATAGCGCAGCTGGTCTGCTGTGGTTTCACACCGGATCGCGAGCACGGGACTGAACTGAATCTTGTCGCGCCGGGTGAAGTTTTCAATGTTCATGGTCGCGAGCGCGCCATTGGGGATGGAAAGCTCTGTGCGTGCGTCGGTGCGAACGCGAGTGGAGCGCAGGCTGATGTCTTCCACGGTTCCGGTGCGGTCGCCGAAGCGGCAGTAATCGCCGACGCGGATGACTTCGTCGGCCAGAACGGAAACTCCGCCGAAAAGATTTTCGAGTGTTTTCTGGGCGGCTAAGGCGATGGCAAGGCCGCCGATGCCGAGACCGGCGAGCATGGTGGTCAGGTTGAAACCCATGATGCCGAGCGCGGCCACGATCGCGGCAATTACCACCAGTGCCGTGAGCAAGCTCTCGCCCAGCACCATGAGGGTTCCCGTGCCGATGCGGCCCGCGTTGATGGCATGGATACGCAGCCGCTGCATGGTGAGAGTGGTGACGCGGAGCAGAAACCAGAAGAAGCCGATGCTGATGAGAACGGTGATGGTTCGGTAGTAATAAAGACGCGGCAGCAACGGCAGGCCAAAGTAGCCAGCTATCACGCGGTGAGTCAGCGCGCTGAACGAAACCAGCAGCGGCTTCGACATACGGCTGTAGGAGTGCAGGTTGGGGCGATGTCTGAACTTGAGCCAGAGGCGGCGCGGAATCGCCAGCAGCAAAACTATCGCCCAGCCAATCGCGATGGCGACTGGAATCGCGGCGAAAAGCGCCAGCCATTGCCAGAGCGGCATCCCGAGAGGTGCGTTTCGCACCAGGCTTTGCGGGAGTTTGCTTTCTACCTGGTGAGCTTCGACGTTGTCATATAAATCAGGGATTTTGCTCAGCGTGTCGGAAGAGAAGAGCCAGATTTTTCCGAAATTCGGATCTGTGATGCGGACGAGAACGACGGGAACGTCGGCATCGCCATAGGAAAAAGTGCCGATGGTTTGCTGGTCCGCGGTGCCGTACTCGAGATTGCCTTCGGAGCTGGCGCTGAGCCGGCGCAGGCTGCCGACGAAGGCGCGGTCCATCAGCAACTTCAGTTTCTCGGCCAGCTCCGGGCCCTGGGACTGGCGGCGCCCGGCGCTCATCTGCAGGTAGTCGGCGGCGGTCCTGTAATCTCCGGACTGCGCGGCTTGCAAAAATCCGAGTACGGTTCCCGAGGGCGTCCCGCGTCCCAGTTGATCGGCGGACGCGGGAGTTGGTCCCTGAGTTTGCGCCGCACCCGGGAGCAGGCTGGTCACGGACTGGGCCACCAGTGCGTGGATAGGAATGCAAACGACAAGAACCAACAGCGCCAGTTTTTTCATCGAGGTACCAGTAGGTGGAGCGCCGGGCGTCCCCGCCCGGCTGGACCCTTCGGCTTCGCTCAGTGCAGGTTCGCGAGACGCCCGGCGCTCCACTATCTCTTGGGACGATAGATGTCGGTGGCCTGACCGTAGAATACTTCCGCCGATTCCATCATCGTCTCCGAGAGCGTTGGATGCGGATGGATGGTCATGCCCACGTCGGCCGCCAGCGCGCACATTTCGATCGCGAGCACGCCTTCGGCGATCAACTCGCCCGCGCCCGCGCCCACGATGCCGACGCCGAGTACGCGTTCCGTCTTCGGATCGATTAGCAACTTGGTGAGACCTTCGGGGCGGTCGATGGTGATGGCGCGGCCGGATGCGGCCCATGGGAACTTGGCTACGGTAATCTCGCGCCCTTGTTCCTTGGCCTGCGTTTCCGTCAGTCCGGCCCACGCGATTTCGGGATCGGTGAAGACGACGGCGGGAATCGCATTCGGTTCGAACGCAACTTTGTGGCCGGCGATGGCTTCAACCGCGGTGCGGCCTTCATGCATTGCTTTGTGGGCCAGCATCGGTTCGCCGGCGACGTCGCCGATCGCGTAGATGGTGGGATCGGCGGTCTGGCGCTGCTCGTTGATTTCGATGAATCCTTTTTGATTGACTTTGACTTTCGTCCGGTCGAGCCCGGGGATTTCGGAATTCGGCCGGCGTCCGACTGACATCAATACGCGGTCGAAAACCTGCTCTTTTTCTTTTACGTTGGGACCCTCGAGGGTTACGCGAATCCCGGTCTTTTCGTCCTTGAGCGACTTGACCGTGGTGTTCAGCAGGATCGTGGCGAAAAGTTTTTCCAGGCGTTTGTGCAGAGGCAGCACCAGGTCGCGATCGGCACCGGGCAGCAAGCCGGGCATCATTTCTACGCAGGTCACCTTGGTCCCTAGCGTGGCGTAAACCGATCCCAGTTCCAATCCAATATAGCCGCCGCCGATGACGAGCAGCGTTTTGGGAATGTCGGGCAGATCGAGAGCGCCGGTTGAATCCATCAGGCGCGGGCTGTCGAGCTTGAGGCTGGGCACCACGGTCGGACGCGATCCAGTCGCGATGATGATGCGGTCGAAAGTCAGATTCTCTTCGCCGCCGGCAGCGGTTTTCGTTACTTTCAGAGTGGTCGAATTCACGAAAGACGCTTTGCCCCGAACGAACTCGACTTTGCGCTGTTTCGAGAGTTGTCCAAGACCGCCGGTTAGCTTGGTGACGACGCTTTCTTTCCATCCGCGAAGTTTGTTCAGGTCGACTTTGGGCTCGGCAAATTCGATGCCCCAATTCTTGGCCTGCTCGGCTTCCTCCAACAGCTTGGCCACGTGCAGCAGGGCCTTCGACGGAATGCATCCGCGATACAGGCAGACGCCGCCGGGGTTCACTTCCAGATCGATCAGCGTAACTTTCATGCCCAGGTCGGCCGCCAGGAAGGCAGCGGCGTAGCCGCCGGGGCCGCCACCGATTACTGCCACACGGAGATTCGAAGAGTTTGCCATTTCGTTAGGTATCCCTCAAGTGTTTTTGTCATCCCGAGCGGAGCGAGGGATCTGCAGTTCGGCGCAAGATCCCTCGCTCCGCTCGGGATGACAATTCATAAAAGTGTCGCATGCGCAAACGTCAGACCAGATATGCGGCAACACCTATCCCTGGACCGACAGCAGGAACGGTTGCTCGAATGCTTCCGCGATCCAGCGCAGGAAACGCGCGGCGTCGGCTCCGTCGATCAACCGGTGATCGTACGAGAGCGAGAGCGGAAGAATCAAGCGCGGCTCGAATTTGTTGTTTACCCACTCCGGCTCCATGCGCGAACGCGACAGGCCGAGAATCGCGACTTCGGGATGATTCACGATGGGCGAGAACCCGGTGCCGCCGATTCCTCCTAGATTCGTGATCGTGAAAGTCCCGCCTTCCATCTCCTCGGGAGTGAGCTTGCGGTCGCGCGCTTTTTTCGAGAGTTGCGTCATCTCCGCCGCCAGCTCGACGATATTTTTCTTGTCTACGTCGCGAATCACCGGCACCAGCAGCCCGCGATCGGTATCTACCGCGACGCCGATACTGATGTATTGCTTGTAGACGATCTCTTCTTTCGCCATGTCGATCGAGGCGTTGAACTGGGGAAAGACTTTCAGGGCCGACGCGCAGACTTTTAGCGCGATCGCGGTCACCGTCATCTTGCCGCCGGCTTCTTCAGCTCGCGGTGCGAAGCGGGCACGCAACTGTTCTAGTTCGGTGATGTCGGCGCGATCCTGCTGGGTAACATGCGGAATCGTGTTCCACGCTTGACGCAGGTGCTCGGCGGTTTTGCGCCGGACTCCACGCATCGAAACCCGCTCCGTTTTGCCCCACTTGGCGAAGTCGGGCAGTTCGGGTTCGACGAAGCTGCCACGTGGAATTTGTGCGGCCGCTGCCGCTGCTAGGAGAGCATTCTTGGCGCATAGTTTTACGTCATCTTCACTGATGCGCCCGCCCGGGCCGCTACCTTGCACGCTGCGAATTTCAACACCGATCTCGCGCGCCAGACGACGCACGTGCGGCGCCGCCGGCACCGGATCATGGTCCGTGCCGGCAACTTTATCCAGTTGCACGGGCATGCTGAAAGCCGGTGTGGGGGCCGGCGGTTGATCCGGTGGCAGCGCCTGTTCTTCAGTTTTGCCCTCGGCTTGCATGGCCAACTGGAAGGTGAGCCGCGCGGCTTGCTGTCCGGAGATGTGTTCCACCGGCTCGTGCCTGCGCGGAGGTTCTGCCTGGGTTGCGACGCCACCCTCCAGCGTAAAAATGACCTCCCCAACCTTCACCTTCTGGCCCTCTTTGACTTTGATCTCGCGCACTACGCCGCTGACTGAGGAAGGAACTTCGACGACCGCTTTGTCGGTTTCGAGTTCCATAACCGGCTGGCCTTCAGCAACCCTCGCGCCCGGCGAGATCATCAGCCGCACCAGATCGCCGGAGTCGATGTTCTCTCCCAATTCCGGCAGCTTGAACTCGCTGGCTGCAACGACGGCGGGTTGGGCTCGCCGGTCTGGCTGCGGTGGTGGCGCGGGCTTCGCCGCGACTGCTGAAACTTGGATTGCTGAAACCGGGGCTGCGGACGATGTGGGCTGCGCGATTGGTGCTTCCGTCTTCGACGGCCGCGCTGCAGCAACTCCAGTCCCATTTTCAACGGTGAAGATGACCTGCCCCACCCGTAGCTTGTCGCCTTCTTTGACGCGGACATCCCCAACGGTGCCCGTCACCGACGAAGGCACTTCCACAACCGCCTTGTCGGTTTCGAGTTCCATCACCGGCTCGCCTTCGGCGATGCTGGCGCCGGGCTTGATCAGCAAGCGGACCAAATCGCCGCTCTCAATATTCTCGCCCAGCTCGGGGAGCTTAAATTCCGTTGCCATTTTCTCCTTGTTCCTCTAACGCTGTAGAGAGCTCAGTCGGCCCTCCGGGACTTCAATCATCTAGTTCGGTTTTACCCAGCGCTGAAGGGCTGGGCTAAGTTAGTTCGCCCCTCCGGCTGGATTCTGTTGTTACGCGTCTCACATATTTCAGGACAGCACACTAGCTAATCGCCGGGTTGCGTTTTTCCGGATCGATGCCGAGATCGCGGATGGCTTTCTCCAGGGTTTTCCCGCTGACTCCTTCGCCGCCGTCCTTCTTTTCGCCTGCTAAGGCGTGCAGGGTGGCAAGCACGATGTGCTTTGCGTCCACCTCGAAAAAGTCTCGCAGGGACGCGCGATTCTCGCTGCGCCCGAAGCCGTCCGTACCGAGCGACACCAGCTTGCCCGGAATCCACTGGGCGATGCTGTCCGGCAGAACCTTCAGGTAATCCGACGCGGCGATGAATGGGCCGGAGGCGCCCTTCAGGGTCTGAGTAACATACGGTATTTTCGCCACCTGTGTCGGATGCAGCATGTTCCAGCGCGCGCAGTCGGTTGCCTCGCGATAGAGCTCCTTGTAACTGGTTACGCTCCATACGTCGACGGCTACGCCGTAATTTTTTTCCAGAATGGCCTGCGCCTTCAGCACTTCAAACATGATGGTGCCGCTGCCCAGCAACTGGGCGCGCAGCTTCGCGTTCTTCTTTTCAGAAGTTCGGTAACGGTAAAGGCCTTTGAGGATGCCCTCGCGGATGCCCGTCTGGCTGGGCATCTCGGGCATCGGCAGCGGCTCGTTGGTGACGGTCAAGTAATAAAAGACGGATTCACCATCGACGTACATGCGCTGGATGCCGTCCTGGATGATAATGGCGATCTCATAAGCAAAAGCCGGATCATAGGCCAGAAGATTCGGGACTGGAAGAGCCAGGACGTGGCTGTTTCCATCCTGATGCTGCAGGCCTTCGCCGGCCAGCGTGGTTCTCCCAGCCGTGCCGCCGATCAGGAAACCTCGGCAGCGCATGTCTGCCGCGGCCCAGATCAGATCGCCGATACGCTGCAATCCGAACATCGAGTAATAAATAAAGAAGGGAATCGTGTTGATGCCATGATTGGCATACGCGGTACCGGCGGCGATAAAGGAACACATCGATCCCGCCTCGGTGATTCCCTCTTCCAGAATCTGTCCGTTCTTTGCCTCCTTGTAATAGAGGAGGGTATCCATATCGACCGGTTCGTAGAGCTGGCCTACGCTGGAATAGATACCGACCTGGCGGAAGAGCGCTTCCATGCCGAAGGTGCGGGCTTCATCGGGAACTACGGGCACGATGAACTTCCCAACCTCTGGGTCGCGCAGCAACTTGGAGAGCATGCGCACGAAGACCATGGTGGTCGAAGCTTCGCGACCCTCGGTGCCTTTGTAGAATTCTTCAAAGATGGCTTCAGAAACCGGTTTCAGCGGCGTGGCGCGCACCTTCCGCACCGGCATGTAGCCGCCCAATTGTTTCCGGCGTTCCTGCATGTACTTGATTTCCGCGCTGTCATCAGCCGGACGGTAGAAGGGCGCATCGTGCAGCTCGCCGTCCGGAATCGGAATCCCGAAGCGCGAGCGGAAGACTTGCAACTCGTCGTCATTCAGCTTTTTCTGCTGATGCGTAATGTTCTTGCCTTCGCCCGCTTCGCCGAGTCCGTAGCCTTTGATAGTTTTGGCCAGGATGATGGTCGGAGATCCAGTGTGATCGACCGCCGATTTATATGCCGCATACACTTTGATCGGGTCGTGACCGCCCAGCCGCATGCGGGCAAGCTGTTCGTCCGAAAGATGCTCCACCATCTTCAGCAGCCGGGGATCGGTGCCAAAAAAGTTTTGCCGAAAATACGCGCCGCTCTCGACGAAATATTTCTGGTACTGGCCGTCGGTGATCTCGCCCATGCGCCGGACGAGCAGGCCGTCGCGATCGGCCTGAATCAGCGGATCCCAATCGCCGCCCCAGATCAGCTTTATGACGTTCCATCCCGCGCCGCGGAATATCGCTTCCAGTTCCTGGATGATTTTGCCGTTCCCGCGCACCGGTCCGTCGAGGCGCTGCAGGTTGCAGTTGACGACGAAAATCAGGTTGTCGAGCCGCTCGCGCGAACCGAGCGTGATCGACCCGAGAGACTCTGGTTCGTCCATTTCGCCATCGCCCATGAACGCCCAGACTTTTCCGCCGGTCGAGGTTTTCAAGCCGCGATTTTCCAGATACTTGATGAAACGAGCGTGGTAGATCGCCTGAATCGGGCCGAGTCCCATCGACACGGTGGGAAACTCCCAGAAGTCGGGCATGAGCCAGGGATGCGGATAGGACGAGAGCCCGCCGCCCGGTTTCATTTCCCGCCGGAAGTTCTCCAATTTCTCTTTCGGGATACGCCCCTCGAGGTAGGCACGGGCGTAAATTCCGGGCGCAGCGTGTCCCTGAAAATAGACAACATCGCGGTCGCCGGATTCAGTGGCGGCATGAAAAAAGTGATTGAATGCGACTTCGTAGAGCGTAGCCGCCGAGGCAAACGTGGAAATGTGTCCGCCAATGCCTTCCTGAATCTTGTTGGCGCGGACGACCATGGCCATGGCATTCCAGCGCACCAGGCTCTTGATGCGGCGTTCCATCTCCTGGCTGCCGGGAAACGGCGGCTGCTGCCGGGAAGGAATCGTATTCTGGTAGGGAGTGGTCGCCGAAAACGGCAGGTTGATCCCAGCCTCGCGCCGAGCATGCAGCGCCAGTTGCTGCAAGAGCCGCCCCGCGCGATCCGGGCCGCCGTGCGAGAGCACATAATCCAGCGAGTCCAGCCACTCCCGCGTTTCCAGGACTTCAATTCCGTTTGTCTTTATCTGGGTACCAGTCTGCGTTCCAGTCGGTTGCGTCTCGGTTTGCTGCGTCTCAGCCACGTTGACCTCACGAGTAAGAATGCAATTTCCCATCATAAGCAATCGGGAGGAATTTTGCTGAGTCCTACTCCAGTGTAACGGCCTTCACCAGGTTGCGCGGACGATCCACATCGAGCCCGCGCTTGGC
>Ga0116110_1000430_pt1 | contig 25200 bp, 23 predicted proteins | sample June2015DPH_8_50_FD_89719 | JGI IMG/M metagenome (GOLD analysis project Ga0116110, IMG submission 89719) | Peatland microbial communities from SPRUCE experiment site at the Marcell Experimental Forest, Minnesota, USA - June2015DPH_8_40 | ecosystem: Environmental > Terrestrial > Soil > Wetlands >...
ACGGTCTGCATCCGGCGGTGCCATTCCTGGATTTGTTTGTGCCGTTTGGGCAACTGGTAATGGCCGGAGTAGAGAAAATTTTCGAGCATGCCGTACAGGTCGAAATCCACAAACCGCGGGCGGTCTTCGAGGATGAACGGCAGGTGTGTCAGCATCATCTCGAACGGCAGCAGACGTTCTTCGAGTTGCTGGAGCCAGCCCTTCTGGTCCAAACGCCACTGGTCCAGGCAGCCGCGGCCAAACTTGCGCTCCTTGAACCGCAGATATTGCAGTTGGTCGGACGCCGGCACGGTTTCCTTCCAATAAATGTCGTTCAGCCGGAATGTCGCGCCCTCGATTTCATTTTCGATGCAACGCCAGAGGATGGACTGGACGTCGCACCATTTGTTGGGGAACAGGCCGAGTTCGAGTTCCTCGTCCAGATATTTGGCCACGACCTGGGAATCGTCGCTGATTTCGAAAATGACGTTTTTACCGTCCTTGATGATGGGGACACCGTAATAACGCTGCTTGGTCAGTTTCCAAACGAGCGAGCGGTCCTGCGAAGGGATGTTGGTGATTTTGAAGCGGACTCCGGCAAATTCCAGGATGCGCCGTTGAACGATGCAGAACGGACTCCACGGAAACTGAATCAGCTCAATCATGTCAAAAGTTCAAATTGCGTCACTGACGGACAAATTTTAGAACTCGAATCGCGCAGTGACAAGTATATTGGTTTGAAATTTTGCCTTGCGAAAATCATGGCCCTGGCAATGCTCGAAGCATGAAAATTTCATCTGCGCTTCGCCTCTGCTTATGGCTGCTCATTTCCTGTGTGTTTGCCAACGCGCGCGCTGCCGCGCTGCGCTACAAATTTTCCGCCGGCCAGACGAACGCATTTGCCGTGGAGATTTCCGTCCGCAGCGAAACCGGTTCCGAAATCACCTCTGGCAACGTCATTTTTGTGACCAAGGAAGCGACGACCAACTCCGTGAAGCTTTCCTGCCGGGGAAATTTGAAATCGGAAATCAAGCGCACGTCGCAGCGCGGGCCGGGTTTTTATCCCGGCTATTATCCAGGCAACATGATGCAAAATATGAACGTGTTCCCGAATGACTGCGAAATCGAACTGGACGAACGCGGCAATGAGTTGCGCGACGCCGGTGATTATGTGCTGGCGGTTCCGCTCGGCAAACTGGTTCAGTCCATTTTTGAGCCGCTGCCGGCCAAGTCTGGTTCCGAAGAAACCAGCGACGCCGTGTCTGTGCTGGATGAACCGTTCTGGCTTGGGCCAGCAGAAAATTTTATGAATGTCCGCATGAATGGACAGCCGATTTACATGAATTACACGGGTTTCAACTCGCGCCAATCGCTTGCCACTTTGACCTTGTCCCGGCACACGACATTGCGTGTGAAGGCCTCCACTGCCGACACGGTGGAATTGCACAAGCAGACCACGTTCGAAAGTTTTCTCAAAACCGAAAACGAACCGCGCCTCGCTGCCACCAGCGAATCGGATTTTGTCTTTGACCGAACCGCCGGGCGGTTCACCAAAATCGAAACGCAGAGCGACGTTTCTTCACAGACTGAAACGACTTCGCGCAAGGCCAAGGTCAGTTTCAAATGCCGGTTGCTGACCGGTGCGGAACTCGCGGCCGTGCTCGCGCCGCCGCCGCCGCCCAAACCACCGCGCAAACTTTCCGGCGGAGACTTGGAAAAAATCGTCGCTGATTTGACGTCACCGGAACTGGAAACACGCCGCGCCGCCATGCGCCAGTTCAACGGCGTGGAAGTCGAGTCGCCGTCCGCCGAACTGCTCGATCTGGTTGCGACGATGGCGACGGACTCGGACACTTTTGTCCGCATGACCGCCGCGAATTTTCTCGGCAACTACGGCACGACCAACCAGGTTCCCGTCCTGTTGAAGCTGTTGAAGGATTCCGACTGGTCTTTGCGACAGCCGGCCGTCAAGGCCCTCAGCAAATTGAAGGACGAACGCGCCATTCAGCCGCTCGCCGATCTCGTCGCGCGCGGCAGCCAATTCAATCAGGACGCGAGTGCCGCCTTGATCAATATCGGCACGCCGGCGGAAAAAGCCGTGCTCGGCCTGCTCAACGAAAGGAACGCCGAGACCCAGCGGCAGGCCTGTAACATTCTTCAGCAGATCGGCACCAGCGAAAGCCTTGACGCGCTGCAAAAGCTCGTCAGCGACAGCGACCAGTCCGTGAGCCAGGCCGCGGTTGATGCCATCCGCAACATCAAAATGCGGCAGTAGCGCAAACCGCTTTACACTTTCGCTTTCCGGGACTAAAGTCGCCACATGGCTTCTGATTACGATGCAACGGAGTTTGTGGACACCGACTTTCAAGCGCACAAATCGCCTTACGGCACGCCCGCACCCAGCGACCCGCTCCGCGCGCCGACGCGCGACGAGGTGGACCGCAAGGTCGTCGAGGCGCAGCAAAAACTCGCCGAGTTGAAACGCGCACAGGATGACTTGGAGCGCGAACGCGCCGCGCTCGAGGAATTGCGCCGCCGCCAGACGGAATTTCAAACCGGCCGCCAGGAAATGATTCACCATCTCACCCGCGGCCTCGGCCTGCTCGAAGAGGCCGAGTTCAATGCCCGCCGCGACGCCGAGCAAATGGTCAAGACCGTTGCCGATTTTCGCGACGCGCTCGATAAAATCCAGGCCATCCACGATGAAACGTGGACGAAGGACAATTTCAGCATCGAACTCACCCGCGGCCTCACCACCATCGAAAACGCGCGCATGGAATGGAATGCCGCGCGACTCAAATTTTCCGTCCTGGACGGCGAACCGGGTGGCGGCGACGCCGCTCCGCCAACGCCCGAACCGGAGCGGTTGCCATTCGCCAATGCCAGTTTTGGCGAGCTGTGCAAATTTGGTCTGGCGATGACCTGGCCGCTGGTGCTGATTGCCTTGGGCGCGCTGGGTGTGCTGGTTGCCGTTTTGATGCGGCACTGAAATTGTCGTATGGCGTCCGCGAAGAAAAAAGTTGATCCGCTTTCCGACCGTTCGCGCGCGCTCACCGACCAGATTGCCGCCCTCGAAACCGAAATCAAGAAGCTCGATACGCAACTTCAGCGCGCGCCCACGCCGAAATTTCGTTCCACCGCCATTCCGCACGGTGCGACCATCGCGCGCGCGCACGAACCAGCCCCGCCTCTTCCGCCGCCGGTGCATGAGCCGGTTTTCGAAGAGGTAAAACCCTTGTCCGACACCGAGGAGACCGCCGCGCCCGACCAATTCAACGAACTGGGCGTCCGCAAATACGATTTGCCCGCGCTCTTCAACCGCCTCCGGAACCATTTCCGCCGGCCGACCACGAACAATCCGCGGCTCGTCGCCTATCTGGCCGCCGGCGGCGTGCATGGCCTCCGTCCGATGCGCTACGAGAAGCGCGTTGCGCGCAACCGCTTCATCTTTTTCGCCGCCGCGCTGTTTTTTTTGTTGCTCGGCCTGATTCTGGTTTTTGTCCACAATCACTGACTGGCTGCGAATGAAAACGCGATGGGTCGAACTGCCGGTCTCCACGCGCGATGGTCAATTTGTCGCACGCTATTCGGAAAAAGGACTGGCTGAACTGGATTTTCCCGCCAACGGTAGGGCCGAGCTGCCGCTCGGCCAGAACGCACAGCAGCGCGTCCCTGCCTCTGAAATTATTTGCTGGCATCGCGCAACCGCTGCCGCATTGAAAAATGTTCTCGCCGGACGTTCGCCGAAAAGTTTTCCGCCGCTGGATCTGGCGGGGACGGAATTTCAGAAAAGCGTTTGGAACGCACTGCGGAAAATCCCCACCGGCAAAACGAAAAGTTACGGTGAAATTGCCCGCGCCATTGGCAAACCGAGGGCCGTTCGTGCCGTTGGGGGCGCGTGCGGCGCGAATCCGATCCCGGTTCTTGTCCCGTGTCATCGCGTGCTGGCCGCGAACAATAAGCTCGGCGGGTTCTCCGGCGGATTAAAATGGAAGCGCAGGTTGCTAACGCGCGAAGGCGCGATGTTTCGGTAGGGCGGCACTGCTGCGCCGCCGGGTATGTTGGCCGCGCAGCAACGCGGCCCCACATTTGATTTTAGGCGGTCAGCCGGATGATTTTGCGCAACGTTGTGCGCGGACGAAACTTCACGAAGCGTTCGAGTTTTCTCACCATCGGCTTGCGGCGCCGCATATCATCAAACCCTGGCGCGCTTGTCGCGCCGAAGCCCTTGGGCGAAGGCGGATAGGCTTTTGCATACGGCACGAGTTCGATTTTTGATTTCGAACCGAGTGTGTTCACGACGAGTCGCGCGAGTTCGAGGATACCGATTTCTTCCGTGCCGCCGACGTTGAAAATTTCACCGCGCGCCTTCTTACAATTTTGCAGCCGCACCAGCGCTTCCACCGCATCACGCACGTGGCAAAAACACCGCGTCTGCGCGCCGTCACCGAAAACCTTCAGCGGCCCACCCGTTTTCGCCGCCGCGATAAAACGGGGCAGCACCATGCCGTAACGCCCGGTCTGGCGCGGGCCGACGGTGTTGAACAGCCGCGCGACGATGACCGGCAGCGATTTTTCCCGCACGTAGGCCAGCGCCAGAAATTCGTCGGTGAGTTTCGAGCACGCGTAACTCCAGCGCGATTGGCCGGGCGGGCCGATGAGCAGATCGTCGTCCTCACCAAACGCGGGCTTCTGGCTCTTGCCGTAAACCTCCGAAGTCGAAGTGAGCAGCAGCGGCGTGCGTCTGGCCGCGGCGGCTCGCAACAAAACCTGCGTCTCGTGAAAACTCGATTCCAATACGTTCAACGCGGATTTTACCACCAGTTCGACGCCAACGGTCGCCGCCAGATGAAAAATGAATTCCGCGTTCGCGGCCAGCTTCGGCAGTTCGCGACACGCGGAAATTCTGGATTGGACCACGCGCAGACGCGGATGCGATTTGACCGTGCGCAAATTTTCCAGGCTGCCGGTGGAAAGATCGTCAATGACGACGACCGTTTTGCCCTCGGCCAGCAAACGCTCGACGAGGTGCGACCCGATGAAACCCGCGCCACCGGTGACGAGAATGTGCGAGGATGGAGGCCGCCTTCGCTTTGCTTCCGCCTTCGTCCGACTTCGGCGAGACGCGTCGGTGCGACGAGGATGGAGGATGGAGGATGGCATCTTACTTCAGCGCTTGCGCAACGGCTTCCGCGAGTTTCTGCCGGAACTCGGGACTTTCGATTGTTTTTGCCTCGTGCGGATTCGACAGATAACCGCCTTCAATCAAAATCGCCGGGCGATTTTGTCCGCGCAAAACCGTGTCGAACCGCGAATGACGGACGCCGCGATCTTCAATGCCCGTCGCGCGCAACAATGCGCTGTGGACACGGACAGCGAGTTGGAGATTTTGCGCATCAAAGGCGTTATTCGGCAAATGTTCCGACCACGGGTCGGCAAAACCGCGCGTCAAAGTCGAAGGCATTCCTGTCGGCGTAAGGCAATAGGTTTCAAGACCGCCGGTTTTTTTATCTTGGTCCAAAGTCGAATTAAAATGCAGGCTGATAAACACATCCGCATGATGCGCCTCGGCGAAAACGACACGGTCTGAATTCGACACGGTTACGTCGCTCGTCCGCGTCAGAAAAACCCGCCAGCCATTCGTCGCCAGCAGCGGCGCGAGCCGCAGCGCCCAGTCGAGTGTGAATTCCTTTTCAAACCGCCCGTCCAGAACACTGTGGGTGCCGACGTTGGAGCCACCATGACCCGGATCAATCACGATGACGCGATTGCCAAACGTCAACGGCGGCCCGAACAACAGTGTTTCGAGATTTTTCTGCAAATCGAGGCCGTGGACGAAAACCTGGTCGTCAATGAATTCCGGGGCGAAGCCGAGATTGATTTCCGTGCCATTCCAGCTCACTTCGCGGCTGCCGATGTCCAAAACCATCGTGCCGTTCGCCGAACCCACCGCATACGTGGCTACGGGGGTGCGGGAGATCAAATGCGGTTGACCGATTTTGTTTTCGGCCGCCCAGCGATCCAGCGAAGTCCACGTCGTCACCGGCGCAGCGAACGATGGTTTGGTTCTGGCGGTTGGCGTCACCGGCCTGAATGACCGCGCCGCGGGGAATCGTTTAACGACGTTGGTGTCCGACCAGTTCAATGAAGAGGCTTCATTGGACATGATCGGCGGCGACGAAATAATTTCTTCCGGAACGTTGGGTGTGCTGGCACATCCCGCCAGAAGAATCGCCGCGCCGACAAAGATGGCTGCTCGTTTGAACATCCGGTCATTGTGCGGATGCTGAAACCGGACTCAAGCTGTTTTGGGCTTGTTGTAGGGTCGAGCCTGCGGCTCGATTCAATCTCAATCGGCGCACAGCGCCGACACTACAACAGTCAAAAGGCAGCGGCTTGTTTGCGGCGCGCGCTTGCGGCATGATTCACGCAGTGAAAATACTCGTTGCCATCACCGGAGCCAGCGGCGCGCTTTACGCGCAGCGGTTGCTCGATAATTTGGATCCTCGCGCGCATGAAATCCACGTCGTGATGAGTAATTACGCGCCGCAGGTCATCGCCAAAGAACTGCCCGGCGGCCTGCGCCTGCCCGCCAGCGTGAAAACACACAATGTCAAAAGCATGAACGCGCCGTTCGCCAGCGGCTCGAACCCGCCGGACGCGATGGTGGTCATCCCCTGCACGATGGGCACGCTGGGCCGCATCGCGCACGGTTACAGCGAGGACGTTTTGCTGCGCGCGGCGGACGTGGTGCTGAAGGAGAGGAAAAAACTGATTCTCGTCCCGCGCGAAACGCCGCTCAGTCTGGTGCATGTCAAAAACATGGAACTGCTGTTGCTGGCCGGGGCCACCATTTTGCCCGCGAACCCGGGGTTTTACGCCGGTCCGAAAACGATCCCGGAAGTCGTGGACACGGTTGTGGCCCGCGTGTTGGATCATCTCGGCGTGGCGAACCAGCTCGCGCCGCGCTGGGCGGAGGAAAAGGAGTAACCACGGATGAACCCAGATAAACACGGATTTATTGGTAGGGCGGGCAGTCCTCTGCCCGCCGCCCGTCAAAACACCAAGCACGGCGCGCACGGAGTGACGCGCCCTACCAACTGATAATTTTCCCCTATCCGTGTCCATCTGTGTTCATCCGTGGTTGAAAAAATGTTTTCCTTGATAAAAAAATGGGCTTCCTTCGTGCGCTTTTCGCACACCGTCTTCGCCCTGCCTTTTGCGCTGGCGGCCATGGCCGTCGCCGCGCGCGATAATCGCGGCTGGCCCGGTTGGCGGACGTTTGGACTGGTTCTCGCAGCGATGGTCTGCGCGCGGACGTGCGCGATGGCATTCAACCGCATCGTGGACCGCAAGTCCGACGCGCTGAATCCGCGCACGGCCAACCGCCATTTGCCCACCGGACAAATTTCACTGGCGGGGGCAATTGCGCTTTGTGTTTTGTCAGGGGCAGGATTGGTTGCCACCAGCTATTTTCTCAATCCGCTGTGTTTTTATCTCTCGCCGGTCGCGCTCGTGGTGATTTGTTTTTATTCGCTCACCAAACGGTTCACGGATTACACGCACGTTTTTCTCGGCCTCGCGCTCGCGCTTGCGCCCGTCGGCGCGTGGCTGGCGGTAAAAGGAGAATTCGGCTTTGCGTCACCCGCAGGCATGTTCTCGTCACCCGAGTCCTTTTGGGCTTGGGAACAGGCAGCGCGTGTTGGCCTGCAGCCGATCGTACTTGCGTTGGCCGTCGTGTTGTGGCTCGTCGGCTTCGACGTCATTTACTCGCTTCAGGATTACGAGTTCGACAGGTCGCACGGGCTGCACTCACTCGTTGTGGCGTGGGGACAAAAAAACGCGCTGCAAGCGGCGTTCCTCGCGCACATGGTGATGTGCGGGCTGCTCCTCGCGTTCGGCCTGCTCTGCCGGTTTCGTATCGCCTACCTCGTTGGCTGGATGATCATCGTCGGCTGCCTGGTGTTGGAACATTGGATTGCGCGCCGCCGCAGTCTCGACTGGATCAACCTCGCGTTCTTCCGGCTCAACGCCGTCGTAAGTGCGGTTTTTTTAATCGTGACGGTGGCGGAAGTGGTGTTTCAGGGCGGGTTTCGGCTGCGGTGAAACATCGAACCTCCAACACTCAACGTCCAACATCGAATCAAAAGTCAGCGGGTTCATTCGAGGTTGGGCGTTCGATGCCCGCTCGCGATTTATCGGAGTTGAATGTTGAATGTTTCTAAAATTTTTTCCGTAACATCCATCGTGATTTGCTTCTGAGTTGAGTGTATGAGTGGCACCAAAGTGACCCCGTCAGACATCCCGAAATGCCCGCAATGCGGCACGCCGCTGCCGGCCGGCGCGCTGGCCGGACTCTGCCCCGCCTGCCTGCTGAAACAGGGCGCCGACGACGAAACCGCCACGGGCGGACAGGCGCCGCCATTCCAGCCGCCGCCGGTGGCTGAACTCGCGCCGTTGTTCCCGCAGCTCGAAATCCTTGAACTCATCGGCAAGGGCGGCATGGGCGCGGTTTACAAGGCGCGGCAAAAACAATTGGACCGCCTCGTCGCGCTCAAAATTCTTCCGCCCGGCATCGGCCGCGACGCCGCCTTCGCCGGACGCTTCGCGCGCGAAGCCAAGGCGCTCGCAAAGTTAAATCATCCCGGCATCGTCACACTTTACGAATTTGGGCAGGTTGGTAGCCGCCGAGGTAACGAGGCGGAAGCTTCAAAGCCCACGGCCACTCCGCCTCCTCACGTCGGCGGCTACGAGATTTACTACTTCCTGATGGAATTCGTGGACGGCGTGAATTTGCGGCAATTGCTGCACGCGGGTCGCATCGCGCCGCGGGAGGCGCTGGCCATTGTTCCGCAAATCTGTGACGCGCTCCAGTTCGCGCACGACCAAGGCATCGTCCACCGCGACATCAAGCCGGAAAACATTTTGCTGGATCGCCGCGGACGCGTGAAGGTGGCGGATTTTGGCCTGGCGAAAATCGTGGGTGCGGATGCTGCAAATCGGAGCGCTGGCTTCCAGCACGGCGCGAAAGACGAAAGAGCCACGAACCTGCCGGGCCGGAGGCCGGCGCTCCAAGAACTCACTGCCGCGGGCAAAATCATGGGCACGCCGAATTACATGGCGCCGGAGCAGGTGGAACATCCTGCCGACGTGGACCATCGCGCGGACATCTACGCGCTGGGCGTGGTGTTTTACCAGATGCTCACCGGCGAACTGCCCGGCAAACACATCGAACTGCCGTCGAAGAAAGTGGAAGTTGACGTGCGACTCGATGAAGTGGTGTTGCGTGCGCTGGAAAAAGAACCGGAACGGCGCTACCAGCAGGCCAGTGTGCTCAAGACACAAGTGGAAACCATCGCGGGAACGCCTCCCCCGCAAAAAGCGGCAATCGTGGCCGGTAAAACCGACGCCGGCACTCCGCTGTTTCCCGTTTCCTTCGGATTAACCTTCACTTCCTGCTTCGCGCTCAACGTTGCGCGCACCGGATGGGTTCTGGGTTGTCTGGCCGCCTTGGGCTTCATTCCCGGTTTGAAATGGATGTTCGGATTCTCCGGTTTTTTCGGACTCATCGGTCTGGCCGTTCTGATCGAATTCGTTTATCGAGCCCATCGTGGTGAAGCCGCGCAGGGTCAAACTTCCAGGTACGGCAGAACGGCAGGCAATCCGCCGCGCTTCTCGCTCATGGCCATCTTGGGTGCGGCATGGACCCTGTTTTTCCTTGCAGCCATGCTTTCCGTTACCCTCGGTCAGGAACAGTTTCCCCAAGCCTATGGCAGTTTGTCCCGGTTGTTGCTCTTTCTGGGGTTGGCCGCGCCGTTGAGCACGACGATCCTCGGTTGGTTGGCAGCCGCACAAATCCGTCGTTCCGCCGGCGGGCTTCACGGGCTGGAACTGGCAGTGTTCGACGGATTGCTTTTCCCATTGCTCGGATTGGATGTGTTAATCAGCGTCTTGTGGTTGGCGCTGGCAAAAACCGCAGCAAGCTGGAGGGGGCTCAATGGCTCGTTGTTTGTCAATTTATGGGACTTTGCGTTTTGGCTATTGCTCCTGATCGTGACTTGTGCGGCCGTTGATTTTCTGATTGTCCGCCGGATCTGGCGCGGGACGAGTCAGCCACCCGAAGGCATGGGTGCTTCCGCCAAACCCCGGTGGACAAGAGGGGTCCTGCAGGCTTCTGGGTTCGGGGTGCTGGCACTGGGGGTCATCAGCGTTACCACGGCGTCATGGGTCTTGTGCGCCCGGAATGTGGACAACGTGAATCTGCCATTTGTGGATGACCCGCAAGTGATCGGCCAATGGACCAGTGTTGATTTCGTTGGAGTGCCGGAAGATTTCAAGCCCGGTTCGCGGTTCTCCCGGTTTGATTTGCCCGTATTCCAAAAATTCTCCATCTTACCCGGCGGCAGGACGAGCTATCGATGGCTCACCTGGACCAAGGGCGTGATCATCAACCCAGACGAGAGAACGGCGGCCGGCTACGAAATCAGGAACATCGGCGGTACCAACTTCATGTTCGTGGAATGGAAGAACGGTGATTATATCCTCTTTCACTCCAAACCCGGCCTGTATGTGTTGCGCCAGAATGGAGAATCAACCTCTGGTTCAATCCAATCCGACTACATCGGCCGGGCCTGGTTTCCCAAAGGCGATTCCATCGTAATCATTTCTGTGGAACGCACCACCAATCGGATGGTGGTCAAGGGCCACTACAATCTCGTCAGCCACGACAACGCGTTGTTGGCGCTTTATTGCACTGCCACCAATGATGTCCATGTTCCCGAAGACCCAACGCAGCGGATGGAGATTTCCAAAGGGCACGGAGCTTTTGAATTGGTTCATTCCCACCTTGTTCCGGGGCTGCCCCACGTGTCGATGTATGCCGATGGCGAGCCCATTGCGGCACTCTATTTCGGCACCAAGGCTGAGGCGCTGGAAGAAAGCAAAGCGAAGTGGATTTCGGCGACCAATCAGAATCCCTCGCAATTGAAGGCCGTGGGTTGGTGGTTATGGCGGGCGCGGGAACTGGACAAGGCCGCGGCAAAGTTTAATCAAGCCATCGAACTCGCACCCGGTGACGCGGACGCGTGGAACGGCTTGGGCTGGACGAAATTCAATTCCGGCAAATCGTCAGAGGCCGAGAAAGCCTTTCAAAAGGCCATTTCGCTGGAGCCAAGTCAACCCGGCGCCTTGAATGGCTTGGGCCAGATTTATTTGTCGCAACGAAAATACGATGAAGCCGAGAAATATTTGCTCCAAGCCGCACCCCAGGCGCCGGCGGCCTGGTTCGGACTGGCGCGGCTTTATTTGCTCCAGGGGAAATTTGCCCAAGCCGAAGAATGGGCTCAGAAGGTGGTGGATTCCGGCCAAGGCGATGAAATCGCCAACAAGATGTTGCGGGCCGCTACCGATAAAAAGTTGAGCGAAGGTTTGCGCGTGACACTCGAGCTGGGCCTCGTCTCGAACACTTCCTCCAACGCATCCGCCGGCAATGCGAAAAAATCGGATGCAAACGATGCCGCATTGCCGGCGATCCAGGCCTGGCTGGGCCTGGTGGACGGCGGACAATATGCCGAGAGCTGGCAGCAGGCGTCGGAAAGTTTTCACGCCATGGTGACGCAGGACGACTGGGTGGACAAGGTGGAGAGTGCCCGCAAGCCGCTGGGGAAATTGCTGTCCCGCAAAGTGGAAAAGGCGGAGCCAAACGGTTCGTATTTCGTCGCGAAATTCGACAGTTCATTCGAAGAATTGAAGGATGCGTCCGAGACGGTCACGTGTGTATTGGAAACAAACGGCCAGTGGCGAGCGGTGGCTTATCTCATCGTCCCCCGCGGCATCACCAACAACGCGGCAGTTGAGCCGGCGCAAACCTGGTTGCGCGATATTGACAACGGCAACTACGCGCAAAGCTGGACCAATGCCGCGGCGTATTTTCAACAGGCGATCACTTCGGAAAAATTGGCGGAGTCATTGCAACAGGTCCGCAAACCATTGGGACCGTTGGTTTCCCGAAAAGTAAAGTCGGCGCAGGAACTGACGTCGCTTCCGGGTGCGCCGGACGGCCGCTACATCGTCATGCGGTTTGAAACTTCCTTTGCCAACAAGAAATCCGCGGTGGAAACCGTCACCTTCATGCTGGAGAAAGACGGAAAATGGAAGGCGGCAGGGTATTTCATCAAATGATTTGATCAACCAAAACCATCAATAAAGAAACCTCCATGAAAATCAAACTGTTCAAATCCCAAGTCGTCGGATTGCTGTGCGCAACCGCTCTCTTTGCGGGCGTTGCCTCCGGATCTGCCGACGAAACCAATGCCGGAACGCCAAAGTCCGCTTTGCCGGATTCCAACCCGAAAACCGTGGCGCAAAAGGCAGCACAGGCCTGGCTGGCAACGGTTGACGACGGACAATATGCCCAAAGCTGGGACCAAGCCTCGGAATTGTTTCGAAAGGCCATCACGCAGGATAAATGGGTGTCGGCCTTGGAAAACGTTCGTAAACCCTTGGGCAAGTTGGTGTCGCGTGCCGTCATTTCAGCCCAGACCACCACCAATCTACCGGGAGCACCCGACGGTCAATATGTGGTCATGCAATTCAACACCTCATTTACGAACAAACAATCCGCAGTGGAAACCGTCACGTTCATGCTGGAAAAAGATGGCAAATGGAAGGCGGCGGGGTATTACATCAATTGATCTAAGCAGCCAATGCCGTCAACCAACGAACCATTATGAAAGGTCCACTGCTTGTCTTGTTAGTCATCGTGATTGTCCTCCTGGCGATCTGGGACGGGGTATGGAAGTTGATCGCCATGTGGAAGAGTGCGCGCCACAATCAACTGGCGTGGTTTATCTGCCTAGCCATCTTCAGCACCGTGGGCATTTTGCCCATTCTCTACATCCTGTGTTTCCAAAAAACCGCGCCGCCCGCGTCACCCAAAATGTGAGCCATGCCGGCAAACTTCGCCCCGAATCTGGAATAACCATTTAAGAACGGGCCTGATGAAAAAAAACGCGGTTCCATTCATCGTGCTCGGACTTGTTTGCGCGGGCTATCTGATCTTCATCGCCGGGTCGGCCTCGCTGCTGCCGGAGCGGGTGGCGACTCATTTTGGTGGCGGCGGCGAGGCAAACGGTTGGATGAGCCGTTCCACGGACCTGGTCTTTTTTGGCGGGCTGGGCGTGGGTCTGCCTTTGTTTTTTATTGTTCTTTCTCTTGTGATCGGATTGGTGCCGACGCGGTTTGTGAACCTCCCGCACCGCGAGTATTGGCTGTCGCCGGAACGCCGGGCGCAGACCCGCGCCTATATCTCGCGCCAGATGATTTGGATGAGCTGCCTGATGGTCTTGTTTCTGGCGGGAATCCATTATTTGACGATCCTGGCCAACCGCGCCACGCCGCCGCATCTGCCAATGGGTTTGTTACTGGCGCTAACCGGCGGTTTTCTGTCCGGAGTTACGGCATGGAGCATCGTTTTCACACGCCATTTTCTAAAAACCCCGTGACTTCAGGACATTTCAACCAACATCCGGATGCGTATTCTCATGTAGGAGACGAGGTAACGAGTCTCAAACCACAGTTGAAAGTTAGAGACTCCTCACGTCGTCTCCTACAATTTCTGACATGACCTCCGAGCACTCAACCCCAGTCACGAGTACTCCCGGCGACATCTTCGCCACGACGCACTGGACGGTCGTGCTCGCGGCGGGCAAACGGTCCACGCCGCAATCCGACCGTGCGCTGGAGGAACTGTGCCGCACCTACTGGTTTCCGCTCTACGCCTATGTCCGCCGGCGCGGTCACACGAAGGAGGACGCCGAGGACCTGACCCAGGCCTTCTTCGCGCGCTTTCTCGAAAAAAATTATCTCGCCGGCTTAAGCGCCGAACGCGGCCGCTTCCGCGCCTTTCTGCTTGCGTCGTTGAAGCATTTCCTCGCCAATGAATGGGACAAATCGCGCCGCCAGAAGCGTGGCGGCAACATCACCCATCTCTCGCTCGACTGGCAGACCGCCGACACCCAGTTCCAAATCGCCGCCACCGCCGAGCCCAGTCCCGACAAGGCGTTCGACCGCGAATGGGCCGTGACCCTGCTCGCCAAGGTCATCAAACGGCTGCAGGCTGAGTGCGAGGCGGACGGTCGGGGAAAACAGTTCGCGGAACTGAAAATTTTCCTCACCGCCGGCAAAGGCGCGCTGTCCCATGCCGACGCCGCGAAGGCGTTGAACATGGACGAAGGCGCGGTGCGCGTGGCGGTACACCGGCTGCGGAAGCGTTACCGGCAACTGCTCCGCGACGAAATTGCGCAAACCCTGGCCGATTCGGCAGACGTGGACGAGGAAATGCGGGCGCTGTTCGGAGCGTTTTCAGCGTAGGACGGGCTTCCAGCCTGTCCTACGTTGTTGGCGGATTTGCCTTGCCCCGCAAAAGCTGCTAACTCTGTAGCCGCGCTTGTGAAAGCGCGGATTGGTCCGCCGATTCACATCGGCGGCTACGAACAAAATGAATTTCTTCATTCAACACAGCGAATTGCGCGACCTTTACGAAAAGGTCGCCGCCGGTGAACGCATTTCCGAGGCCGACGCGCTCCGGCTGTTTGAATCGAAGGACTTGAATGCCGTCGGCGCCATCGCCGATCTCGCGTGCCAGAAAAAGGTCGGCAACCGCGCCAGCTACATCATCAACCGCTACATCAACTACTCGAACTATTGCATCCTGTCGTGCCAGTTCTGCTCGTTCGCGCGCAAGAAACGCGATGCCGATGGCTTCGAGCTCACCACCGAACAGATCGTGGAAAAGGCGCGGGAAGCCTTGAAGCTCGGCATCACCGAATTGCACATCGTCGGCGGACTGCATCCGTCCCTGCCGTTCAGTTATTACACGGACATGCTCAAGGCGCTGCGCGCGCTCGACTCCGAAGGTAGGGCCGCGCTGCCGCGCGGCCAGGACGAGCAGCAGCTCGTCCCTACCAAGCGGCTGCATCTTAAATGTTTCACGGCCATTGAAATTCTCCATCTCGCCTGGCTCGCGAAAAAATCGGTTGAGCAGACTTTGATTGAACTGAAAGCTGCCGGGCTTGATTCGCTCACCGGCGGCGGCGCGGAAATTTTCCGACCGGAAGTCCGTTCCGCCATCGCCAGGGGCAAGGAATCGGCGGAGGAATATCTGGATGTGCATCGCACATGGCACAAGCTGGGCGGGCGCAGCACCTGCACGATGCTCTACGGCCACGTGGAATCGCTGGCCGATCGCGTGGACCATCTGCGTCAGTTGCGCGCGTTGCAGGACGAGACGCACGGCTTTGTGGGTTTCGTGCCGCTGCCATATCAACCGGAGGACAACGACATCCCGGTGGAAAAACCGCCGACCGGTTTCGACGCGCTGCGCACCATCGCCGTCAGCCGCGTCTACCTCGACAACTTCGACCACATCACGGCGTATTGGGTGGGCATGGGGTTGAAACTTGCGCAGGTGGCGTTGAGCTACGGCGCGGACGACCTGCACGGCACAATCATCGAGGAACACATCTTCCACATGGCCGGCGCGACCTCGCCGCAGTTGCAGACCGAGGCGGCAATGATCAAAGCCATCCGCGAAGCCGGTCGCACGCCGGTGCAGCGCAACACCTTCTACGAGCCGATCAAAGTTCTGGAAAACCCGCCGGAGCCTGCCGCAACGGAAAATTCAGCGCGCTCGAAAGTGCTGGAAGACAATCTGGCAACTGCATGAGGTCGGTGGAGGAATCGTTAATTCGGCTCTCATAGTCGAAAATGCTGGCAGAGAGTTTGGCGACAGCACACATTTAATGCGCGATTGCAATCCAATGAAATGAATCCTTCTGCTGACCCTGCGAAATTCCGCATCGGCTCGGTGCAATATTTGAACGCCATGCCGCTCACCCGCGGCATCGAGGGCGAAGTCGTTTTTGCCACGCCCGCCCAGCTCGCCGAAATGCTCCGGCGCGATGAACTCGACGCCGCGCTTGTCAGCACGGCGGAGGTTTTGCTCACCGATCGCTATGACATTCTCGACGGCATTGCCATCGCGTCACTCGGCGAGGTTTACAGCGTGCTGCTCGCGCATCGCCGTCCGCTGGAAAGCATCACGGAGGTTTTCTGCGACACCGCATCGCTGTCGGGCCTGAATCTTTTGAAGGTTCTGCTGGCGGAACGCGGGTTGAAGCCGGAGTACAAGCCGCTGGCCGACCCGAGCAAGGCGGCAGAGTACGATGCCGTTTTAATCATTGGCGACCCGGCGATTGATTTTCAACGCGCGCCGCACGAGCACGAAATTTTCGACCTCGGCACGGCGTGGTATGAACTGACGAATCTGCCGTTCGTTTATGCCGTGTGGGCGCTGCGGCGTGGGATTGAAAACAAGGAACTGTGCCGCGAACTGCGCGAGACGAAGGATTTTGGGATGGAAACGCTGGATTACCTCATCGAAACCCGCGAGGAATACGACGAGGATTTCCGCCGGGATTACCTCGGCTGGCATGTCCACTACCACCTGGCTGAGGACGAGAAACGCGGCATCTTGAAGTTCGCCGAACTGCTGCAAAAACATGGACTCGGCCCGGTGTACGAGCCGAAGTTTGTGTCGTAGGAGCCGACGTAAGGAGGCTTTGAATAATTTTGATGAGGTTTAAGCCTCGTTACCTCGGCTCCTACATTCCAGATTCCAGCTTCGCCAAGGTCTCCGGGTCGCGCACGTCCACCCAGCGGCCCGGGATTTCCAGTCCCGCCAGCTTTTGCCCCGCGGCAATCATCGCGCTGATGGCGTCGGTCAATTCGTATTCGCCGCGCGGTGATTTTTGCAGCCGCGCCGTGAAGCCGAACAGCGGCGGGCGGAAAATGTAAATGCCCGCGTTGTACCAGACCGGGTCGCCAGGCTTCAGCCAGCCGTCGCGACGCAATTGTTCCAACTGCTTCGGCGACGGCTTTTCGACCAGCCGTTTCAGGCAAAATTGTTCGTCGAAAAAGTTCAGCCCGCCCTTGGTCGCGTCCTCGCCGCGGGTGACGGTGATGACGCCGGCAAAATTGCCTTCGCCGAAGCGCCGCAGCATTTGCGGATACGTTTCGGGCGGAACCAGAATGTCGCCGTAAGTCAGCAAAAACGGCGAGTCGCCCATAAAATCCTTTGCCAGCTCCGGCGCCTTGCCGGTGCCGTCCTGCACGACCTGCCGGCCGAACGCGATGTGCGCGTTCCATTTTTTGCCGTCGCCAAAATAGCTTTCAACGACCTCGGCGTGCCAGCCGGTGACGATGAAAATCTCGCGGATCCCCGCCGCCAGGATGCCCGCGACAATGTGTTCGAGGATCGGTTTGCTCTGCACGCGGAGCATGGGCTTGGGCAACTCATTGGTGAGTTCCCGCATGCGCGTGCCCTTGCCGGCGGCCAGAATGACGGCTTTCACGGACAGAATTTAACCACGGACCCGTCCTCCGTAGCAATACTGCGCCCGTCTTCCGTAGCAGCACTGCGGTGGAGCGGGTGGATGAACACGGCGTAAAGCCGCGTGGCGGCCACGCCGCTATACGCGGATGAACACGGATTTTTCACGCCAGACGCTTAAATACAAACTGCGTAATCGGCAGCTAGAACCGCGTCAGCTTTTCCAGTTCCTTCACGCGGCGGTCAATGTCGGTGCGTTTGATTTTCGTCGTTCGCGTCAGGCCGAAGCCTTCGCAGCAGAACGATGCCGTGACGCTGCCGTAAACCATTGCGCGCCGGATGTTGTCGTCAATCGAGCCTTTCGCGGTGGCGAGATAACCCATCATGCCCCCGACGAATGAATCGCCCGCGCCGGTCGGGTCTTCGACGGTGTGCAGCGGATAGGCTGGGCAGATGAAAAATCCCTTTGGTCCGGACAAAATTGAGCCGTGCGAACCTTTTTTTATGATCACATACTTTGGCCCCAGCTTGTGGATTTTTTTTAACGCGGCGAAGACATTGTCCTCCTTGGTCAATTGCTGCGCCTCGCTGTCGTTGAGCACGAAGCCATCCAGGCGCGGCAACAGTTTCATCAAATCGGCCCGCGCGATGTTCAGCCATAAATCCATCGTGTCGGCCACGACGAATTTGGGCCGGCGCATCTGGTCGAGTACGTGAAGCTGGAGCGCCGGCGCGATGTTCGCCAGCAGCACGAACGGCGTGGCTTGGTGCGCTTTGGGCAGCGTGGGCGTGAAGGTCTCGAACACGCCCAGTTCCGTCGCCAGCGTGCGGCGGTTGTTCATGTTCGCCTCGTATTCACCCGACCAATGAAATGTTTTGCCGGGCAAAATCTGCAAACCTGCGAGGTCAATCTTGTGCCGCTGGTAAAGTTGAAGGTATTGCTTCGGAAAATCCTCGCCGACGACGCCGATTAATTTTACGGGGCTGAAAAAGCTCGCGGCGACGGCGGCATGGCTGGCCGAGCCACCGAGCAACCGCGGATTTTCCGCGTTCGGAGTTTTAATGGAATCGAGTGCCGTTGAACCGACAATAAGAACGCTCATGTGTATTTAATAATTGGGGAATTGTCCGTGCCTTCAGACAATGAAAACGCGCCCCTCGCCCCCGGCCCTTGCCCCGATTAGCGGGGAGAGGGAAAAAGCTGTAGCGTTCGGCCTGTGGCCGAATCGAATCGAGCCACAGGCTCGACACTACAACCTCCTCGCCCCGCCCGAGCGGGGCGAGGGTGGCGCGAAGCGACGGGTGAGGGGATTTTAATTTCATAGGAAGCCGGCAATCAGTAACTGCCTTTGCCCTTTTGAATCAGTTCAATTTCGTAGCCTTCCGGCGCGTCAATAAACGCGAAGACGGTTCCGGTGGCAGTCGTCGTCGGGCCGTCGGAATACTTCAGGCCGTGTTTGGCAAGGTGCCTGCCGAATTCTTCGAGGCTGTCCACCTCGAACGCCAGATGCGTGAGGTCGGTTTGCACCTGCACCGGGCCGCCGGCCGGGAAGCTGCAGATTTCAATCTGCTCGTCGCTTTCGGGGGCTTTGAGAAAAACCAGTTCCGAGCCCCGCGGCGATTTGTGCCGCTGGATTTCTTCGAGGCCGAGCACGTCGCGATAAAACTTTATCGTGCGTTCCAAATCGTTCACGCGATAGCGCGTGTGCAGCAGTTTTGTGACTTTGCTCATGCGCGCAGCATAGCGCGGACGGGCGTGTTGGTGCAAATCCGCAAATCATCGCTGGTTTGGCCCTGGGAGCGCCGACGTCTCGTCGGCAGGTGGAATTGCCCATTGCAACGCGGCGATGCCGGCGGGACACCGGCGCTCCCGGGAGAGAGAAGAATTACAGTTTTTCATTTCCCCACCTATGTTTCTGCGGCATGATGGATTTGAATTATGGGCAAGCGACGCGAAGCGCGCGAACGCACCGTGCAATTTTTGTTTCAGCACGATTTGAACCCACCGGAAAATCTGGATCGGGAGCTCAATGAATTCTGGGACACCCAGCGCGCGGCGGCCATCGCCGGGGAAAAAGGCCCGGCGACGTGGGGCCAGCCGGTCGAACTGCCGCCGCCCACCGCCGGGGAGGTCGAAATGCGTCTGTTCGCCGATCCGCTGATTCGCGGCACCCTGGAGCATCGTGACGCGATTGATGAACACATCAAAAAACATGCGAAGAACTGGGAGTTCCATCGTATCGCCGCAGTTGACCGCAACATCATGCGGCTGGCGATTTACGAGATGCTGTTCCGCGAGGACATACCGCCCATCGTCAGCATCAATGAAGCGGTGGACATCGCCAAAAAATTTTCCACGCAGGACAGCGGCAAATTCGTCAATGGTATTCTCGACAAGGTGCGCAGCGAGTTGATGCGTCCGGCGCGAATCGTCAAATGAAATTCGCCGACCTTCATCTGCACACGCATTTTTCCGACGGCACGTTTTCACCGGAGGAACTGGCCGGGCACGGCCAGCGGCTCGGCTTCGCAGCACTGGCGCTGACGGATCATGATTCGGTCGAGGGTTGCGCGCGCATGGCGGCGGCTTGCGGCACGGCGGGCATTGAATTCATCGCCGGCACGGAACTCACCGCCGAGCACAACGACATCGAGGTTCATCTCCTCGGCTATCTCGTGGACACGCAGAACAAAAAACTGCTTGTGGAAATCGCCCGGTTTCAGGCCGTCCGCCAAAACCGCATCCGCGAAATGGTGGCGCGGCTCAATCAATTGAACGTGCCGCTCGAAGCCGGGACCGTTTTTACGCTGGCCAGTTGCAAATCACCCGGCCGTCCGCACGTCGCGCGCGCACTGGTGAAGGCCGGACTTTGCAAAACGTCCGATGAGGCGTTCGAGCGTTTTCTAAAAAAAAACCGTCCGGCGTGGGTGCCGAAAGCCAAGATGTCCGCGCTGGAAGGCGTCGAATTGATTCACCAGGCCGGCGGCCTCGCCGTCATGGCGCATCCCGGTTTGAACCGCACGGATGAAATCATTTCCGCGCTCGTGGACGCCGGACTGGACGGCATCGAATGTTTTCATACCAAGCACTCGACCAAAACCGCCGAGCGCTATCTGGAAATTGCCGACAAATTTGATCTGCTCGTGACGGGCGGCTCCGATTGCCACGGCTTCAGCAAAGGCAAACCACTTATCGGCACCGTCAAGCTGCCCTACGAATGCGTGGAAAAGCTCAAGTCAAAGGTCGAGAGTCGAAAGGCCGGAGCCGTCAATCCGCAATCCGCAATCCGCAATCCGCAATAGTTCATGGGACTTTTCCAGAAATTCAAAGCCGGCCTGCAAAAAACGCACAGCAAGCTGGCACACGAAATCAAACGCATCGTCACGCGTTCCCCCGGGCTCGACGCGGTGTCCCTCGAAGAACTTGAAGCCGCGCTCATTGCCGCCGACCTCGGCCCGGCCGTGACCGCGCAAATTGTCGCTGCGGTAAAGCACACCTACGAAACCCAAGGCAGCGCAGGCCTCGATGTTTTCGCCATCGCCCGTGCCGAAGTGGAGAAGAGTCTTGACTCGAATAAAACTGATTTGGTTAAAGCGACGCACGGCCCGACGGTCGTTTCCGTGGTCGGCGTCAACGGCACGGGCAAAACCACCACGGCCGCCAAGCTCGCGCATTTGATTCAAGCGCAGAAAAAAACCGCACTACTGGCCGCGTGCGACACGTTCCGCGCCGCCGCCATCGAGCAAATCAAACTGTGGGGGCAGCGGTTGAAGGTTGAAGTCATCGCCGGCGCTTACGGCGCGGACGCCGCGTCGGTGGCGCATGATGCCGTCGCCGCTGCGCAGGCGCGCCAGGTGGATTATCTGTTCATTGACACCGCCGGGCGCCTGCACACCAAGCACAACTTGATGCAGGAATTACAGAAGCTGCATCGCGTCATCGGCAGGCAACTGCCCGGCGCGCCGCACGAGGTCCTGCTGGTGCTCGACGCAACGACGGGCATGAATGCGCTGAACCAGGCGCGCGAGTTCAACAAGACCGTGCCGCTTACCGGGTTGGTGGTGACCAAACTCGACGGCACGAGCAAGGGCGGCATGGTGGTGGCCATCCAGAAGGAACTCGGCCTGCCGATCAAATTCATCGGTCTCGGCGAGCAGCCGGACGATTTGCAGCCCTTCGACGCAAAACAATTCGCCGGAGCGTTGTTTGCTGAATAATGGCCTGTGTTATTGAAAGGATTGAAACTTGTATGAACCGGGCAGCGCGTGTAGATGTGAACCGCATGAATCAGTTCACGCGCCGGGTCTTGTTTTTCCTGTTTTTCTTGTCCGGGTTTTGCAGCCTCGCTTATCAGGTGGTTTGGACGCGAATGGCTTTTGCCTCCTTCGGAATCATTACTCCGGTACTTTCCGTGGTGTTGTCGGTATTCATGCTGGGACTGGCCGTTGGAGCCTGGGCGGGCGGGCGATTCATTGCTTCACTGGTTGAGAAAACCGGGCTTTCGGCAGTCGTCTTTTACGCTGGCGCGGAATTATTGATTGGGCTGGGGGCGTTTGCGGTTCCGAAGCTCTTCGCCGCGGGCGAGTATTTTTTGCTGGCAGCGGGTCAAACCAATTCCATCGGCTACCTTTCCTGGTCGGCACTGGTTCTGGCGTGTTCCATTCTGCCCTGGTGCCTGTTCATGGGTGCGACCTTTCCCTTGATGATGGCTTACATCCGGGAGCGGGATTGTAAAAACACGGAAAGTTTCAGCTTTCTCTACCTGGCAAACGTGCTGGGCGCGATGAGCGGCACTCTTTTGACCGCCGTTGTTCTGGTGGAACTGTTGGGGTTTCACCACACGCTTTGGGTGGCTGCCGCAGGCAATTTCACCATCGCCGTCATCGGCGGTTATCTGGGCTGGAAGCAACGAGGTTTCGTGGCCGTTGCTTTGACGGAAGCGGAACGTTCAGCCGGGCCAGGCAACTTGCCCTCCCCTGGCAATGGCCGCCGCCGGCTCATTAAATGGATTTTATTTTCAACCGGTTTTGCCACCATGGCGATGGAGGTGGTTTGGACCCGCGCGTTCACACCGGTCTTGAAAACCCAGGTCTATTCCTTCGCGTTGATTGTTTTCACCTATTTGGGCGCCACCTTCCTCGGCTCATGGTGGTATCGCCGGGACCTGCGAAGGAATTGCCCCAGTTCGACGGGGACATTGATTTCCGCGCTGGCGATGATGGTTTTTCTGCCGGTACTGGCCAACGATCCGCGGCTGGTGGCGGCATACTTCTGGACCAATTCCATGGATGCAGTCAGCGCGATCATTGTGCTGGCCAGCCTCTGTCCCTTTTGCGCCTTGTTGGGCTATTTGACCCCGGGCCTGATTGATGAATATGGGGCCGGTCAGCCGAAAAACGCCGGTCAGGCCTACGCCATCAATGTCCTGGGCTGCATCCTGGGTCCGTTGTTCGCCTGTTATGTTCTGTTGCCTCATCTGAGCGAACGCCACGCATTGATCCTGCTCAGCCTGCCCTTTTCCGTGTTTTGCCTCCTCCTTCGCAACTCCCAATCCCGGTGGCAACAACTGGGATGGGGACTGACGGTCGGTGCTGCTCTGACGGCATCACTGTTCCTGGTCGGGGATTTCGAGACCATGCTGCTTCGCACCCAAAAAAACACGGTCGTCCGGCGGGATTACGCCGCCACGGTCATTTCCTTTGGCGAGGCGCGCGACAAACACCTTCTGGTCAATGGCATTGGAATGACCATACTGACACCGATCACCAAATTTATGGTCCATCTGCCGATGGCTTTTCACCAGGGCCGGCCCGAATCCGCGCTGATCATCTGTTTTGGCATGGGCACAAGCTATCGCTCGGCATTGAGCTGGAACCTAGACACGACCACGGTGGAATTGGTGCCGAGCGTGACAAAAACCTTTGGGTTTTATCACGCGGATGCCGCGCGTTTCATCAATGACCCCAATGGACATGTCGTCGTTGACGATGGAAGGCGTTTTCTCAAACGCACCTCGAGGAAATATGACATCATCGTGGTGGATCCGCCGCCGCCGGTGGAGGCGGCGGGTTCCAGCCTGCTTTATTCCAAGGAATTCTATGAACTGGCCAAACAGCATCTGAAGCCCGGTGGCATCCTCCAAATGTGGTTTCCCGGCGGCGAGGTTCACACCGGCCAGGCGGTCATCCGGTCAATCAATGAATCGTTCCCTCATGTCCGCTGCTTTCTTTCCATGGCCGGATGGGGATCCCACATACTGGCTTCCTCCGAACCCATCGAACAACTCGATGCGAATCAGCTCGCGGCGCGGATGCCCGAAAGTGCGAAGAAGGACCTTTTGGAATGGAACGACTCCCAAGACGCCCCAGCTTATATCGGGCTGGTTGTTAACCGCGAGGTTTTCGTCCCCAGGCTCCTCAATCCTGACCCTAAAGTCCAAATCACCGACGACCAACCCTACAATGAATATTTTTTGCTGCGGCAGGTGGGTCTGTCCTGGCATTGATTCGCGCTTACCATGGACACGCGCCGAAAATTCTTTTCCAAAAATTATTTGAATTACATGCGACAAGCCATGGGTCTGGCGCGGCGCGGCTACGGCACGACTTCGCCCAATCCGATGGTGGGTGCGGTGCTGGTGAAGGGCGGCAAAATCATCGGACGCGGCTGGCACCGGCGCGCCGGCGGACCGCACGCGGAAATCGGGGCGCTCCGCGACGCGCAAAAGTGTGGTCACTCACCGCGTGGCGCGACGCTTTATGTGACGCTCGAACCGTGTTGCACGCACGGCCGCACGCCGCCCTGCACGGACGCCATCATCGCCGCCGGCATCAAACGCGTGGTTGTCGGCGCAACGGACCCGAACCCGAAACATTCCGGCCGGGCTTTTAAAATCTTGCGCCGGGCGGGAATTGAAGTCACGGCGTTTGGCAAAGGTAGGGCGCGTCACTCCGTGCGCGCCGTTCCGGGTCTTGCCAGGCGCCGGCGCGCAGAGGACTGCGCGCCCTGCCAAAAACTGGCCGACGAATGCGTGCGGTTGAATGAGTCATTCAATCACTGGATTGTTCACCGCACGCCATTCGTCACGGTGAAGGCGGCGATGACGCTGGATGGCAAAATCGCCACGGCCAGCGGCGAATCGAAATGGATTACCGGCGAAGCTGCGCGCGCCTGCGGCATGAAATTGCGGCAGGGGGCGGATGCAATCCTTGTGGGGATTAATACGATTCTGGCCGATGATCCGAGCCTGACGACGAGGACGAAGATGGAAGATGGAAGATGGAAGATAGGCAAACCGCTTCGCCGAATCGTTCTTGATTCGATGGCGCGGACGCCGTTGAAGGCAAAAATTGTCAGCGACAAACGTGCGGCATTAACAACGATTGTAGTCAGCAAACACGCGCCAAAGAATCGCGTAGCGGCGCTGGCCAAACGGGTGAACGTCATTGTTGCACCCTCAGCAAAACCCTTGTCACCTGTCACTCGTCACTTGTCACTTATTGATTTGCGTTGGCTGCTGAAAAAATTGGGCGCGGAAAATGTCACCAGCCTGCTGGTCGAAGGCGGAGGCGAAGTAAACGCGTCGTTCCTGCTCGGGGGTTTCGCGCAGCGCGTGTCGTTTTTTTACGCGCCGAAAATCCTGGGCGGGCGCGATTCGCGCATGGCTGTCGCGGGAGAGGGCGCCAGGAGTCTGGCTGAGGTGATTCGACTTCGCGACGTTGAATGGAAACGGCTCGGGCCGGATTTGCTGCTGACAGCGCGGGTCATTCCGTAGCGGCACCTCGGCAGAGTGCCGCCATTTTGAATCAAGTTTGCGGCGCTCTTCCGAGAC